>Ga0247727_10003162_pt1 | contig 36784 bp, 40 predicted proteins | sample WisWelCaveWW1625_FD_202498 | JGI IMG/M metagenome (GOLD analysis project Ga0247727, IMG submission 202498) | Biofilm microbial communities from Wishing Well Cave, Virginia, United States - WW16-25 | ecosystem: Environmental > Aquatic > Deep subsurface > Groundwater > Cave microbial mat | place...
GGCCCATCAGCAACCGGATCGGAAAAAGGAATTCCGATTTCAATCGTATCCGCGTATTCAAAAGTTATGTCCAGGATTTCTGAGAAACGGGACGGATCCGGAAAATCGGCCAGCAGATAAGGATAAAAAAGACTCATACGGGATCTCCTTCGAGGATGCCGAGATCCTTATCGCCGCGCCCCGACAGATTTACGACGATGGCTCCCGGTTGCGACGAAATACGATTCAGGCAGGCAACCGCATGGCACGATTCGAGAGCGGGCAAGATCCCCTCACGCTCCGTCAACAATTGGAAGGCGTTTCGAGCTTCGGTATCCGAAGCTGTCCAGTATTCGACACGTTCCGAATCTTTCCAGAAACTGTGTTCAGGGCCAACGGCAGCATAGTCGAGTCCGGGCGCAACGGATTCTGTTTCCTCAATTTGACCGCCCGTATTTTGCAGTAAATACGTGTACGCTCCATGCAGGGTTCCGGGTTTGCCGTATTTCAGCGTTGCTGAATTTTGCCCCGGTTTTTCAGCCGCGCCTCCGGCCTCAATACCGATCAGTTTCGCCGTAGAATCGAGAAACGGATAAAACATGCCCGCCGCATTGGAGCCGCCGCCCACACAGGCAAGAATCACGGACGCCTCTTGATTGCTTTCCTTCAGTTGCTTCCGTGTTTCTTCACCGATGATTTTCTGGAAATTGCGGACCATCATGGGATACGGATGCGGTCCAACAACTGAGCCGATCAGATAATGCGTTGAATCCACGTTGGTGATCCAGTCGCGCAAAGCTTCATTGATGGCGTCTTTCAGTGTGCGTGATCCTGAAATTACCGGCCGGACATCGGCTCCAAAAAACTTCATGCGCCGAACATTCAACTGCTGCCTCTGAATGTCTTTTGCGCCCATGTAAACGACGCATTCCAAACCGAGTCTTGCGCAAACGGCGGCTGTGGCGACTCCATGTTGACCGGCGCCTGTTTCGGCAACGATGCGGGTTTTCCCCAGTTGCGATGCGAAAAGCGCCTGGCCCACACAGTTGTTGATCTTGTGCGCTCCCGTATGGCACAGATCTTCACGTTTGAGATAGATCCGGCCGATTTGAAACTTCTCGGTAAGCCGCTGTGCGAAGTAAAGCGGCGTTGGGCGTCCGGCAAATTCGCGCAGTTCGCTCTGCAGCGCTGTCTGAAACTCGTCCGACTTCCAGACACGGATGTAATCGCGTTCCAGATCCAGCAACGCTTCCATAAGCGTTTCAGGAACAAAACGTCCGCCATACTTGCCGAAATATCCTTTCGAATCAGGCATACTGTGCATGATTGACCGCCTTCACAAAATCACGAAGTTTGGTTTCATCTTTAATACCCGGACTGCTTTCAACGCCGCGTGCGACGTCAATCCACTGCGGCCGGACAATCGAAACAGCCGTGGAAACATTGCCTGGATGAAGGCCACCTGCAAGCGCAAAAACAGACTCGTTGCGAAGTCGATTCCAGGCACACGGAAGATCTGCTTCTTTTAGTTTGATGTCCAGCAAGAAGTTGTTGTTCAATCCCGGGGCGAATTCGCTCATCTCCTCTATGGACGAGACACTGCGTGAACGCCACACCGGAAAACTGCACGGTACATCATCATAAAGCTGCGCGATGTTCAGTTTGCACTCAGCCATGATTCGTTCAATGTCATTTGCTGTCTGGCCACGAAACACTCCGACACACAGGATGCCCCCGGGAATCCGTTGCCGAAATTCTTTCAAAGTATCCACGTTAATACGTCGCGGACTATCAGCAAAGATGAACCCGAGCGCTGAAGCTCCGCATTCAATTGCCAGCAACGCGTCAAACTCCCGCGTGATCCCGCAAACTTTCACTGAGGTCCTCCCCTGACCTATGGAGCGCAGGCTTCCAGCCTGCATTATGGGCCGCAGGCATTCTGCCTGCTTCGCACGAAATATCGCCTGCCCTGCAAAACGTACAAATTTGCGGACTTCCGCGCCTGGATCTGCTGCGCGCAAGAAATGCTCTCCGATCAGTGCTCCGTTGTATCCGAGATCCATCACCTTCTGCAAAAGGTCAGTGCTTCCAATACCGCTTTCTGCAATCAGAAACGATTCCGGCAAGCGCGGCCTTAAGCGCTGAAATCTTGCTGTATCGATTGCCAGTGTATCCAGATCGCGGGAATTGACTCCCAGAAAAACTACCGGGCGCTCCAGTTTCAACAGCTCTGCTTCTTCGGTTATCTCTACTAATGCATTCATTTTAATTTGTTCGCACAGGTCCAGCATTTCCGATAACATTTCACGACTGAGAATACGGGCAATCAACAGCACGAAATCGGCGCCGGCTTCCTTGGCCTCCAGGATCTGGAACGGATCAACAATAAAATCCTTTTGCAACACCGGCAGTTTCGTGATCGCCTTTATGTCGCGGAGGTCCTGCAGCGAGCCGTGAAAATAATGTTCTTCAGTTAAAACTGAAACGGCAGATGCGCCTGCGACTTCGTAGGAGCGGCAAAGCGAGACAAGATCATTGTCCGGCAGTTTGCCCGCAGAGAGCGAGGCCCGCTTCAATTCCGCAATGATGCGGAATGCCGAAGGGTCCCAGATCAATCGCCTGTCATCATCCGGTACAATGAGTCTCGAAATCAGCTTGCGTTGATCAACGTCGAGCCTCTTTTGTTGTAGCAGCGCCGAAAGTTTTGTCATAATGGGAATCTCCGGCGGTACTCGTCAACGACGCGAAGCGCGGCTCCTGAATCCACGGATTCAGTCACGGCTGCGCGTGCCTCATCCGTTTTTGCCTTTGGATGATAGGCGAGATAACCGAGTATTGCATTGAGTAAAACGGTATCTCTTTTGGGTCCAGGTTCTCCATTCATAATGGAGCAGGCGATTTTTGCATTCTTCGATGCAGAACCGCCCAGCAGATCTTCGGGTGAACAGGGAGCAAAACCGAAATCAGACGCGGACTCCAGCGAAGCAGACCCAAACGTGCGGTGCACCAGAAATCTTGCTGTAGGAGTTGCTTCATCGTAACCTTCCACAGAATGGATCAGGCACGCTCTGATGTCAGAATTGATTCTGCTGAGAGCTTCCGTCATCAGCGGCAACGCGCTCCGGCGAAATACACCGATTACCTGTGAGGACGGCTCAGCCGGATTGGTCAGCGGTCCGAGCAGGTTAAAGATCGTTGGGAATCCGAGTTGTTTCCGGACCGGCGCAACGGATCTGGTCGCCGGATGATAATCGGGCGCAAACAGAAACGCGAAGCCCGATGACTCGATCGCGTCGCGGACCTGTTCGGGCTTCAGTCTGATTGACATTCCAAGAGCTTCGAGAAGGTCCGCGCTTCCACAGGCCGAAGATGCGGCTTTGTTGCCGTGCTTGGCGATCGGGATGCCGCAACCGGCAAGCACAAAAGCTGAAACAGTCGAGATGTTGAAACTGTTTTTTCTGTCGCCTCCGGTCCCGCACGTATCCAGTACGCGCATACCCTTTAGCGGGACCATCACTGCCTTATCCCGCATCACGATCGCAAAGCCGGCAACCTCTTCCGCTGTTTCGCCTCTCTTCGCCAGGACCGTCAAAAAAGATGCGATCTGCCCGGCGTTCCACTGACCATCCATCATTGCGCGGACTGCGGTGCCGGCTTCATCCTGTGTGAGACCGGACTGGGCCCGTTTCATGAGATTGGCGAAAACCATCACATCTCCAGAAAATTCTTCATCAACCGCATCCCCTCTTTTGTCATGTATGATTCGGGATGAAATTGTACTCCTTCAGTTTTTGATCCCTTTACGCGCAATCCCATTATTTCACCGGCAGGCGTGTGCGCTGAAATGTGAATTGTTTTCGGCAACGCTTCTTCCTGCACAATCAGGGAATGGTACCGCGCGCCGGCAAACGGATTGGTGAGTCCGGAGAACACACCGGTTCCATCATGAATAATCATGGACGTCTTTCCGTGCATCAACACCGGAGCGCGAACGACGCGGCCACCGAAAATATGCGCGAGGCACTGGTGACCCAGGCAAACTCCCAGAACCGGTATCCGCGTGTGGAAATGTTGAATCATTTCGCTGGAGCATCCGGCGTCCAGCGGACTTCCCGGTCCGGGTGAAATCACCAGGTGCGTCGGTTGGATGTCATCGGCCTCATTCGTATTGAGTTTATCGTTGAATCGGACGGTCACACCGGCCCCCAGTGCGAGGAATGCCTGATACAGGTTGTACGTAAAAGAGTCGTAATTATCGATGAGCAGAACGTGTTTCATAACGACTCACCTGCCATGCGGAGCATACTTCGAAGGGCCATTGCTTTGTTATGGATCTCGTCGTATTCGCGTTCCGGCACGGAATCTGCCACGATTCCGGCGCCCGCCGTAAAACGATAACTCCCGTTCCTGTACTGCAGGCAACGGATCGCGATGCAATGATCCAGCGTCCCGTTGCTGCCGAAATAGCCGACCGATCCGGCGTACAAACCGCGACTGTGCGGCTCCAGCTCATCGATGATCTGCATTGCCCGAATTTTTGGCGCGCCCGACACGGTCCCGGCCGGAAAAACAGCCGACAGTAAATCGCGCAACCCGGGACGCCCTTTGAGCGTTGATTCCACTGTGGATACCAGATGCATGACATGTGAATACTTTTCCACCTTCATGAACCCGGTCACTTTCACTGAACCCGGCGCGGCGATTCGACCCAGGTCGTTGCGGGCCAGATCCACAAGCATCAAATGCTCCGCTTTCTCTTTTTCATCCTGCAACAGATCAGCTTCCAGCCTGCGGTCGTCCGATTCATCCGTTCCTCGCGGACGCGTACCCGCAATCGGACGCAGCAAAGCCCGGTTCCCTTCCGTTCGCACCATCGTTTCAGGACTGGATCCAAAAAACTGAAAACGGTCCTGAAAGTTCAAATAAAACATGTAAGGCGACGGATTGATCATCCGCAACGCGCGATACATCTGAAACGGATGCGCTTCACTCTCTCCGTCAAACTGCATCGACAAAACGACCTGATACACATCTCCGGAAGCTATATATTCGTGCGCCTTCTCAATCATCCGGCAGAAATCACTTCGCGACATTTGTGATTGCGGCTCGCTTGATTTTCCGTATGCGGGCAGGATGAGCGCCGACCCGAGACAACTCCGGATCTCTCCAGCAAGACTCAACTCTTCCTCTGAAGTCAGGACCGTATTCAGTTGAATCTTGTTCTTCAGATGATCGAATGAGAGGATTGCAGAAGGCAGAACAAACCCGGCTAACGGGTCCTCCGATTGTCTCGCCTGGACCTTCGGGTGCAGAAATGAAGACAGCGGATAGGACAAAAAACCGATCAGCCCGGCAGACAGGCGTCCGTTTTGAATCTGCGGCAAAGATGCAATGCAATTTTCAAGCGTATGAAAATAATTCGCCGCGTCGTTCAAATGCTCCAGAACAAAGTATGCTTTCGGAAGGATTCCGATAAACGAGTACCTGCCCCTGGTGTCATTCCTTTCGACACTTTCAAGCAGGAAGACCGGTTCCAGCGGCGCCAGCTTGATGAAAGCGGATACCGGCGTCTCCAGGTCCGCAGCAAACTCAATTTTGTCCGTTCTTAAGATCGATTCCGTCACTACCTTCACCAAATAAAAAAACCCACTGATCCTTTGTGAATCAGTGGGTTGTTAAGATTCCTGATTATATGGTCAGACGGAAGCCCAACAACCCCTTCAGGGGTACCACCAGTAATAGCGGTGAACCATTGTTGGACGTTCGTTCATTTCTGACCCGACTCGTAAAATAACGCAAACCAACCTGTCTGTCAAGTAAGGTCAAATTCCTTGTAGAGTCCTGATCCTGTGTTGTCAAGACCGTGGATCTGATCGTCTTGTGAGGAAGGCAGGGCACTGCAGGTGGGACGGTTTGCAGCCAGGTGAACCAGGCCATGAATCACTGTTCCCTCGCAATCAAAGCAGGTCAGGACGCCACTCAGGCAGGTCAACATAAAACATCGTCCCCACATTTGTTTTGCTCTCGAAGCCGATTCGCCCTCCGAGTTTTTCAACAATCGCTTTGCTGATGTACAAACCCAGACCACTTCCCTTTTTGCGATTCACGGTCGAACCGGCCTGGGCGAATTTCTGGAAAACCCGATTGTGGAATTCCTCCGGTATGCCAGGACCACGATCGGTAACGGAAACACGCACTGCTTTCTCCTTGTGTGAGACGGAAAGCAAAACCTTGCTATTCGGAGGGGAAAATTTGGCAGCGTTGGAAAGAAGATTCGATAAGACCTGCATGAATCGATCGCTGTCCACGTTCACTTTTACATCCAGGGGCTGACTTTCCATGGCAAACTTTACCCCAAATTGTTCGCCATAGGCGTCGTTTGCTTCGATTGCATGAGCCACCAAAGGCATCAGATGCAACGGTTGGAGACGGAAGACCACCTTGCCCGATTCGATCTTATCGATGTCGAGTAGTTCGTTGACCAAACGTAGCATCCGTTGACCGCCATTCTTAGCCAGGTCAATGGCTTTTCTAACTTGTTCGGGAAGTTCCGAACTTCTTCTTTTGGCCAGAAAGTCCAACGAACCAATGATCGTTGTCAGCGGTGTCCGCAACTCGTGCGAAACAACGGAAATCACTTCATCTTTTTGCTGCTCAATCTTTTTGCGCTCGGTGATGTCTTCGGCAGTACCTTGATGGTATAGCGGGGCGCCACTTGAATCACGGATCAGCTTCGCATTTTCACGAACATAAATGATCGCCCCGTCCTGTTTTTGTAGTGCGACTTCCAGCCTCGTGATTTCCCCATCGTGTTCCAGGCGTTCACGAAATTTACGTCTGACATCAGCCGTCTGAAAATCTTCTGTATCAAGGTTCCGCGCATTGATTTCCTCCACCGAGTTGAAACCAAGAATCCGGAGAAAAGCCGGATTTACATTCAGATACCAGCCATCCCTCGTAGCATGATAGACACCGACTGACACGTTTTCAAACAAACTCCGGAAACGCTCTTCGCTATCTTTTAAGACCACCTCGATTCGCGTTCTCTCCTTGATTTCCGCATGCAGCATCGCATTCGTCATGGAAAGCTCACGGGTTCGTTCCTGAACTCGTGTTTCCAACTCATCATAGGCCTTTCGCAGCGCTTCCTGTGCCCGTTTGCGATCGCTGATATCACGGATAACACCGGTGAAGATGTGCTTACCGTCCTCCACTACTTCACCAAACGAAATTTCCACCGGGATCTCCATACCCATCTTGTGCAACCCGGGAAGTTCGATGGATTGCCAGGATAAATGTTTCTCACCAGTATCGATATAGCGCTTGAAGGAAAATTGATGACGGTCTCTCAGAGCCGCGGGCATCAACATCGTAAGGGAACGTCCGAGCATCTCGGCCGGACTGTAGCCAAAAATCTTCTGAGTGGCGGGATTGGCAAACAAAATTTTGCTTTCTTCATCAATGGTAATGATCGCATCGTTAGCACTCTCGGCAACAACGCGGTACCTTTCTTCGCTTTTTCGCAGCGCTTCTTCCGCCCATTTGCGTTCGAGTGCCGTTGCGATGTGCCGGCACACAAAAGTCAGAATTTCCTTTTCCTTTTCCCCAAAACGGTTCTCTTCCGTGTAACTCTGCACCACCAGGACGCCAAAAATTCTCTCTCCTGTCTTGAGAGGTACCCCCAGCCAATCCACGGATACCGCTCCGATCTCTTCTATTTCCCCCTGCTCCAGCAAGCTCTGAAACTTTTCAGGTGTGGCCAGCAATGGCTGTTCGGTGCGAAGAACATATTCCGTTAATCCTCTACCCACCTTTTCCGGGGATGGAGCCGTTTCAATCTCATCCACGAAATATGGAAAGCTCAACATCTGCGTGTCTTCATCGTACAAAGCGATGTAGAAATTAGCGGCATACATCAATTCCCCTACAATGTCATGGAGAAAGGCATAAAACTCCGGAAGGTCGGCTGCCGAACTTGTTTTTTCCGCAATCCGGTAGAGCGCAGATTGGACGGTTTCTGCACGCTCGCGCCCGGTAACATCACGGAAAGTCCAGACCCTTCCCACGCTCTTCCCACCAATCCGCTGCGGCCGTGAATAACGTTCGAAGACTCTGCCGTCTTTAAACTTGAGAACATCGAAACTTTCAGCGTCTGTTTGAGTGTATAGCTCCCGAACCTTTGCCAGAAATCCTTCGGGATCTATTAGCTGATTCAGGACAAAAGTAAGCGCCTGGCTGTCATCCCGCGAGGCAACAATCGATGCTGGAACGCGCCACATTTCTATAAACCTTTGATTGAGGATCGTGATCTTCCCATCTTTATCAATCACGAGTATTCCATCAGCGGTTGATTCCAGTGTTGCACGAAGAACAGAAAGTGACGTCTCGAGTCTCTCCTCTGCTCTCTTAAGGCCGGTGATCTCTACCATCAGTCCGGAGAGCTTATCTCTACGAGATTGGTCATCCTTCAACACACGAACCGTGTTGCTAAACCAGATGGTTTGTCCATGGGAATCGATGGCTCGAAACTCGTGATTCTTATCTAGACCCTCAGAGGCAACTGAACGCCAGCAGTTCAGCACTTGTTCCGAATCCTGTGGATGGATAAGACGAAGGTGGAAGTCCGGCTGTAGCCATTGCTCGATCGGGTAGCCAAGAATTTTTTCTGCTCCTTCGCTGGCAAAGGAGAACTGGAATGTACCGGGGTCCGCTTCCCAGAAGATAGCGCCCATCTCCCTTAAATGCTTTATATAGTGATCCTGTGATGCTTCCATCCATTATCAAAGCCGCCCCCCAGGCTTCCGCGTTATCCGCTGGTGATTTGGTTTCGGGCTCGGCTTCGGAACCTCGGTGGAGCAATTTTACTATATTTATGCCGTTTCGTCGCATGCTTTGTACTCGATTCCAGATCGTGCTGCTTATCGATTGTCGTATGAGAAAAGACAGTGGATCGTCAAACAAGGCTTCTACCGTTAAAGGACACCTGTTTGGGTACGGGCCCGTAAGCGTTAAGTGAGTGGTATTAGTGGAACTATAAAAAGTGGATATTGTATCAGACCACTTTTGAAATACAATGCAGACATGGCAGCACTCCAACGCGGTTTCCACAATGTGCCCGACTGCTTTTACAGGTATCATGGGGCATCCTGTGGAAATTGAATACAGAATCGGAAATAAGCTGGATCTCGATCAGGTTATTGAGTTGTACAGGGAATCCACGCTGGGCGAAAGAAGGCCCATTGGATTACTACCCGAAGATCGGTTTCACAGCACAAGAGCGCATGGATACTCAGGGCGCGCGGGCCATTCGCAAGGAGTTTTTGAATGGGCGAAATGATTGATTTGAGTCATGACATTGAATCGGGAATGATCACCTATCGTGGATTACCTCCGCCTGTAATTACGGACTACTTAAGCCGGGAAGCTTCGCGAGATCATTATGCTGCGGGCACTGAGTTTCACATCGGTAAAATCGAGATGGTGGCAAATACCGGAACGTATCTGGATTCTCCATTTCATCGTTATGCGGACGGCAAGGACCTGGCAGTCCTTCCTTTGACATCTTTGGCCGATCTCGAAGGAGTGGTTGTGCGCGCGAATGGAAAAAGTGATCGCGGGATTCCTGCGCAGCATTTTCAGGGTTTGGATGTGCGCGGCAAAGCGGTGCTCATACACACGGGATGGGACACCCACTGGCGCACGGAAACGTATTTCGAGGGCCACCCATTTGTAACTCGCGATGCCGCGGCTCTGCTGGCGCTATCGGGAGTCGCGCTTGTTGGCATTGATTCGTATAACATTGATGACACCGCAGACCTTAGCCGACCTGCGCATTCATTGCTGTTAGGTGCAGGAATCCCGATCGTAGAACACATGTGCGGTCTGGGCCGTCTTCCGGGTTCAGGCTTCCGCTTTTTTGCGGTCCCGGTGAAAGTCCGGAATTTCGGGACATTTCCGGTGCGCGCCTTCGCTATCGTATAGCCGTGTGAAGGGTGCAGCTATTTGCGATGCGTAAGAGCAATTTTTCCTCACAAGAGTTTTTTCATTTCATCGCAAAAGCGGGCGATATCCTGGTCCGTATTGTAGAAGTGCGGCGTAATCCGCAAATAATTTTCGCGCATTGAGACGTACACTTCCCGCGAGTGAAGAGCGCGTTGCAACGTCGCCGCGTTATACTTTCCCGGTGGGTACACCGAGCAGAACGGAGAGGACGGCTTTGGCCGGGGCAAAATCCAGCCCGTTTCTACGAAAAAGTCATTGAGCTGTGAAGCCAGCTTGATATTGTGTTCTTCGATATACGGAATCCGCGCTTCCATCAAAAGAGTGAGACTCTGTTCATACGCAGAAAATAGAATGAACGGAAGCGTACCCAGCTCAAAACGCCAGGGCGCATCGGCGGGCGCATAATCGAACATGCGGGTTTCGGCAAAACAGGTTGCGTTCCTGTTATGCATCCATCCGGAAAAGGATTCCCGCAATTGCGGCATCAGATTGCGATTGATGTAAAGGAAACCGGTGCCTGCAGGCGATATCTGCCATTTGTGCGCGGCCGCGCAGAGCGCATCAACAGGTGTTTCCTGTAGATTTATTTCAACGGCGCCGACCGCCTGAATCGCATCCATCACAAAGAATATGCCTTTCTGCCGGCACACGTCTGAAATGGCTTTGATGTCGTACCGGAATCCGCTGTAGAAGTGAATCATACTGATCGAGATGACGCGCGTTGAGGGGCTGATGCTTTCCAGCAGACGCGCGGTTTGATCTGCCTCCGGACGAAACGGGACCATTCGAATCTGCACACCGTTCCGGCGCAGCGGCTCCCAGGCAAAATTGTTCGCCGGAAAATCTTTTTCCACAAGCAACACCTCGTCACCCGAAACAAGAGGCAACGAATGCGCCAGCAATCCCATCCCGAGGGTCGTGCTGCCGATGAGCGCAATTTCACCGGAATCGCAGTGAATCATTTGTGCCGGAAGCTTGCGGCATCGTTGCGGCATTTCGTAGTAATGATGGTCTCCCAGTGTCTGCGGTTGTTGCTTCGCCATTGCCGCGGCAGTTAGCGCTTTCAGAGAGCGTTGAGGCAGAATTCCTTCTGACCCTGTATTCAGGTAACAAACATTACGCGCGTTCGGAAACTCATTTTGCATAATGTTCCTGCCGGGAATACTCGAAATAGGAGTTCGCTCAGGCCTTGACAGACTCGCGTCCTTTGAGGGTCGGGAGGGCCTTTATCGTTTTGCCTGCTTTCTGTTTGGCAAGCCGCAGTTCGTAGAGACTCTGCAGATTCAACCAGAACTTCGCACTCGTGCCAAAAAAATGTGCGAGCCGCAATGCAGTATCGCCGGTGATGGCCCTCTCTCCATTCATGATTTCAGTGATTCGGTTCGTGGGTACCTTGAGACGGCGCGCCAACTCTGAGGCGCTCATATTTAGCTCTTCCAACTCTTCGGCAAGGTGTTCCCCGGGATGGATAACAACAACTGCCATAGCGGTTTCTCCTAATGATAATTATAACCCGGTACAAGTTACTTCAAGCATAAAAGGTGGCACTTTGGAATTAACCAACTTCAGAGCGCTACAGGCATTGCAACACCGAACCTGCGGTGAGTGGTAAAATAGTACTTAGTTTTATGGCCTCGCTCGTCAGTTTCATCGTTATTAACTGGAATGGGGGGGCATTTCTGGTGGATTGTTTGAGTTCCATCCGGAAGCAGAGTTACAGTCCGGCTGAAATTCTGGTGGTTGATAACGGCTCAACGGACCATTCGCGGGAGATCCTCACGGAGAATCCGGATGTCACGACAATTTTGAACGACACCAATCGTGGATTCGGGCCGGCAAACAATCAGGCGCTGGCGCTGGCAAACGGCGAATTCATTGCGTTTGTAAACAACGATACGGTCCTTGATTCGGGATGGCTGGAGCAAATGATGAATGCGATGTTGCGCGATGATCGAACCGGAATGTGCGCGGGCAAAACGTTATCTTATTCACAGCCCGGGATCATCGATAACACAGGGCACCTGTTGTACTGGGATGGGGTAAATCGAGGTCGCGGAAGAATGCAAGAGGACCATGGACAATTTGATTCGATGAGAGATGCCTTTTTCCCGAGCGGTTGTGCCTGCCTGTTTCGCGCATCAGCGCTGCAACAGGTCGGGACCTTTGACGAAGAATTTTATCTTTATGGCGACGACACGGAGCTTGGATTGCGCGCGCGGCTCGCAGGCTGGGACTGCGCTTTTGCTCCCGGCGCCGTTGCGTATCATCGATACTCTGCCTCATCTGCGCCCTATCATCCGATGAAATTCTTTTTTGTGGAACGAAACCGCTTCTGGGTGGCGGTAAAATATTTTCCGATAGAGCTTCTGATGTTGAATCCACTGTTCAGCTCGATTCGATGGTTGTTTCATCTGATGGCTTTATTTTCCGGAAAGGGAGTTTCTGGAGAATTCGCGCGTCGCGAATCTCCGATCCAACTATTCAAACTGTGGATGAAAGCTCAGGTTTCCGGGTGGAAAGGGATTCCACGTTTCTGGCGGAAGAGACGTGATCTCTGGAAGAAACATGGTTTGAGCCGGCGCAGATTCTATCAGTGTTTTCTTCCGCATCGAATCGGTGTGCGGGAACTTACCTTTACCTCGTGAACTTGATGAAGATTCTCATCGTTTTGCCTGCGCGAAATGAAGCAGGCAATATCGGCGCGGTGCTGGACCGCATTGCGGCGCTGTATCCTGATTATCCTGTGCTGGTAGTTGATGACGCATCCATTGATGAAACTGCTTCTGTTGTTCTGGCGCGCTCCGGTGTTAATTTGATCCGGTTGCCGTTCTGGATGGGGTACGGCGGCGCCCTGCAAATGGCCTACAAATATGCGTACCGCCAGGGTTATGATGCTATCGTTCAACTCGATGCGGACGGACAGCATGACCCCGCATCGATACAGGACCTTCTGGCTCAAATGCAGAACGCAGATGTAGTGGTCGGATCGCGTTTTCTGGGCAGTTCCGATTACCGGATGTCATCGGTAAGACGGTTCGGTTGCCGACTTTTATCATTTCTGGGCAAGTGGCTGACGGGAATGGAGATAACCGACCCGACCTCCGGCTTACAAGCACTGAACCGGAATGCTCTGGGTATCGCGGTTCAAGATCACTATCCCATGGATTATCCGGATCTGGATGTGTTGATCCTGATGCATCGATTCCGTCTCAAAGTTGTGGAGATTCCTGTGCGAATGGCCCAGTCTCCGGACAAGACCGGAATGCACGAAGGCTTGCAAGTCTGGTATTATGCATTCAAAATGATTCTATCTATCTTTGTAATGATGCTTCGAAAAGCCTGACGCAATGCCGCTCAATCAGAGAATATTTGCCTGTTCGCTGGCGTTGTTGTTTTTTGTGTTCGTGATTGACCTCGCACGCCGTAAAAAATTGCGTGTTGAGTATTCGGTTTTGTGGTGCCTGACATCGGTTTCGATCCTTGTATTCGTATTCTGGTACGATTCGCTGGTCTTTTTAACCGGAATGATTGGCGCTGTTTTGCCCACGACCACATTATTCATAATGGGGCTGATGTTTCTGATGTTTGTGAATTTACATTTTTCAGTAAAGCTATCGGAAATTTCCGAACAGGTGAAGAATCTGGCGCACGAGATTGCGCTGTTGAGCATAAAGAAAGAGGGGCCCGAGAAACCGGAGTGAACAGATGCGGATTTTAATGGGAATTCCATTTCTTTATCCGGCGCTCAGTTATGGAGGCGCGGCGCGTGCCGCATATGAATTGTCGTATGCGCTGCATGATCTGGGTCACCACGTTACGGTACTCACGACTGACGTCTGGGACGCCGATTCGCGTTACCAGTCAAACGGTTTTACGCCGCCTCCATTCGAAGTGATCAGGGTCCCGAATCTCAGCAACAGCATCGCTTACTACCTGCAATTCTACACACCGCTGGGAGGTTTGAAACACGCTGAGCGTTTGCTGGCGCAATCCGATATTCTGCATCTGCATACTTTCAGGAATCTGTTGAATGATTTACTTGCGAGAACTGCCGTAAAGCAGCGAGCGCCCTTCGTGCTTACGGGGCACGGAACGATTCCCCGAATCGAGCGTTTTCAATGGATCAAGAAGCTGTATGATTTCCTGATCGGCAAATGGCAGTTGAATCATGCTGCCGGCTACGTGGCTGTTTCCGAAGCGGAGAGGAAGGCCATGAAGCGGCTTGGTTTGCCGGAAGAAAAAATTCGTGTGATTCCCAATGGAATCGGTGAAGTACCCGTGGGAGATCCGGGCTCCTTCCGGAAACGCTGGGGTCTGCTTGAGCAGGAGAAGATCATTTTGTTTCTCGGGAAAATTACTCCACGAAAGGGCGTCCAGCACCTGGTACGCGCTTTTGCAAGAATGCGGGACCAGGCCAGGCTTGTGATTGCAGGAAACGACATGGGATATGCCTCGCAGATTCGCAGTTTGATTGCGGAATTCAATCTCAGAGACCGGGTGTTGTGGACCGGATTGCTGAATGATGAACAGAAATTCCAGGCCCTTCTGGACGCGGACCTTACGGTTTATCCTTCGGTCAATGAGGCTTTCGGACTTGTTCCGCTCGAATCCATTTTGTCAGGCACTCCTGTAATTGTGTGTGATGACGACGGATGCGGTCAAATCATCAGAAAAACCGGGGCCGGTGATCTGGTTCCCTGGGGCGATGTATCCGCGTTGTTGCACGCCATCAGGAAAAGATTGGAGGACGGCAAGAATCCCACCGAGTTGCAACAGGCCCAGGAAACAATTCGCCTGCGCTTCAACTGGCATCTCATTGCCCGCGAGATGCTTCAGTTCTACCAGAGTTGTCTCACCCGTTCACCTGCATGAAACTTGCGGCAGTTACGGTCCATTACGGAAACACTTCACAAACAGCCTCACTCGTAGAAGCGCTCGTTTCCTGTGATTGTATTCATTCTATTAGTGTCGTACTTCATGACGAATATCAGGCGGCGAAAACCGGCCGTGCCTCGTGGATAACGGCGGAGAATCGTGGATACGCTGCGGGTCTCAATCTCGCAGTTCGGACCCTGCTTTTGACGCAGCCGGATTGCGATGCGATACTTGCGATGAATCCGGATGTGACGATCCGGTGTTCGCAAATTCAGGAATTGCTGGCAAATCATTCACCGGAATCGGGGGCCGCCTTTCCGGCGCTGCGGGAATCAAGACGTCTGGTGCACGGATACCGCTTCAGTCGTTTCGGCAGTCTGCGGATAACCCGGAACCCCGAGTGGTACTCGGGAGCTTGCTTTGTGTTTTCGATCGATGCCTGGAAGCGAATTGGTGGATTCGATGAAAGCTATTTTCACTATTTTGAGGATTGGGCTTTTTGTCGAAAGTTGCGCGAAACCGGATACAGGTTGAACTCCGTCTCAAATGTGGTGATCGATCATGCCGGTAAATCCGGCGCGAATTACGCGTTAACTCCGCTGCCGAAATACGCGGTCCGTAATCATCTGATGGCTCTACAAAAAAGCGGTTTGTTGAATCCGGTCAGCTTTATCAATGTCGCTGTACGGCATTTTCTGTATCTTTTTCGATGGAAACAGGGATGGCGGGGAATCGGAGCATGGATTCAGGGAATCAATGAATTTCGCCGTGCTAACACTTCCACAAAAGTTGTAGAATAAAGGTATGAATACCAGGGAGGGCAGGCGGGTCCGCCTCAACCTGCCGGTTTCCATCATACTGCTGAACGACGATCATTCCGTTGCATCTCAAACTAACGGACGCCTCCATGATCTTTCGCGCGGCGGGTGCGCCCTGTATCACAGTCGCAGCCTTCCGGTAGGCCGTAGAGTTGAACTTCGGATCCGGTTGAATGAATCCCTGGCCAGAAAACTTAAAAAGGAGGAACTTCTGGCCCACGGAGCCATCATCCGGTCAGTCCCGGAAGCTTCAGGATTTTTGCTTTCGGTTCGGTTCGTTCGCTTCAGTAGAAAATGAGGGTCTAAAACTGAAGCCGCAAAAGTCTATTCAGGTCGCGGATAACGTGCTTCGATCACGGTTTTCATTCCGCCGCGCACATTGAAATCTCCCCGCACCGCGGCCCACTTCGGACGGCATGCTTTCACAAGGTCGTTCAAAATACGATTGACTGCATTCTCGTAAAAAATTCCCAGATCGCGAAAGGAATTGATGTAATTTTTCAGTGATTTGAGCTCCAGACAAAGAGCATCCGGCTGATACCGGATCAGAAGAGTTCCGAAATCAGGCAACCCTGTTTTGGGACAAACCGCGGTATATTCCGGAATCGTGATGCTGATCTCATACCCGGGAAACTGGTTCGCCCAGCATTCAATTTCCGGTAATTCGGCATCAATTCCGGCGCAGGCATGAGTGTCCGTGTATTCCGGCATAGTTTGTTGTCTCCAGCGTTTAGATTATAGTAAGAATAGTCGAGAGAGCAACTAATGAAAAGAAAAACAATACCCGGGCAGATTTTCCTGTATTTATTTTTTATTCCTGTACTGTTTTTGGTATCTTGCAGCGATAACTCGAACGACTCGGATTCTTTGCAGAGTGTTTTTCCAAAGAAAGTGCCCCAATCGCTGACGTACGATACAGTTTCCATCATTCTTGTGGATATGAAATTGTACGCAGATGGAGTCAAAAAGCTGGACCAGAAGACGGTCCAGACTCTCGATTCGAATTACAAGGATGTCCTTTTCGAAATCGAACGCGATCCTTTGTTCTTGAATGTTTATCCGGATGCCCCAAACAGCAAAGTGGTATTTCTTCTCGTTCCGAAGGACCCGGCAACAGGGGCTGGTTATCTCGTGACCTTCGACCAGAAGCTCCCCGTGGTCGATGCTGACACGGTGGAATTACAGGTCCGCACGAAGTATTCGGAAAAACCCCTGACCTGTTCTATGCAGGTCCCTGATCCTGCCGCCTACATGGCCGAATATTCGCTTCACAAGATTAATGTGAGGATCACTGTCAGTAAAAGATATTTGCAGAGCGGCACCTACGATTTTGACGCGTTAACGATACCTTCCTACCGCACTCGCGGATACCCGTTTATTGTCTTTGATTTTGTAAGCGCTCAGGTTGAGGACAGGACTACCGGTGTAAATGCCGCGTGCGTCCAGTAGCGCTACGCGATTTTTTCCTGCGTCTTTGAAGTCTGGGATGAAACACTTTCCAGATCAGCGTAAAGCTGCGAGATTTTTTGATAGCGATGTTCAGGATTTTTCGACAGCGCTCTGGAAAGGATTTGTTCCAGCTCTGCAGGAAGATTGGGATTCACCCCTGTGGCCTTTGGCACTTCATCGCGGATATGCTTGTTGAGTACCGCCAGCGCTGACTCCGCTACGTATGGAAGCTTGCCCGTGAATACTTCAAACAGGACTACTCCCGTCGAATAAACATCCGTTCTGTGATCAATAGCAAGACCCTGCGCCTGTTCCGGTGACATGTAATCCGGGGTCCCCATGATCGTGCCTGTGGAAGTCATCCCTTTCATATCGGCAACGCGGGCAATACCAAAATCCATGATTTTGACGTCACCGGTGCTTTCAAGCAATATGTTTTGCGGTTTCATATCGCGATGGACCACTCCTCTTTCGTGAGCGGCTTCAAGAGCGCTGCAAATTTGTTTTCCAATCTGCAATCCGATCTTGACGGGGAGCATTCCCCGCTGGCGAATCAACTGTTTCAGTGTGATTCCTTTTACATATTCCATACTAATAACATAGTAGTTATCCAGTTCGGCATAATCGTAAGTACGGACGACGTTGCGATGCGTTATGCGGCGGGCCAGCTTGAGCTCCTGTTTAAAGCGCTCCAGCGCAACCGGATCCTGCGTGAAGACCTCACCTTTAAGCAATTTCAGCGCCACCACTTCATCGAGCTGGCGGTCCTGGGCACGGAGCACAACACCCATTCCGCCTGTTCCCAGAATAGATTGCACTTCGTAGCGGCCCGCTATCACAGATCCGGGACCAATAGCGGAAATTGAAGCGGACGCCTGAGTGCCGGATGTGCCCGATGTGGGGCTGACCTGACCCGTTACGATTGTAGCTGCCGCGGCGCCGGCCATCGTGGGCTGTTGCGACAGGTATTCAACAAGCTGTTGCTTTTCTTTCAGTTGGGCCAGCAGTTTTTTAAACGATTGAGCGAGAACTCCCACCTCATCCCGGGAAGTAACTTCGATGGGCACATCATAGTTTCCTTCTTTCACTTCGTCGATTGCATCGGTGAGCTTGCGGAGCGGACCCGTGATTTGCCTGGATCCGAGAAAACTGACAATAAATGCAAGGACCATGATTCCGATACCGACGGTCAATACATTCTTTTGAAATTGACGGAACGCATACAACTCGCGATCCAGAGAGCGGAACGCGGCAAAACTTCCGAGCACCTTTCCGTCCAGATTCTTCAGCGACCGGTAAACCCCGATATATTGTTCCGGTCCCATCTGGAACTGGAACGGATCATCCGGTCCGGAAGCGCGCGCAAAGGATGCAATCAGCTCCTCCTTATCCGTTGTAACCGTGCTTGCGATCAGGGAAAGTTGGTCTGTCTGTGTGAGAAAAGCGGCTTCCGAATGCGTCAACTCTTTAATCTGCGCGGTCAACTGATCGTTAATCGAATAGCCGACCGCCAGAACGGCAGTGATGATATCTCCTGTGACAACAGGCAAAGCAATCGCATGATAGAGATTCTCATTCTCCATCATTAATCCGCTGACTTCTTCACCTTCCAGCGCCCTTTCAATCAGCGGCACGTCGGCAATGCTGTTTCCCCCGGCGCCGGGCCGGTCGGTACGCGCCAGAATGATTCCTTCTTCGTCGGCTACGATGATGAAATCACTCTTGATCGTTTCTTCCGTTTCCTTCGCAAGATCCAGAATGCTGTTTGAATCCGATTCCTGAATGTACGCCTGAATATACGGGTTCTGAGCAATAATCTTGTTTGCAATTTTCAGTTTCTCGTAACGGTCTTTTTGAAACGTCTCGAAAACGGAAAGTGTCTGTTTGAGATCTGCTTGAATTTTTTCGTGAGCCAGAGCCGTAGCTCGCCTTGAACTGAACCAGAGCGTTACAGCGATCAACAACACTATGATGAGAGCCGTCAGAAGAAAAAATTTCAGATTCAGGCTGAGTCCGCGTCTAGTACCGCTCATTTTCGTCCGTTGAATAGTCCTTTCCGAATTTGTTTTTGTGACGGGCCTTTTTAAAACTCCGGCCATCTATGGTTAGTTTTACCTGCACTTCCTTATCACCGGCCGTGATGTTTTTCATGGCCTGTCCTTCATCGGAATAAGCGCGTAGTTGATAGCTTCCGATCGGTATGTCACCGAGTGTAAAATTGCCCTGCCTGTCGGCAAGCGTATAAAAAGGTGTGCCGGCAACAACGATGGTTGCAGACATCTGAGGATGCACATTGCAAAATACTTTAACAATGCCAGGCTGCTGAAATACCTGAGTTTTGCTCGCGCCTCCTTTATAGAGTCCGAGATCAAAACGGTTCGGCGCAGAAACTGAAAAGATATTATGAAAAATGGAATCAAAGTTTGGAAACTGTACTCCTGCTCCAACCGGAACGGCAAGTGATCGCGGCGTGAACTGTTTGTTTTTGGTGGCCATCGTGTAATTTCTCTTGATGATGTCCTCCGGAGTCTTGAAATTACCCACAGCGGGTTCCAGATAAACGAACACCGTCGAAAGATCCGGCTTCTTCTTGTCTCCTTTCAGGATGACTTCAACGGTGCCGAACACTTCGTGCGCACTGGCGTTAGAAATCAAAATCAACGACAAAACGATGGCCCTGAGCCACAACGGAATCACCTCAAACCCCTGTAATCTTATTGCAGAGTTACGCTAAGAGCAAGCATGGTATGGGGTGCATCCGCCATTTGTGGGGAAGTTGTATGTAAGCGGCTTGTAGCGCCCGCCTCCGGCGTGCAGAGCTCAGGAGCCCGCGAGACGCGGGCGTTACAAAACGCAAACATGCTCGCTCCCACAAATCGCGGATGTACCCCATGGTATGATGGGTGGGACCTTCCCGCGATGGTATTTGTCAAATGAAATGGAAAGTGAGGCTTGTAACCAAACGGAAACGGAAGCAGGCATGGCATGTGAAAGCGAGTTCGATCGATGAACTGGCCGCAAAACTGGCAAAGCATTCAAATAAATTCCTGGACTTCGAAATCGAAACGCCCGTTAACGATCCGGGTTACTGGAAATCGCTGATCCTAACCAGGCTGTTTGAAAAAACACATACCGAAGATATCAATCCGACCTTGAATTTCTGATCAGCGGTTTGGAACTCTTCGACAGGCTTGTACTACAGTTCAGTTTGCTTGACGGCTAATGCCGTCCGCATTATGGACCGCAGGCATCTTGCCTGCTTTGGCGGCTAATGCCGCGCTGTGATTTAAGCTGGTGCTATACTTGGTTCAGTAGGTGCCGCGGTGAGAATCTGGGCCTTTCTTGTTGTGACTCTCCTTGCAGATGTTTGCGCCGGCCAGGCAGACCTGCGCAATTCTCTTCTGCAGGACCTCAGTGTAAGCATCGGCTCTGGAGCCCGGGCCATGGGAATGGGCGGGGCATTCATCGCGGTTGCTGATGACGCTACGGCTGCATCCTGGAATCCTGCGGGACTGTGCGTCCTGGAAAAACCAGAAGTCTCTGTAGTCTGGAAACCTTACTCACGCGTTGCCGGAAGTTCTCCCCTTCAGGTCCAGGAAGAGAGGGTTTTTGGAACGGTTCTGCTGATCAGCAGTAATGCCGCTTCTACCGTTCTTAACGGTAGCACGGTCGATTTCATCAGCGGAGCTTACCCTGTTCAATTCGGTAAACTCCGGCTTGTGCCTCAAATCAATTATCAGCGAGCGATACAGCTCGGGTTGCATGGAGGCTCAAGCCCTGGCATTTTCCGCCTGCTGGACCTGAACAGTGGCGTAGAAAATATCAGTCAAACCATCAGCAAAAGCGACGTGACCGGCGGTATCGACCTCTGGTCAGCGAGTATCGGATTCAGTTTTGATCCGCGAATTTTTTTAGGAGTGTCCGTTAACCGCTGGACCGGAAATCCAAAGTCTGAACTGACTTTGACTTTTGAAAGGACAACCTGTTCGCCGGACGAATGTTCTTCCGAAGGCAGCCGTGTGACAAAAGAATTCATCGAGGAAAATTATGATGGAGCAAATATTAACATAGGAGCGCTCGTACGGCCGCACAGGAAGTTCAGGATTGGAGTTGTATACAAAACACCTTTTGAGATGGAACTTTTTCGAAGTGGTACAACTGCCCCTTTTGGATTTATGGAAATTGGTAAAATCGAATGGCCTTCCACCATCGGAGCGGGCATCTCGATAGTCCCAAACGACGCGCTCACGATATCAGCAGACTATACTCGCACCGGATGGTCGTCAGCGAGATACGTGCTTCAAAGAATCGGAGATCAGTTCCCGGGCAGCATAGAAGACGAAACAAGAAACTGGCCCACCAGCAGCGACCAGACCAACTCTTCTCAGAAAAGGCTCGGTGCGGAGTATGTTTTCTTGAGGAAATACATTATTTCGCTGAGAGCAGGAATATTTAAAGATCGTCAATTGGCCACTCGAGCGCAACCCGATGGACCCGCGAAAGAGACATTAAATTTTCTGGGTTGGACACTCGGCGCCGGAATCACTTTTCCCCGGATTTCTCTGGATGTCGCATTTGTTCGTGAAACTGGGGAGTTTTCCGGGTGTGATTTCTTTTTTGTTGATGATTTCGGCAGTCATCAGTGCCGCTCGTTTGGCAATAATCAATATGAATCCAGCCGTGTCTTTGTTTCCAGCATCTTCTATTTTTGAGCCTTCCCGCGAATTCTTCCGCTTCAGCAGCGAACCCAAAGATGCTTATTCGTGCATTTCCGGGCAATTTTCCTGCACTTCCACCTGGAGCGTTGTGTGTTCCAGATGAAATGCTGTGCGAAGCAGATATTCAATGTCTCTTCGCACGCAGGCTGGATCGAATTGGGGCCGGATTTCGATGTGTGCCGATAGCGCATGGGATTTTGAGCCGATGCTCCAGATGTGCAGGTCATGGATGTTATCAACGCCCTGTATGCCGCACACTTTTTCCCTGATTTCTGCAGGTTTGAGGTGTCTGGGAACCGATTCCATCAGGATGTTGATTGAATCGCGTATCAAACTCCACGAGCTGTAAAGTACCAGACCTCCGATCAGAAAACTCAACAAAGGATCAAATGTTGACCATCCGGTTAAATAGATCAATATGCCGGCGGCTAAAGCCCCAATGGATCCAAGAGCATCCATTAGAACGTGGACATAGGCTCCGCGCAGGTTCAGATCATCATGATCATGGAGCAGCCACGCGGAAATCAAATTAACGATCAGGCCCGCGCCACCCACGGCAATCACACCGGTCCCGTTCACGGCAACCGGTTGAAAAAGACGCTGAAGCGCTTCGTAATAGATGAAACCGATCATCAAAAACAAGACAAGCCCGTTAAATAACGCTGCAAGCACTTCCGTTCGAAAATAGCCATAGCTCTTTTCCGCCGTAGGCGCTTTGCGAGTCATGTAGGCGGCATACAAAGAGATAGCCAGGGCCAGAATATCCGACAACATGTGACCGGCATCGGATAAGAGCGCCAGACTGTGCGTGATGAAACCGGCAACCGCTTCGACGACAAAAAAACCGGCGGTCAGCAGCAGCGAAAGCTTGAGAGCCCGGATGTCCCGGCCATTCCCTTCGTTCAATAAATTAACCGAAAGGAAATCTTCACCAGACATCGTCTAAAATTCAGTTTACTTCAGCCAGAGCCTCATCGATGACCTGCTTGAATTGCTCCATCGGAACCGCGCCTATTACCGGTCTTCCATTGACCATGAACGAAGGAGTCGACCCCAGTCCCAGATCACCCGCTTCCTTGGAATGCGCGGTGATCACCAGTTTTGTCGCCGGATCCGCAATACACTTTTGTAACTCTTCGAAGTTCAAGCTCGATTGCGCTGAAAACTCCTGCAACCTGGAATTCAATGTGTCTTTGGTAATTTCTTTCTGGTTTGCGAACAGATAGTCCGAAAATTTCCAGAAGGCTTCAGAATTCTGTTTATTTACACAAAGGGAAGCAATTGCTGCAGGCTCGGCCCAATCGTGAATGTTGGTTAAAGGTAAATGCTTGTAAAAAAGTTTAACTTTTCCTTCGTATAATTTAAGCACATCTTTGACCGTCACATGAGCGCGGCTGCAGAAAGGACACTGAAAATCGGAATATTCCACAATGACCACTTTTGCATCCGGCGCTCCGGTTGATGGAGCATCGACGGTGGTAATCTTTTCGAGATTCTTCTTGAACGGATCCTCATTCAGGTTGAATGTCTTTCCCACAATCAAGGTATTGTCCTTCGTGATCCAGGCCTCCTGTTCCTGATTGCCCCGTTCTCCTTTGAATTCAACAAGAATGGGGTAGGTCCCTGCAATCCTGGACTGACTGCTCTCCTTGACCGTTATCTGAACGTTCCCCGGAACGTTAAACACCTTTCGGATGTACGAAGCGATTTGTTCGTTAGACATCGCCGGTCTGAACGGCTCTTCCGCTTTCGGTTCCTGGGCACAAGCGCTGAATTGAAATGCAAATGCAAGTAAAAACAAAAATGTTGAAAGTCTGTGATTCATTAAATCCATCCTGGTTTAAGTATAGCCGAGAAACCCCGACCTGCGTTTTAACGTTATTTTGAACCCTTGAAGTTTAATTGACAAGAATCAGGATGGCAACTGTCCCGTCAGCATGTTGGTGCCGGCCGAATGTAGCCGGACAAGTGAAACCCTTATTAGCGGTGGTCCATTATTATGGAAAAGTTCCGCTGTTATTGACGGATGTCGTAGTTGAGTAAGTTGCGATAACTGTCGCCGTGTATGGACCGGAGATATTGCCTGTAAAGAATTTTGCTTTTGCGGTGGTCGCTGAAGAAGGTAAGTTGTCGATGGTATCCGTTTGCTGTTGGCCGCTGACGGTTGCTTTTACAGTTACCTTGTAACTCAGTATCCTTACAGGAGAGAGTGCCCGGGCGCTCCAGTTCACATTCACACATGCAAATTCCGCCGGGCAGTTGGTGTCTAAAGGACGAGCAGACAGGGTTACAGATGTAACCGTGATCGTAAGAGAATCCAGGGCAGAACCCTGAATCGAGGATTCCAAAGGAGGCATTCCAGGAGCCAAAAGCAGGCAAACTGCCGCCATCAATATTCTTCTTTTAATTCCGGTCATAATTTTCCTCCTGATTCGATTTGTTCAAATCGAGTTTTGCTGATTGCATTTAAGTGTTATCTCACGCACGGCCGCAGTAAAAAAATGCAAGATAATGAAGTATAACATGTTGCAGTGAACGCAACGCAGTAAAACAAAGCGATCAGAGTATTATCCAGAGCAGGGCGCCCAGGAGGATTCCGAGCGGTAGTGTAATAATCCAGGCGAGCACGATCTGCAGAATGACATGTTTCCGGTAAGTACGGTTTGAGACACCGATGCCGAAAAGCGAACCGCAGGATACGTGAGTAGTCGAAAGTGGAAGGCCAAGTACAGAACCGAAAATGACGAGTGTTGCCGTGACCAGATTGGCGGTAAAAGCCTGTCCGGGATTCATGTCCGCTATTTCAAAGCTCATGCGACGCGCAATACGACGCGAATGAATTGCGCCTCCAACAGCCATAAACCCGGCCGTGAGAATCAGTCCTGTTTGTGGTTCAAGAAAGGGAAGCATCAACATCAGCGCTGCGATCTTCGGTGTATCGTTGATTCCGCGAGCGAAAGAGACTGCGCCCGCGCTGAGGAAGTGGAACGCGTCCATGATTCTCTGCACGTTCATTCCCAGAAAACGTCCGGGATAAATGAGCCTGCAGTGCTGTTCCTCTTCGACGGCAACCCGCATGCCCGTGGAACGAATCGTTAAAAGTCCCGGTGTGCCCATCACTACCTGCTGGTTTTGTCCAACACAAAGACAAAATGAACTTTCCAGACCTGTTCGAACTCGAAGCAGGTGAAACAGCCAGTACACGAAAATCGTGACAAGGACCGCGAATGCCGGTCCCATCACGAGAGGCAAGAAGAATGCTTTTCCCATCGCAGGGAAAGAGGTGAGGCCACCGGCGGCCAGACCGCATCCGGTTAGCGCGCCCACGATACTGTGCGTGGTCGATACCGGAAATTTCAACCAGGTTGCCAGCATTACGGTGCAACCGGCGCCAAGAGCAACGACGATGGCGAAGGCAGGGTCCCGCAGAACGGTTTCCGTGACAATTCCTTTACCGGAGAACGTTGCTAATAGTTTAGCAGCAAGGAAGTAGCTGATCAGTGAGCCGGCAAACGTTGAAACGGTTGCCCACGCAAGGGCCAACCGATAAGAAAGGACTTTACCCCCGTAAAGAGTGGCGACTCCTTTGAAATTATCATTGGCGCCGTTGGCGTAAGAAAGAAACAGAGCGGCCAGCGCCGGCAGAATGGACATGTCAGCAACAGGTTGTTCCGGGTGTCGCTTCCGATGCGATGGACCCGGTGGGTCCGCACTGAAACAACCCGAAGTGTTTGATCGGCGCGGTCACTTCGAAATGTTGTCCCAGTCTTGATTCCTGAAGCATTCTGGCTGTGTTTCTGCATACGGGCACAGGACGGTGGGCTTCGAACGAATGATGATCATCCAGCGTAAATCTGGCGCGCAAGCCCGGAATGCTGCCTTTATATACGGCAATCTGACCGTAATCTTCGCAACGGCGATCCAGAGGCTCCGCAAACCGGAATCCTCGAACCGTCATCGAATAAAATACAATCGGCTCTCCCATCACATCCCGCTGCACTTCGGTGCGACTGACGATGCGCGGATCCCGAAAGCCGTTGTCTTTCATGATGTCGAACCAATCCTGTTCATATTCGGCGCCACCAAGGCACTCGGCCAGCATTTCCGGATTATTGCGAATGGAATCAGGGACCCGTCGATCGGATGTGATATCCGAAATGTAAAACTCTCCGCCTTCCTTCAGGACTCGATAAATGCTCTTGAACACGAGATCTTTTCGCGGGGAAAGGTTGATGACACAGTCGGAAATAACGATATCGATCGACTGATCCGGAATGCACTCCGCAACTTCAATAAAATCCTTTTCAAAACGAACGTTCGGTGCCCTGTATCCAAAACGCTTCATCACCGTAGGAATAACGGCCGTTGCAATCTGGAGTTGTTCATCAGTCATGTCGATTCCGTAAACGAAACCGGACGGACCGGCCAGATAGGACATAATGAATGCGTCAACTCCAGCGCCGGAACCGAGATCCAGAATCCGAAGACCGGTAAGATCGTCTTCCGGGACGGGGCAACCACAGCCATAGTGGCGCGATTTCACATCATTCGGAATCAACTCCAGTATTTCATTGAATCTTCTCTGGCTTTCATCCGTGCAGCAAGTCTTCTGCGAAAGATCCGATTTGTTCTTTAAATGCCTTCCGTAGTAATCACGCAGAATTGAACGAACGTATTCAAGATCACCGATTTTTCCTGCGGATGTTTCCAGAACCTGACTCATGACAGACAATACCCTTTCTTTTTAGATGCCATTCAGCGGAAGAATATTCTACATCAAACGGCTGCCGGGCTGAATACAGACAACGAGTCGGGAAATGAACAGATCGCATGCTATGATTTCGTATCCTTCGAGAAATGCGGAACCAGAATCACTTTGATGAGAGTCAGTATCGTAACAATCAGCTATAACCAGGCGGCTTATCTGGAGCATACGATGCTGTCTGTACTGAATCAGACGTATCCGGATATCGAGTACATCGTCATAGATGGTGGTTCAACGGACGGATCGCAGGAAATCATTCGCAAATACGAATCCAGACTGGCTTACAGCCACAGCAAAAGGGACCACGGCTCTGCAGACGGACTCAATCAGGGAATCAGCAGAACCACGGGTGAGGTCGTTTCTTATTTGAATTCCGACGATCTTCTGGCGCCCGGCGCAGCGCAAACCATTGTGAATGAATTCACGAATCACTCTGACGCTGATGTTGTCTATGGAGACTCGATGGAAATTGACGAACACGGAAATGAAGTTCGAGTCATCCCGAGTGAGCCGTTTGATATAGCAAAGATTTTTACTACATGGGAAAATCCGGTCCGGCAGCCGTCCGCGTTTTTCAAAAGAAATGTGTGGGAAAGATACACAGGAATGGATCAGAATTTTCCTTTTTGCTACGATTTCGAGTACTGGATTCGCATCTCACCCGGCGTGAAGTTCCGGTACGTACCCTCGTTGCTGTCCAGCTCGAGACTTCATTCACAATCCAGATCGATTGCGAGACAGGATCTTCAGGCACAGGATATGGTTGCCATGTTCGAACAATATCGAACGACTCCCATTTTTCTGAGCTCCGGAGTCACTGAAAACGAAGCGCGCAAAGGACTTTGCCGGGTTGCAGGCGAACACTACTTAACCGCCGGCAAAAAATGGTCAGCCTTCAAGACTCACATCGAATACACAAAATATGCGTTCAAGGGCATTGAGCGACTCTATAGAATTCTGCGGTATATAGCCCGCCTGCTTCTGAAAAGTTAATCGTTTCCTTTAATCTGAATCGGTAATCTGAAATCTCCTAAGCAGGTTTTGTTCCTGATACACTGACAGGCACTTCCAATCTTTGAACATCAATCAATCCCTGAGACTGAAACCAGGACTCAACCTGTTCATACGTATGCCAGGACCGGTATCTTGCGGAATACCAGTCGAATGTATCGAGGACCCGCCATTCCGGATCCGGATTCGTGTCGATGGGAAACAGTCGCCAGAGAATCTTACCGATCACAGGAAGCCTCACGATATGGTAAAGCGGCTTTGCTGCCCGGCAAATCAGATGTAACATTCGTGGATTCATGGTTCGTGTGATTCGCCAGTAAAATTGCGCGATGCGACCCCAGGTGATGTTGCGGTCATATACCCAGATCACGATTTTCCCACCGGGTTTCAGGAACTTCGTCAACGAACGAAAAGCCTGTTCGCAGTCAGGGGTATGATGCAAGACTCCAATACTGTAAATGATGTCAAAAGAATTTTCCCGGAACGGAAGTTTGAATGCGTCCGCCTGTAAAACCGCAACGTTTTGCCGATTTGCCAGGTTCCCGAAAGCTGCTTCAACGGCTTTGCTTAAATCGATAGCCACGACCTTACCGCCCCAGCGGCTCACAACATCAGCAAATCGCCCCATTCCGCAGCCTGCATCCAGAACCGATTTGCCTTTGATTTGACCGGCAGTTAACCCCGTTTTTTGCGCGAAGGTCATTTCTGACTCCTTCGATTGTCCGGTATCCAGCTGCGTGTGTTTATGCTTGTTCCATTCGAAACCGAAACTTTCCGCATAGGCTTCACTTTCTACAAACCTCGGGATGGAATTCATAACCGGATAAAGTTTTCTGCAACCCGTGCATTCGTAGTTTTCTGTATGACGAAGAGGCCCGCGACATTCCGGGCAGATTAAAAACTCGGATAGATCAAGGCCCATGATTTCTTTATTTCTCTGGTACCCGGCCGCGTTCCATCCAGTGAGAGTTCACGACAGGAAAGTGACTTCGTTATTTTTGTAGTCGAGAAGAAGAGTGTATCCACGAAGGAAATCCTGACCCAGGATCAGATCAACTTCGAGATCCAGTGTTTCACTGATCTGAGCCAGGTTCAAAGCTACCATCCGGTTAAAACTTTTCTTAAGCGGCCCGATTTCAATATCAACATTATCAAGATGAATAATGTTATCGATTCCGCCGCCGATTCCGGAAAGGCGCACTTTCCCTTTTTCCCGGAATGTTTTCGGATAATTAATGTGAACGTAGCGTCTGGCTGCTGCCGCCGAAACAATACTCGTTTGCGCGCCCGTGTCGAGCAACATATCCATCTCTTTGTCCGATTTCTTGATCTGCCCTTTCAAGATGATCATTTTTCCAACCTGGTAAAAGGGCAATGTCACTTTCCTTTCATAGTGTGTTCCTTTGCTCTCCAGATGAGCCAGCAGATCTTTTGAATCCAGCGAGGAAAGAATCACATCCGCATCGTTGGACATCGGCAGTACCATGTTGAATTGGGAAAAAATGATCGAACCCGCAATCCCGTCGATTCCCGAACCATTGAGGGCTTTGCTGATGGCGGCCACCGGATTTTCAACCTGGAACCTGCCGGCGGAGAAGTGATCGAATACAACAAGCGCTCCTCTTGCTCTTTGTTTTGAGCCCAGACCGATCATTGCAAAATCAGTTGCGTTGCGGGCTTTCCAGTTCCGGTCCTTTAGAGAGAGTCCGGCAGCGCCTGTGTCGAGCAACAACACCACGTCATTTTGTTTGTCGATCTTTGCGTTAATCAACAGGCGCTTGTCGTTGAATTCCGATTCTATTGTTTCTACCGGAGTGGGAATATTGGAAAGATTTAAACGTACACCCTGTGTTTTCTTGATGAACTCAACTCTCTGTTTTGCGGAACTTTTCTTGGTGGAATCAACCGATTTTGATTTCAGATACCTCTGGAAAAAATCAAGAGATTCCGCGTCATTATCCGCGAAGGTTCCTGCATAATAAAGCAAATCCGAATCATCAGGATGAAGGCGGATTGCCTGGCGTAAGTAGTTTCTGGCCATCTGAAAATCATTTTGCCATCCGGCAATGGTTGCGCGTCCGAGAAAAGAGAGCCAGTCCGTAGTGAACTCCTGTTTCGCATTCTCGATCAATCCGATCCGGAGCATGGCTGTTGCGCGCGCGGAAGGATTTGATCCGGTCTCTGTGCAGCCGGGAAAATCTTCTTGCAGATGAAGCCGCTCTTCCCAGATTTGACGCGTCAGTGGTTCCGTGAAGGCTTGTTGCAGGATGGCATGTGCCTCAGTATATTTACCCGAGTAGTAATAATGCTGGAATGCCTTTCTTTTGTCTTCTGTCGCGCTGCAGGTCAGGAAAACGAAAAAAAGCAGCAGGCAGAAGAATTTTTTCATTAAAACCATTATAATTCACTTTTCCCGAAATGTTGACGCGTTTAAAAGAGCCGGTGTCTCCGGAATTGAGGCCGTCATAGAGAAGGATTCGGGACCAATGCAATGTAGATTTATGAATCCCGTCAGGTCCGGAAGGAAGCAGCGGTAAATAGACACCTGCATGTGCCGTTGGTATCCTGAATCCTTCTCTCTGCCGGCGTCCTTTTTTCGAACAGGAGTCTTTTGAAGGCACGACCGGCGTGTTCATAAAATATGTATCAGGTACTGGCGAGAAAGTGGCGTCCTCAAATCTTTGAAGATCTTGTCGGACAGCAAACCGTAACAAGAACACTGCAAAACGCGATAGCAGCGGATCGTACCGCGCACGCTTTTTTATTTTCCGGACCGCGAGGTGTGGGTAAAACGACGTGTGCAAGAATCCTTGCGAAGGCGCTGAATTGTCATACTTCCTCAAATCCGGTTGTTCGCCCGTGTGGTGAATGCCCTTCGTGTCAGGACATTGCTGCTTCCCGTTCGATGGACGTGCTGGAAATCGATGGCGCTTCGAACCGGGGAATTGACGAAGTCAGGGAATTGAGAGAATCCGCGAAGTATCAGCCGATCCGGGACCGTTTTCGCATCTTCATCATTGATGAAGTGCACATGCTGACCGCAGAGGCATTTAATGCACTCCTGAAGATTCTGGAGGAGCCGCCGTCTCATGTATTTTTCATTTTTGCAACCACCGAATTAAAGAAGGTTCCGGACACAATCGTTTCCCGCTGTCAGCCTTTTGATTTCAGAAAAATACCTGATCGTAATCTGGTGCAGCGTTTGACACAAATCACAACTGAAGAAGGGATTGAGATCTCGGATAAATCGCTGCAAATGATCGCAGCGGCAGCAGAAGGCGGACTGCGCGATGCGCTGGGCACGCTGGATCAGATCATTGCGTTTAGCGGCAACCGTATTGAAGAAAAGGATGTGGAGACCGTTCTGGGCCTCGTTGATACTGATGTTTTGATTTCGCTCGGAACTGCTATTGCGCGTGGTGATGCTGCGGCGCTGATCGAATTGATGGAAAAAACGTCCGAGTACGGAATCGACTACCGGGCATTTTACAATGAACTGCTTTCGTTTTTTCGCGACCTGTTTCTCCTCAGATTTTCCGGTACCAGACCAGAGGTATCTGACTTTGACGAAAGAATGGTGAGCGTTTCCCGGGAGTTTGATGAACTTCAATTACTCCGGATTTGCCATAACCTCGTTTCGATGTACGGCCAGCTTCGTTTGTCAGGAAACCCGCGATTTCTGTTTGAGCTTACGCTTGTTAAGCTGGCACAAATTAAGCGTCTGGTTCCTCTGGAAGAACTCGCTGAAAATCTAAAAAAAAACGTTGATTTGATTCCTGCCCCATCAGCAACTCCACCGGCCCCCGTTCCTGTCCGAAGTTTTGTTCCGGATCGCAAGGTTTCTCCTGCATCAGTTCCGGCAACTTCGCCTGTTGCCGTTCAACCACAGGTTGAAGCTCTTTCCGGTGATTTCGTTGCTGCGCTGATCAGTCAGATCGAGACGCAGAATCCTCGACTTGCTGCCGCGTTGGAGAATGCGCGCATTGTGCGGACGGAATCAAAGATTGGCTTCTATGTTCCGGAAAGCTGTTTCAAAATGATGAAACTGGAACAGCGCGATCAACAGGAACTGCAGAATCAAATTCAACAAAAAATGGGCAATACCGTTCAGGTTGAAATTCACAAAGGAGAGCCTCCTTCTGAAAAAGAAGCTGTGCGGGTTTCCACACCGGAAACTCTCGTGGAAAGCGACCCGGTGGTTCAGGAATTTGCGAAAGCGTTCAAAGGTAAAATTACCAGGATTGACTTTAACAAGGAGCGATATTTATGAAAATGAACATGAACAAGCTGATGCAGCAGGTTCAGGACACCCAGAAAAAGCTTCAGGAGGAGCTCAATGCAATTCGTGTTACGGCCGGCGCCGGCGGCGGCATGGTTGAAGTGACGCTGGATGGATCCAAACAGATGGTTGCCATCAAAATTGACCCTCAGGCTGTGAATCCGCAAGACGTGGAGATGTTACAGGATTTGATTCTGGCTGCATGCAACGAAGCGTTCCGGCGTGCGGAAGACGAAGCTGCAGACAAAGTTGGAAAATACACCGGGAACATTAAAATTCCAGGCCTTGGCAATCTCTTTTAGTTGCGGCAAGCCGCAAACCAGATTTCAATCTGAAATCTGAAATGGTGATAGTGATGGAATATCCGTTACAGTATTATCCGGCTCCGCTTGCCCGGTTGCTTGAAGAGCTCATGAAACTTCCGGGTATCGGAATTAAATCGGCTCAGCGAATCGCTTTTCATATTCTGAAGATGCCTCGGGATGAGCAAAGAGTTCTGATCGAGGCGCTTTCTGATTTGAATGAGAAGATTCGATCCTGTTCTGTTTGCTGGAATTTTACTGACGTAGATCCCTGCAGGATCTGCGCCGATTCACGCCGTGATGACGACATCATCTGCGTTGTTGAGGAGCCGGCTACGCTCATCGCCGTCGAAAAAACGAGAGAGTATCATGGAAAATATCATGTCTTACTGGGTTGTTTGAATCCGCTACAGGGTGTCGGACCTTCAGAAATCCGCATCAAAGAACTCTCACTTCGCCTGAAGCAAAAGAGGACCCGCGAAGTCATTCTGGCTACAAATCCTACAGTGGAGGGTGAAGCTACGGCAATCTATATTTCCCGTTTGATCCAGGATGATACGGACCGGATCACTCGAATTGCTCTCGGAGTTCCCGTCGGTGGCGATCTGGAATACGTGGATGAAGTGACCATGTCTCGCGCCATCACCGGACGTCGTTCGACTCAAACCAGCCGGAAACCTTGAACCCGAAGCCTCTTTTATGTTATTGTTACCGCATCAGTCATGAGGCAAATTCCGTCTGAATGACCATCAGGTAAAACCATGCCCAGCACAGACATGATCATGTACGAGGAGGAGTTTCAGCAGATTCGGGGAGTCTTGCAGAAACTGAAGGACGATGCGAATGCAAAAATGGTCTTTCTTGTGGATAAGAACGGCCAGCAGATTGCCTACAACGGCGAAATTAACAACCTGGATACTACTTCTCTGGCATCTCTGACGGCAGGAAATGTTGCAGCCACTGACGGACTGGCAAAGCTCATCGGTGAAAAAGAATTTACAGTTCTTTTTCATGAAGGGGAAAGAGACAACATTCATATTTCGATTGTAGGAAGAAGAGTCATACTCGTGATCATTTTCGATGAACGTTCTTCTCTGGGTTTGGTTCGGCTGCGTGTAAAAAAGGCCTCCGGTGAGCTCGAAGGTGTTTTCAATCGAATACTTGAAAAGGTAGAAAAGGAGAAAGAAACCGGCGGTGGCTACGAATCGCCGTTTGCTGAGATTACGGACGAAGATATCGATAGCCTTTTCAGTGAATGAACAAGTTCTTCATGTAACGCATTGTGTCATAGCGCGACACAGGCCCAGGCTTCCTGAGAAAGTTGCGCTGCTGTGAGATTTGAAATTCGAGCATCATGACCTTCATCAACTACGCGGCCCGGGAAATCAACTGCAAAATCGTTTATTACGGACCCGGACTGGGCGGAAAAACCACCAACATTCAATACATTTACGATAAAACAAATCCGACAGCCAAGGGCAAACTCATTTCACTGGCGACGGAAACCGACCGCACTCTTTTCTTCGACTTCCTCCCACTGGATCTCGGAACCGTTAAGGGATTTAAAGTACGATTCCATCTGTACACGGTGCCCGGGCAGGTCTTTTATGATGCCAGCCGTAAACTCATATTGAAAGGTGTGGATGCCATCATCATGGTTGCCGACTCACAAAGTGAACGTATGGATGCGAATGAGGAAGCCGTTTACAACTTGAAACAAAACCTCAAAGAACAGGGATATCAGTTCGCCAACATCCCGTACATACTGCAACTGAATAAGCGAGACCTTCCCAGTGCTCTGTCTGTTGAGGAAATGACGAAGAGACTGCTGCAAAAGGATGAACCGATTTTTGAAGCCGTTGCCCCCAAAGGCGTTGGCGTTTTTGAAACCTTGAAGATGTGCGCCAGGCTCACTTTGCAGGAACTTCGCAAAAACGCATAGTCGCAGGTCGTAGCGGGTAAATACGCTTCTGCAAACGACAATGAGGAGCCAGAACAGTCCGGTTATCCCACAGGCCAGTCGCCGGAATCAAAAGTGTCTGACAAACAGATTCCGGACGGTTATCTTATTAATACTTCTTTTGCATGCGTGCAAAAAGGATTACGTTGATGAGATCGATCTTGAAGCGATTGCCGCTCTTCCTGAGCAGCATCCGATTGTCGTAGTAAACTTCTGGGCAACATGGTGTCCGCCTTGCCTTCAGGAAATTCCGTATTTTGTGCGCTTGCATAAGATGCGGCCCGACGTTCATGTGATTGGAATCTCTGTTGACGATCCGGCACTGGACCGCGAAGTATTTAAATTCGTTAAGCAATACAGAATGCCTTATCCCGTTTATCTGCGCGAGCGTCTTGACCGGAAATCGAAAGGTCCAGAGTGGGCCACAATCGTTGATATGGTTCCAATCACGTATATCTTTAAAGAAGGAAAACTGCACAACACCATTTATGGCGCTGTAGAGAAATGGGAGGAGCTACAGGACGCGGTTGATAAGGCTCCCGGGGAGTATCTGGGTTTCGGGGACGATGAGGATGAGAATGAAGAATCTTTTTCAGAGAGTGAGGATTAGATCGTATGGAAAGACTCACTAAATTGAAGTGTGAGGCATGCCGAAAGGACGCGCCTCGAGTTACGGATCAGGAAATGCAGGAGTTTCTTCCCCAGATTCCGGAGTGGAAGCTGGTGGACAGACAGGGAATCAACTGTCTGGAACGGGTCTTTACCTTTCGCGAATTTACAGACGCGCTTGCTTTCACAAACAAAGTTGGTGATCTGGCGGAATCAGAAGATCATCATCCTGCATTGCTGACCGAATGGGGTCGGGTTACGGTAACGTGGTGGACGCATAAGATCAAAGGGCTCCACCGTAACGACTTCATCATGGCTGCAAAAACCGATAAATTGTAGTGCGAAGCAGGCAAGATGCCTGCGGCCCATAATGCGGACAGGATGTCCGCGCTCCCTATGGAGCGCAGGCTTCCAGCCTGCATTGGGGGTCGCGGACTTCCAGTCCGCATTTCAGCGGCGAAGAGTGTTAAACTACTCAATGGTTATTTTTAGAGGTTGAGGCATGGGTGGAAGCAATCCTTATTTAAAGGCGACAGACATAGTTCTCCCGAAGACAAAATACCGGATCTCATTTGAACCGGAGGATCCCTCGATGGGTGAACCTGTCGCGATTGAAGTGGATCCCGAAAGGATTCCCTATCACGAAACAGGACTCCACGGGAGCATCTTGAGTATCGCGTTGGGATCCGGCATTGACATCGATCATTCCTGTGGCGGCGTATGCGCGTGTTCAACATGCCACGTCATCATTAAGGAAGGGTTAGACAGTTGCAACGAAGCAACGGATGATGAAATGGATCAACTGGAGGAAGCCCGCGGGTTAACGATGCAATCGCGGCTGTCCTGTCAAACGGTTCCTGACGGTACCCGGAATATTCGAGCTGTTATCCCTGCATGGAACGTGAATCTGGTTAAAGAGAGCCACTGATCCGGCAAACACCGCAGTTATGGTTCTACGATTTTGACGGACAGAATCTGGTCGCCGATTTCGGTTTGATCCACTACTTCCATTCCGGATACGACTTCGCCAAACACTGTGTAGTTTCCATCCAGATGAGGCTGGCGTGATTGCGTGATGAAGAATTGAGAGCCGCCGGTATCCTTTCCGGCAATCGGCATTCCCACTGCGCCGCGTTTATAAATGCGATCGTTGATTTGATCGTGAACGATTTCACCGGCTCCACCCCAACCGTCACCCCGTGGGTCTCCGCCCTGGATAACGAAATTGGGGACCACACGATGAATCCGGAGTCCGTTGTAAAATCCTTTAGCTGCAAGTCTTCGAACGTTTTCAGCATGCAACGGAGCATCCTTTCCTGCCAGACGGATTGTTACCGTTCCTTTTTGAAGTTTCATTTCCATCATCATGTCGGGCAACGCCTGGCCGAAATCAGCAGGATACTCTGAAAATTTCTGCCGGCTGATTTTTCCCTGACGATGTAAAAACTCTTCTGGGTCACGCGCGACACCTTCGAAATGGAACTGCGATCCAACGAGTTTCTTTAATCCGTCTATTGCATGGCGACGAACTGTAAATTCCGGATACACAAGCGCCTTCTCATACACGGATAACACCTCGGATGAATTGAATTCATGAAGTACATCGAGAACAGCAACACGGGCTTCTATTTCTGCAGGATTATTCGAAGCCTGATAGGCTTCTATCAGCAAAGGCAGGTATTTTCTATCCTTTGTTTTTCCAAGCGCGTCGGCTGCAGTGGCTCTAACTGCGAAATCAGGATCCTTGAGCAGGCTAACGAAAACATCTGCGGTTTCCGGAAGGTATTTAGTCAACGAATCCAGAGCGGCGAGCTTTACAGCCGGATCGGAATCGAGTGCAAGCTGCTTTAGAACGGGAACGGATTTTTCGGCGCCCAGTTCCATCAAAGCCTGCGCCACGCGCCACCGGATGATCCAGGATGAATCACTGGCCGCGTCTTTCAAAAAAGGAAACGCATCGTTCTTTTTGGCCATCGCCTGGGCCGCCAACCATGCTCCACGCAAAGTGGGACCATCC
>Ga0247727_10003163_pt1 | contig 36783 bp, 46 predicted proteins | sample WisWelCaveWW1625_FD_202498 | JGI IMG/M metagenome (GOLD analysis project Ga0247727, IMG submission 202498) | Biofilm microbial communities from Wishing Well Cave, Virginia, United States - WW16-25 | ecosystem: Environmental > Aquatic > Deep subsurface > Groundwater > Cave microbial mat | place...
AATGGCAGACAGTGTATATAAAGTCATCGAGTTGGTTGGCACGAGCACGGAATCATGGGAGAAGGCCGCGGGGGTGGCGGTGGAGCGGGCCGCCAAATCCCTGCGCGAGTTGCGCATCGCCGAGGTTGTCGAACTGGACATGGTCCTCGACGACGGGAAGATCACCGCCTACCGCGCGAAACTCAAGGTCTCGTTCAAGTACGAAGGCGGATAATTTTTCATCCGAGCGACAGGGGGCATAGAAACTAGGCAAGAAAGCCCCGCTGTTCATGTACAGCGAAGTGATCCGCGCCGATTTCTGTGTAACGCCGCTTATGATTTTGAAATCTGGCAGGGGTGTATTTTGTTTTGCTTTTAGATTCTCTATGAAATCAAAAAAATCGCCTCTTCCCAAATTAGATGAGGCGATTCATACTACGGGACAGTTGATCCTGTTTACTCGTATCTCAACGCTTCCACAGGTTCCAAACTTGCAGCGCGGTTGGCGGGATATATCCCGAAGAACAAGCCCACCGCCGCCGAAAACAACGTTGCCAGCGTAACTGCATCCAAACCAACAACTGGGGTAAAGGCTGTCCCGCTTGCCACGGCAATCTGGCCCACTGCAAACGAAATCAACCAGCCAAACAGTATACCGATAATGCCGCCGATGAGACTCAGCAATGACGACTCGGTAAGGAATTGAATAAGGATATCGCGCCTGCGCGCGCCCAGGGCTTTACGTAAACCGATCTCGCGCGTGCGCTCAGTGACTGAGACGAGCATGATATTCATGATTCCGATACCGCCCACCAAAAGGGAAATACCTGCGATGCCGCCCAGGAAAATGGTCAGAATTCCTGTGATGGATTGGAATGTCGCGAGCAGATCCTGCTGGGTAAAAACTGTGAAGTCATCTGCGCCCACTGGAGTGCGATGGCGCTGGCGAAGGATTTGTGAAATTTCCTCCGTTGCCATAAGGACCGCATCCCCGCTGACAGCCTGCACAAGCAAAACATCAACTTGATCGCGCGTACTGCGGCGGATCAGGCGGGCTTGGGCAGTGCTGAATGGAATGATGACGCGATTATCTTCGCTCCCGAACGCGCCGCCGCCCTTGGAGGCAAGGACACCCAGAATACGGAAAGGCTGCCCGTCAATGCGGATCGTTTCGCCGGTGATGCCCTCGTGACGACCGAAGAGCGTATCTGCGGCTTCGGGCCCGATCAACACAACCGATGCGCGCCCGAGCAGATGCTCTTCGTTGATGAATTCGCCTTCGGTCAATTCATAATTTCGCACCGGGAAATACGCGGGCGTCACGCCGTTCACTTCAACGGTTGTGCGTTCGCCCCCGTACGAGATTTCCCTGTTCGCCTGCAAAATGGGAGCCACCGCTTCCACTGACGGCGCGGCGAACGGATCGGCAATCGCCTCTGCATCTGCAAGAGTGAGCGGGCGTGTGTTGCGAATGGATTGATCCTGCCCGCCGCGAAATACAAACAGGAGGTTTGTTCCAATACCGCTGATGGAACCGGTGATGGATTCTTCTGCGCCGCGCCCGACTGCCAGCATCGCAATGACTGCCGCAACGCCAATGACGATTCCAAGCACGGTCAAACCGGACCTCAACTTGTTCCCGTTCAAAGATTCAAGAGCCTCAAAAAAGGCTTGCGCAAGGGTCATGGGGCGCCGTCCAACAATCCATCGCGCAGGCGGATGACGCGTTGGGTTTGTTCGGCAACCACGGGGTCATGGGTAATAATGATCAAGGTCGTGCCGCTTTCCCGGTTCAGGTTGAGCAGAAGGTTCATGATCTCCTTGCCTACCTTTGAATCAAGGTTTCCTGTCGGCTCATCCGCCATAATGATGGCAGGGTTATTGACAATGGCGCGCGCAATCGCCACGCGTTGTTGTTGTCCGCCGGAAAGTTCGTAGGGGCGGTGTGTCATGCGATCTTCCAAGCCCACTGCTTTCAAGGCATCCATCGCTCGTTCGCGCCGTCCATTTAGGTTGCTGGAATATCGAAGAGGGAGCTCAACGTTTGTAATGGCGGTCTGACGCGAAAGCAAATTGAAACTCTGGAAGACGAAACCAACCTTGCGATTACGAATATCCGCCAGTTGATCGTCGTTCAATGAGGCAACAGTTTCCCCATCCAAAACATATTCGCCGGAGGTGGGCCGATCGAGGCAACCCAGGGTATTCATCAAAGTGGATTTGCCCGAACCGGAAGGTCCCATAATGGCAACCACTTCGCCGCGTTGGATGGTGAACGAAACGCCGCGCAGAGCCTCCACTTGCACTTCGCCCATTTGGTAGACCTTCCGAATATCAAGGGCCTCAATTACATTGGACATGCCGTTAATCTCCAAACCCGCCTCCAGGACCGCCGCCGGGACCGGGTCCAAACTCAACAGGCGGATTCAGAACAATGACATCGCCCTCTTTTACATCGCCACCCGCAATGACACTCACTGTATCGCCGGATGAGCCGAGCTGTATCTCTGTTTTTACAGGCTGGTCATTCACCAAAAGATAGACCACGCGCTGTCCATCCACCAGGCGCACCGCGCGATTCGGCACGAGAACAACATCGCTCATTTCTTCCACGATGATATTGACAGCCGCCGTCATGCCGGGTTTCACCAGCGCGTCCGCATCTGTCAGCTCCACAGTAACAGTAAAGTTAACCACGCCGCCCACGTCCGTCCCTGCCTGCGCGACCTGCACAACTGTTCCTTGATATTCCTTATCCAGGATCGCGTCGAACGAAAGCGTGGATGATTGGCCGACAGACACACTGTTGATGTCAACTTCAGAGACTTCAACATCCACGAAGAGGCTGGTTAAATTATCCAATCGGAAAGCAGTGGCTCCCGCGCCCACCTGATCGCCCGGGAGCGGATGGGATTCGGTCACAGTGCCGGCAAAAGGCGCGGTCAGGCGCGCCAGGTTGAGGGTGGCCTGAGCCGCATCCACGCGGACCTGCGCGGCGGCAATCGCTTCCAGGTTGCCTCCAGCCAGGCGGTCATACTCGCGTTGCGCGTCATCCAATTTTGCCTGGGCGAGGGCAAGGTCTTCATCGGCTTTTGCTTTGGTTTCATCGCTTGCATATCCTCGATATTCCTTGAGCACGGGAATCTTGCGATTTCCAAATGTCTTATAAACGATCTCCTTGATATGGATCTTGCCATTCAATTCCTTGCGCCAGTTCACAGCCCTATCGTACACTTCCTGCGCGTCGCGCACTGCAATCGCGGCTTGCGCAAGAGCCGTATCAGAATTGAGCAGTTCGTCCAGTTCCTTTTGCGCGCCGGCAAGATCTGCCTCGGCAAGGATGACACTCTGCGGAAGCGAAGTTTTTACCAGAAAAGCCATCACGTAACCGGCGGGGATGTTATCCCCAACCTTCACGTTGACCGTGTCCACCGTTCCCGCCGCCTGCCAAATTAACGCAGCGGTCTGCTTGGCGCGGACTGTGCCGGTCGCGCCGATCGTGGCGGTCAAATTGCCGCGTTCGATGACCGCGGTTTGAAACTGGCTTGCGGAATTATCACTCGAATTGCTGAAATAAAAATAAGCGGCTGCGCCAATTACTGCGATCAGCAGAATGACGATCCATCTTCTTTTCGTGAAAAATTCTCTCATTACGGTTCCTCCAAAGGGGTCTTAACTGATGTTATGCACCGTCCCGCAGGCATTGTCCTGAGCTTGTCGAAGGGTTTCGTTGTTAAACACGGTTCTGCGTAAGGCAAGTAAATAACTGCAAAATTTTACACCACAAATATGAATTGCCGATGAATTTTTATGGCAGGCATACGCAGAAATAATAGCCTTTATCGGGAATAAATTTTTAGCCGCGAATTTTCACAAATTTGCGCGAATTATTCGTGTGATTTCGCGTAATTCGCGGCTAAATGTTGTCGTAGCCCTAATTCCGATAAAGTCTGATACATAAAATTTCTACGCAACACAGAGGGCAGAGTTGCGCGTAGAACCGCGGGACCCTTACTGTTATAATTTTCTCATGCTGTATCGCATCGCGCGCGTCCTGGATTTTCTGGCAGTGGTCGTTGTCGTCCTCGTTGCTGTAAGCGGGGACACGCCGCGGTTGACCGGCGAAACCGACCGCGCCCGATTCTTCACGCGTGAGATCGAATTTGATTATCCAAATTGGGTATGGGATGCAACTTGGGTCAAACTCGAACAAGGCGCAATCGGACTGCCTCATGTATTCGACCGCGGCACGAACAAACAGATCGTCTTTGTATATCTCCGCATCACACAACAACTGATGCAAGCCGAGAGCGAGATCGAACAGATTGTTGCCGACCCATCCATTACAGATAAAGAATCAACCAGCGCATTCCTGCGCGCCCAACGCGACGAACTCATTGCAAGGCAAACCTCCCTCGCGCCGCTTGCAGAGGCAACCCTGCAAAGCCAGGTCTCTGAAGCGCTTGCCGAACTCGGTCTTACAACCGGCGGGCAGCCCTTGCCCCCTGTTCTCTATCACAGTTCGTCCACACCGCTGGCTTTGATCGTTTCGCCGCGCGAACACATTCATCAAATCGCAAACATCTCCGTCCTCCCCACGCTTACCCTCGATGAACGAATCAAGTTGGAGGATGAGGTCGCACAATCGCTCAACGTCTCGACTCTCACCGTTGCAATCGGAGGTGTCGGTGTTTACCCAACCCTGGTGACAGAAACGACGGACCTGCGCTGGATGCTCAACACGATCGCACATGAATGGACACATAATTATTTGAACCTCCGCCCTCTTGGACTCAATTACAGCACAACACCTGAACTTCGGACGATGAACGAGACCACTGCAAATATCGTGGGAGATGAAGTGGGACAACTCATGTTGCGGAAGTTCTACCCTGAATTACTCGCTTCACCACCCAGCCGAAACCTGATCTCGTTTCCTGAATCGTTTCTCCCCTCGAACAGACTCGACGACCCGCCGCCCTTCGACTTCCGCGCCGAAATGCACGAGACGCGCGTGACAGCAGACAAGTTACTCGAAGAAGGGAAAATCGAAGAAGCCGAGACCTACATGGAGGGACGCCGCCAAATCTTCTGGCAAAACGGATACTTGTTCCGCAAACTCAACCAAGCCTACTTCGCCTTCCACGGAGCCTATGCAGACGTCCCCGGCGGCGCGGCAGGTGAAGACCCGGTTGGTCCTGCCGTGCGCGCCCTGCGCGAACAAAGCGACTCGCTTGCTGATTTTATCAACACCATAGCACAGATGACTTCGTTTGAGGAACTGCAACGAGCTATACAACAATAGATACTATCCGAATTAAAATCAGGACGCTGATTCACGCTGAAAAACGCAGACTAATCCTTTTGAATCAGCGAGATCAGCGTTTATCTGCGTCCAAAAAAAGAATTTTGCTATTACAAATATAACCTTACTCATAATGCGTAAATCAAAACTTCTTCTTGCTTCTTTTCTTTTTCTACTTCCCATTTTGCCCGCCTGTACGGCGTCTTCACCTTCATCAGCCACTTCTATCGCCACCCCTTCGCTCCCTCCCAACATCATTTTCCCAACAGAGACTCCTGCTTGCGCAACAATAGTCTCTGAGCCCACGCCCGGACCAGACAGCCCATCCCTTTTTCCGCCAGAGGACGAGTCAGATCATGCGCGTGGAGCGGAGACTCCGGTTGTTACGATAACTGTCTACAGTGACTATCAGGACGCGCGGAGTCAGTTTTTTGCTGAAGTCACGAATCGACTCCTCGCCGAATACCCAAATGACGCGCGCGTGGTGAATCGAATTTTTCCGCTCATCGGTGTTCTCGATAAAGCCGCACTCTCCGCGCAAGCCGCAGAAGCCGCGGCTGAACAAGAAAAATTTTGGGAGATGCATGATCTGTTGTACGCGGGACACGAGAACTGGATCAATTTGTCAGCCGCGGATTTTGAACAATGGCTCACCGCGCAAGCCTCGGCGTTGGAAATGGACGCGGAGCAGTTCAAGTCCGATTTGAAAAGCGAAGAAGTTGTCGCGGAAGTCCAACAAGTTGTGGAAGACGGTCAAAAGATCGGAATCCCCGGCGTGCCTCTCATCCTCATCAACGGACAGATCTACGGCGGACCGCGCGACTTTGCCAGCCTCAACGACATTGTTCAATTGATCCGGCTGGGTAAGCGACAATTCACATCCTGCCCGCCGTTGACCGTGCAAACGAAAACACAATACATCGCAACCCTGCGCACCGAGAAAGGCGATATTGTCATTCAACTCTTCGCGGACAAATCGCCGATCACGGTGAATTCTTTTATTTTTCTCGCGCGCAGTGGATGGTATGACGACATTACATTTCATCGTGTGATCCCCGATCTCTTCGCGCAAAGCGGCGACCCAAGCGGGACAGGTAAAGGCAACCCGGGCTATTACATCATCACCGAATTTGACGCATCACTGAAATTCAACAGACCCGGCATGGTGGCGATGGTCAACTCAGGACCCGATACCAGCGGAAGCCAGTTCTTCATCACCTACGCGCCCGCCGCGCAATTCGATGGGCAGTACACGATCTTTGGACAGGTGTTGAGCGGCATGGAAGTTCTTGAATCTCTCACCCCGCGCGACGCACAACCTGGAACAGAAACCCCGGCGGGGGATAAACTATTAAGTGTGACAATCGAAGAGAAATGACCACGCCGACATTTTTCCGTCGCGACTTTCGATGAGTTCCTCCCCCAAATCCGAACCAAAATTATTGGGTGATTTTTTATTTTCTCTTTTCGGATTTGGGGGAGGTGCCGCTTTAGCAGCGGAGGGGGGTATGGTAAGATTTCCTCATGCCCTTAACCAACCCATCATCCACTGCGCGCGACGGCGACCTTGCCCAAATCGTCGGTCTGCGACATAAACACTTCATCTTCACGCTACAATCGGGTGCAAAATTTGAAACGCACCGCGGCATCCTGCAACACGATGACCTGATCGGCAAACCCTGGGGCACGCAGGTTTTCAGTCACATCGGCGCGCCGTTCTTTTTGTTGCAACCCTCCCTCGCCGACCTGCTCATTGACCTGCCGCGCACCACGCAAATCATGTACCCGAAAGACATCGGTTTTATTCTCGTGACGATGGGAGTCGGTCATGGGCAAAAAGTGATGGAAGCCGGAAGCGGCTCCGGTTCGATGACCACCGCACTGGCTTACACTGTTGGACCTGCGGGACGCGTCGTCTCATACGAAGTGAAACCGGATACACAGAATCTCGCGCGCAAAAATTTGACTCGCTTCGGGCTCGATTCCCGCGTGGACTTCAAACTGCGCGACATCCAGCAGGGCTTCGACGAAACTGACGCCGACTTCTTCTTCCTCGACGTGCCGAATCCGTATGACTACATCGCCCAGGTACGCGCCGCCCTCAGACCCGGTGGTTTCTTTTGTTCACTAAGTCCCACTTTTAACCAGATCGAAAAGACCTTGTACGCGTTGCGGCAAAATAACTTTGCATTTCTTGAAGTCTGTGAAATCCTGCTGAGGTATTTCAAGCCCGAGCCTTCGCGCCTCCGTCCCACAGATCGGATGGTCGCGCATACCGGGTTTTTGGTGTTTGCCCGTAGAATCGAACCAACCGATGACCCGCGTGGGAAAGAATTGGCAACCGAAGTCGGGTCGGGCATCGTTGAGGAGTAAATTGTATGCGCCGCATGTTCCGCCGCGACAAACGAAAAGGATTCTCAGGGCAAATTCCGCCGATCTTGCAGGAAGCCAACCTCGCGTTCGATAAAGGCGAGTTCGGGCGCGCCGCGCAATTGTTTGAGCGGATCGCAGAAACAGCCGATGCCCGCGGAGGACCGCGCGCTCCGCTCTTTCATTTGCAGGCAGGGCGCGCACGCATCCTCGCCGGGCAGACCTCGCTGGGACTGCCCTCCCTCAAACGCGGACTAGAAACTCTTGCCCAACGCAAACAATTTCCGCGCTTGCGAAACACAGGGATGCACACAGTTACCGAACTCAACGAACGCGGATTGAAGAATGAAGCCGCTGAAATTGAGAATTGGTTGAAGGCAGTTTTGCCATCCATGCTCCCGATGGACGCAAAGGAAATGCCCGCAAAGAAACCGATCCTGCCGACACATTGTCCACAATGCGGCGCGGGGATTCGTCCCGATGAAGTGGAGTGGCTGGATGAAGTCACTGCGGAATGCGGCTATTGCGGAAGCCCTGTAAGAGAAGATAATTAACTATTCAACCTGTCACCCTGAGGGAGCGTTCGTTGCGACCGAAGGGTCTCGCTCGTCGTTACAGAGACCCTTCGCCACACCTGCACTGGCGTGCGGCGCAAGTGTCGCTCACATCATCCCGATGTCCTTCGGGAGGGTGACACACCTAACTGATGAATCTCACCGAAGAATACATTTCCCAACGATTAGATGAAGCCATCCAAGCCGCGGGACCCTCCTCAGACGGTTACGCGGAGATTGACTTCAACGACGAATCGCGTATCAAATGCGCGGCGGTGCTCCTCCCACTTGTATGGCAAGATGATGAATGGCATATCCTTTTCACACGCCGCACAGATCGAGTCGAGTCACACAAAGGACAGGTCTCTTTCCCGGGCGGTGCGTGCGACGACGGCGAGACAACTCCCGAGCAAACCGCTTTGCGTGAGGTAGAAGAAGAGATTGGTATTCAACCCAGAGATGTAAAAGTATTGGGGAGATTGGCAAACCTCATCACCATTTCATATTATCGAGTCACGCCGGTTGTGGGGGTCGTCAGATGGCCTATAGTGTTTCGCGTGGGAGAGCATGAAGTGGCGCGCGTGTTCACGATTCCGTTGGGGTGGCTGGCAAACGCGTCGAACCGGTGGCAGTTTGAACGTCCGGGAACGACGCGGACTCTCATCGCCTATCATCCATATGACGGCGAATTACTCTGGGGCGCCACCGCGCGCATGACGGTTGATTTTCTGAAAGTTCTAGAATTGTAAAAGAGGAGACAAAATGGCAAAAGGTAAAGGTTTTGATGTAATCGAAGACGCACACGAACTCGCTCAACATAATTTTCATTCGAGTTACTGGATAAACCGAGTAACTAGCTACACCTACGCAACCTGGATGGCTGAAAAGAAGCTTTCCTTGATAATATTGCCGTTCTTAATTATTACCTGGATCCTAGTTGTTTTGAGCTTGATAAGTCAAACATCAAATGAAGCAAGTTTCTGGGAAATTTTGTTTGACTTTAGAGATTCTGCTTCTACGTCCCGCTTTGTTTCGTTTCTTTTTCTAATCTTTTATACAATAATCACACTTGTTGCATCCCTTCAAACTCTTTTTATGAAAAGGCCCGCACTAAACGAGCAAATAGTAAAGAAAGAACCGAAGAAAAAATATCCTAAACGCCGAAAAGACTATGGCAGAAATTAGGAATCAAAAACTCCCCGAAAAAATCGGGGAGTTCGCTTGCAGAAGTAATTTACTTCTTCTTCTCGTCGGCTTCGTCTTCCTTCTTGCCGCGTTCCACAGAAAGTTCCGGCTCGGTGGATGGTTCAGCCGCAACCGCGACTTCGACGCCAGCAACAGGAGCTTCCTCTTCCACCTTGGGCATCGTGGCAACGACCACCATCGTATCAGGGTCGTCAAGCAAACGGACCTTATCCGACACATGCACATCCTTCACGCGGATACCATCGCCGATCTTCACCATGGACGAAATATCCACGTCAATGCGTTCGGGCAGGTCGGTGGGTAGACATTCCACATGCAGTTGTTCGAGGTTGTGGATCATCACCGCGTTGAAATCCTTGACCGCGAGAGAGACACCGATAAAGTGAACGCTAACGGTGGCGCGCAATTTTTCATCGAGCGACACAGCCAGGAAATCCACGTGAAGCAAACGGTTTTTGATGTAATCACGTTGCTTCTCACGCACGAGAGCGGCATACTCGGTGCCGTTCACATCAATCGTCACCAGGCTGGACGAAGTGATCTTCCCCAGCGCCAACGACGCGCTATGGGAATCCAACAAAACATTGATCGGCTCGGTGTGACGACCATAGATCACCGCAGGCAGTTTGCCGTCGCGGCGCAACGCCTTTACCTGCTTGCCAACCACGTCACGTTTTTCAGCCTTTATTACAACTTTCTCCATCGTTACTCCTCGAGCGCCTCTCACCCCGCCATTGGCGGGATTACCTTCGCTCTATGAAATGAATTTCTGTAGTGACGACTTCGCGAAGCATCCTTTAGGGTTAGTCGTCCACAAAAAGCGATTGAAATCGCTACTACATTCAATAAAATTAACTTCGCCTCAATAAAAATCTTCCCAGCAAAAGCATCAACCCGCCAAACAAACCGCTGACGAGTCCGGCGATCAACACACCGCGCGTATCAAACGTCGTAATCACATTACCTTGCACATTACGGGCAAACAGGATGACGGTCCGCACATCTTCTGCATGGACATCACGCGCCGCAAGGTAACCGACAGCGCCATGATGGACTTCTGCGCTTCCTGCGACGACCGCGCCTGTGTACCCGCTAACAGACGCTTTCTCAGCCTGAACGTATCCCACCGCCCCTCCCTGCATGGACACGTCTTGCGCATTGACAGTTGCAATCGCTGACTGCCGCGCGTTGACGAGGATTGCCTTCACATTGCCAGCCGCGCTCTGTTGCAACTCGACCTCATCCGCAGTGATGTCCTGCGCATCAGCCTGGCGCATCCGCACCAACTCAGCGTGGACGGATTGCACCTCAGCCTGCGAGATATTCGTCACTTGCGGCGAATCAAATTCGGAAAGTTCATCCGGCTCAATCATAGCGGGCGAGATTTTACCACAAATGTAACCCGTCATCAGCGCTCAACGCGGACGTTGCCTCTTCATCGCCTCCGCCACCCCACGAGACATCTCGTCTTCTCTCTCATCCAAACGCGAAACGATATTCTGGTAATCTTCATCACTGCGGTTCTGGCTGAGTTTGTAATTCACCTCAATCCGCGTCACCTCGATTTGAAAGGCGACGATTCCCTTCATTTCTTTTTCCACAAAATCGGGTGGAAGGGTTTCCATTTTGTAGTGACTGCCCGCTTCGTGACGGTCAATTAACTTCTTCAGTAACAAATAAGATTCATTACTATCTTCAACAATTCGTGGCTTGCCATAAATATGTACAGCCTGATAATTCCACGTCGGCACGTTGACATGGTTGTACCAGGTCGGCGAAATATATGTATGTGGTCCTTGAAAAATGACGAGGGCTTCGGTGTTTTTCTCAAACGTCTTCCACAACGGATTCACCCTCGACATGTGTCCGTTGACGAAAAACTTCTCGCCTGCGTCAATCACTTCCATCAATAAATGACTGGCAGTCGGCTTCTCGCCATCATAAGTTACCAGCGTCGAAAATTCGTTTTGCTTGAGAAATTCCAGAATTTTGCTTCGGTCTTCTTCGCGATACAACTTGGGTATATACATACAACTCCTTTGTCCGCGAAAGTATATCACCGCCCCTCAAGAATAACCCTTCAATACGGCTTCGCCACTCCGGGCAAGTCTCAAATCTCTGGTCTCGATACTCGCCCACCCAATTACAAATTACCAATTACCCTTTCCCCCTCAAACGGTATAATCCTCCCAACTATGAAACGCTACCTCCTCTTCACCATCTTCATCTCCGGCATGACCACCCTCGCCGCGGAACTCGCCGCAGGGAGACTCATCGGCAACGTGTTCGGCGCCAGCAATATTGTTTGGGCTTCCATCATCGGGCTGATCCTCATCTATCTCACGCTTGGATATTTCCTCGGCGGCAAATGGGCGGATGCCAACCCCACTCCCGCCGCGATGTACCGCGTCCTTTCGTGGGGCGCTTTCACGCTGGGACTCGTCCCTTACATCGCAGGACCAGTTCTCAGGTCCGCGGCGACCGCATTTGATTCTTTGCAAGTCGGCATCCTGGGCGCGTCATTCATCGCGGTGTTAATCCTGTTTATTGTCCCCATCACCTTGCTTGGAACAATTTCTCCGTTTGCCATTCGCCTCAGCGTCACCGATACTGCGCACGCCGGGCAAATCTCCGGGCAAATTTACGCGATCTCGACACTCGGTTCATTCATTGGGACGTTTCTGCCAACTCTGGTCACCATCCCCGCGATTGGAACGAAGAACACGTTTTTATTGTTCAGCATGGTCTTGCTGATTGTTGCATTGATCGGACTGGCACGATTCGCCAGCACACGCGCATTGATCAAACATACGTGGATGCCGGTTGTTTTGATACTCATTGCGTTTCTCACAGCAAACCAATCGCTGAAAAGCAATCCCTCACAAGTTTACGAGACTGAGTCTGCGTACAATTACATTGAAGTGCTGAATCAAAACGGTTACGCAATTCTCCGCCTCAACGAAGGACAGGGTGTGCACTCGATTTATCATCCCGACACTTTGCAATACAACGGACCCTGGGATCAGTTTCTTGCGAGTCCATATTTTTATGCAAACCGCAAACCATCAGATATCCAACGCGTCGCGATTGTCGGTTTGGCGGCAGGGACCACCGCGCGACAGATGACAGCCGTTTACGGGAACATCCCGATTGATGGGTATGAACTCGATCCTAAAATTGTCGAAGTGGGGCAAACCTATTTTGGCATGACCATGCCCAACCTGAATATCGTCATCGGCGATGGAAGACTAAATCTCGAACGAAGCGAACATCAATACGACATCATCGCCGTGGACGCGTACCGCCCTCCATACATCCCTCCGCACATGACTACTCAGGAGTTCTTTCAAATCGTCTCTTCACACTTGACCGACGACGGAGTCTTAACCATCAACAGCGCCAGCGTCCCCGGCGATAGACGCCTGATCAATGGACTTGTGACCACGATGGCGACTATCTTCCCCTCCATTTACACCGTAGATATCCCCGGCTCGTTGAACACAATGATCTTCGCTACAAAACAAAAAACGATCCCCGAAAATCTTGCGATGAATTTATTGGCTCTCTCCAATGACTCAAACGTTCATCCCCTGCTCATCAACACGATGCAAGTGACCTTTGCCAACCTAAAAAGCGGTTACGAGACAACTATCGTCTTCACCGACGACCACGCGCCGATTGAGTGGATTGTGAACGATATGGTGATTCGATTTATTCTTGAAGGTGGAACCCAATATCTGGAATAGATAATTCCCAATTCAAGAGACATGCAACATAGCAGAAGTTTGTCTGCCCACCGCCTTACTGATAACCGTTCACTCATCACTATTTTTACTCCTCCCCCGTCAGCAACTTAATCCTCTCCCACGGCTTCAAACTTTCATCCTCTGCGAGCAGACTCTTCACCTGATATAACTCGTCGCGCAAAGCCGCGGCTTTTTCGAATTCAAGATTCTTCGCGGCTTCCTTCATTTGCTTTTCCATCTCGTGCACGATCTGCCTTAATTCATTGCGCGGCAGGTCGCTTTTCACCTTGTATTCACCCCTCATTTCACTTACAGACTTCGCGCTCAACTCTTCCGTCAGATCATGGATCGCCTTCGTGATGCTGATCGCCACAATGCCATTCTCCTCGTTGTATTTCACCTGCTTGGCGCGGCGGCGATTTGTTTCATCAATCGCGCGCTTCATCGAGTCGGTCATTTTATCGGCATACATGATCACGCGTCCCTGCACATTGCGCGCCGCGCGCCCGATCGTTTGGATCAGCGCGGTATCCGAACGCAGGAAGCCTTCCTTGTCCGCATCTAAAATTGCCACCAGCGATACTTCGGGCAGGTCCAACCCTTCACGCAGAAGATTGATTCCAACCAGTACATCAAATTCGCCAAGACGCAAATCCCGCAAGATGGCAATGCGCTCCAGCGTCTCCACCTCCGAATGTAAATAGCGGACTTTGATTCCCAACTCCTTGATGTACTCCGCCAAATCTTCCGACATACGCTTCGTGAGAGTCGTGACCAATACGCGCTCGCTTCTTTCCACCCTCAGCCTGATCTCTCCGACCAGATCATCCACCTGCCCTTTAGTTGGACGCACATCCACTTCCGGGTCAACCAGTCCGGTTGGACGGATGATCTGCTCAACGACCTGTTCCGCGTGTTCCATTTCATACCTGGAAGGCGTAGCAGATGTATAGATCGTGTTGCCCATCACTTCTTCAAACTCATCGAATTTCAAAGGACGGTTATCCAACGCGCTTGGCAGGCGGAAGCCATATTCCACAAGAGTCTCTTTGCGGGCGCGGTCACCGTTATACATGCCGCGGATTTGCGGCACAGACATGTGACTCTCGTCAATGACCAGCAAATAATCGCTGGGTAAAAAGTCAATCATCGTCCAGGGATGTGTGCCAGCCGCGCGGCGGTCAAAGTGACGGGAGTAGTTTTCAATGCCGGAGCAATAACCCACTTCCTTCAACATCTCCAGGTCATAGCGCGTGCGCTGTTCGATGCGCTGTGCTTCCAGAATTTTCCCCGTCTCTCGGAATTGCGCGAGGCGTTCTTCCAATTCGGCTTCGATATCGGCAATGGCGGCTTTCGTCTTTTCAGCATCCGTTAGATATTGTTTTGCGGGAAAGATGGATATCTCCTTCGGCTCTTCGAAGATCTCGCCAGTAACCGGGCTGAATTGCATGATCCGTTCCACCTCATCGCCGAAGAACGCGATCCGATAGCCGCGCTTATCCTCATACGCAGGGATGATCTCCAATGTATCGCCGCGCACGCGGAATGTGCCTGAACGCAGTTCCATGTCATTGCGTTGATACTGCGATTCGATCAACCGTCGCAACAAGGCATTCCGGCGATACAACTCTCCCACCTTCAAATTGACAGATCCCTTATTAAATTCTTCAGGGTTGCCTAAACCATAAATACAGGAAACGGAGGCGACGATGATCACGTCGCGCCGCGAGACCAGCGCAGTCGTTGCGGCTAAACGCATGCGATTAATCTCTTCGTTGATCTCGGTCTCTTTTTCGATATACAGGTCATGCCGTGGGACGTACGCTTCAGGCTGATAGTAATCGTAGTACGAGACGAAATACGAAACCGCGTTCTGCGGGAAGAATTCTTTGAACTCGGCGTATAACTGCGCGGCAAGAGTCTTATTGTGCGCCATGACCAAGGCAGGCTTCTGTAATTCTTGAATGACAGACGCGATGGTAAAGGTCTTGCCTGTGCCCGTCGCGCCGAGCAAAACCTGGTGTTTCATTCCTTGCTTTACGCCATCCACAAGTCCGCGGATGGCTTCGGGCTGGTCGCCCATGGGGATAAATGGCGCTTGAAGTTTGAAGTTCATAGATAAAGGGTGGTTGAGAAGATTGGCGGCGGACGTTAGAGAACGTCCGCTACACAATAATTTGTGTAGCATGTGCTCTCTAGCGCACGCCTAGTTGGCTATTGTGAACGTACGTTCTATATTGTACCGCGAAAAGTCAAAAGAGAGACAAAACCCCGAAGGGGTAAAACAATTACAAATTACAGGATTGCGTCTCGGCCAACCCCGAAGGGGTGTCAGATATTAGGTTGCTCCCTGCGCCGTCCTCAGCGCAGGATTCATCTTAAGACGCCGCCGAGGATGGCGGCTTGAGCATATAGCGGCGAGTCCGTTTTTGAAAACGGGATCAATTACCGGCTTAGGGAGAGGCGAGAGTATAATCGTCACAACATATCCAAGCGCAAGGAAGCCAATGAAAAGTTTACTGAATATTTTTAGCACAATGCTCATTCTTGCGGGGCTGGTTTGGTTCCTGCAGGGTATCAATATTTTGCCCGGCAGTTTTATGACTGGTCAAATCCAATGGGCAATCAACGGCGGGATCGCCATGATCGTTGGCACGGGCATCCTCCTTTTTGCGAATCGCCGCAACACCCCAAATGGCTGACGAAATAAAAATCGGGGATCGAGTGCAGGTATTTCTTGATACAAAATTTTGGAAGAGCGAAGGCTGGTTTGATGGAATTGTCGTTCGCATTGACCCCTATACTGAACATCGCAGTTTTATCTGGGTGGAACTGGACGAGGAGATGGAAGCCATATTGGGGAAAGGCGCTCGTTTGATTTCCGTGTTGAACCCAAAGAATATTAGGAAAACTTAAGGGAGGGAGTGATTTATCATCGCAACGCGAGTAAAATGTGATGAATAACGCGTAGGATGTTTTTTGCCGCGTGAGTAAGGGCAGACGATGCAAAACCATCTGACAAGTTAGCGGGGAGCAAGTTGATTTTTGCGCGACAACACGCCGCCGGGGACGGCGGCTTGAGCAAATTTATTTAGAGGCAATCGTATGAAAAGACATACCGTCACTCTCTTATCTGCATTATTGATTTTTAGTTTCGCGCTCTCGGCTTGCGCGGGGTTGATCGGCGCGGAGGACGAACCGATCGCCGGGGATTTTGGACCGCAGTATTCAACACAGGAACATCAGACGCGGACGTTCGACGCGCTCTGGAAACACGTGACGGAAAACTATATTTATTTCGAGAGCGCAGACGTGAACTGGGATGCGCTCAACGATGAATATTCGGCGCGTATCAACGAAGGGCTGACCAACGAAGAATTTATTGCGCTTATGGACGAACTGGAAGGCGATCTTCCCGCGGGAAGTTTCAGCCATCAATCCCGCGCCGAGCGTATTGAAACCGACACCGCAGACACTTCCACATACGAGGGGATCGGCGCGTTCGTCGGCTTTCAGGCGGAGGATGTGCCTCACATTGTGATCCTGGGAGTCATCGAAGGCTCGCCCGCCGAAAAAGCCGGCATTCAGGCTCACGACAGCATCTTTGAAATTGACGGAAGCCCGGTATTGCTGGAGGAGGGTTTGAACGCGGTGGAACGCGTTCGGGGTCCGGCAGGCAGTTCTGTCACTTTGAATGTGCAAACTCCAGGCAGACCTGAACGCACTATCGAAGTCACACGAGCAAAATTGGTGAGCACAGGCAAACTCGAAGCATTCGAAATCACCGGCACAGGGTACGGCTACATTCTATTCCCACCGATCAATTATGAAGCCTTGCTTGAAGATGTCCTGAATTCCCTGCAAGGATTCACCACGAATAAAAAACTTGAGGGGTTGATCCTGGACTTGCGCGTGGCAGGCTCAGGCAGAGGCTGGCCCCTCGAAGAGTTATTAACTCTCTTCCACGACGGCGGCGTTGGGGAATTCTACAACAGCGCGGAACAAAAACAAACCGTTGCCGTTGAAGGGCAGGATTTGTACAGTTCGCAATCCGTGCCGCTGATCATCCTTGTCGGTCAAAATACGAGTGGGTTTCCTGAAATCCTTGCGGCAAGCCTGCAGGCAAACGACCGCGCAAAAATCATCGGCGCGACAACGCCGGGCGCGGTGGAAACAACGACATCGTTCTATCTGCCGGATGGCTCGCGAATCTTTCTGGAGACCACATCGTTCAGACTGCCAAACGGCGACGAAATTGGAAATAGCGGAGTCCAGCCCGACATCCTGATTGAAGCGGGATGGGACGAAATCCTTCCGAATAATGACCCGGTGCTCCTCAGCGCGCTTGAACTCCTTGGATTAGACAAATGAAAAAATTAATCATCCCCACCCTTGTTATTTTGCTCGTCACCGCCTGCCTGCCGCAGGACGTGCAAGTGCCGCAAAGTCCGTTGCTCCCTGTCCTTGAACGTAAATCGGGTTTGATCGCGTACATCGGCATTGACGGAAATATTTATGTTGTGGACCAAAGCGGCAGAACCCCAATCCCGGTCACGGATGATGCGGCGATCCCCGATAATCAATCCAGCGCATTTCGTTTTTATCAATATCCAACGTGGTCTGCGGACGGCAATCAACTTGCATTCGTCAGTGTGAGCGGCGAAGGCGATTCGCAAAATTTATCAGAGATGTTCGTAAAACACGTGGATGAAGACCAGGCGCAAAAAGTGTACTCAAGCGAAACCGAGCATCCGTTTTATTTATATTGGTCGCCTGATAATAAAAACGTCAGTTTCCTCAGTACAGACGCAACGGGGCAATCCATTATTCTGCAAAATGTTTCGACCGAAGGTGGCGAACGCCTCATCCTTGACGCGGGTTCGCCATATTACTGGTCGTGGGCGCCGGATGGAAGCGCGATGATCGTCCACACGGGCAGTGAGGCTTCTTCGACTCCGGAACACATGGCATTCCTGCAAGTGGATTCGGAAATCATCGAAGATGGATTGGATTCAACCCCCGCTTCTTTCCAAGCCCCAGCCTGGTCGCCAGACGGAAGCCGAATCCTCCTGACGCGCGTCAACGACGATGAGAAAAACGAAATCATCCTTGCCGACTCGACCGGCGCATTCGAAAAAACACTCGCGACGTTCGATGTCAACACATCCTTCGCGTGGTCAACGGATAGCGAATTGGTTGCCTACATCGAGGGCGAGCAGGTAATCAACGCCGGCGCGATCGGCAAACTACACGTGATGGACCTAACCACATCCGAAGATTTCTTTCAGGATACCGACGTCTTCGCGTTCTTCTGGTCGCCGAACAGCAAAAAACTCGCGTACTTCAAACCGCGCCTTGTGGAAAGCGATTCCTCAAACCAGCAATTGATATTGCAATTGTTTATGCTGGACGTTGCCTCAGGCGAAAGCAAGGAGTTGTTCACCTTCCAGCCGACGAACCAGTTCTCTGCCATCCTGCCCTACTTTGACCAATATCACCAATCGGCAACGATCTGGTCGCCAGACAGCAACAATGTAGTCCTGTCATTTCTAGATGTGGATGGCAACCCGGGCATCGCCATAGCCGCGGCATCCGGTCAATTGGAGCCGCGCTTGCTCACGCAAGGCTACCTTGCATTCTGGTCGTGGAAATAGGTTTCAACGTCCCGCCGGTTGGGGTAAATCACGCACGTCTTGCAACACAACCTGCGGGACGGTTAACAAAAAAACTGGCGGCGCCTTGGGTGCTGCCAGTTTTCATTTATTTCACTTTCGCCTTTGATCTTGCCTTCGGCTTGGCTTTCGCCCTCTTAGGAGATTTCCCATTGCCATTTCCATTCATCATGGTTTCCTCGACCAACGCCTTGAGCAGGCGTTCACTGTCAACTGCTTCAGCGCCATTGGCGGAAGCGCGAATGACTTCGATGCACTGTTTGCCTGTGAGATCGTTTCGATCCAACAATGCTTGCGCAACCGCGTGAACCTCGGAGCCATGTTTGGTTAGGATCTTTTCGGTCTGCTCTTCCAGTTTTCTCCAGAAGACTTCGATCACATCATTTCGCTGATCCATAAGTTTTGTTCCCGCATCATCGCGATCCAACGGAGGGCCAAAATAACCATAATGGCTTAATTGCCACAACCGACCGCGAACATTTCGAAAATCGCCTGTCGCCCCGGTCCAATATTCGCCGAGGAACAATTTGGTTGCTACATGCCCAGCCATCGAAACAATAATGTCGGCAACAAAGTTTCGCAATGGCTCGGCATACATATCATAGTTTGGAACTGGCAACACATATCCCAAAGCATCGGAACGGCGAATGATGCTCACACGCACAATTCGCTCCTCCGGTCGAAGGTGATATTGAACGACTGCATGTCCCGCCTCATGATACGCCACCTGCCTGCGCTGGTCCGCCTCCATTTCTTCAATGGGATTTTCCAAACCCATCGCCTGTTCCTGGAAGGCGAGTTCAATATCCTGTTGCGCGACCTTGTCACGATTATCAAACAACGCGAGGCGAACGGCATCTTTTGTAATCGCAGACATGATCCTTGCAGGCGTTGCCCACGCGGTGTCACTGACAATCGCCTCAATATCCACTGTCTCGTCGGTTTTGATCTTGTTCAAATAATATTTCACCATTTCGCGGCGTCCTCCACGATCAGGTTTATTTACAACAACGGTGCGGTCAAAACGGCCCGGGCGGGTGAGCGCGGGGTCAAGCACATCAGGTCGGTTCGTGGAACCCATAAACAAGATATGCCAATCGCGCGGAGGCATGGGCTTCTTACGAAATTGATACCAGCGAGCCCGCAATTTCTCCCAGCGGGTCAATTCGTTGATACCATCCATTTCATAGAGCAGACGGGTAAGCGCGCCCCTACCGCCGCCCATCATGCCCCCCATACCGCCGCCCATCATCCCACCCCCGCCCATTACACTGCCGCGCGAAGCCCCAACCGCATCAATCTCATCGATGTAGGCAATGCACGAGCCATATTCACGCGCCAATTTTCGGGCGCTGCTAATGAAGCGGATCATCTTTAGCACGTCCACGCCGATGAACATGGCTTGAAATCCGGATCCCTCAATGGATATGAACGCGATCCCTGCTTCGCCTGCCATTGCTTTTGCCAGCAGCGTCTTGCCGGTACCCGGCTCACCATACAGCAGTAATCCATTGATGAACTGTCCGCCCATCGCCTGGAATTTGGTTCTATCAGAAAGCAGGGAGATCCACTGGCGCACAAGTTTTAATAGGTGGGGCTGGCCCTTGTAATCGTCAAACGTAACCTGCTTGGGGTCGCCCGGGCGGATGGTCTCCACGCGCGATTGCGCCATGAACCAGAAGATCGCCACGAACTGAATGACCACGAAGACGATCGCAAAGACAATACGAAGGGCAAGCCCAAGTACAACCAGGATGATGTTCAGCACTTCGGGGTTAATGATCGCCCAGTACAAAAGTCCATTGAGCGCGGCCCAGCCCATGATCCCGAAAAAGAAGCGTCCGGGTTTCCCGGCAGAAGCCCAAATGAACACGCGTAATTGAATATAGAGGAACCATAGTCCAAGTAGAACGTATCCGAGGATGATTAATCCATTGGCGGTCAGGATGCGCGCCGTCTCATTCAAAATCGAAGCGGAGACGAGAGCGTTAATAACCGCCCAAACCAGTAAAGCTCCTATCGTCCAGAATCGCCAGGAACGAAGATTGCTAAAAATGTAACCAAGCGCGCCCAGTGAAAGCGGATTGAACCACCAGGCAATAGCAATGCCCAAAACAAGGACACCAGCACGGGTGGAGCGCGAAGCGTTTGTCGTCAGGAACCAGATGAGGGGTGTTGAAACAAAAAGGGTGATCAATAAACCAATCACCCAGCCCACCCCGCCATAAAAATCACTGGAGGCTTTTGCGGTATAAGCCACCCGATTCGTCTTCGCCTTCTCAGCGCTCAATTTCACAAGATCGTTCTTGGGTTCTTGCGGAGTTAACTCATTCATGGACATACATCACCTCATTGGATAATGCACAGGATATAAAAAAGTGTACCCCAAAAGCATTTTGAGCACAACACGATGGGGCAATTCTTATCCAACTCTTAAGCAAAACTGGCGGCTCATGGTATTCAGATTAACAAGTTCGCGCTCGGAGGTCTTATAATTACAGAATGGATGCCAAAAAATTATCCCTGCACCATCTTATCCGACCTCCCGCGTCTTCCTCCCCTCAACTTGATTCCCATTACCCAACCATCCTCGCCCTGCATGGACGCGGCAGTAACGAGCAGGATCTGATCGGGCTTGCACAATACCTGCCACAAAATTTATTTTGGGTCAGCCCACGTGGAACATTTGAGCTTGGGTTCAATTCCTTTGAGTGGTTCCAGATCACGCAGATTGGAAAACCAGATCCCACGCGCCTTGCCGACACACTGAACATGATAGATCACTTCATTGACGAGATCATCGAAAACTATCCCGTTGATAAAAACAAACTTTTCCTGCTGGGTTTCAGTCAGGGAAGCATTGTATCCATATCCTACGCGCTAACCAAGCCCCAGCGTGTTGCAGGCGTCATCGCACAATCCGGATATCTCCCACATGAATCGGGTTTGCAAATTGACGAAGAAGGAGTCAAAAACAAACCATTCCTCCTCACACACGGAATCCAGGACCCCATGCTCCCTGTAGATTGGGCGCGTCGCAGTCGCGATACCTTGCTAAAACTAGAATCCCAACTCGAATATCACGAGTTCAACATGGGGCATTCCGTCAGCGAAGAGTCGCTCACTGCGATAAACGCCTGGCTGGAAAAACAAACCCAATAATCATCAAAATCTAAATAACAGGTGCTGCATGGAAAAAAATATTACAGATATTTTTCAATGGCTTCTCGGTGTGTGGAAAACAGTAGATGGCAGGGCGATTTACGAAGAATGGCGGCAAAAGGATGAATATACCCTGGAGGGCCTCAGATATACGCTCAAAAATGGGGAGAAACAAGGTCAGGAAAAGTTCAACCTAGTACAACGCGGAGGTACTATTTATTACTCCATCATTGCCTCCCATACTGCTGCGAAGCCCGTTGAACTCAGAATGAGTTTCTTCGGTGAGCAGATGGCTGCATTTGATAATCCTGCAAAAACATTCCCTATATTCATTCGATACAAATTAACTTCGAAAAACCTTCTTCAGGTGATTGCTGATGGAATGCGCAAAGACGGTAAAAGTTATCGGCTCCAATATCCATTTGCAAAAGCAACTTTTTTCAGGAAATGAATACACCCATTCTGCCTCTGCTCGAAAAAGCTATTGCCTCGCGTGCAAACTTATTTGACACGAATCACGAATCAGCCTTCCGCCTCTTCAACGGATTCACGGAAGGCAATCCTGACCTTGTGATTGATGTGTACGGGTCAACTGTGGTATTTCATAATTATGCAGATAACCCTGGCAATGGAATGTTATTGGTTCAAGAAGCCAAAGCGATTTTGCTGAATAGACTCGATTGGCTACACGCTGGAATCGTAAAAACGCGAAACAGTACCTCACAAGAAGAAAAACGTGGACAATTTTTATTCGACACATCTGTTGATAAAAAAATCAACGAACATGGAATTTGGTACGCGCTCAATTTGACCTTGAACCGCGATGCAAGTTTTTATCTCGACACGCGCAACCTGCGAAAATGGCTCATCGAAAACATGCAAGGTAAATCCGTCTTGAACACCTTCGCGTACACTGGCACTTTCGGTGTCGCCGCGCTGGCGGGTGGAGCGACTCGCGTCGTTCAGGTGGATCACAATCGCCAGTTCCTTGATCTGGCGAAAGAGTCTTACACACTCAACGGGTTTTCGATCAACAGAAACGATTTTCTCGCGCAGGATTTTTTCCCGGCAGTCAGTAGATTCAAACACTCAAAACAATTTTTTGATTGCGTGATCCTCGATCCCCCATTCTTTTCATCCACATCCAAAGGCAAAGTGGACCAGGAGCACGAAGGTGCGCGGCTGATTAATAAAGTGCGTCCACTCATCAACGATGGCGGCTATCTGGTCGCGATCAACAACGCGCTATATATCAGCGGAAAAGAATATATGCAAACACTTGAAGATCTTTGCAAAGATGGCTATATGAAAATCAGGGAGCTCATCGCTGTGCCGGATGATTTTGTTGGGTATCAGAGAATCGGGATACCGATCACCAACCCCGCGCCATTTAACCACTCCACCAAGATCGCGATTTTGGAAGTGAAGAGGAAGCAATGACATGAACAACAAACAAATCATTGAAAACTTTTGGGCATCCATGGCGGCCAACGACTTTTACGCCACAGCCCAACTCTTGCATGATGAATATCTTTTGGAATGGCCCCAATCCGGTGAACGCATCCATGGCAGAGATAATTTTGCGGCGATCAACACGAATTATCCTGCGAAAGGAAAATGGCAATTCACGATCAATCATATCGTGGCAGAAGGAGATGTGGTTGTCACAGATGTAACCGTCACGGATGGAAAAACAATCGGCCGTGCAATCACATTCTCAACCCTCCGCGACGGGAAGATATGGAGGCAAGTTGAGTTCTGGCCCGATGCCTTTGAAGCGCCTGCTTGGAGAGCAAAATGGATTGAAAAGATGAAGTGAATACCAGGGCGCTCTTGGCGGCGTCCTCGCCGTCGAGGACGGCGGCTTGAGCAGCCTAAGATCGCGATTTTGGAGGTGAAGAGAAAATAATAATTCGTTGCAGGAAATGGCTTGTACCCAAACTAATAATGATGTAAGATGGCGTCATCGTTATTCGGAAAACACAAGAAAGAGGCGAATTATGAAAAAGTTGTTTGCTTTATTTACCCTCCTTGCAGTTGTTAGTCTGTTCCTCGCGGCGTGTGGCCCCACCCTTGCAGAGTCCGCGCCGACAGCAACCCCCACAGTCGAAAAACGCAAGCCCACCGAAACGCCGACCGACCCGCCGCCGAATCAAGTCTCCCCAACAACCGCGCCCACCAGCGCGCCGGCATTGCCATCCCCCTTCGATATCACGCTCGCAATCACGAACCTGACGTGCGGAAGCGGCGCGACACAGGAACATCCCTACACGTTTACAATTGATGGAACATCGCTTTCGCTTTTACAAGTGGATGCGGACATCACCACGACCGGCACGTACGACCCAGCCACCGGCGAGTTTGCCACATCGGCAGTGGTGGGTCCTGGAACCGAAGCATACTCCGGCGTCATCGCGTTCGACGGCACGACGATCACGGTCACCGGCGAGAACAGCTACACACAGTCTGGTCAATGCACATATACCGGAACCGTGACAGGCACGACAACCGTCCCATAGTTAAAACAAATTTGGCTGATCTGGAACATCGAGTCTGATTCCGTCCCATGGTAAAGGCTCGATGTTCAATTGTCTTGACACGCGCTTTTGAATCTCGCGGCATAGATCCGGCGCGATTAAATTATCGGGTGAATGACAGAACGCGAACACATCCGCGCCTTCTTGCATTTGCGATGTAAAGTAACTCCCCCACTCTTCCAGCAACGGACGATTAACTTCCATTTGCGGATGCCCGATATATCGGACGAAGACGAAGTCCGCGGTGCGCTTCGGGACTACGGGGACATCTGGTTTGCGCTCCCGAGCCTCGAGCAAACTCTCATAACTTGATCCCGCCAAACTCGCGTCCCCAGCCAGATCGCGTATCGGACGCGTGTCAATCACAATGCGCGCCATGTTGTGATCGGCAAGCAATTGATTCAACGATTCATTGTGCGGCGATTCGAACCAGTCCAAATGGCGGACTTCCACTGCAAGGCGCACGTCTTTTTTCCAGGCGGAGAGAAAGGCTCCTAGATCGCCGAACAGCTTCGGGGAGTAACGCGGCGGCAGTTGCAGGAACATCGGCCCGAGACGCGTGCCGAGCTGTGTCATCACGTCAACAAATCCGCGCGCCCGGTCAATGTAATCCATCAACTTGCCTTCATGGCTGATCGCTTTCGGAATCTTGGGGCAAAATCGAAACGACTCAGGCATTTCTGCAACCCACTGCTCAATCGTCCTCTGCGCAGGGACGGCGTAAAAAGTTGTGTTGCCTTCAATCGTTGTCAACCGCCGCGCATATTCGCGCAGAAACTCTGAAGGCTTTGTGCCTTTGGGATAGAAATTACCAACCCAGCCTTTGAACGACCAAATGGGACAGCCAAGATAGAGTCTCATGGGATTATTTTAGTCCGCTTTGGACGCCCATGCCTCTATCTCAGCTTTATAAACGGGACTCGCCAAGGCGGCAACATACAACAGGGTGCTGCAAGGTTTGTGCCCTTGCAGTTTTGATACAACCAACTCGCGCCTTTTCGCTATATCAATTTCACCCACCAAATAGTATGTGAGTTTGACGATATCGTTCACACCCATATTCGCGGCTTGAAGATTGCGAAAGATATTTTCCAGAGCAATGTCGATCTGTTCAATTGGGTCGTCCGGCACGGTGCCATCCTCTCTCATGCCAACCTGACCAGAAAACACCAACATGCGCTCATTCCCTGTAATTTCAACTTGATGGGAATAAGAGCCGAGCGGTTGATGAACATTTTGAGGATTTCGAAATTCTTTCATGGGGCAACTCCTTTACATAAACGGATTATGCAAATATTATATAATGAGTTTGATGTTCGTGAGCGGTGACAAATACCAGCCGAGGAGAAAACTATGACCCATCCACTCGTTGACCAATTCCGCTTTACCCGCAGTGAATGGCTGCGCGGACTCGAAGGCGTGACCGAGGAAGACGGCGCGCGTCACTTCGGGCAGATGAACTGCATCAGTTGGATTGTGGGTCATCTTACCTGGCATGAACAACGATCATTTTTGATGCGCCCGCAGAACATCATCCTGTTTCCCAAACTGAATGAAGTCTTTGCAAACGGCGCACCGATGAGCACACCCTCCTTGAAGGAAATGCTGGAAACGTGGCAAGCCGTGACCAAAGCCGCCGAGGCCTATCTGGATTCGTTAACCACCGAAATCCTACTCACCGATTTACTGCTCAACGGCGAAGCAGTTGGACAAACGCGCGGCTCCGCCTTGCGGCGCATCACCTATCATTACTGGTTTCATTTGGGCGAGATTTTAGCCATCCGCCAGATGATCGGAGGTAAAGACCTGCCTGAGTATGTGGGTAATATTGAAGGCGCCGCGCCGTATCGCCCTGAAAAGTAGGGGCGACCCGCCAGGATTGCTCAAGCATCATGACGACCTTGTCGGGTCGCCCCTACGGACAATTAATTGACAAATATGGAAATCACCCAAACCCTCTACATCACAAATCCCAAAGACTGGCGAGACTGGCTAAAGAATAACTACAAGACCGAAAAAGAGATTTGGCTGGTCTACCCCAAAAAAGCGACGGGCAAGCCGCGCATCGAGTATAACGACGCGGTGGAGGAAGCCTTGTGCTTCGGCTGGATTGACAGCATCGTCAAGAAACTGGACGAAGAACATACCGTCCAGCGTTTTTCGCCGAGGAAGCCAAAAGCCAAGTACTCGCAAGCCAACATCGAGCGGTTACGGAGCTTGGTGGCAAAGAAAAGGGTGGTTAAAGAAGTGGCGGAGACTTTAGGGGAAATTCTGAATAAAGAGTTCGTCATCCCGCCCGATATTTTGAAAGCCATCAAAACCAACAAGCAAGCCTGGAAGAATTTCCAGAAGTTTTCGGATTCGTATAAGCGGATTCGCGTCGCCTGCATTGACGGAGCCAGAAAACGCCCCGAAGAGTTCAAAAAACGCCTGAGACATTTTATCGAGATGACGGAAAAGAATAAGATGTTTGGGTTTGGTGGGATCGATAAGCATTATTGATATAGACTTCGAACATCTCTGAATTACCCCTGCAAACTCACGCCATCCACAATCCCCACAATAACCGAGATCACGCACGCGTCAGGGTTCTTCAACGCCTGCCGCGCGCCACTACCTTCGCGGTTGACCAGCACTGTATCGCCAACCCCTGCTTGCGAATTATCGAGCGCGATGAAATCCTTTAGCCGCGTGAACCAGAAGGTTGTATAATAACAGCAGATGGCTGAACTATCACGCTTTTTCGGGATCATCATTCGAATGTTCGCTGAACACGGCGGGAGGCACCATACTCCCCACTTTCACGCCGTATATCAGGAACATGAGGCTGTTTTCACGATCAATCCTGTTGAAATTCTTTCTGGTTCCATGCCGAACAAACAACAAAGATTGGTGGTGGCATGGGCAGAAATCCATCAGGAAGAATTACAAGCGGCATGGAACGCGCTGGATGGCGGCAAAAAACCGACTTCAATTCAGCCGCTCAGATAAGTTGAGGCACAACATGGAACATCCAATCTATCACATTACGAGATTTGAAATTGTCGCGGCATATACTCTGCGAATTCAATTCGACGACAACACGGAACAAACCATCAATTTCGAACCGGTCCTGCACGGCGAAATTTACAGCCCGCTCCGCGATGTATCGGTATTTAACCAGGTAGAACTCGATCCCGAAGTGCGGACTTTAGTCTGGCCCAATGATGCTGACTTCGACCCCGCAGATCTGCATGACTGGCCCGAGATAGAAAAAGACTTCATAGAACATGTGCAACGATGGATTGCGGCATAAGCGAAGAGCCCCGAGAGGAATTTTTGGAGGCTTTTCAATAATTACACAGACTTAACCCGCTATCTTTGCGCGCACCTTCGCTGCGGAATCATTGCCCTCCAAACTCACGCTATCCACAATCCCCATAATGACCAAGATCACGCAGGCGTCAGGGTTCTTCAACAGCTGGCGCGCGCCATCGCTTTATCCTGCTACAGTTGCTAACTGATAAATCACAGGGCGGTATTTCGGCGCGGGGATAGGCTTACCTTCCTTTTTTGCCGCATCCAACCACGCACTCTTGGCAACCAACGCTTCTGCCAATGCCTCTTCGGGTGTTTCTCCAAATGCGGAACAATGCACCAAATCAGGAATATCGGCGATATAACCGCCATCTTCCTGGCTGTAGAAAATATTAATGTGATAATCCTTTTTCATTCTTCCTCCAAACTTAACGCATACCGTTCAGTCAATTCCATAAATTGACGTATTTGATATGGCTTGACTTGTCCTTTTACGTTTTGCAAATTCACCAATTCTTTGAGTACTGGGTGGGTAAAAATGTGATGACTACCGTTTACTCTTGAGAGACGAAAACCAAAACCTTCGACAAGCAAGATAAAATCACTGAAAGAAATGTTCTTTGAACCAGATAACACTTTGGCAAGAAGTTTCTTCGTTTTAGCCATCGCTATTCAATTATACGACTCTTTGAACTATCTCGGTCGTTTTATTGGGGCACATTTCTACCCCTCCAAACTCACGCTATCCACAATCCCCACAATGACCGAGATCACGCACCCGTCGGGGATTCCCAACGCCTGGCGCGCGCCATTGCCTTCGCGGTTGACCAGCACCGTATCGCCAATCCCTGCCTGCGAATTATCGAGCGCGATAAAATCATCGTCAGCCTTTTCGCCCTCCACGAGTAATGGCTGGACGACGAGCAATCTGCGGTTCTTGTAGTGCGCGTGGCTGATGGTGGTGACGACGGTTCCGATGACTTTACCGATGATCATAATATTTTCAGTGTAACTTCGGTGGTCGAGTAGGGCGAAGCCCGTATCGAGACCACCTGTAAGCAAACAACTCAATGTTACAAAATTACTTTTGAAAACTGGTGGTTTCGATACGGCGGCTATCGCCACCTACTCAACCAACGGTGTTGAATCCCTATGTAAACCGATTCATCCCCTCTCGCAAAGTATACTCAAACTCACCATCAGGCTTCACTTCCAACTCATCAACGATGCCAACCAAAGCCAAATCTATCGGCACAAACTTCTCATCCTTCATGGCGAGCGCGGCTTCGCGCGAACGAACCATCACACATAAATCACCCACACCTGCTTGTACAACATCCGCAGCGACTTGCAGGATGCCGATCGGCTCCATTTTTTTATTCAACGGCTGGACGACGAGCAACTTCACACCCTCCGTGCCGGGATATTTGATCGTACAAACCGCGTTGCCTTTCACACGTCCGAACAGCATGTTTACTTCATCCCTGTGATCTTGAGCGTGCGTTTGATAATTGTGTCGAGCAGGGTCGCGTCCACTTGATCGCCGAGTCTCGCGGCAACCTTTTCACGAATCCGTTTTTCCAATTCTGCTCCCTTCTCCCCAAGGGGAGAAGGGTTGGGGATGAGGGGTTGTCCGGGCTTAGATAACGCCGAAGAAACAGAATCAACTTTCGGCTTCGAATGATGCGGCTTCACCTCTGAAAGATAAGGTCTTATTGGCGCGGCTGGAGGCGCATCGGAATCAGCCACAAGCAATCCCAATTGCCGCGCTTTTTCATACGCGAGATCGGTCAACACAACATCATCAGTGACCAGCAAAGATTTGATTCCATTGCGATGCAATTCTTCGATATCTCTATCGGTGTAAAATTTTTTCATTATGCCAGCTCAGCCGCCGTCCTCGGCGGCGTCCTTGTCGCCGAGGACGGCGACAAGAGCAAATCATGATTTTCGAAACGTGACCGTGCCATCCACTTCGAGCGAATCGATGACAGCCATAATAACTGCGTCCACAGGCGTATCTTTTGTGATGTTCGTTTGCCGCGCAGACGAACCCGACGCAGTCAACACAAGATCGCCAACGCCCGCGTCCACTGTATCCACAGCCACGTACGGCTTGCCAGACACCGCGCCGGTTTCATCCGACTGGCGCAGGATGAGCAATTTGCGCCCGTGCAATTTTTCATCTTTGATCGTGGACACTGTTGTGCCAATCACTTTTGCGATTAACATGTTCGCTCCTAGTATTTTGCGGATGAAGAAGCCGCTTCGTTAAGACTTGGCTCAACGCGGGCATTCTTAACTGAGGCTTGATCGCTCGGACCTTGAATGATCTTCACCCCCGCGCTCGCGCCGATGCGCGTGGCTCCGGCTTTGATCATGCTCTCTGCATCCTCAAACGTGCGGACTCCGCCTGATGCCTTCACGCCCATTTGCGGACCAACTGCCTTGCGCATCAATTCGATATCGTGAACGGTCGCGCCGCCGCCTGCAAACCCTGTGGATGTTTTTACAAAGTCTGCGCCGGCTTCTTTCGAAATCAAACTGGCGATGGTTTTTTCTTCATCGGTTAATAAGACTGTTTCGATAATTACTTTGACAATCGCGCCGCGCGGATGTGCTGCCTTGACCACGCCATGAATATCTTTTGCAACAGTTTCAAGATCGCGCGCTTTCAACGCACCGACGTTGATGACCATGTCAATCTCTGTCGCGCCCTGTTTGATCGCTGTCTCTGTTTCAAAGGCTTTTGTTTCGGATGATGTGGCTCCCAACGGGAAGCCGATCACGGTGCAAACTTTAACCTCCGAGCCTTGCAGTAATTGCGCGCACAGACTCACCCACGTGGGGTTCACGCACACAGAAGCAAAACTATATTTCCGCGCTTCATAACAAAGTTGGGCAATTTCCTGTTGTGTAGCATCCGGTTTAAGCAGGGTGTGATCAATCATACCTGCAATTTGGGATTCTTGAGGAATCGCGCCTAATGTGGATGAGATTCTTTCCGCACCCGCATGAATTACGTTGCCCACGTGATCGAAGCATGTGCGCACGCAGAGACCATCTGCGCAATCGAATTTGCAGTGATACGTTTCAGGGTTGCTGGCGCGTGTATCCTCCTCCATCATCGCACCAAGCACTTCGTGGGTAATGATCTCTACAAGTTGTTCTACAAGTTTTGGGTCAGGTTTTGTCATATCATCAATTTCACTGGTGGTCGAGTAGACACGAGCCGCCGCACTGAGCCTGTCGAAGTGGTTCGTTGCGAGTGTCGTATCGAGACCACCACGTTTCAAGGTAAGGAGTAGTTTGCGTCATACCTGCTGGGTCTCGATACGTCCCGCGAAGAGCACGCGGGGCTACTCGACCAGCAGCATTCACTTACTTTAGATACTGCCTCTCCACAGATTTTATCTTATCCACGCGCTTTGTGTGACGGTCACCCCCGAAATCGGTAGTCAGCCACACTTTGACGATCTGCTTTGCAAGGTTGACGCCAATCAAGCCCGCGCCGAGGGTCAACACATTCGCGTCATTGTGCTCGCGGCTATTGCTTGCGGACGATACGTCATACGCCATCCCCGCTCGCACGCCAGGTACTTTATTCGCGACAATGCAACTTCCAATCCCCGCGCCGTCAATCATAATTCCGCGCCACGCCCTGCCCGTGCTTACAGATTGCGCGACCGCGTGGGCAAAGTCGGGGTAGTCCACAGGTTCCTTGCTGTTCGTGCCAACATCCATAACAACAAATCCCAATGCGCTGATCTCGGATTTTAGAACTTCCTTCAACTCAAACCCGCCATGGTCCGCGCCGAGGGCGACAATCTTTTTACCTGACTGTTGTGTTGAACTGACAACAGGAGCAGATTCGCTTTGAGGCGCTCCTGTCATGTTTTGGATTACGTTCTGCACAATCTGGCGGATTTCCCTGTCATCAAGCGTGGTCATTGGTTTGATTATCTTCGTGATAAGGGATTGCGTCAAGTGGAGGGATGAACAACTAACTTCCGTGAGTAAAAACAAAGTACAAATCGTAAATTAATAAACCGCCAAAAACAAGCACTGTGGCCCCCAATTGTGCCCCGGCATTTACGGCAACGATTCCTGCTATGAGCAACAAAGGAGTCTTTACCAGCCAGAGAGATATTACATACACACAAGACGAACAGTAAGACCAAATATTCCGATCAACGAATCGATCATCCAATTGTCTAATAAGATAGAAAAACATCCAAACAATTATGCCTTTTCCCAGACTCTCAACAGGATTCTCTGTTGAAAGAGTAAAAACAACGGTCGTGAATATGCCCGCAGACCTAGCAAAAGCTCGCCATGCTAGAAGGCTAGCCAATCTTTTTCGGTCATATTCATTCATCATTTTGATTCCCCCAAATCACCATCTTTTCCTGAAAAACTCCTGAAGGCTTTGCTAAACTCGCGAAGAATCGACAAATTCTCGTTGATTTGAGGATTAAATGAAATTATCGACAACACAACATTTAGCACTGAGATAAAGTATAAGAATTGAGCAAAGATGCCTTCAAGGGCATATTTAGTGTTCTGAAAGATTAGCACAACGGCTAGAGGAGAACATGCAAGTAATAATTTCCATACATAACTGACAAATTGCTTCACAGGAAACCGATTGGGTTGTAATGCACCCCAAAAGTTGGACAGTAGGGCTAAACGAGATAGACTGTCCAGAAACAGGAGTGCAAAATGGCAAGAACGAGACGGAACTTCACAGCGGAGTTCAAGGCGAAAGTGGTATTGGAAGTCATCAGTGGGAGCAAAAGTATGGCAGAAGTTTGTCGTGAGTATAGCCTGAAAGCGGACCTGCTCTCGCATTGGAAAAGCCAGTTTCTCAACAATGCTTCGAAGGCATTTGAAAACGACTCGGAGACCGATCCAGAACAAATGCGAATGGCGGAACTGGAGCGACTGGCAGGTAGACAAAGCCTGGAATTGGAAATCCTAAAAAAAGCCTTGGGGCTCTTGCCCCGAGCCAACGAGAAAGGCGAGCGTTGAGTCGGAAGCTGGTTGAGCAGTTTCCCAAAGCAGTCGTCTGCCAAACGCTGCATGTTGCGCGCAGCAGCCATTATTATGCGCCTGTGGTGGAAGATGAGAGTTTGCTTGAAACAGCCATCCAGAAAGTCTGTGAGCAATTTCCACGTTACGGCTATCGGCGTGTCACGGCAGAGTTGAAGCGGCAGGCTTGGCAGGTCAACCGCAAACGCATTGCCCGTTTGATGGCCAAAATGGGTTTGCAAGGCAAAAGGCCAGTGCTTCGGAAGCGTAAAACGACGGATAGCAACCATCCTTACCCTCGCTATCCTAATCTGGTAAACGAACTCATCGTTGACCATCCCAATCAAGTTTGGGTTGCGGATATTACATACATTCGCTTGCAGAAAGATTTTGTGTATCTGGCGGTCTTGATGGATATCTTCACTCGTAGCATTCGCGGCTGGCATTTGGATCGTTCTCTGGATCAAAGCCTGACGCAGGCAGCCTTATGCAAGGCGCTTGAAACACATTGTCCTGAAATTCATCACTCTGACCAGGGCGTTCAATATGCCGCCCAAGCTTACGTTGAACTTTTGCAAGGCCATGCTATTCAAATTAGTATGGCAGCAGTAGGCGAACCTACCCAGAATGGCTATGCTGAACGACTAATGAGGACCATCAAAGAAGAGGAGGTTGACCTATCCGACTACGAAGACTATCATCATGCTTACCAACAGATCGGGCAGTTCCTTGAGGATGTCTACATGCGAAAACGCGTTCATTCATCCTTGAAATACCTGCCCCCAGCAGAGTTTAAAGCCGCTTGGCTTTCTACTCAAAAACTGGATAGCAATGTGCCTCTTTAATGTCCAGTTTTATGGGTGCATTACAGGTCTTTCTCCAAGTTCTATATGCTCAAGCTGGTCATAGCTTTCTGTTACAAGATATTCGAGGGCTGTAGACAAGCGATTTGCCAAGGTATCATTTGTTTTGAGATTAGATATCAATATTACCCTTTTCATATCACGGATTGCAGTAGCAATTTTAGCAAAATCACCCTTAACCCACGCGTCAGTGACACTGTCTCCACTCCTTAATTTTTTAGGCAATGCATGTTGAATTAATTTAGCTGCCCTTTCTATAAGAGAACTTATAAAACTTTTGAATCCACCATCTGTCCATGAACTTGGATAGTTCTCGACTAAGAACAGCGCATTTACAACTAAAGCAGCTATAACAGCGTTTGGGTTTCTAGCCTCTTGAGATTTATTAAAGATGACTATCGCTATCCATGAAATCAAGGTGACCAGTATCTGACATACGTATATTGTTAATGGATTTATCAATATTACTGTAAGCGCAAATATATACGGCTCAATAGGTGGTTTTTGCCAATATATGCTGTAAATAAGAGATAACAAAAAAGTATAAGTTAGGGATACAAAAGAGTTAGTGAGTAAGAATGCCCATATAAATTTTTGAAATCCCGTAGAAGGTGTATCCGCAGGGGAAAGAAGTAGTGATTGTACTAAGCCAGTAACCATAATCGTTATTGAATAAAGAAAGTACTGAGCCCCAAATATTAACCCAATAATTCCGACCCATCCCCAGACCGAATATGCAGCATCATATCGGTTTGCAAGGAAAACAATTGTTAGTATTATCGCTAATCGCCAAACTATTTTGAAAAGGGACAGAACAAACTGATTAATACGGTTTCGCATCGCATTTATCTGTCCCAAATGAAGTGCAAAACCAGTTATTTTGCTTCTTAATTGTTCTTTGCTAAGTACAGACATAAAAATCATGAAGGGTTAGTGCCAATGATTGACAGGACAACTTTCGGGTTCAGATTGTAGCGATTGAAAAAGCGGTAGGATGCCTCGATCAGGAGTTTCACGGTTTCAAAGATTTCACAATGCGTCACTTCTCGTCGAAAATGACGCCACAACATTTCGATTGGATTCAGCCAGGGACTGTAAGTTGGCAAGTAAAGTAAGACCAATCGTCCTGCTGCAGCCCGCACAACGGCTTCCACTTCGTCATCTTGATGAGTGCTGGCATTATCCCAGGCTACATCAATTGTGCCTGTTGGGTGCTTGGCCACAAGAGTTTGCAGTAACTCAGCCACTTCCAGTCGTCGCTTTCTTGGTCGAATTATGACCACGGTTTCTCCGGAATGATAATTCACGGCACCCAAGCCAGAATGTACTTTTGGCTGCCCAGGCGTTGGGATCATGACTTGCCGGCCTTTCGGACTCCACATGGCTCGTAAGGTGGGCAACCAACTCAGGTTGAATTCGTCAGCATAGTAGAAGACATCGCCGGGTTTCAGTTGGTCTCGAGCTTCTTCAATCGTCTTTTTTTGACCTGACATTCCAGGTCCAGGCTCGAAATGGTGTGCGGCGGACGGCGGAAGACGATCTCTTCTTTGGCAAGTGCGCGTCGGAGGGTTTCGGTTGACAGGCGGATCCCAGTGTCTTCCGCCATAAAATCTGCCGGGCGTTGTAAAGTCCACATGGCATACTCTAAATTCAGACTCCTGGGTCGCCTGCTGACCACCTCCAGCAGTCGCTTGCGAAATTCATCCGTCACAACCGAGCTATGCCCTGATCGGGGCGCATCCCGCAAGCCTTGCATGCCTTCCGCAATATACCGATGCAGCCAACGCAAAACTGTGACTGAACTTTCTCGAACAATGTCCGCTATTTCTTCTGCCGTGAGCCCTTTTTCTGCCGATAGCAACACCCTCTGTGCTCGGCTGCGTACTCTGGGCACTTCCGTTTTTCGGTCGAGCTGTTCCAATTCACCTATTTGCTCTTCTGACAGCGATGGCACATATAATTTTTCCATGCCATCATTTTATCTTACAGAACTTTCGTGCTTGTACTTAGAGGAATTTAATGATCTCAAGTTATCAAACATTTCAATGAAACTAAGAGAGTGGTCCGTCATAAAATCCTCACTTACCGAATGAAATTACTCATAGATATGCCCTTTTTCACTTTACCTTCTTCCGTTGCGCGTGGATCTTTTCAATTGAATCAGGCGCTTCCTTCCATGTCGCGGAGATTAATTTCCCAAAGGCGGGATTTTTAGCTTCTTCCACGCTTCTCACTTTTATATGCCTCAACCTTTTCCCTTCTCCAATCAACAAATGCTTCGGATCGGGAAGGTTTGCTCCGAAGAAAAATCCAAAGTTTATATAACCTTTCTTCTGCGGAGCGATGTAACAAATTCGGTCAAAGGGCGAATCGCTTACTGAATATCCCACCGCATCGTGATAGATAAATTCATGGGCTTTGGGCATATTCTTTCTTGCGACTGAGACCAATTCGCGGGCGATTGTCCGCAATTCAGGAGAGAGATTCGCGAGCCACTCTTCAACGGAAACAGCGAGGTTATTGCTCATGATGAGAATATTATACAGCGGTTGGACTCGAATCTTTAGAACCCATCCCCTGCTAGGCGGGTTATATACACAAAGCAAATTATCCGGCACAACAGGCACATTCACCTTTACCACGGAGGTATTTTCCCAATGGCAGCTCCGAATTTGATCTTTATATGCGGTATTTCCTTATTGCTCGGCGGCGTGATTCATGCCATCGCTTCAATTCCGCATCTCAACAACAGCGACCCAAACTCAATTAAAAGCCGCTTGTGGGGACCACTGCAAACCGCGTTCGCCCTTTCCTTTCTAATGATGGGTGTCGGCATTCTCGGTGTGCATTTGCGGCAAGCGGAGCAGGCAGGCTGGCTTGGCTTGATCGGTGTGGTGTTGGCATCTTTTGGGTCATTGCTGACGGTGACAACCAGCTTCATGTGGGGTTTGGTTGCGCCCTACCTTGCCCGCCAGGAAGTGACGCCTCGCGCTCCCAATGACCTGCTTGGTCCACAAGGAGCCATCCCTGGCATCTTCAAGCTCCTCCTGACGTACATCCT
>Ga0247727_10003164_pt1 | contig 36764 bp, 40 predicted proteins | sample WisWelCaveWW1625_FD_202498 | JGI IMG/M metagenome (GOLD analysis project Ga0247727, IMG submission 202498) | Biofilm microbial communities from Wishing Well Cave, Virginia, United States - WW16-25 | ecosystem: Environmental > Aquatic > Deep subsurface > Groundwater > Cave microbial mat | place...
AGAGCCGCACTAGGCGAGGTGTGCGCTCGAAAAGGCGCCGACCGAGTTCGTTCTCCAAACGCTTGATCTTCACGCTCACAGCAGACTGAGTCGTATCCATTGCTTCGGCGGCTCGCGTGAAGCTTTTTAAATCGGCGACCAGCACAAAGGCTTGCACCGCTTCCACATCCAAGGTTCGCATGTCGATAGTCATTCGCGACTGTGATCACTGAAATAGCATTTCATATTATTTTCGCATGAGCAAGGGACCGCTACATTGATGCCCCGAGAGCAATCCCTGGGCCTCTATCTTACGCAGGCCTATTATTGGGATATGAATGCGGGTGCACGCGCGTTTGCGGACCGGTTTATGGCCAAGGAGAGGCGCAGGCCTATCCTCGGCAGCTTCATTCTCGGTGGTGCCGGAGGCGCGGTGTTTGCAATCATCTACAATCGCCTCGCTCCACGAAGCTGAAGGGGGCTCGCGATTTTCCTGCAGGTCCCCCGAATGACCGCTCCTGGCACTCTTGCCCCGGCGTCCCTCCGTCAGGTTCGGGGGCACAACTGCCTTTGGCGGCGCGTCTGCGCTGGACCGACACAGAGACACTGCTTTGGCACAACACCGCAAAAGGAAGAAGGCTGCCGCGGGCGAGCTTTCGTGGGCGGACACTATTTCCCGTTATTCACAATGTATGCAGACGGAGCGTGCGCAGCGTGTCGGGCGGTGCCATATTGGGGGCACCTCGGAGATGAGGAGTGCGGTTGCCTAGGACCGCGCCTCGACTAGGAGCCGGGGTGCCGCAGTCCGATCGCCTCGCCCGGCAGGTGGACAGACCATCCAAGCGTCGGGTCGCTCGACACACGTTCGAGGGTTCGGGCCCGGATGCGGCAAAGTCGAACTCCGACAAGCCCGTCTGGCATGGTGGAAAAAGCCTCTTCCAAGCGCCAGGTTCGACTCCTTCGTCGAGGTTCCCGGACAGTCTGGCCCACGGCTCGACTTCCGGGAGGGGCCCCGGAGCCGACCGAGCAGGGCGTTCAAGCGCCCGCTTCAGTGGTCGAGGCCAGGCGGACGCAGCCGCGAACGCCCTGCTCCTCCTCCAAACCTCGGGCGGAAGGCCGCCGCGAGGTCAAAGGCGCTTCGTCAAGCGAACAGCGAATGCCAAGGTTGCATCGGCGCATTACGCTTCGCTAATGCGCCTACAGCCCCCACGCGCTATATGGGCGGCATGATCCGGACCGACGTCATTGTGCTGGGCGCCGGCATCGCCGGCGTGGCGGCCGCTCTGCATCTGCAGAAGCGAGGCCGGTCGGTTGTGCTCGTCGACCGGCGCGGGGTGGCCGAGGAGACGAGCCACGGCAACACGGGCATCATCCAGCGCGAAGGTGTGGTGCCCTACCCGTTTCCCCGCGATCCCACCCTGATTGCGCGCTATGCGCTCAATCTGCTGCCCGAGGCCAACCTGCACTGGCGCGCGCTTCCGAGCATTGGGCCCTGGCTCTACCGTTACTGGCGCGCCTCCACAGCGGCGGGCGTGGCGGCGACATCGCGGGCGATGCGGCCGCTGATCGAGCGCTGCATCCTGGAGCACGAGGCGCTGATGCTGGACGCCGGCATCGCCGGCGCCATGCGGCGTACCGGCTATCTCAGGGTCTACAGGTCAGCGCGCGCGCTCGCCGCCGCTCGTGCCAAGGACGAGGCTGACCGCGCCGCCTATGGCGTCAACTTCGCAGCGGTCGCTACCGACGAGGTGAGCGAGCTCGAGCCGCACCTCAAGGGGACGTTGGCGGGCGGCACGCTGATGCCAGATCCGGTCAGCGTCGGCGATCCGGGCGCGGTTGTGAAGGCGTATGCGAGGCTGTTCCGGGAGCGCGGCGGGGGGATCCTGGAGGCCGATGCGCGAGCTCTACAGGTGGTGCGCGGGGGTTGGCAGCTCGAGACGGCCGATGGTTCGGTGGTGGCGCCAGCGGCTGTCATCGCGCTTGGGCCCTGGTCGGACGACGTCTATCGCCCGCTCGGCTACCGCTTCCCGCTGGGCATCAAGCGCGGCTATCACATGCACTTCAAGCCGGAGGGAAACGCCGCTTTGTCCCGGCCCGTGATCGACGCCGAGAACGGCTATGTGCTCGCGCCGATGGTGCGCGGCATCCGGCTCACCACCGGTGCGGAATTCGCCCGGCGCGACGCGCCCGCAACCCCCGTGCAGCTTGATCGTGCCGAGCCCCTCGCGCGCGAGATTTTCCCGCTCGGAGAGCGCGTCGATGCCGAGCCGTGGCTCGGGCGGCGGCCCTGCCTGCCGGACATGCTGCCCGTCGTCGGCCGCGCACCGCACCACGAAGGCCTGTGGTTCAATTTCGGCCATCATCACCTGGGGCTCACGCTGGGGCCCGTCACCGGCCGCCTGCTGGCCGAGCTGATGACAGGCGAGGCGCCGTTCACCGACCCGGCGCCCTATCGGGCCGACCGCTTCTCATGAGCGGTGATAGTCGCGCTGCAGGATCGGGCGCGCCGGCGCCTTGCAGGCCGAATGCGACCCGTGCCACACGCCGCCCCCGTCGAGACAGGCCTTGACCAGGCGTTCCCGCTGCAACTGCCAACCAACCAGCCCGGCCAGGGCCAGCACCGTCAGGCCCGCGATGAGGAGCCGTCGGCGGCTCATGGCCGTTTGTCCTCCCGTGCGAAACGGTCGCTCCAGCATGGCAACGCTCCCGGGAACGGCAGCGCCGTTGCTGCGTACACGCCGCGGGCCACGGCGCGGGCCAGGCAATTTGCTGCGGCGGTGCCGAGGGCGGTGAGCCCGAGCAGGGGGTCGGCGAGCGGCTTGCGTGCGGTGGACGCGGCGAACACCACATCGCCGTCGAGCGGCGTGTGCACGGGATAGATGGCACGCGCCAGGCCGGTCTGGGCCATCACCGCCAGCCGCTTGGCCTGAGCCTTGGTGAGCGCGGCGTCGGTTGCCACCACGGCCAGCGTCGTGCTGGCGCGCGGGCCGGCTTTGGTCACTGGTTCGAGCGCGCCGGCCGGCAGCGAAGCCGGAAACCCCCGGCCACCGTATTCCCGCCCGCGCTCGAAGGGCGCCGCCCAGAACCATGGGCCGTCACCCACGACCGCGCTGCCGGCGGCGTTGACGGCGGCCAAGGCACCCACCGTGAAGCCGTCGCAAGTCGCAGACGCCGAGCCGAGGCCGCCCTTGAGGTTCGCCGTCGTGGCGCCGAGACCGGCCCCGACGCTTCCCAAGGTGAAATCCTTCGCGGCGGCGCGAGCGGCTTCGTAGCCCAGCTCGCGGTAGGGCGGGAAACGGCCCCAATCCTTGTCGCCGCCATTGAGGAGATCGAACAGGATCGCCCCAGGCACGATCGGCACTCGGGCCGTGCCTACGGCAAAACCCCGGCCGTTCTCGGCGAGCCAGGCCTGCAAGCCGGACGCGGCGTCGAGCCCGAAGGCGGAACCGCCCGAAAGCGCTATCGCGTCGACGCCCTGCACGGTCTGCTCCGGGTCGAGGAGGGCCGTCTCGCGCGTGCCCGGCCCCCCGCCGCGCACGTCGACGGAGGCGACCGCCGGCTCCTCGAAGACGACGACGGTGACGCCGCTGGCAAGGCGCGCGTCCTCGGCCTGGCCAACCAGGACGCCGGGCACGTCGGTAATGAGATTGTGTCCGGCGCCCAAGAGGTGACTCCGCCTGCCGACCAGCGTTGCGGGCGCAGGTTCGCGCGTCGTGCCGGCCCCCGTCAACATCCGACCGCGACCGATGAACGCAAAAGAGGCAGCCCGAAAGCTGCCTCCAGCAAGAGCGCGCCGCATGCCGCGGCCCAGCTCAGTTCTGCACGTAGGTTATCTTGCCGCCGGCATCCTTCTTCCACGTGTAGAGCACGTAGTCGGGGCGCGTGATGTCGCCCTTCTTGTCGTACTTGAGATCGCCGATCACCGTCTTGTAGGACTTGCCGGTGCGCACCTCGGCGGCGACCTTCCTTGGGTCCAGCGACTTGATCGCGGTGGCAGCCTGGGCGATCACCTCGAGTGCGGCGTAACTGTAGAGCGTGTAGGCTTCAGGGTTGAAGTTCTTGGCCTGGAATTTGGCGACGACCGCCTTGGCCGTGGGATACTTGCGTGGGTCGGGTCCGAACGTCATCAGCGTGCCTTCGACCGCGGGTCCGCCGATCACGGCAAACTCGTCGGAGGCGATGCCGTCCCCGCCCATCAGCGTTGCCTTGACGGCCTGTCCGCGCATCTGGCGCACGAGCAGGCCGCCCTCGGTGTGCAAGCCGCCCCAATAGACCAGGTCGGCGCCAGAGGCCTTGATCTTGGAGACGAGTGCGGAAAGATCCTTTTCGCCGAGGTTGATGCCCTCGTAGAGCACTTCATTGACGCCCATCGCCTTGGCATATTTCCGGGTGAAATCTGCCAAACCTTTTCCGTAGGTCGTCTTGTCGTGCGCAATCGCGACTTTCTTTCCTTTGAACTTCTCGGCGATATACTTTGCCGCGGTCTGTCCCTGGTTGTCGTCGTCACCGCAGGTGCGGAATACGTTCCAGAGGCCCCGGTTTGTAATCGCCGGATTGGTTGCCGACGGCGTGATCATGAAGATGCCGTTCTCGGCGTAGACCTCGGAGGCCGGCATCGTCACGCCAGAATTGAAGTGGCCGACTACGAACTTGATGCCGTCGCCCAGGAACTTGTTGGCAACCGATACGCCCTGCTTGGGATCGGAGACGTCGTCGCCGAAGCTGAGCTCTATCTTCTGTCCGTTGATGCCACCCTTGGCGTTGATATCGGCCGCCGCCTGCTCGGCACCGTTCCTCAGTTGCGCGCCGAACGCGGCGTTGGGACCCGTCAATGGACCCGCAACGCCGACTTTGACCTGGGCACTTGCCGCGCCGGCGATGCCTAGGCTCGCCGCGACGACCGCCGCCGACCAAAACAACCTCTTCATGGAGGCCTCCCCTTCCGGACCGAGACTGACGCACATCCCACGGCGGGCGAACCCACCATGTTCCGGCATCATTCAACGAAACTTGGGCGGAGTCACGTCGATTTGAACGTGCCAGGGTGCGGGTGTCAGACCTTTCGGGTCTGACACCATGCGCAAACCCTAGCCGATGCGTGGCGATGTGGTGTCGGACCCAGAGGGTCTGACACCTACTCGGTGCCAGCCGAACGGCCCCGCGCGCCGGAACAGCCAGCCGTACTGGCGCGCCATCTGGCCGGCCCTGACCAGCCGATAGCCCGCGGAGGCGGCTGCGAGTGCGACCGTAAAATCGACGGCAAAATTCTTCGGCGACAGCAGGACCTCGCCAAACAGCGAAAAATGGAAGAAGCGGACGCAGGCAGCGATGCCTAGCATATAGACGGGCACCTGCCAGAACGGCCGCCAAGTCTGGGCGATGGCCCGGCCCGAGACAAACGCAGCAGCACCGCCCAGCAGGCACGTGATGAGCACAAACACCCACGGGCCGTTGTCGCCAAAATCATAGAGTTGGCTCATGCGGGTCCCCTCACCTCAATGCCGTCCGCCTTCGAGATAGGCGGCCCTGACCTCCGGCTTCGCCAGCAGTTCCTGGCCGGTGCCCGTCATGGTGATGCTGCCGCTGACCATCACATAGGCGCGATTGGCGAGCTTGAGCGCATGGAAGGCATTCTGCTCGACCAGGAAAATCGTCACACCAGCTCTGTTGAGCTCACGGATCACCGCGAAGATCTGCTTGACGATCATCGGAGCGAGGCCGAGCGAGGGCTCGTCGAGCAGCAGCAGGCGCGGCCGGCTCATCAGTGCGCGGCCGATCGACAGCATCTGCTGCTCGCCACCCGACAGGGTGCCGCCGCGCTGGTCGAGGCGCTTGGCCAACATCGGAAACAGGACGCAGATGCGCGCGAGGTCTTCCTCGAAATGCATCCCCCCGTCGATTCCGGCGCCCATCAGCAAGTTTTCGCGCACGGTCATGCGCGGAAAAATGCGCCGGCCCTCCGGCGCCTGGGCGATGCGCTGGCGAGCGATCTCGTGCGTCGGCAGCCGGGTGATATCCCGCCCGCGATATTCAATGCAGCCTTCACGCGCCCGCGGGTCGCCGAAAATCGTCATCATCAGCGTGGACTTGCCGGCCCCGTTGGCGCCGATCAGGGTGACGATCTCGCCCTCGTGCACCTCGAGATCGACGCCCTTGAGGGCCATGACCGGGCCATAGAAGCTCTTGACGCCCCGCACGGCGAGCAGCGGCTCGGTCATCGCACCGCTCCTGCGATGTCATCCCGGAATTTCGCGGCAGCGAAATATCCGGGACCCGGGGCCGCGCGGAGAGTGGCGGGTCCTTGGCCCTGGGTCCCGGCTCTCGGGCTGACGCCCTCGGCCGGGATGACAGCAGCGACAAGCGGTCCGCTCATCGGGCGATCTCCGCCTCGACCTCGCCGACCTCGCGGTCCTCGACGCCGAGATACGCGGCGATTACTCTTGGATCGTTGCGCACGCTGTCCGGTGGGCCGTCGGCAATCTTCTGCCCGTAGTCCAGGACCACCACGTGGTCGGAGATTTCCATGACGACGGACATATCGTGCTCGATCAGCAGGATCGACAGCGCGTGCGCCCGGCGGATGGATTGCAGCAGCTCCGCCAGGCCCGCCGTCTCGCGAGGGTTCAATCCCGCTGCGGGCTCGTCGAGACACAAGAGCTGCGGCTGGGTGCACATCGCTCGCGCGATCTCGAGGCGGCGCTGTGCCCCGTAGGGCAGATCCCCGGCAGCATCGTCGGCGCGGTCCGTCAAGGCCGTCTGCTCGAGCCAATACAGGGCGCGATCAATGGCCTGGCGCTCGGCCGCCAGGTAGCGTGGCGCTCCCACGAGGCCGAGCACTGTCCAGCCCGAGGCGCGCATCAGGGGGTTGTGCTGCGCCACGATCAGGTTCTCCAGCACCGACATACCGGGAAAAAGCCGGATGTTCTGGAAGGTGCGGGCAACCTTGGCGCTTGCGGCAACCTCGTAGTCCGGCATTCGCTCCAGGAGAAAGATCGACCCTGCGGCGGTCGCGCGCGACCGCCGGCCGGATGCCGTGAGCGCGTCGACCTCTTCCGGTGCCGGCTGGCTTCCAAGGCTCAGCACGATGCGCCCGCTGCTCGGCTTGTAGAACCCGGTGATGCAATTGAAGGCCGTCGTCTTCCCCGCGCCGTTGGGGCCGATGATGGCGGTGATCTCGCCACGCGCTGCCGAGAACGACAAATCATCGATAGCGACCAGCCCGCCGAAACGCATGGTCAGGTGCTCCACCGCGAGGAGGGGACCGGCGGGGTTCATCTATCCGTGCCCTTCCTTGACGAGGCCGGCGCGGACAGCCCGCCGCTCGCGCAGGAAGATGGATGGCTGGCGCGTCGCGATCAGGCCTCGCGGCCTCCAAATCATCAGGACGACCATCGCCAGGCCGAATAGCAGCATGCGGTATTGCGTCGGTTCGAAATCGGCTCCGAACACGTGCTTCAGCCAGTCCAGCTCGCGCAGGATCTCGGTTCCCCCGATCATGGCGACGGCGGCGATGGCGACGCCGAGCTGGCTGCCCATGCCGCCCAGCACGACGATCGCAACCACCATCGCGCTCTCCATGAAAGTGAACGATTCCGGACTGATGAATCCTTGCCGGGCGGCGAAGAACGAACCGGCAAAGCCGCCGAAGCCGGCACCGATGGCGAACGCCGTGAGCTTGGTATTGGTTGTGTTGATGCCGAGGGAGCGGCAGGCGATCTCGTCCTCCCGCAGTGCCTCCCACGCCCGGCCGACCGGCAGGCAGCGCAGCCGGAGCGTGACCCAGTTCGTCAGCAGCGCCAGCGCCAGGATCACGTAGAAGAGAAAGATCGTCCGGTGCAGCGGCGTGAACTCGAGGCCGAAGAACGCCGCAAATCCCTGCTCGCTGGCGTTGAAGGGCAGGCCGAAGAAGGTGGGGCGCGGGATGCCGGAAATGCCAGCGTACCCGTTGGTCACCGGCACCCAGTTGATCAGCACCAGCCGGATGATCTCGCCGAACGCCAGCGTCACGATGGCGAGATAGTCGCCCCTGAGACGCAGCACGGGAAATCCCAGCAGGATGCCCCAGAGCGCCGCAAAAATTCCGGCGAGCGGCAGGCAGATCCAAAAGCCGAAACCGAAGTTATGGACGAGCAGGGCCGTGGAATAGGCACCGACTGCGTAGAACGCGACGTAGCCGAGATCGAGCAGGCCGGCCAGGCCGACGACGATGTTCAGGCCCCAGCCCAGCATGACGTAGATCAGGATCTGGATGCCGAAATTGTCGATCCACTTGATTGCCCCCGCCCGCCCGGAGAGCGCCAGCGCCAGCAACGGGTACAGGACGAGCAAAATGAGGCCGCCGGCGGCAAAGGCGCGAGCAAAGTGTGCACGTGCGTCGGAAGGGCTGGCGGATTGCATCCTTGCGGGCGCGCGGCTGGGAAGCCTCGGCCAAATCAGCAGGTAGGCAAGCCTCGCTGCGAAGGCCAACCCGACGGCGATCGCGACGTAGTCCCAGCGCGGCCGCAGAACCGGCTCGTTGTTGATGTTCTGGTCGATACGCAATGCCAGGATCGGCACGGCCAGGCCAAGCGCCAACAGCGCCGTTCCGGCCGCGTCCCTGATCGCCGCCGCCAGGGACCGTTGGACAGGGGGGCGTGCAGCGGCAGCGGCGGCCATCGGCCTCACACCTTCTCCACTTCGGGTTTGCCGAGCAGGCCTGAGGGGAGGAATATCAGCGTGATCGCCAGGATCGAGAAGGTCGCGACGTCCTTGTAGTCGATGGAGAAATAAGCCGACCAGAAGGTCTCGATCAGGCCGATCAGAAGGCCGCCGAGCACGGCGCCAGGCAGCGAGCCGATCCCACCCAGAACCGCGGCCGTGAAGGCCTTCACCCCGGGCACGAAGCCGTCGTTGAAGTGCACGACGCCGTAGTAGATCATGAACATGAGGCCGGCGACGGCGGCCAGCGCAGCGCCCAGAACGAACGTAAGCGCGATCGTCCTGTCGACGTCGACGCCGAGCAGCGCTGCCATCCTGCGGTCCTGCTCGCAGGCGCGCTGCGCACGCCCAATCGCCGTCTTCTGCACGAGGTACCAGAAGCCCGCCAGCAGCACCGCAGTCACCGCGACGATCAATAGCTGCTTATGGGAAATCGTGACGCCGTAGCCGGTACCGTCGCCAAGGGTGATGACATCGCTCAGGATCGAGGGCGCCGGCTTGTAGCGGGGTCCCTGGGTCACCTGCACCAGGTTCGAGAGGAAGATCGACATGCCGATGGCCGAGATGAGGGGCGCGAGCCGAAACGAGCCGCGCAACGGCCGGTAGGCCAGCCGCTCGATCACCCACGCCCACAGCGATGTCAGCAGCATCGCCAAAACCAGAACGATGAAGAGGGCGATGGCCAGCGAGCCGAGCCCCAGCACCTGCGTCAGCACCATCAGGAAGATCAGGGCGATGAAGGTCGAAACCATGAAAACATCGCCATGGGCGAAGTTCACCATGCCGATGATGCCGAACACCATCGTGTAGCCGATGGCGATCAGGCCGTAGATGGAGCCGAGCGTGACGCCATTGATCAGCTGCTGGACGAAATATTCCACGGATGCGGGCCCTGCGTCTGAGACGCGGCCAAGCTAGCAGACCCTTCGGGGTCGCCACAACGCAGCGCAGATGCCGCAGATGCAACATTTTGCGGGCAAGTTGCCTAACGGATTGGCCCAACTCAGGCGAGCAGGAGGCGGACCTCTCGCCGCAGGGCCGGCAGCATGTCGCGCTCGAGCCAGGGGTTTGCCGCGAGCCACGCGTTGTTGCGCCAAGACGGATGCGGCAGGGGAACCCGGCGCGGCTTATCGCCCGAACCGAGCCGGGCCCGCCAATCCCTGACGGTTGCAGCCATTCCTGCGCGGGGCGAATCGGCCAGGTGCCAGCGCTGGGCGTAGCTGCCGACCAGCAGAATAAGCTCGAGTTGCGGCATGGCGGCGAACAGGCGGCGATGCCAGCGGGCGGCGCATTCGCGCCGCGGCGGCAGGTCCCCGCCTGCGGCATCGTGGCCTGGAAAGCAGAAGCCCATGGGCACGATGGCGATGCGGCGCTGATCGTAGAACTCCTCGGGTGTCAGGGCGAGCCACGCCCTCAGCCTGTCGCCCGAGGGATCGGTGAAGGGTATGCCCGAGGCATGCACGCGCACGCCGGGCGCCTGGCTGCAGATGCAGACGCGCGCCGTTGGGCTCGGTCGCAGCACGGGGCGCGGCTCATGCGGCAGCGGCGGCCCTTCCGGCTTGTCGCGGCAGATGCGGCAGGCGCGGATCTCGCGCACCAGGCGCGCGAGTTGTCCCGCTCTTGCACTCATAGGTCGACGGCGAGCCCGTCCTCCGCCAGCAGCACTCGTGCGTCCCCCACCTCGCTGCGCCGGGCAAGCATATTCTCGGCCATGTGCGTGAGCATTACGCGTTTGGCGCCGATGCGGTCGAGGTTGGCTTGGATTGTCTGCCAACTCATGTGGAAGCGCGGCTCGCCCGCGAAGTGGTAGCACTCGAGAATGAAGAGGTCCGCCCCGCGCCCCGCGGGCACCAGGTTCTCCGCCCATTCGGTGTCGCCGGAGAAGCTCAGCACCTTGCCGCCGACCTCGAAGCGCAGCGCATAGGATGGAGCCCCAGAGGGATGGCTGACCTCGAAGGGGGTCGCTCGCACCGGCCCGACGTCGAAAGGCTTTTCGCGAGCAAACTCGGCAAACTTCAGGTCATACCGGCGCGGAACGCGGCTCGAGCCGGGGAACAGCGCCTCCGTCGCGGCTGTGAAGCGCGCCTCGATGCCTGCCGACCCCACAACGGTCAGAGGAACGGTGCGCTTGGCCACGTGCTGGGCGTGGATGAGCCACCAGACCAGCCCGGCGTAGTGGTCGCCGTGCAGGTGGGAGATGAAGATCGTAGGTATCGAGCTGGGGTCGATTCCCAGCCGGTTGCAGCCGATCAGGGCGGTCGCACCGCAATCGATCAGGAAGCGCGTCCCGGCAGCCTCCACGTGATAGCAGGTTTGCAGGCGGCCGCCCGAACCGAACGCATCGCCGCACCCGACAACCGTGAGCCTCATGGCTAGCCCTCGAGCATGGCCTCCGCGGTCTCACGCCTTCGCGCTCGGCCGGGCCGAAACCTCCCGGTACCAGCGCTCCAGGTTCTCGAGCTCTGGAGGACGCTGAATGCGCGCGGGCTTCATGAAGTCGATCGCCACCAGTGCCGTGATGTCGGCAACGGAGAACTCCTCCCCGGCGATGAATCGCCGCGACGCCAGCTCGCGGTCCATAAAGCCGATGACCTCCAAGGCCTTGGGCTTGTTGGCCTCGCCCCATGCCGCCACTTGCGGCACCTCGAGGTGCGCCATGGCCGGATGCAGGTGCCGGAAAGCCTGCGCCACACTGAGGAGAAGCCCCAGCTCCATGCGCCGGCTCCACATCTCCACCATGGCCCGGCCCAGCGGGCCTTTGCCGAACAGGGCAGGCTCGGGCTGCGTTTCCTCGATATAGCGGCAAATGGCCATGGTTTCGGCGATGGGGGTGCCGTCGTCGAGGATGAGGACGGGAACGCGCTGGAACCAGTTCAGCTGGCTGAATTCGGGGGTCTTCAACTCGCCTTTCATCAGGTCCAGCTCCTCGAAGGGCACTTCGAGGCCCTTCTCGGCGAGAAATATGCGCACCCGCCGCGGGTTGGGTGCCGCTCGGGTTTGCAGGATCTTCTTCATGTGGGGCGGGCTCCGCTGGACCCGCAAGTCCTAGAGGAGCGCCGCCATAGGCGCAAGCCAAAGGGTCCTCCCGGCGATCCACAACTGTCATCAGCCACCGGCGACAACCTGCCGGGCCTGAGACAGACTTGCGCCACGCCAGCGACGGTTTCACTTGGTGAAATCCGCGGCCCCGAAAACGCAGCGGTGAAGCTCGCCGCGCGGGATGCCGCGGCGTTCCAGTTCCGCGTCCGACAGCTTGGACAGCTCCTGGTAGAGCGCTGCGTCCGCGGCCGCGGCGGCATAGGCTTCGGTCCAGATTCTGAGGCGCTGGCCAGCCTGCCTGATCCAGTCCCGCAGGGGCGCAGTGGTGATGTGTGAGCTCGGATGGGAAACCGCGGTGTGCATGGCAACCTCCTTTGATCCAACTGGGGCCCACCATGACGCAGGCCTTTCCGTCTGGCGTTGGCATTTGCCAATGCGCCGCCAAAATTCGCGCAGCCCCCAGGGAAAGACCGTTCCGGCGCCTTCAATTGCCAGCAATCGTCGGCGGACCATCCGCCCGCGCCTCCGAGGGGTGTGGCACGAGCGGATGGAAGTAGGCAGGTGGCGGGGGCCTGCCTCAATGTAAGTCGCCTGCAGCCTTAGATTGCGTCGTACTTCTCTTCGGGCAGGTCCTTCGCATTCCTCATCATCTGCATGACATCGATCGGACCCGAGGCCGCGCCGGGCAGGGCCTTTTGCGGCACTTCCGCTGTCCTGACGGCCGGTCCATAAGACACGGCCACAACAAATACCAAGGCGGCGCTAAGCCCCACTATGATCGTCTTGTGCATTGTTCGCTCCTCTCGTTGGTCGTCCGAAGCCTGAAAAAAGGTTCAGTCCCATCTGGCTGCCAGGCTTTTGGCTAGCCAAGCGAGGTCCCGAACACGCAGCGGTGAAGCTCGCCGCGCGGGATGCCGCGGCGCTCCAGTTCCGCGTCCGACAGCTTGGACAGCTCCTGGTAGAGCGCTGCGTCCGCGGCCGCGGCGGCATAGGCTTCGGTCCAGATTCTGAGGCGCTGGCCGGCCTGCCTGATCCAGTCCCGGAGCGGCGCAGCGTCAATGTGTGAGCTCGGATGGGAAACCGCGGTCTGCATGGCAACCTCCTTTGATCCAACTGAGGCTGACCATGACGCAAGCCTTTCCGTCTGGCGTTGGCATTTGCCAACGCGCCGCTGAAATTCGCGCAGCCCCCGGGTATGGCCGTTCCGGCGCCTTCGAAGCGCGGATCACGACGAGAGCCCGCTTGGTGCGGCGGGGGTTAGCCGTTCCTGGCGGGCGTCCGGGGCACTATGATTGTCCGGATGCCTGCTGCTCTTCGCCTGTCCGGGTGGGTTGCCCGAGACACTTCGCTTCGCGTCCTGCCTCGAGACTCAAGGTACGAACGGGCCAACTCATGGACCAGCGCCGACGGCTCAGTGCTCTCAAAGAGGTGCCCATTCTTGCCGGCCTGCCGCAGCCGACGCTCGAACGCGTCGCTCGCATCTGCCGATGGCAGGACTTTGAAAAGGGCGAGCAAGTCCTTCGCTATCAAGACCCATCCACCGAGGTCTGCTTCCTCGCGGCAGGCAAGGTGCGCGTGGCCGTCTATTCGATGGAGGGCAAGGCTGTGCTGTTCACGGACCTGAAACCGGGGGCGATGTTCGGCGAGATCGCCGCGATCGACCGTTCGCACCGCTCGGCGGGCGTCGAGGCGATCGAATCGTGCACGGTCGCTTCACTCAGTGCCGGCCAATTCGAAGAGCTCCTGCTCCGCGAGCCGAAGGTGGCGGTCGCGACCCTCAAGCACGTTACCGCAGAGGTGCGGCGCTTATCCGAGCGGGTGGTCGAGTTCAGCACCCTCGTCGTGCAAAACCGCATACAAGCCGAGCTGCTCCGGCTGGCGGCAGAGGCCGGACAGCATCAGGACCAAGCGCTGCTCACCCCGACGCCCTCGCTTTCCGAGATCGCGGACCGCATAAGCACGCATCGCGAGGCGGTCTCGCGCGAGTTGAGCCGGCTGGCATCGATCGGCTTGCTGCGCCGTGAAGGCAACAGTCTCAGGATTACCGACACGGATCGGCTTGCGGAGCTGGTGCGCGAGGCCAAGGGCGAATAACCGAAGCTGTTTCAGGTCCTGCTTTTGCTCACTCAGAACGGCATCTTCATATCGCGATACATGCCAGGTTCCGGTCGGCCAATCCGACGGACTGGGCGAGTCTGCGTGCGACTTCGGCCAGCCGTGCTTGCCGGACCCGGCCTAAACCCGAACTTAAGAATTTGCCTGGACAGATACGCCCTCGCCCGGTTTCGGCACACAACGAGCTGTTATTCGAATGGTCGAGTCACAAGTGGACACCACTCCCGGCGGTGGGGCCGCGGTCGGCCCGCACCCGCGTGCCAGCTCCAAGGACCGGCGGACGGCGGCGCAGCAGCGCGTGCGCGAAATTCGTGCCCGTCTACTCCAGGCTCCCAGCCTCAGGCCTGAATTCGAGTACGAGTTGCTCTGCATGTTCGTGCGCAGCGAGCTCTCTGCGCGCGGAGTGCTCCCATTGCTTGCCGTCGTGTTCTCGCTGGCTTCGATGTTCTGGGCTCCGATGCTCCAGGCAACGGCATGGCTGGCGATGGTCATTGCCGTGAAGTACTTCGCGATCGCCGCGTGCCGCGACTTTCTTTCCCGGCCTCGAAGCGAGATTATCGTCGCCGATTGGCGGCGCAGATTCGTATGGCTCGAGCTGGCGAACGGCGTAGCCTGGGGCGGCATTGCCGTGCTTGGGCTGGGCGCCGCCGACACAGCGAACCACGTCTTCATGCTGGCCTGCCTGATCGTGCTGCTCGCCATGCGCATGACCTTCGCCTCGGCGGTGATGATCGTCCTATGTGCCGGCACCCTTCCGATTACGCTGGCCGTCGTGGCCCGCCTTCTCGCGCAGGGAGACCTCTTCCATCTGGCCATGGCCGCGATCGCCGTGGGCCTGCACGCCTGCTTCATCTTCCGGGCCAAGGGGCTCAACGCAACCGTGCTCGCCATGCTCGAGTTTCGCGCCGAAAAGGATGCGCTGATCGCCGAGATCGAGGAGGAAAAGGCCATCTCCGACGAGGCCAGGCGGCGCGCGGAGGCGGCGAACGCGGCAAAGTCGCGGTTTCTCGCAACCATGAGCCACGAGCTGCGCACGCCGCTCAACGCCATCCTCGGGTTCTCGGAGGTGATGAAGGGCGAACTGTTGGGCCCCATCCGCAACGGCAGCTACAAGGAGTATGCGGCCAATATTCACGACAGCGGCCGCCACCTGCTGGAGCTGATCAACGAGATTCTCGATCTTTCCCGCATCGAAGCCGGCCGCTACGAGCTGCAAGAGGAACCGGTCAGCCTCGCGGGCGTTGCTGAGGACTGCTTGCGCCTGTTGCACCTGCGGGCGCAGAGCAAGGGCCTGCACGTGGCCCTGGTATCCGGCAACGGGCTGCAACCGCTGTGGGCAGACGAGCGCGCCGTCCGCCAGATTTGTCTCAATTTGCTTTCCAACGCCTTGAAATTCACGCCAAGGGGCGGCCATGTGACGGTCACCGTTGCGGATACGCCCGACGGCGGACAAATGCTGGCCGTCAAGGATACGGGGCCCGGCATCGCGAAGGAGGAAATACCAAGGGTCATGCAAGCCTTCGGCCAAGGTTCGCTCGCGCACCAGACGGCTGAAGGCGGCACCGGCCTGGGCCTGCCGATCGTCCAGAGCCTCGTGAGCCTGCACGGCGGGACGTTCGAGCTGCACTCGGTGCTGCGCAAGGGCACCGAGGCGGTCGTCCGGCTGCCGCCGGGCCGGCTGCTGCGTGCGATGCCGCCGCCGCAACCCTTGCGGCAGGAAGGCGAACCTGCGCCCCAACCGCGGGCGCCGGAGACCTCGCGCAAGGAGGCCGGGCCGTGGTGGCGGCTAAAAGCGGGAGGGCCAGTGCAGCATGTGGCAACGGGCAGTTGAGAGTTGGCCAATGTGCATTGCCATGCGGCCGGCCGCTTCCTACATTTCCGGATTGCTGTGAGCGTATCCCGGTATCATCGCCCAAAGCGGTCATGGTTCTTCATGCAGTCGCCCTGCACCCGCGTTTGCCAGATCGATCCCAGCACGGGCTTGTGCTCAGGCTGCGGCCGATCCATCCAGGAAATCGCCGGCTGGACCGAGATGACTGACGGCGAGCGGCGTCGTATCATGTTGAGCCTATCTGACAGGCGCCGGCTGGCGGGCCTCGCGGCGGGGAGGTGAGCATGGCAGCGTGGATTGCTTTACTGCTTCTGGTGATCGCCGGCCTGGCGTTGCTGCTGCGAACGGACGCGGGCACGATCGCAGGCTTTGATGCATCCGACTTCGCCATCGTGGTCGGGAGTGTGGCGCTGCTTATTTTCATTGGCTCGGCGTTGGCCGGCAACTATCGCGGCCGGGCCGGCCAGGCTGCGCGCGACATGCTGGCCTGGTCCCTGGTGGCTCTCGCCCTCGTCACCGGATACAGCTTCCGCGAGGAACTCTTGGGCCTCGGCCATCGGGTCGTCGGCGAGCTGCTTCCCCCTGGCAGTGCGCTGCGCGGCGAAGCGCAGATCGAAGGCGAGCGATCGGTGAAGATCAGGAAGCGTCCCGACGGCCACTTCGTGGTCAGGACGGAGGCGAACGGCGTTTCGCTCCATATGCTCGTCGACACCGGAGCCTCAACCGTGGTTTTGAGGCCGGAGGACGGTCAGCGACTGGGAATCGACGTCGATCGCTTGCGGTACTCGGTGCCGGTACAGACCGCGAACGGCACCACCTACGCGGCGAGCGTCCGCTTGGACACGTTGAGCATCGGCCGGATCAGTCTCAAGGACGTCGACGCACTGGTGGCAAAGCGGGGAACACTCAGAGACAACCTGCTCGGCATGAGTTTCCTCAATCGCCTGAACTCCTATGAATTTTCCGGTGAGTACCTGACGCTGCGCAAGATTTGACGTTAGAAGGGGTCAGACCCCTTGCGTCGACGCTCTCAATTCGACTGCAACACTTGGAGGCAAGGGGTCTGACCCCTTCAGTCCAGCACGATGCTCCCAAAGCCGCACGCCGACCTGAAACCCAATACGGCCGATTTCGAGCGCCTGCCGCTTGTCAATCCGACCGGGTTTCGCGAGTACGACGCACGCTGGCGGTTCCCCGATGACATCAACCTGATGGGGCTGAACGCGATCGGGCTCGGCCTGACCACGCTCGCCAGTCAGCGGGGCGTGCGCAAGCGGTTTGTCGTCGGCCACGACTACCGCTCGTATTCTGCAGCGGTGAAGCAGGCTTTGATAGCCGGCTTGCTGGCCGGCGGTGCCGAGGTGCACGACATCGGCCTGGCGCTGTCCCCCATGGCCTACTTCGCACAGTTCGACCTCGACGTCGAAGGCGTGGCGATGGTCACCGCGAGCCACAACGACAACGGCTGGACCGGGATCAAGATGGGGTTCGCTCGCCCGCTCACGTTTGGCCCCGAGGAGATGAACGCGCTCAAGGAGCTCGTGCTTGGCGCGGGGTACGCGACCGCACCGGGAGGCCGCTATGTCTTCGTTGCCGACGTGGCCGGCCGTTACATCGACGCGCTAACGAGCCGCCCGAGGTTGGGCCGCAAGCTCAGGGTGGTGGCGGCCTGCGGCAACGGCACCGCCGGCGCCTTCGCTCCCAAGGTGCTCGAAGGGATCGGCTGCGAGGTAATCCCGCTCGATTGCGAGCTCGACCACAGCTTCCCGCGCTACAACCCCAATCCCGAAGACATGAAGATGCTGCACGCCATCAGCGAGGCCGTGGTCAGGCACAAGGCCGATGTTGGCCTGGGCTTCGATGGCGACGGCGACCGCTGCGGCGTGGTGGACAACGAGGGCCACGAGATCTTCGCCGACAAGGTCGGCGTCATGCTGGCGCGCGACCTGTCGGCGCGGCATGCGCAGGCTCTCTTCGTCGCCGACGTCAAGTCGACCGGGCTCTTCATGACGGACCCCGTGCTTCGGGCCAACGGCGCGCGCACGCTCTACTGGAAGACCGGCCACTCCTACATGAAACGCTACACCCACGAGCAGAAGGCGCTGGTCGGTTTCGAGAAGTCGGGCCACTTCTTCTTCCAGCCGCCATTGGGGCGCGGCTACGACGACGGTCTGGTCGCGGCCATCGCTGTGTGCGACATGCTCGATCGCAATCCGGGCAAGTCGCTGGCCGACCTCAAGAACGCGCTGCCCAAGACGTGGGGCTCGCCCACCATGTCGCCGCACTGCGCCGACGAGGCAAAGTACGGCGTCGTCGAGAGGGTCACGGCGCAGTACAAGGAGGCTGCGGCCAGGGGCGCTCCCGTCGCCGGCCAGAAGGTCCGCGACCTTGTCACCGTCAACGGCATACGCGTTGTGCTGGAAGACGGCACCTGGGGCCTGGTGCGGGCCTCCTCCAACAAGCCCGAGCTGGTCGTCGTGGTCGAGAGCCCGACGTCGGAGGCCAACATGCGCTCGATCTTCGCCGATATCGACGCGCGGCTCGCGAAGTTCCCGGAGGTGGGGGCATACAACCAGAAGATTTGATGGCAAGTCGGGTTGCAGATGCTCCAGGCCTTGTGTTGGGCCGTGCGCAAGGTCCGCTTGCCGAAGGCCGTTTCCCGTAACGCGGGGCGAGGGTTTTTTTGGCGCTCGTGGCCTGGCCGGTATGGGGGGTAGCCGCGAGCCGAGACGCGAAAAAAACCTGCCCCCCGCGTTAGACATCTACGTGGGAGAGACATTGGCGGGAGATGCAACCCCCGCTGGTTCTCTCAGAACGCCGTAGCCGCCGCCCCAGACCGTTTCAGCGCCCTGCCAGATGGGTTGCCCAAAACGACAAGGTCCGCTCCCATGCAAGCTCGGCGGCGGCCCGATCGTGCGCATCGCGCTGCTCGTTGACGAAGCCGTGCTCGGCATCGTAGCGGAATACCTCGGCGTTCTTGCCGGCTGCCTTCAGTCCCGCCTCGAAGGTGTCGACGGCCTGCGGCGTGCACCAATCGTCCTTGTTGGCGAAGTGGGCCTGCAGCGGCACCTTGACGTCCGCCGGCTTGGCTACCGTCTCGGGCGGCAGCCCGTAGAAGCACACCGCAGCGCTGATCTCGGGAATGCGGGCCGCGCCCAGAATTGTCAACGCACCGCCCATGCAGAAGCCGGTGAGCCCGGCCTTCGCGCCCGTCTTCTTCAGGAGCAGCACAGCACCGCGCACGGTCTGGTCCGTCGCGTCGAGGAAGTTGAGCGAGCTCATCTCGCGGCCGGCGGCGTCCCGGTCGTGGTAGGGAACGACCGTGCCGGCGTAGAGATCGGGCGCCAGGGCCTCATAGCCGGCCAACGCGAAGCGGTCGCAGATGCCCTTGATCTGGTCCTGCAGGCCCCACCACTCCTGGATCACGACAATGCCCGGTGCGTTGGCGCGACCCGCCTTGGCCAGGTAGCCCGCCGCTTCCTTGCCGTCCGGCCGGCGAAAGGTGATCCTTGTTCCCATCCTCGCTCCTCCTGCTTTTCTGGCGCCCTGCTCTGAGCTGCCGCACCTCTTTTTGCCATGCCGCGGGCTTGCGCGCACATTTCGAGACGGCACTTTACCCAGGCTTAACCGCTGTCGGCCTAGTCTCGCCCGGTCCCCATCGGGGATATGCACTCACCCAGGTCCCGCGTAGACCGCATGTACGATCGGCGCAAGGGCCGGCGGCGGCAAACGCTGGTGTCGGTTTGCTGTCTGCTGGCGATCGGCTATTTCGCCTATCACGCTATTAGCGGCAAGCGCGGCTACGAGGCGCGATCACGGCTGATCCAGCGTACCGGCGTTTTGGAGCAGCAGATCGAGCGTCTCGAGGCCGCGCGTGCCCGCCTCGAGCGGGATGTCAAGCTCCTGGACGCTGGCGACCCCGACATTATCGAGGAGCTGGCCATCGAGACGCTGGGCTTCGCCCGGCCCGACGACCGGATCGTTGTCTTTGCCCGCTGACACCGGCAGGCGGGCCTCGACACCGTGAGCGATCGAGGCTCGGCTGGCCAGTCGGGGGCGTTTCTTGTACGATTTTTGCCGTGCCCAACAGAGGGTCTAACGCGCATATGCCCCGCCCCAATGGTCGACAGAAGATCCCGTCGCTCAGCCGCGACCAGGAACTGCATGCCTACCGGGAAATGCTGCTCATTCGCCGTTTCGAGGAGAAGGCGGGGCAGCTGTACGGCATGGGCCTGATCGGCGGCTTCTGCCACCTCTACATCGGCCAGGAAGCGGTGGTGGTCGGGCTGCAGATGGCCATCCGCGAAGGCGACCAGGTCATTACGACCTACCGCGACCACGGCCACATGCTGGCCTGCGGCATGGACGCGAAGGGGGTTATGGCCGAGCTGATGGGCCGGCGCGGCGGCTATTCCAGGGGCAAGGGCGGCTCCATGCACATGTTCTCCAAGGAGCGGCACTTCTACGGCGGCCACGGCATCGTCGGCGCCAACGCGCCGCTTGGAGCCGGCATCGCGTTCGCCAACCGCTATCGCGGCAACGGCGCGGTGTGCCTGACCTATTTCGGCGACGGCGCCGCCAACCAAGGCCAGGTGTACGAGAGCTTCAATATGGCGAAGCTGTGGAAGCTGCCCGTCGTGTTCATCATCGAGAACAACAAGTACGCCATGGGCACCTCGGTGGAGCGCTCCGCTGCGACCACGGATTTTTCCCAGCGCGGGCGATCCTTCGACATCCCGGGCGAGCAGGTCGACGGCATGGACGTGCGCGCGGTGAAGGCCACCGGCGACCGGGTGGTGAAATGGGTGCGCGAGGGCAACGGTCCCTACATTCTCGAGATGCTGACCTACCGCTACCGCGGGCACTCCATGTCGGACCCCGGCAAGTACCGCTCGCGCGAGGAGATCCAGAAGATGCGCGAGGAGCACGACCCGATCGAGCAGGTGCGGCGCCGGCTGCTGGAGGGGCGGCTGGTGGCGGAGGACGCGATGAAGCGCATCGACGCGGAAATCCGCGGCATTGTCAACGGCGCCGCCGAGTTCGCGCAGTCCGACCCGGAGCCGGAGGAGAGTGAGCTTTACACGGATGTGCTGGTGCCGGCGTGAGAGCGACGTAGGTTGGGTCGAGCGTCAGCGATGACCCAACACACACGAGGGGCCTCGTCAGCGTTGGGTCTGCGCTTCGCTTGACCCAACCTACAGGAAGAGACCGAATGCCCACCGAAATCCTGATGCCGGCGCTGTCTCCCACCATGGAGGAGGGCAAACTTGCCAAGTGGCTGGTCGAGGAAGGCCAGAGCGTCAAGCCTGGCGACATCATCGCCGAGATCGAGACCGACAAGGCCACCATGGAGGTGGAGGCGGTCGACGAGGGCAAGGTGGCGAAGCTGCTGGTGGCGGAGGGTACCGAAGGCGTAAAGGTCAACACGCCGATCGCGCTTCTGGACGGCGAAGCGCCTGTTCCAAAGGCCGCGACCGGTCCCCCTCCCCCTCGCGGGGAGGGGTTAGGGGTGGGGGGACAACGCAAGAGTACCCGCGGAGATTTCCCCCCACCCCAGCCCTCCCCCGCATTTGCTGGGCGCGCCTCCGGCGCGACGGGGGAGGGAGCACGGGCGGCGGCTGTGGCGCCCGCGCCCGATATGGCCCCCGGGACCGAGACCATCACCCAGACCATGCGCGAGGCCCTGCGCGACGCCATGGCCGAGGAGATGCGCCGCGATCCCGACGTGTTCCTGATGGGCGAGGAGGTGGCGCAGTACCAGGGCGCCTACAAGATCAGCCAGGGCCTGCTCGAGGAGTTCGGGGCCAAGCGCGTGATCGACACGCCGATCACCGAGCAGGGCTTTGCCGGCATCGGCGTCGGCGCCGCGTTCGCCGGCTTGAAGCCGATCGTGGAGTTCATGACCTGGAACTTCGCCATGCAGGCGATCGACCAGATCGTCAACTCGGCGGCCAAGACGCTCTACATGTCGGGCGGGCAGCTCGGCTGCCCGATCGTGTTCCGCGGGCCCAACGGCGCCGCCGCCCGCGTCGCCGCCCAGCACAGCCAGTGCTACTCGGCCTGGTACGCGCACGTGCCGGGCATGAAGGTGGTGGCGCCGTCGAATCCGGCCGATGCCAAAGGCCTGCTCAAAGCCGCCATCCGTGACCCCAACCCCGTGCTGGTGCTGGAGAACGAGGTGCTGTACGGCAGCTCCGGGCTGGTGCCCAAGGGCGACTGGGTAGTGCCGATCGGCAAGGCGCGGATCGCGCGGCAGGGTGCGGACGTGACCATCGTTTCGTTCGCACGCGGCATGGTCTATGCGCTCGACGCCGCCGAGCAGCTGGCCAAGGACGGCATCGAGGCCGAGGTGATCGACCTGCGCACCCTGCGCCCGCTGGATCTGGAGACAGTCCTCGCCTCGGTCAGGAAGACCAACCGCATCGTCACCGTCGAGGAGGCGTGGCCGGTGTGCTCAGTGGGCTCCGAGATCTGTGCGCAGGTGGCGATGCAGGCCTTCGATTACCTGGATGCGCCGCCCGCCAAGGTCTCCGGCGCCGACGTGCCAATGCCCTATGCCGCGAACCTGGAGCGGCTGGCGCTGCCGAGCGTGCAGCAGGTGGTCGAGGCGGTGAAGGCGGTGTGCTATAGGTGAGCCTATGAGCCAAACGATGACTCGGCCCGCGCGGCCTGCCGCAACCTACGAGGACCTGCTCGCCGTGCCTGAGCACCTCGTGGGCGAGATCCTGTTCGGGGAGCTGGTGACGCACCCGAGGCCGGTACCCCGGCATGCACGTGTTGCCATGCGACTCGGCTCGGTCCTGACCCCGCCGTTCGATCTGGGCGTTGGCGGGCCGGGCGGATGGTTCTTCTTGGCCGAGCCTGAGCTGCATCTGGGTGAGCACGTGGCGGTACCGGACCTGGCGGCTTGGCGGCGTGAGCGGCTGCCGACTATTCCCGAGACCGCATGGATCGACGTTGCGCCCGATTGGGTCTGCGAAGTGCTTTCGCCCTCGACGGAGGGTTATGACCGCGGCGAAAAGCGAACCGTCTATGCCGAGGCAGAGGTCGGACACCTGTGGTTCGTCGATCCGCGCTCACGCGTGCTCGAGGTGTTCGAGCTCCGGGGCCGCAAATGGCTGCTGCTCAACGTGTTCCGCGAGGCTGCGCAGGTTGCAGCGACGCCGTTCGCCGAGCCGAGTTTTGCCCTGAACCTGCTGTGGTCGTTCGATGCTCCACCTGCCGGGCAAGCCTAACGCTGCCCCCAGCGGAAAACGACGACGCACCGCGTGGAGCACGGAAAGGCAAAGGCGAGTAGCGCCATGACCGAAGCGGAAATCGTGCAGGCTCTGCTCGCATCCATCCAGGTCGTGATCGGTGTGTTCTCGATGTTCTTTGCCACGGTCTCCGCCTATATCGCCGGCCTCTATTTCTTCCTCAATCGCGCCCCGCTGGCGCTCAAGCTGCTTGCCTTCCTCCTGCTCTCCATCGGCCTCGTCTTCCTCGGCTTCTCCGCGGCGATCCAGCAGAGAATGCAGGAGGAGCTGTTCTCCGCCTTGGCCAAGCTGCCCGCACGAACGATTGCCGCCGAGGTGCTGCGCAACCCGATCGCGGTGGCGCTGCCGCCGGGCTGGTCGCTGCAAGACGTCGGCGTAGTCGTCGGCTGGACTACGGCCGTGGGTGTCTACCTGGCGCTCGGCTACCTCACGTTCTTCTACCGCTGGCAGCCCAGGGGCGCGGCGCGCGGTGCCGCGGTGGCGGCCTGAGATGAGCCGCGCGCACACCTATGCCGGCGCCTGCCACTGCGGCGCGATCCGCGCGAGGCTGACGGCGTCGAAGCCGGCGGCGAAGCTGCAGATGCGGGCCTGCCAGTGCTCGTTCTGCACGCGGCACGGGGCGATGACGGTCAGCGATCCGGCAGGGCGGGCGGCTTTCGACATCGACCGAGCGGCGCTGACGAGATACCAGTTCGAGACGCGCACGGGCACCACGCTGCTGTGCGCCCGGTGCGGCATGTACGCCGGCGTGATTCTGGAAGCGGACGGCAAGATCTGGTCGGCACTCAACGTGCGCGGCCTGGGCATGCCTGAGTTCGCCGGCCGCACGCCCGAGCCTGCGGTCTACGACGGCGAGACCGCCGGACAGCGTATCGAAAGGCGCAAGCAGAAATGGACCCCGACGGAGATCGTGTGGCGATGACGCGCAGGCGCCTGCACGTAGCGATGGAGCGCCACAATGGCTGAGCTGCTGCTCGAGCTGCTCTCCGAGGAGATCCCGGCACGCATGCAGGCGCGCGCCGCGGAGGACTTGAAGCGGCTCGTCACGGACGGGCTGAAGTCGCACGGGTTGGAGGCCGGCGAGGCGAAGGCGTTCGCCACACCGCGGCGGCTGACGCTGGTGGTCGAGGGCGTGCCGGCGAAATCGCCGGACCTGAGCGAGGAACGCAAGGGACCGCGCGTCAACGCACCGGAGCAGGCGATTGCCGGGTTCGTGAAGTCGGCCGGGCTGAAGTCGATCGAGGAGGCGCAGGTCGTCAAGGACGACAAGAAGGGCGACTTCTACGTCGTCAAGATCGAGAAGCCGGGGCGGGCGGCGAAGGAGATCGTGGCCGAGGTCGTGCCGGCGGTGGCGGCGAAGTTTCCGTGGCCCAAGTCGATGCGCTGGGGCTCGGGCAAGACCACCTGGGTGCGGCCCCTGCACTCCGTCGTCTGCCTCCTCGACGGCAGGGTGGTGCCGTTCGAGATCGAGGACGTGGAGAGCGGGAAGGAGACGCGCGGACACCGCTTCCACGGCAACGAGCCGTTCGACGTCGAGAGTGCGGCCGACTACGCCAAGCGCCTGAAGTCGCACAAGGTGGTTCTGGACGCGCAGGAGCGCGCCGCCCTGATCGGCGAGCAGGCCCGCGCGCTGGCCAAGGAGCACAAGCTGGCGCTGGTGGAGGACGAGGCGCTGCTCGCCGAGAATGCCGGGTTGACCGAGTGGCCGACGGTGCTGATGGGCGCCTTCGACGAGGCGTTCCTGGCCGTGCCGGCCGAGTGCCTGATGCTGTCCCTGAAGCAGCACCAGAAGTGCTTCTCGCTGAAGCATCCGCGTACGGGCAAGCTGGCGAACAGGTTCCTGCTGGTGTCGAATCTAATTGCCAAGGACGGCGGGGCGCAGATCGTCGCCGGCAACGAGAAGGTGATCGCCGCGCGGCTTTCCGACGCCAAGTTCTTCTGGGAGCAGGACAAGAAGAAGCCGCTGGACGAGATGGCGGCGGCACTCGCCGGCATCACCTTCCACGAGAAGCTCGGGAGCCAGAAAGAGCGTGTGGAGCGCCTCGCCGAGCTCGCCTTCCAGATCGCAGGTTCGGTGGATGCGGTACCCGAGGACGCGCGGCGGGCGGCGCAGCTCGCCAAGGCCGACCTGGTGTCTGGGACGGTGGGCGAATTTCCCGAGCTGCAGGGCCTGATGGGCCGCTACTACGCGGAGGCCGCCGGCACCAAGCCTGAGATCGCCCGCGCCATCGAGCTGCACTACAAGCCCAAGGGGCCCTCCGACACCGTGCCGAAGGTGGAGGAGGGCGACGCGACCGCCGTGGCCGTCGCGCTCGCCGACAAGCTCGACACCCTGGTCGGCTTCTGGGCCATCGGCGAGAAGCCCACCGGCAGCGGCGATCCCTATCAGCTCCGCCGCGCCGCGCTGGGGGTGATCCGGATTGTGTTGGAGAATGATCTGCGGCTGCCACTCTCAATGACGTTTCGACGTTCATACCGCGAGTTGTTTGCTCAAACGGCTGGGCGTCCGCCGGAGCGGAAACTCTTCAAAGACCGGAAGGACTGGTCGTTTGATCCGGAGATGATGAAGAGAATGCTTGAGGTTTCTGCTTCGTTGCCGCGCTCAATCGAGTTTGAGGCATTCCTTGCCGAGAACATTGATACCGTTATCGACGATGAGCGGCTTTTCGAGGATCAGAAGAGGCGGCACCTTCCCGATGACGTTGAGCGCGAGCTTCAGAAACATCAGCGCGCAAAGTATCTGCGCGAGTTTGCACCCTTTACAAGGGTTCGCTCTGACCTGGTCACCTTCTTCGCCGACCGGCTCAAGGTGCACCTGCGCGAGAAGGGCGCGCGGCACGACCTGATCGATGCGGTGTTTTCGCTGGGCGGCCAGGACGACCTGGCGCTGATCGTCAGGCGGGTGGAGGCGCTGGGCGAGTTCCTCAAAACCGACGATGGCGAGCATCTGCTGATCGGCGTGAAGCGGGCCGTCAACATCGTCCGCGACGAGGAGAAGAAGGACAAGCGGAGCTACGCCGGCGCCGCCGATGCCTCGCTGCTGCGGGAGTCGCAGGAGCGGACGCTGTATCAGGCCACCCAGAAGGTGAAACATGACACCGCGGCTGCCATCAACGTCGAGAACTTCGCCGGCGCCATGCGGGCCCTCGCCGAATTGCGCGCGCCCGTCGATGCCTTCTTCGACCACGTGACCGTCAACGTCGCCGAAGGCCCCGAGGCCGCCGCATTGCGCGCCAACCGCCTCGCCCTCCTCTCCGAGATCCGCGCCGCCACCCTCAACGTCGCCGACTTCTCCAAGATTGCGGGGTAGACGTCATTCCCGCGAAGGCGGGAATCCATGCAACACTCCACAGCCGCGTTGCCGGGTGTCATGGATGCCCGCCTCCGCGGGCATGACGTCTACATCTTGGACGGAGCACAATGAGGACTTACTTCGCCGTCGTTCACAAGGACGAGGACAGTGCCGTGGGGGTGGTGTTTCCTGATCTGCCTGGCTGCTTCAGCGCGGGTGACACCTACGACAGGGCAATCGCGAACGCGCATGTCGCGCTGAGGCTCTACGCCGAGGCTGAGCGGGACGCCGGACGGCAACTGCCGAAGCCGAGAACGTTCGAGGCACTCTACCGTAATCGCGAGGTGCGCGAGGAGGCGAAGGGCGCGCCCTTCGTCGGCATTCGCCTGGACGAGCAAGAGCGCGCACCCGTCAGGACCAAAGGCCGCTTGCGTTCACGCAAAGCCGGCTGACCTTTGCGCGGCCAGATCCGTGCCGCCACCCTCAATGTGGCGGACTTTTGCAAGATTGCGGGGTAGGGCCACGCGTGGGCCCACCCACGCTCGGGGGGGCAACGCAGGCGCCTGAGGCTCGGATGGGCCGCTGCCCACGTCTTGTTGGCGTCGTAAAGGCGGAATACGTTGCAATTCGCAGCCGGGCGAGGTTGCCGCTCGGCAGCTTTGGACGGGGAGGGACTGCAATGCGTACGAGCCTATTGGCTGCGGCCGGCCTTGCCGCACTGGCAGTGACCACCCTGGCGCCGGCCGCCCCGGCATGGGCCGACTGGGCTCCGACCAAACCGGTCGAATTCGTCGTCATGGCCGGACCAGGCGGCGGGGCCGACAAGATCGCCAGATTCATTGCCGGCCTAGCACAGAAGCACAACCTGTTTCCGGTTGAGGCCAAAGTCGTGAATATGCCGGCGCATTCGGGGAGCGACGCGCTGTCCCACCTGAAGAATAACTCCGGCAACGACCATTTGCTGATCTTTACCTTGAACAGCTTCTTCACGGTGCCTTTGATCCGGCCGGATCTCGGTATCGATATTGTCAGCTTCACCCCAATCGCCCGTCTCGGCCTCGATCCGTTCCTGCTGTGGGTTCACATGGATCGGACGGATATCAACTCCATTAGTGACTTCGAAATCGCGGTGGAAAAGGCCGACAATTGGACCATGGCGGGAACCGGCTCCATGCAGGAGGACGAGCTACTCACGATATTGCTGAATTCCTTCCTCACGTCCAAAAAAATGAAGTACCAGGCGCAGGGTGGCGGTGGCGACGTCGCCCGCTTGCTGGCGGAACGGAAGGTCCAGTCGACGGTCAACAACCCAGGGGAGATACATGCCTACCACATGGCTCGCCGGGTGAAGCCGCTGGCAGCGTTTACAAAGGACAGGTTGCCGCAATATGCCGATACGCCAACGTTCTGGGAACTCGGTCTCGAGATCGAGTATCTGATGCAGCGAGGGGTCGCCGGCATGAGCGGCGATGCTGCACAGTATTACTCCGCTGTCTTTGAGAAGGTCTTCAAACTGCCCGAGTGGCAGAAATACAGAGAGGGTTCCGGTCTGGTGGGAGACTTCCTCACCGGAGCTCCGCTTCGCGAGTATTGGCGGGCCCAGCTGGAGCTTCACGGTCGGATGCTGGAGGTCGCTCGCGCCCTGCGAAAGGACGGGCGGTGATGCGGTGCCCGATGGGGTGCGTCGAGCTACCCCGCCGGAGCCGCGTGTTGCCATGTACATGATACGCGGATGCCGCTCTACAAGCTGTACATCGAAGCTGCCGATCTGGAGACCGGGCGCCAGGCGTCGTGCCGGCTCGAAGCGCTGGCGGAGCCAGCACCGCTGGCAGTGACCCTGTTCGCGCTGTGCCCGCCGCGCTTCGCGCTGGAGGCCTACTACCACGGCGCGCCCGCTGTGGAGCATATCGAGCGCGCGCTTGGCGGCATCGAGGCGGGGCTCGGGAGGCCGCGCCTGGAAGCCGTGCCGGACCAGAACTGGGTGGCGCTGTCGCAGGCCTCGCTGCCGCCGGTTGCGGCGGGGCGGTTCATCGTGCACGGCAGCCACGACCGCGCTCGCTTCGCCATGCGGCGCCTGGGCGTCGAGATCGAGGCCGGCGAGGCCTTCGGCACCGGCTACAACGCCACCACCGCGCTCTGCCTCGATGCCCTCGACCGCCTGACGCGACGGCGGCGCTTCGCGCGGGTGCTCGACCTCGGCTGCGGCAGCGGGGTGCTCGCCATCGCGGCGGCGCGCGCCTTGCCGGCGGCCCGCGTCGTCGCCGTCGACAACGATCCAATTGCCGTCGCGATCGCTGCGCAGAACGCGCGGCTCAACCGCGTGGCATCGCGCATGCGTGTGCTGAGGGCGACGGGCTTCGGTCACGCCGGGCTGCGCGCCGCGCAATCGTTCGACCTGGTGCTGGCCAACATCCTGCCCGGGCCACTCATCGCTCTGGTCCCGAGCACGCGACGGGCGATCCGCCCCGGCGGCGTGGCCGTCTTGTCGGGTCTCCTGAACCACCAGGCCCGCGAAGTGACCGGCACCTATCGCGCGGCGGGGTTTCATCTGGCGCGCCGGCTGCAGGACGCCGGCTGGACAGCGCTCGTCCTGATGCGGGTCCGATGAGTTGGTGGCTCGATGCCTTGGCTCGCGGCGATCAGGGCCGCCAGGGGCCGCGCATTTCGCCTTGCGCGGAAGCCTCGCGCTCGCCTGCAGCGGCCTTGCCGATCTCGCGTGCAAGCGCCGTTAGAACTTCCTTCACCCCGCGGCCGGAGACGGCAGAGAGGAGGATTGGCTTCTTGCGCGCGGCGCCCTTCAGCTCCACGGCCTTGGCAGCCATCGCGGCATCGTCGAGCGCGTCGCATTTGGAAAGCGCGACGATTTCCTTCTTCTTCTCGATGCCCGCACCGTACGCCCTGAGCTCGGCGCGCACGGTGCGGTAGGCAGCGGCGACGTCCTCGGACGTGGCATCGACCAGGTGCAGCAGCACGCGGCAGCGCTCGATATGGCCCAGGAAGCGGGTGCCGAGGCCGGCGCCCTCGTGCGCGCCCTCGATCAGCCCCGGAATGTCGGCCAGCACGAAATCGAGTCCCGCCTCGCGCACCACGCCGAGGTTGGGATGCAGCGTGGTGAAGGGGTAGCCGGCGATCTTGGGCTTGGCCGCGCTCACGGCGGCGAGAAAGGTCGATTTGCCCGCGTTGGGGAGGCCGATCAGCCCCGCATCGGCGATCAGCTTGAGGCGCAGCCACACGGTCAGCTCTTCGCCGGGCAAGCCGGGGTTGGCGTGGCGCGGCGCCCGGTTGGTCGAAGACTTGAAGTGGGCGTTACCAAAACCGCCGTTGCCGCCCTTGGCAAGCCGCACGCGATCGCCCGGCTTCATGACCTCGGCCAGCACGGTTTGCTGCTCCTCGTCGAGAACCTGCGTGCCCGGCGGCACCGCGATCACCACGTCCTCGCCGCCGGCTCCGGCGCGGTTCTGCCCCATGCCGGCCCGGCCGCCCTGCGCCTTGAAGTGCTGGCGGTAGCGGTAGTCGATCAGGGTGTTGAGGTTGGCGACGCATTCGACCCACACCTCGCCACCCTTGCCTCCGTCGCCGCCGTCCGGCCCGCCGAACTCGATGAATTTCTCGCGCCGGAACGAGATGCAGCCGGCCCCCCCGGCGCCCGAGGCGATGTAGATCTTGGCCTGGTCGAGGAACTTCATGGGCCGGAGGCCTTGAACGCGGACCGGGTCAATTTTGTGTTCACATGCGGGAACTCGCTGCCGCGCGGTCTCGAATACAACGTCGTACCGCCATCACGCACGAAGCCCAGCTTCTCCTGGATGCGCAGCGAGGCACTGTTATCTGCAAAGGCTCCCGAGTAAATGGTGTCGCCGATGCCGGCAGCAAATGCGTGAACCAGGAGCCCCCGCGCAGCCTCGGTCATGTAGCCGTTTCTCCAACGCGAGCGCGCGAGCCAGTATCCCAAGTTCGGTCCCGGATCTCGTTGCGAGCGACCAGCGGGGTTCACGCGCAAATCGATGATACCAATCAGAGCCTCTTCACACGTGATCGCAAAGCTGGTCATGGTCAGGTTCTGCGCCGGGCGGGACTGGATGAAATCGATCGCGTCCTGCAGCGCGTAGGGCCAGGGCGGCTGGCTCAGCCAGCGCATCACCTCCCAATCGGCGATCCCGAAGCAGACTGCCTCGGCATCGTCGGTGCGCAGCGGCCGCAGCAGCAATCGCTCGGTTCGGATGGCATCTTTCATGGGTCCCCCTTTGGCGCGGGTGAGCGGACGCGAAAATGCCTGTCGTCGAAATCCATGCCCGCGGCTCAAGCAGGTCTGCCGGCGAGCCTGCCAAGCCAGGCGCGCCAGCGCGGCGCGGTCTCCGTTCTTACCGGCACCGGCTGTGCACGCGCGGCGGGCTTGGCCGGGAGCCAGTAGGTCACTGCCTCGACATCGTGGCCGCGCGCGACACAGGCGATGCGGCCGCGGCCGACCGGCTCGAATCCGAGCTTGCGCAAAACACCGGCGGAGGCATGGTTGTCAACGAAATGCGAGGATGTGAAGCCCGGCAGTCGGCGCGCTTCGAAGCCGTGGCGAACGACAACCCTGGTCGCCTCGGTGGCATAGCCGCAGCCCCACCACTGCCGCCCGAGCCAGAAACCGAGCTCAGCGGCTCCGGAGCGGCGGCGGTAGAACCCCGCCCCGCCGATCAGCCGGCCCTCCAACTCGATGGCAAAGCGCACCTCCCCCCGCCCCGGCTTGAGCCAAGCCATGGCTTGCGCTTCCGTCAGCGGGTGCGGGATATCGCTCGTCATCGAAGCCACGCCCCAATCGCCGGCGAGGCGGGCGAACTCGGTCACGTCGCTGCGACGGAACGGACGCAAGACCAGGCGTTCGGTTAGGAGGGTTGCCATTCGGGAAGTGGGCGCGCGAGAGGTTGGCCGATCCGAAGTAAAGGAGAACCATCAAAGGAGATGGCGCACCCGCTTGGCATCATCTCGCAAATCCTCACCCACGCGCAAGCGCCCGATGTGCGCCTACTGGGTGGCCATCTTGGGCGCTGGCTTGATCGAGACGTAGACCCGGCCGCCACGCTTGGTTGCGAACTCGACGCTGCCCTCGGTGAGGGCGAAGAGCGTGTGGTCGGTGCCCATGCCGACGTTGGGGCCCGCGTGCACCTTGGTGCCGCGCTGGCGCACCAGGATGTTGCCCGCCAGAACCTGCTCGCCGCCGTAGCGCTTGACGCCGAGCCGGCGCCCCGCCGTATCGCGGCCATTCCGGGAGGAGCCGCCCGCCTTCTTGTGTGCCATGGCTCTCGTTCCTTGCTCTATCCGGCGGCCGTCAAGCGCCGACGATTTCCTTGATGCGCACCACGGTTTGGTGTTGCCGGTGGCCCCGCTTGCGGCGCGAGTTCTTGCGCCGGCGCTTCTTGAAGGCGATGACCTTGGCGGCGCGGCTTTGCTCTACGACCTCGGCAACAACCTTGGCGCCCGCCACCGCAGGCGCGCCGATCTTGGCGCCGCCGCCGCCCAGCATCAAGACCTCTGTGAACTCCACTTGGGCACCCGCGTCGCCCGCGACCTTCTCGATCGTCACAGTCTGGTCAGCAGAAACGCGATATTGCTTGCCGCCCGTCTTGATGACAGCGTACATATTTGATTTCCTTGAACTTTATCGTCTCGCAGGGTCTCGGCGGCCAGCGCTACGCCAATCTTGCGCCGCACTATTGTCGAGAGCCCCCACAAAGTCAACGTGCTGCGCTGGAATAAAATGGCCCCTGCGCCGTTATCTAGGTTGACCTGCTCAACCCAAACAGTGGGTCAAAAGGGCAAGGGCGTCTCCCCGCAGAGACGCCTTTGCTTTGCCCGGCCAATTTGCGGCACGTCGCGCCTATGCGAGCAGCAGCAGTGCTCCCGTGGCGACCAGGGCGAAAGTCCAGAGCAGATCGACGTTGAGCCAAGCGTGGCGCAGAACGGCGAGCCCGAGCCATTCGTAAACGAGCCCGGCCGCCACTGCCGTCGTAGCTACCATCGCCAGGGTATGGATGCCCACCCCGGCAGCCGCGGCTGCGAACGGCCCTCCAGACAGGGCCCCGCTTGCTCCGCCCGGAAGGCACAGCGGCATCAGGGCGGGCCAAAGCATGACGCCTGCTCCATGCGCGGTGGCCATGAGGAACGACCAGACGGCGAGGCCCCAAAGCCCCGTGCGCATGCCGAAGCGGACGCGGTGGCGGTGGCCGAAGCGCCAATGATAGGCGGCCCATCCGAGCAGGATGATGCCGGAGCCGACGCGCACAAGATCATGCGGCACCAGCAGGCCGGCAGTGACGAGAAGGCCGGCAACGGCGGCAATCGACACGGCATGGCCCAAGGCAATCGGCAGGAGCGAGACGTAGACGATCGCCCGGCTTTGCCGATGCAGGCCGAGCGCCACGGCAAACAACCAGCCCATGGCCGGGTTCAACCCGTGGAAGGCGCCAAGCCCTGCCAACGCGAACGGCGGCCACCCGTCAGTCATGCCATAACACCCACTCTTCGCTGTCATCCCGGAATTTCGCGGTCAGCGAAATATCCGGGACCCAGAGCATGCGCTGCACGCGCGGAGTCCGGGGCCCTGGGTACCGGCGCTCGCGCTTCGCGCTCTGCCGGCATGACAAGGATAGCGCCCGCGCTCCCGCTCAAGGGTAGCAGTAGGAGTCCGACGAGCAATCGCCGCCCTCGAGCCGCACCTGGTGCGGGCGATGCGGGGCCGGCCACTGCACGAAGAACTTTTCGTCGAAGGCAATTCCGCCGCTCGGCTTAGCGTCGAGCTTGACCATCCAGCCCTCGATGCCGTCGGGATAGAACTGCGGATCGATGGCGCCGTAGAGGGAGTTGGTGAAGTAAACGCGCTTGCCGTCGCGGCTGATTTCCACCATCTGCGGTCCGCCGCTGAGCGCGCCGTTCTTGGCGCCCGGATGCGTGGCCCTCGAGACGATGCCGCCGATCCGCACCTTGCCGGTCAGCTTCGGCTTGAACGGGTCGGAGACGTCGTACTGCTGCAGGTCGCCGGTACCCCAGCACGCCACGTAGAGGACCTTGTCGTCCATCGACAGATCGATGTCGGTCACCAGCGGCGGGACGGCCTTGAAGCCCTTGAGCAGCGGCGGCAGCTGGTCTTCGGTCGCCGGCTCGGCCGGGATCTCGATCACCTTCTTGACCGCCCACTTGTCGCCGTCCTTGTACCAGGTCCAGATCGAGGAGGAGAGGTTCTCCAGGCTCACCACGCAATTGACGAACCCGTAGGCCTTGGTGGGGTCGTGCGCGGGGCGCAATTCGAACACCAGCTGATACTTGTCGCCGAAGTCGATGGTCTGCAGGTGCTTGCGCTTGTGCAGGTCCCAGAAATGCAATCGCCGGCCGTACTTGGCGCCGAGCAGGACCTCGGGGATCAACCCGTTCTCGAAGGTGTCGGGCGTGCCCCATTCGCTGGTGACCAGCGTATCGTGGCCCAGATGCCACCAGGCGTCGTAGGCAAAGTGCTGGGGCCCGCGGTCCATCTCCCACTGGCCGCGCACCTCGAAGGTCTCGTGGTCCATCAGGAACACGCCGCCCGGTCCCTTGCCCTCGCGATTGCCGAGTGCCGCAACGTAGATGCCCTCGGGCCCGCAGTGCACGGTGTGCGGACGAGTATAGCCCGCCCGCTCAGCCAGCGTTTCGGGCTCGATCACCTTGACGATCTTCGGCTTTCTCGGATCGGGTTTGGTGTCGAGGATGTGGATGCGCGAAGAGCGCAGGCCCGGGACCACGAGGTAGCGGCGCTCGGCATGCGCGTGCGGCGCGTTCGGGCACAGGCAGGAGGAGCAGGCGTTCCAGCCGAAGTGGTGCAGTTCGTCACCCACGTTGGGCATGGCCGTGGAGCCGATGATCTGCGAATAGGACTTGGATTTGGGATCGACGTCGACCACGGCGATCGCGTCGGGCGTCTTGCGATCCGGGTCGAAGGCGGCGACATAGGCCAGCGTCTCGGGCGCCGCCTTCATCGCCATGCGGGGGGAGGGATAGAAACTGGGATCGGGAGTCCAGGTCGCCATGATGCGTGCTCCTGTTGCGAGATGCAATGTCAACGACTGTCGTCTATGGCAATCGCTGGCCGGCCGGACCAGCGCGAAAAGGCCCGCGAACTCTCAGAACAAAGCGATCGTCCCGGTATAGATCGCTCCCTTGTACCACTTTTTGTTGCCCATGTGCGGCGGGCGTGGACAGCGTGTGGATCGTCGGCGGCCGACCCGCGCCGCGCCCTTTGCCGAGGTCGGAGCGGCGACCGAAGGGCGCCAGGCAAGTTCAATCGGTGCCCGAGAATGGCCGCGGCGACGATCGCCCGTCTGGCGCCGCGGCCCAGGGTTCCCTACGAGCCAATGGCCCTCAGGAACGGTCTGATGCAATAGGCGTAGCGGTTGCTGCAGCTGGCGCAGCTGTAGCCCGGCGTGTGCCCCACCCGGGCTCTGCAGGAGAGGAACGCGCTCCAGCAGGATCGGCAGCGCAAAGCCCAGCTTTGGCAGAAGCTCGGCGATTTGCCTTTGAGGACGCAGGCCCTGTAGCAGTTGTGTCCGAGAACGTAGGTCTGCGTTGGATAGCAGCCGACGTGGCTGGCCGGCTGGACCAGCGGACCGGTGTCGAGGGGACGGTCCATGACCGGCGACACACCTGCTGCTCCTGCATCGCCGACCAGGTGAAGGCCGGTTGCGGCGAGGACCATCAGCGCCGCCGCTAAAAGGCTACATCGAAAGAAAGACGACATCGCATTACTCCCAATTCGGGTTGACGACGTCGATTGGTCGCGCGAAGGCGAGAAAAGGTTCAAGCCGTGGCCAGGAATCTCCACTTTGCGCGGCGGGCCGATACCCGTTGCCGGCGGCTTCGCATCGAGCCATAGGCGCGAATCCGCCGATCGGCGCGCCACGCATGAGCAATCCTCACACCAGGTCTTCGTGCAAATCGTTTGACGATCTTGCCCACCTGCCGTCTTGTCGCCGGCGGCGCCCGAAGCGGGCCAATGCCCAACCGAGGAACCGTCCATGGCCGTGAACGCCGCAGCCCCGTTCCATACCGGCCTGGTCACGCGCGGCCAGGCCATCGCCATGCTCAGCGGCGCGGCGATCATGCTCAGCATCGCCATGGGCGTGCGTCAGTCGCTCGGCCTGTTTCAGACGCCGGTGGTGCAGGATCTGGGGCTGGCCGCCGCGGACTTTGCCATGGCGATCGCGGTGCAGAACATCGTCTGGGGCTTTACCCAGCCCGTGGTCGGCGCCTTCACCGACCGCTACGGGCCGCGCTGGATCGCGCTGATCGGCTGCGTGATCTATGCCGCCGGCCTCGTGCTTACCGCCATGGCGACGAGCCCGGCCATGCTCACGCTGGGCGCCGGTGTGCTGATCGGCGTTGCCCTGTCGTGCACGACCTCTGGCGTTGCCTCCAACATTGCCGCGCGCGTGGTGGAGCCTGGCCGGCGTACGCTGGCGTTCGGCATCGTCTCCGCTGCGGGCTCGATGGGCACGTTCTTCTGCGCGCCGCTGGGGCAGCTGGTGATCTCCCACGGCGGCTGGCGGGCGGGGCTGGTGGCGTTCATCGTCGTCGCCCTGCTGATGCTGCCCGCAGCCTTCATCGGTGGACGCGCGGACCGGCTGCCAAACACGGGCACGCGCGACGCCGATATGACACTGCTCGGTGCGTTGGACGAGGCACGCCGGCACGGCGGCTACGTCGTCATGAGTCTGGCGTTCTTCGTGTGCGGGCTGCAGCTCGTCTTCCTCACCACCCACCTGCCGAGCTACCTGGTGCTGTGCGGCATGGACCCGCTGCTCGGCGCGCAGGCGCTGGCCGTGATCGGGCTGTTCAACGTCATCGGCTCGTGGGGCTGCGGCTGGCTCGGCGACCGGTATCGCAAGCGCACGCTGTTGGGCCTCGTCTATGTCATGCGCTCGGTCGTCATCGCTGTGTACTTCACGCTGCCGGTGACGCCCACCTCGACCCTGATTTTCGCGGCCCTGATGGGGCTGACCTGGCTCGGCGTCATCCCGCTGCTCAACGGCATCGTGGTGGAGATCTTCGGCATCCGCTTCCTCTCGACGCTGACGGGCATCGCCTTCTTCAGCCACCAGGTGGGCTCGTTCCTGGGCGCCTGGGGCGGCGGCGCCATCTACGATGCGCTCGGCTCCTACGACCGGGCGCTACAGTTCGGCGTCATCGTCGGCCTGATCGCCGGCTTCGCGCAGATGCTGGCCGACGACCGGCCTACGGAGCGGATGGCGGCCGGCGCGGTGCCGGCGCGATGAGCCGATGGAGCTTGGGTCGAGTTCCCATGCGCCGCGGAGCGCGTACATGTTGCCATGAAGCGGGCTGCGCTGCGGACCTTGGGCGCACGGACAAGTGACTGGGTTCCCGCCTACGCGGGAATGACGCCAGTTGAGAGCGAACCCCTCCCCACGAACGTCATCCCCGCGAAGGCGCAGGGCTGTCCGGGGAAAGTTAGGCATAGGAGAGCTCCAGTTGGTTGGGCGAGCATGTTGTCATCGGCTTGCTGGGATTGACGGCGGGGGGCCGG
>Ga0247727_10003165_pt1 | contig 36759 bp, 32 predicted proteins | sample WisWelCaveWW1625_FD_202498 | JGI IMG/M metagenome (GOLD analysis project Ga0247727, IMG submission 202498) | Biofilm microbial communities from Wishing Well Cave, Virginia, United States - WW16-25 | ecosystem: Environmental > Aquatic > Deep subsurface > Groundwater > Cave microbial mat | place...
GCGGTAGCGCATGCTCGGCCCTTTCTGAGTCTTCACAACCAGAAAGTATCCGGTTCGCGCCGGAAGCGTCGGGCATGCGCCCGCGACACGTTGAATCATTCCCCGGACAGCCCTGCGCGAAGGCGGGGACCCAGGACACCGGGACGCAAAGGCACGCTCGGAACGAGCCTTCCCCAGCTGCCTGGATCGGTTCAAATCGGCAGCTTGCGTTCGGGTTTCAATAGGCCAACCGCCCGTACAGCTCTGCAAACGGAGCCATGACATGCGCACGATAAGCTGCGCGCTCCTGAAGCGCGCGATACAAGCGCGCAACAAGGGGGACATTCGGGCGCGCGATGTCGATGTTGAAATAGCGGTACAGGTTGGTTCTCGCGGGGATATCGGCGAGCGAGAGCCGATCACCGAGCAGGAACGGGCGGTCGGCGAGTATCGCGTCGAGCAGCTGAAAATGACGCCCGCGGCTGATCCTCCCCTCCACCGCCGGCATGTTCCGCTGTACCGCGGGCGTGCGGTAATAGCCCCAGAACACACCATTCAGAAAATCGGGCCGCAAAGTGCATTGCGACCAGTCCATCCAGTGGTCGGCCAGTGAACGCTCCGCCGGATCGTCGCTCCAGAAGTCGCGGGCGCCGTAGCGCGCCGCCAGGTAGCGCAGGATTGCGTGCGATTCCCAAACGATGGCGCCGTCGTCGTCGATGACGGGCACCCGGCCGTGCGGATTCATGGTGCGGAATTCCGCCTTTTCGAGACCGCCGAAAGAGCCTCCCATTTCTATCTGCCTGTGCGCGATGCCGAGCTCGCCCACGAGCCACATCACCTTTTGCACGTTGAAGGAGCTTGTCCGGCCGTAGATCGTGAGCACGCGGACCTCCCGTTGTTGGGGTCACTTCACCGCTGAATGACGAACTCCGCGCCCTCCCTGACGCCGGAGGGCCAGCGGGAGGTGACGACCTTTATGTCGAAGCCCACCTAGATGAACGGCCACGGGTTGACCTTGACTACTACGTCCCGTTCGTCGAGCTCCAACTGGGCTGGGATATCGGATGCCTCGAAGTACCGTACAGGCCGACCTGACGCCGGCCGTTCCTGCCAATCCCCGCCGACCTCAGCCAATACATCGGCGCGCGACATGCCCACCCGCAGGAGTGGAAGCAGCCGCTGGTTGGCCAGGACCCGCAGCGCACGCTCCAGCCAGCGCCGATACCACGCGCCGAACGCGACTCCGGTGGGGCAGAAGTCCTCGCGACCGTCCCAAACAGTGCCATAAGCCGGGCCATTGACGACCAGGTAGGAGTAGATGGCGCACCCTTGGTGGCAGAACTCCAAGATGCCAGGGTACTCATCAGGAACCGCCAACCGCTCCGGCTCCTCGTCAGTGAGCGCGTCTGTCGCCGTTGTGAACGGGAACGGCCGGGACAGGTCGCGGCGGAACGTGCCGGGCGGCTCAAGCCCGTAGTAAGGGCCAGCGCCACCATTGCCGAGCACAGATAGGAACCGGCGATAATCGGCGGGCAGACGCACCCGGTTGGCCGACTCGAACGCCGCCAACTCGTCTTCGGTCAGAGTCGGGCCGAGCCGGTAGCAATGCTGCTCCGATCTAAATACGCGGAACCTGGTGTCCGCCGTTCGCAGCCGTCGCAGCATGTCGCTCAGTTCAGCGATGTCGTTCGTTACTTTCACCGCCGCGCCTCCGTCGCTGGCAGCCGCCGCAGGTTGAGTCGAGGCGAAGCGAGACCAGATGCAAATCAGGCGTCGCCCCACCAGTGTTGGGTCTGCGCTTCGCTTGACCCCAACCTACTTCATCGTCGGTATCACGAACTCCGCGCCTTCCTTGACGCCCGACGGCCAGCGCGAGGTGACGGTCTTGGTCTTGGTGTAGAACCGCACCGAGTCGGGCCCGTGCTGGTTCAGGTCGCCGAAGCCAGAGCGCTTCCAGCCGCCGAAGGTGTAGTAGGCGAGCGGCACCGGGATCGGCACGTTCACCCCCACCATGCCGACATTGACTTTGGCCGCAAAGTCGCGCGCCGCGTCGCCGTCGCGGGTGAAGATGGCCACGCCGTTGCCGTACTCGTGGTTGGAGGCCAGCGCGAGCCCCTCGTCGTAGGTCCTGGCCCGCACCACCGACAGCACCGGGCCGAAGATCTCCTCCTTGTAGATGCGCATGTTGGGCTTCACCTCGTCGAATAGGCAGCCGCCCATGTAGAAGCCGCCCTCGTAGCCCTGCATCCTGAAGTTGCGGCCGTCGACCTTGAGCTTGGCGCCCTCCTCGATGCCGAGCGCCACGTAGTCCTTCACCTTCTTCAAGTGCGCCGCCGTCACCAGCGGGCCGAAGTCGGCATCGCTCGAGGTGGAGGGGCCGATCTTCAGGCTCTCCACGCGCGGGATGAGCCTGTCTACCAGCAGGTCGGCCGTCTTCTGTCCCACCGGCACCGCGACGGACACCGCCATGCAGCGCTCGCCGGCCGAGCCGTAGCCAGCGCCGACCAGCGCGTCCACTGCCTGGTCCATATCGGCGTCGGGCATGACGATCATGTGGTTCTTGGCGCCGCCGAAGCACTGCACCCGCTTACCTGCCGCGCAGCCGCGCGTGTAGATGTACTCCGCAATCGGCGTGGAGCCGACGAAGCCGATGGCGGCGATGTCCGGATGCTCCAGGATGGCATCGACGGCGTCCTTGTCGCCGTTGACGACGTTGAGGATGCCGGCGGGCAACCCGGCCTCCATGAACAGCTCCGCCAGCATCAGCGGCACGCCCGGGTCGCGCTCCGACGGCTTGAGGATGAAGGCGTTGCCGCAGGCGATGGCGGGCGCGCACTTCCACAACGGGATCATGGCCGGGAAGTTGAACGGCGTGATGCCTGCAACGACGCCGAGCGGCTGGCGCATGGAATAGAGGTCGATGCCGGGGCCGGCGCCCTCCGTGTACTCGCCCTTCATCAGATGCGGGATGCCGCAGGCGAATTCCACCACCTCCAGCCCGCGCTGGATGTCGCCTTTGGCGTCGGCGATGGTCTTGCCGTGCTCGCGGGCGAGGCAGTCGGCGAGCTTGTCGTAATCGCGGTTGGCAATCTCCAGGAACTTCATCAGCACGCGGGCGCGCCGCTGCGGGTTGGTGGCGGCCCAGGCCGGCTGCGCGGCCTTGGCGTTCTCGACCGCCGCGGCCACCTCGGCCTTGGACGCCAGCGGCACTCTGGCGCGAAGTGAGCCGTCCATCGGCTGGAACACGTCGCCGAACCGGCCCGACGTCCCCTTGACAAGCTTGCCGCCAATGAAATGCGTGAGCTCTGCCGTCATGGCGCTTCCCCGATCGGTTGGCTGGTGGGCGCATCCTAAGCAAGCCTGCGAGGCTTGGCCAACGCACAGGTCTAGCCTGCGGCGACAGCGGCCGTCACCACCTTCATGGGCGACACAACGGTCGCCCATGCCGTGACGTGCCGCCGTCTACCGCACGGTCTTGCGCAGCAGGACGGTGTTGTCGAACACCAGGCTGATGGTCCAGACCCAGCGCGCGCCGATGAAGGCCTCCGGAAAGCGCCAGTAGCCCGGAACTGCCGTGATGCCCACCTCCTCATCGAGGTACTCGAACGCCGGCGGCCAGTTGGAGTCGTCGAAGTTGGGCTCGGTCCAGCCGCTCGGGATCGGGTAGTGGATGGCGAAGCAATGCTCCCTGCAGGTCGGCAGCTTGGCCAGCGGGTGGATGCGCCCGCCGAGGTGGGACGTGTCATGGATGTTGCCGTACTCGATGACATCGTCGGGATGCTGCAGCGGCGCAATGTAGAACGACTGCGCCTTCCAGGTGCTGTTGGTCACCGTGCCGTCCGAGAACCTCGCAACGAAGCCGCCGTCGCCGGAATGCCAAGCGTTGCCCCGGAACAACTCCATCCCGAGTCCCAGCTTGTCCTCCCAGTCCTGAGCCAGGACGGCAATCGTGTACGGCCGTTTCACGCGGAAGCGGACGACATGCGAGTTGAAGGGCGTGAACGGAGTGGCGTCCACGCCGATCAGCTTGCCGTTGATGTAGATCTCGAAATAGTTGTCGGCGACCATATAGCCGGTGACGACCTCGCCATCCTTGTCGATCTCGACGATCGGCACCTTGTTGAGATCGACCTCGGAGAGGTTCTTCGGCGTGACCTTGGCGCATTCGTTGTAGAGGTCGGGAAGCTTTGGACCGGTCAGATAGTTGGTCGCTGCCGGCACGGTCAACTTGGTGCCGTCCTTGGCCGTGATCTCCCCGACCGGGTTCTTGCGGATGTTCATTCCCGGCTCTCTGACCGCGCACGGGATCAGATCTTCCGTGATGGCCTTGCCGAGCCCTTGCGTAACGATCCGTTTCGGTGGGGGATCGGCCGCGGGAAGTGGCATTTTCGTTGGCGGCGCTTTCGCCTGCTGGGCTACGCTAGAGCCCAACACAAGCAATGAGGCCGCTCCGGCCATTGCGAGCGGCAAGCCCGCGCGCGACCACCATCGAGACTGCTGCCATCTGTTCATGCGCTTCCCTCCCCTCGCCTTGTTCTGCTTGCAGCCATGGCCCGGTGCTGGAGCTCAGCCGCAATCGGGCCGAACGGCAGCGTAGAGCAGGCCGGATGCGCGTCGCAAGATAGTCGGACCCGGAACATTCGGACCTGCCGCCGCGTCAGCTTCCTCTCAAACTCGGGTGATTGGTTTTGTTGTTGTACATGGAACCGTGCGGGATGCCGGGAGCCCGCGCCTATTTCCCTTTTCGCGGAAATCGCCGCTAGGCCGTCTGGCGTCGTCGGGGATCGCTGGAAATTTTGGCAGCTACCTGCCTACCGGCCCGGCTGCGAAGGCCAAAAAAAGGCCCGCCCCGCGTTACGGGAAGCGGCATTCTGGAAGCGACCGCGACTTCGAGCGGTCGGCGCGTGCCACGGCCCCCTCCAAGCCCCCTCCAAGCATGCTCGGTCGAGCCCGTCGGAGCTGACACTGTATGCCGTGCCGCCGAATGGAGAGTTCGGCATAAATATCCAGCAGACTCTTCAGGGAAAAGTGCTATTCAATATCGAATAAACACCATAATTATATATAATTCTGCGCGGAAAAATTATCAATATCGATGTAATTGTGCAACCAATACAGCCGATGGGCCGTGTATCTCTCCCTGCGTTGCTTGGAGCGGCGGACGGAATGCATAGCCGATGTTTGGTTCTGGACAACCCGGTACCGCGCCTCACAACTCTCTTTGGCATCCGCGTCGAGTTCCACCTGGCCGGCAAAATGCCTCTGGCGACCGGCGCCCAAGGTTGTGCGGGCTGCGTGCCCTGCAAGAACGGTCAAATCCATAGCGTCGAAGTCGCGTGAAGCGTCCATGCGCGTCCCTGTGTGGCGCGGCGATTGGAGTGGCGGAGCGCGTGGAATTAGAGACCGGGACCGGCTTTCAAAAGGTCTCGCGCCCCCGCACCTGTCGACGCCGAGTCCGTCAACGCCATCGACTTGGAGGGAGAGATGGGCGAGTGCTCGTTGCGGGACATACGTCGCTGGGTGCTGGCGGTAGCCGGCGCAACTGCGAGCAGCGTGGCATTGCAGCCCGCCAATGCCACCGATCTCGGAGGCAACTGCTGCGCGGACCTCGAAGAGCGCGTGGCGGAGCTCGAAGCCACCACCGTGCGCAAGGGCAACCGGCGCGTCTCGCTCACCTTGAGCGGCCAGGTGACCAGATCGATGATGTATTGGAACGACGAGTTCCAATCTGACGTCTATTCCGTCGACAACTCGCTCAATTCCTCCCGCTTCCGCCTGGTCGGCAGCGGCAGAATCAATCCGGACCTGCAGGCGGGCTTCATGATGGAGCTGGACATCCGGATCGGCGCCCGCTCCAACCAGGTCAACCAGGTCGATGACGACGGCATCTCCGGGGCAGGCGGCATCCTCGGCGGCGTCGCTTTGGGAGACGGCATCGGCGGGGCGGGCGACTCCGTCGTCGGCATAAGAACGGCAAACTGGTACCTCGACAGCAGGCATTGGGGTAAGCTCACGGTCGGACGTCTCAAGACTGCGACCGACGGCATCTCCGTCATCGATCTCAGCAACACCGGCGTGATCGTCAGCAGCGAGCCCGGCGAGTACCAGGGCGGCTTTTTCATGCGCAACGGACTGGGGCGATTCAGCACGGCGACGACCTGGGCGACGCAGTGTGGCGGGCCGTCGGCCGCCGGCCCCTACAGCGGCGACTGCTTCGAGCATGGGCCCAGCCGGCGCGACGCCGTGCGCTACGACACGCCGACGCTTCATGGCTTGGTCTTCAGCGCGGCATTCGGCGAGGACAACTTCTGGGATGTGGCTCTGCGCTATGCGGGCGAGTGGCACGGCTTCCGCGTTGCCGCCGGTGCCGGCTACCGCAGGTACGAGGATCGCGAGCCCGATGTTCCAGTGCCGACGCTGGCTCCTACCGGCAAGCTCCAGGACACCGATCGGCGCCATTGGCTCACGTCAGCCAGCGTGATGCACGTCGCGTCCGGCCTGTTCCTGAGCGGCGCCTATACGCGCCACGAGTGGCACGGCGCCAACGCCAACGAGGTGATCGGCGGCGTGGTCGCCAACGGCAACCGGCCCGACATCCCACTCTGGTGGGTCTCCGGCGGTATCCAGAAGAACTGGTTTGGACCCGGCAACACGACCTTCTACGGCGAGTACGGCAGGTTCGGGGACGGTACCGCCGGGCTTCTGGCCGCCACGGCGTACCCCAACCTTGGGCCACTCGGTGGCGGCACGTTCACCGCCGGCTCGATCGTGACCGGCAGCGGAGTGACGTGGTGGGGCCTCGGCGCCGTGCAGACCATCGATGCGGCAGCCATGGACCTCTACATCGCCTACCGCCACTATGGCGCAAACGCGACAATCAGCGGCGGTCCCGCAAATCAAATTCCAGGCGACTTGCAGGACATTTGGTTCATCCAGGCCGGCGCTCGAATCCTGTTCTGATCTGAACCGAGCGGCTGGTCGAGCACTCCAACTCGCACCGCCTTCCTGCACGGGCCCGAGGGCGCGTCGAGCTGCTCGAGCGCTCACCCTGGTCAGGCCTCAGCGCGTCAACGCGACAGATATTCTGCCAATTGGATCGAGGGCGTACGCCACCGCCGTCTCGTCCGATTCGACGAACAGGGGCGGCACGACGGAACCGCCGATGACGATATCGCCGGCGGAGAGCCTTTCGCCGAATGCCGCCAGCACGTCGGCGACGTGGCGGACGATGTCGGCCAGCTTTCCAGTGGCAGCTTCGGGTTCGTTCGTGCGCGCCGTTTCGGCGCCTCGGCGGAAGACACGGGCCGTCAGACCCGCTGTGTTGCCGCCGGCACGCGACCGATCGGGCTCCCCCACGATCACATGGCGCTGGAAGATATTGCCCTTGAGGATCGCTTCCGGGTCCTCGAATGGCATGTCGGCGTCGGCAAGCTCGATCGCCGGCGAGAGCGCGCCGATCGCAGCCGCCGCCGCGGCACGATCGCCGCCACCCGCCACGTCGCGGCCGATGTGGATCGCGATCTCGGGCTCCGCCACCGGCTTGACCCAGCCCTGGAGCGACGCGCTGCCCCCCGGGGCAATGAGCCCGCGGTGCATTAGGAAGCCGACCAGCGGTGCGGTGATCTCGAGCTTCTCCATCGCCGCCGGTGCGCCAAAGCCGACCTTCCAGCCCAGTGGCCTATCGCCGGCCTCGATCCGCGCGCGCCGGTTGGCGAGTTGCTCCTTCATTCCGCGCGCGATGCGCGGATCGTCCCACGCTGCAGACATCTCACGCCTTCTCCCCCTCTGGCACTTCGTAGCCGGAGGCCTCGATCGAGCCCGCACCCATCCAGCCCCACACCAGCACCACCTCCTCGTTCGACGTATTGTTGAAGCCGTGCCAGCAATCGCGCGGTGAGTAGACTACATCGCCTTCGCCCGCCGGTTCGAGGCCGTGCTCGGCAATGATGTGGCCCTTGCCCTTGAGCACGATGAAGAACTCGTCGCAATTCCTGTGCAGGTGTCGCTCGTGGCTGGCGCCGGGCCGGAGCACGGTCCAGCCAACGACATGATCGGCGCCAGCCGATCTCTTGTCGATGAGGAACTGCACCTGCATGTCGATCCAGCCGTCTTGGCGCTTCAAGCCCTCGACCTTCGGCACGTCCTTGATGTTGGTGCGGTACATCCCGGTCACTTCGATTGCCCTCCCAGACGGCGGTAGACTTCGTGCGCGGTCACGAAGTCGTTGCGATCGATGCCGAGGCCGCGGCAAGCGTTCATGATCTCGTTGGCGGCGGCGGCGAGCGGCACGGGGCTGCCGAGCCTGCGGCCGAGGTCGAGCGCCAGGATCATGTCCTTCTGCTGCAAGGTGACATCCGCCAGCGGGACCGCCGGCATCTTGCCTTCCAGGATGAACGGCCCGCGATAGCCGAGCACTGGCGATGCCGCGACGCTCTTGAGGACGGCGTCGACCGCCACCTCGCGCGCAACGCCGCCCTTTTCGGCCAGCGCGATCGCCTCGCCGAAACAGATCACCTCCACCATCAGCAGGAGGTTGACCGCGATCTTCATCTGGCAGGCGAGACCGTTGCCGCCGATGCGCGTCACCTTGGGCCCGATCGCCAGCAGCACGGGTTTGGCCCGCTCGAATGCCGCCTCGTCGCCGCCGATCATCACGGAGGCCTGCCCGGCCTTGACCGTAACCGGGCTGCCTGACAGCGGCCCGTCGAGCATGATCGAACCCGCCCTGGCGAACTCCGCCGCCACCGCGCGGCTGGCGTCGGGATCGATGGTGCTCATGTCGATGTAGATGCCGCCCTTCCTGAGACCGGCGACGATGCCGTCCGGTCCCAGCGCCACGGCCCTCACGGCCGCCGCGTCAGTGACGATGGAGAACACCAGCTCCGACTGCTCGGCGACGGCGCGCGGCATCTCGGCGAATCTCATGCCGGCTTCGATCAGCGGGCGCGCCTTGTCGCGCGAACGGTTCCAACCGGTCACCGTATGCCCGGCCGCCATCAACCGGGGGACAATCAGCGCGCCCATCGCGCCCAGGCCAACAAAGCCAATGTTCACGGCAGTTGTTCCTTGTCTTGCAAGGAGATGCCGACGCTTCGCTCGTGCCGCGGACAATCGAGCGGGCCGACACCGCCTGCATGGCATCTTGACTCTTGAGGCCGCAGTCAATCAATGGTCACAATAACAGCTCGCTTGAACGGGCGCTGGCAAGGGGAGAGAATAATGAAGCTCATGACATTCCTGGGATTTGGAGCCGCGACGCTGATCGCGCTGACGGCGGAGGCCGGCGCGCAGGCCTACCCCAACGAGTCGGTCAAGATGATCGTGCCGTTCGGTGCCGGCAGCGTCACCGACACTTTGGCTCGGGCGCTGGCCGACAAGCTGGGGCCGCTGTGGAAGCAGAACGTCATCGTAGAGAACCGTCCTGGCCTGCCGGGAACCACGTCCGTAGCGAAATCGCCCGCCGACGGCTACACGCTGATGGTGACGTCGAACGGGCATGTCATCGCCAAGACGATCAACAAGAATGTCCAGTTCGATCCGGTCGGCGATTTCGTCGGCATCTCGCGTCTGGTCGAGGTGCCGTTCGTCGTGATCGTGCCGCCGAGCCTTCCGGCCAAGACGCTGCAGGAGTTCATCGACCTGGCGAAGAAGGAGCCCGGCAAGTACAACTTCACCTCAGCCGGCGTGGCGAGCACGACGTTCCTGGCGGGCGAGACATTCCGGCAGGCCGCGGGTCTGCAGCTCGTGCACTTCCCCACCAAGGGCGTCCCCGATGCAATGACAGCGGTTCTGCGGGGCGATGTGGCGTTCTGGTTCGCACCGATCCCCAACGCCATCGAGCAGAGCAAGGCGGACAAGGTGCGCATGCTCGCCGTCTCCGCGCCGAAGCGTTACAAGGACCTGCCCGACGTCCCCACCGTCGCCGAGGCCGGTGCTCCGACCTACAAGTATTCCTCTTGGTTCGGCCTGATGGCGCCGAAGGGCACGCCAAAGGCCGTCGTCGACAAGGTCAATGCCGACGTGCACGCGGTGCTCAAGATGCCGGACGTTGTTGCGCGCCTGACGACGCTCGGTTCCGAGCCCTCGCCCAACTCGCCGGCCGAGTTCGATGCCATCATCAAAGCGGACGAGAAGGTCTACGCAGTCCTGCTGAAGGCAGCGGGCGTGGAGGCGAAGTAGGCCTGCAGTCCCGCTGTATCGATTCGAAGGGGAGTCGCCGGCCGCCACGATCGTGGCCGGCTGTGATCGGCGTGGCAAGCGTCACGGGGGAGCGCCTACTGCTCCGGCCCGGCGTAGGCACCTGCCGTGTCGGGAAACATGGCCTTGATGATCTTGAAGCGCGAGATGTCGGCGGTCGCGTCCATGTGCAGGAAGATGGCGGCGTCGCGGAACAGCTTCTCGATGCCGAAGTCGAGCATCACGCCGTTGCCGCCGTGCAGCTCCATCGCGTGCTGCGCCACCTTGAAGATTTCCTCGGAGGCGAACACCTTGACCATGTTGCAGAGCTGATCGGCGTCGGGCGCGGCCTCGTCTACCGCCCGCGCAGCCGTGCCGAGAAGCGCGCGCACCGCAGCGAGCTTCGTCGCCATGTCGGCAAGCCGCAGCGCCACCGCCTGATGCTTGATCAGGATGCGCCCGCCCTGGACGTAATTCTGCACGTAGTCGGCGGTGCGCTCGAATGCCGCCACGCCAATGCCGAGGTTCTTCGCCGCCTGGATGATCTTGCCGGGACGGAAGTAGATGCCGGCGCTGCCGAGCGCCTCGCTCTCGACCAGGAGATGCTCGGCCGGCACACGGCAGTCCTCGAACACCAGCTCGCCGTTGTTCATGAAGCGGCCGCCCATCGTCTCATTGCAGCGCGCGATCGTCAGCCCCGGCGCGCCGCGCGGCACCAGGAAGCTCGACGTTCCCTGCAGCATGCCCACTTTCGGGTTGGTGTTGGCGTAGACCACGAACAGGCCGGCGTCGTAGCCGTTGGATATGAACTGCTTGCGGCCGTTGATCACCCATTCGCCGCCCTGCCGCACGGCGCGCGTCTGCATCGCCGCCTCCGGAACGTTGTAGGGCAGCCACCGATCCGAGGCGCCGCGCGGCTCGGTGAGGCAATGGGCAAGCAGGAAGCCCGGGTCGCTCACGAGCTTCGGGAACCAGCGCTCCTGCAGGTGGCGCGGCGCGAACTTGCGCATCAGCACGGAGACCTTCCAGTTCTGCACCAGCTTGTCGGCCAGCCCCGCGTCACCGCGCGCAACCTCCTCGGCAATGACGGCGAAGGTCTGCACTTCGGTGGCCGCATCGAGCTGCGTACCGCCGAATTCTTCCGGCACACCGAGCGTGCGAATGCCGATCTTGTCGGCCGCCTCGAGGATCGTGCGCGGCAGCCGAGCGTCGGGGTCCATCAGCCATTCCCGCTGCCAGTTCTGGCGGATGAACGGTGCGACGATGTCATTCACGAACGCGCGGCAGCTCTGCCGCGCAAGCCGCTGTTCCTCCGAAAGTCCGCGATCGATCATGTCCATGGCGTTCGTGCTCGGTTCACCGTGCTTGCGGCAGTGGGCGGCGCGCCGGCATTGTGTCACTGTGAACGCTCAATGCCAACGTAGGCTGCACAGGGGGAGCTCAAGGCACCCCTTCGGGCAGGTGGGCAAATTCGGGAGCTCGTCGACATGAAAGTGGGAGCGGCGATTGCGGAGATCATGAAGCGCGAGGGCGTGGAGATCCTCCTCGGCTATCCGGTCAACCATCTCATCGAGTTTGCGGCAGCTGCGGACATCCGTCCCATTATGGTCCGCCAGGAGCGGATCGGCGTACACATGGCCGATGCCATCTCGCGCATGACCTCGGGCCGGAAGATCGGCGTCTTCTGCATGCAGCACGGGCCCGGGACCGAGAACGCCTACGGCGGCATTGCCCAGGCGTTCGGCGAATCGGTGCCGATCCTGGTGGTGCCGGGCGGCTATGCCCGCCGCATCGCCCACATCGCGCCGAACTACCACGCCGTCACGCAGATGCGCGGCATCACTAAATCGGCCGAGCCGATCGTTGCGGCTGCCGAGGTGCCCAACATCATGCGGCGCGCCTTCTCGCGCCTGCGCAACGGGCGCGGCGGCCCGGTCCTGGTGGAGGTGCCGGCCGATCTGTGGAACGAGGAGCTGCCTGGCCCGCTCGACTATGCCCCGGTATCCACCAGCCGGTTCGGTCCCGAGGCGGCAGCCGTCCGCGAAGCGGCGTGCATGCTGGCCGAGGCCAGGCGCCCCGTCGTCTATGCCGGCCAGGGTGTGCACTGGGCGCGGGCGTGGAAGCAGCTGCGGCAGCTGGCGGAGCTGCTTGCTGCGCCGGTCACGACCAGCCTGGGTGGAAAAAGCGCCTTCCCCGAGGATCACGAGCTCGCCCTTGGCTCGGGTGGCCTCGCTGTCCCCAAGACCGTGCGCCATTTCCTCGACCAGTCGGATGTCATTCTGGGGATCGGCTGCAGCTTCACCGAGACCAACTTTGGCGTCACCATGCCGAGGCGCAAGGCGATCATCCACGCCACGCTCGACCCCGACCACATCAACAAGGACATCGCGGCGCAAATCGCTCTCATCGGCGATGCAGGGCTTACCCTCGATGGGCTGCTGAGAGAGCTCGCCACACTCGTCCCAACGCCACGCGATCGTACTGAGGTAGTGCGCGAAATCAGCGGCGTGCGCGAGGAATGGCTCGCCCAGTGGCGGCCGAAGCTCACTTCGAAAGAGGTGCCGCTGTCGCCCTATCGCGTGATCTGGGACCTGCTGCACACCGTCGATGTCGCCAACACCGTCATCACCCACGATGCCGGCAGCCCGCGCGATCAGCTCTCGCCGTTCTGGGTCGCGCGCGAGCCGCTGACCTACCTCGGCTGGGGCAAGACCACGCAGCTGGGCTATGGGCTGGGCTTGGCGATGGGCGCCAAGCTTGCCTGTCCCGACAAGCTCTGCATTAATGTGTGGGGCGATGCGGCGATCGGCTTCACCGGCATGGACTTCGAGACCGCGGTGCGCGAGCGCATTCCGATCCTGTCGATCCTGCTCAACAATTTCTCCATGGCGATCGAGCTCAAGGTGATGCCGATCTCGACCGAGAAGTACCGCTCCACCGACATCTCAGGCGACTATGCCGCAATGGCGCGCGCCTTCGGCGGCTACGGCGAGCGCGTCACCGAGCCGGGTGAGATCGTGCCGGCCATCGAGCGCGGCATCGAGCAGACCAGGAAGGGCACCCCCGCGCTGCTGGAGTTCATCACCTGCAAGGAGACGGCTGTCTCACGCTACCCGCCGCAAACGTGAGGGCCTGGAGAAGTGGATCACGGCACCATGCAAACCCTGAGCGGACGCACTGCCCTTGTAACCGGTGCCGCCGGTGGAATCGGACGGGAGCTGGTGCGCTGCCTGCTGCGGGCCGGCGCCAATGCGATGGCCACCGACGTTGCCGATGCAGGCCTGAGCCAGCTGGCCGCAACCATGGAGGGCGAGGGCCTGGCTCGATGCCTGGCCACCCGCCATCTCGACATCTCCGACCATCGTGCCTGTGTTGCATCGGTGGAAGCCGCGCACGAACGCTTCGGCACCCTCGACATTCTCATCAACAATGCCGCGCTCGGCATGGGCGCCATCCGCGACGATCACATGACCAACCTGGTCGGGATCGAGGAGATCGCGCCGGACACCTGGGACAGGTTCGTTGCCGTCAATTTCTCGGGTGCGTGGTATCTCACCCGTGCCGCGGTGCCGGCCATGAAACGCGCCGGCTGGGGCCGCATCATCACGGTGACGACCAGCTTCTTCACGATGCTGCGCGGCAAGTTCCATCCTTATGGGCCGGTCAAGGCCGGCGTCGAAGCCATGGCGGCGGGACATGCCAAGGAATTCGAGGGCACGGGTATCACCGTCAACGTCATCGTGCCCGGCGGCCCTGCCGACACCCCGATGGTGCCGGCAAGCTCGGGCTTCAAGCGGGAAAACCTGATCCCGCCGGCAAAGATGACGCACCCGTTGCTGTGGCTGTGCTCCACCCAAGCCGATCGGGTGACCGGCAAGCGCTATGTGGCGGCCAAGTGGGACGCTGCCGCGCCGGTCGAGGCTGCGCGAGCTGCCTCCGAGGCCCCGATCGGCTGGCCCGAGCTTGCAGCCGCGCCGGTCTGGCCCGGCGGTACGCCCAGGGCCTAGGTAGGAGCGCTCGCACGCCCGTGCATGGCGGCCGCTGCGCCGATCGCGATCATCGCGCACTCGTGCGGCCGCTCCTTCATCAGCTGACAGAAGCCCTCGCGGGAATCCTGAGCCTAGCCGCGAACCAGAAGGACCGGGGCGATGCGAAAACCTGCGATCTTGTTCGGCAGGTTAAATTGGTTGCGGGGGCCTGCATCACTCGATACCGAATCGATCGAGGGTCTACCTTCGAGAAGATCACGTTCAGGATCGCCCCATGACCCGTGGATCGGGCCTCCTGGCCACAGCACCGAGTCCACTGATGGCACGTTGACGGCAGTGCGTGGCGAAGAACGACCAGGCAGGTTGCCGATGGCGCGGCGGTTCCGGTGGCCGCAGCGGGGCGCGGGTACCGTGCGTGCGGCGGTTGGCGCTCACGGCCGCGTGAGGTTGTCCGCTTGCTGGGCCTGTGCGGGAGTGGCAACCAGCGTCGGCGACCGCTGGAAATTGACCCTCAACTGACCCTTGTGAGCAACTTGCACTCTCTCTGGGTCGGAGACCGTAACCGAAGGGTTGCTATTCGCCGGATGCATTCCGCAGCTGGCTGATTGATGTGAATATCCGATCTAGCCAGTAACCGCCGGTCGCGGACGAAGACGTTGCCGGGAAGCGGCCAGCAACGCGTGCAGCCCCGGTGCGCATTTCGAGCAACCCACGCCACCGTTGCACGAAGGGGAACAAGCAGACTCAAAATGGTAGCCACAGGGAACTTAGAATTATCGTAAATAACCATCAGGAATTAAACAAGAGCGTACAGATGTATGGGAATACTTCGACAGATTAATCAAAGTGAAATCTATGCTTGAACTTCATTTTTATTTTTACACTCGTTGATTTTTTCTTGTTTGAACTTGCTTTCGGCTCTCTCCACGGCCATGTATCAGTCAGTGGTTTGGGTGATGAGCATTCAAATTACTTTCGGAATCCAATAGCTGCAGGAGATGCGAAAATGACGACCAACACACAGCCGGCCGCCGGAATGAGAGGCGAAATCCAGCAGAAGTGGGGCAAGTTCAGCGCCCAGGAGATCACGGCGCTCAAGGACAAGGACGACCTGGTGGCGCAGGTCCAGGCGAAATACTCACTCGACAAACCCCAGGCGCAACGCGACGTCGATGCGTTCGCAAGGGGACGGCAGCTCTAGTTCGTGGACGCCGCCCTGGGTACTGCCGAGGGCGGCGGACCGATTGCACCCGAGACCGAATCGAAGGACCGGGCGGAAGGCACCTGCGGTGACGGAGCGCATAACGCACACGACGGTGACATTCCGGTATCCTTTCGAACTTCCTGACATGCAGGGTGAGCTATCGGCCGGGACATATACTGTGGAAACGACCGAGGAGCCGGTCGGCGGCCTGTCGCTGCTGGCCTATCGCCACGTGTCGACCACGATCTTCCTGGCCTCGCGCGAGTTCGGCCCGGCGTCGCGGCAGGTCGTGACTATCGAGCCGCTCGACCTGGACGGGGCGCTAAAGAGAGACGCAGCAAGAGGGGGCTACCAGAGCGTGCGGACCGTTCTCACGCGCCGTGACGTAGTCGCATCCTTGCAGGACCGGGCCGGTGCCGCCGGCGCTCATGAGCGGCAAGCAGCGGCTGCCATCCGTTGACCAAAGAAATGGAGCTCGCATGGCACTGATCCTGTCACAGTTCATATCCCAAGCGTACGCAGAGCGGTTGGCAACGGCCTTTCATGTCGTGCTCACCGGATGCGTGTTTGCCTTCCTGGCGATGATGATCGCGCTGAGCTGATCCGGGAGACGTGGGCATCGCGGACCGCTGGCGACCGAGGCGGAGAAAGAGAAGGAGCCTTATGCGCGTGCATTTGCGCCAATACCGGCTGGCAGGCCTGACCGCACTGATCCTTGCGCACGGCATGGTCTCGGCCTCGGCACAGCAAGCGCGCATGGATATCGGCTTGCTCTCCTGCGGCCTCACCAAAAGCGACGAGGCGCAGAAGGAAGCCGGGGTCGCGCCTCTGCGCCAGACGCGGGAACTTCTCTGTGCTTTCCGGCCGGCAAACGGCGGGCCTGAGGAAATCTACACCGGCACTCTGCAGAGCGTCGGTCTGGAGAAGGAGTTGTCCGAAAAGCGCACCATGATCTGGATCGTCAAGGGGCCTCGCGAGCCGATGGGGTTCCCCGGTCTGTTGCAGCAGGTCTATGCCGCAGACCTCGCCGCAAATCCCAGCCACTCGCCACCGCTGATCGGCGAGACGAACGTCTGGGTCGCACTGCAGACGCTTGCCGACGAGCAGGCGCCGGCCGCCGCGGACAAGAAGCCGATGTCCGTCGCCATGGTTGTTCTGATCACCCTGACGCTGAAATCGACGCCTGCGTGACCCATAGTCAACGCACTGCTGCATTCACAAGAAAGGGGTTCCGTTCATGCGATGCAATGTCGTCGCTTTCCTGATCCTGGTCCTGAGCGCTGGAGCGGCGTTAGCGCAAACGGGTCCTGCGGCCCCGACTGCACCGACCTCGGGCGCAACGCTAGCGTCGGTCGAAGCCGGCAAGCAGAAGGCTCATGCCGCCGCCATTGCGGATTGCGAAGCCATGTGGGATCGCGCCACGCACATGACCAGGAAGGAATGGTCGCGCACGTGCCGGCGTGTGCAGCTCCGCCTTCAACAGCTCGAGCTGAGATAAATGGAAAGGCGTAGGACGCTGAGATGAAAAGGCGCGCATAGAATGCGACTGAATTCAGCAAGCGAGAACTTCCAGTGACGGTTACCCCGAGCCAAGCCGGCCTTGAGGGGAGCGGTTGAAGACGATCGGCAACGGGGGTTTGTCGGGGGAGCGCTCTCGGAAGAGCAGAGCCGCCTCAGGCATGCGCGCGGCCCGAGGCTAGCAAGCCGGACATCCTGGGAGCAGCGTTGGATGGAGATGGCGGCAATGGCGCGACCAGCCGGAACCGGCGACGACGGCTCGGTTTCGACGGCCCCGTACGGGGCCGTGATAATTTGGCTGGTCTGGAGTATCCTTCTCGCGCTACTGACGGTGGCTGCCGTACTTTCGCAGGTGGCGACTCCGGCCGGCGCTGTTGACCAGCTAAGCGTAACGGGTTCCCCTGACGCGGGCGGCATCGACAAGGGTTTGACGGGCAACCATGTTTTCCAGACGCAGGTGGCGGCGCGATCGAAAATCGCCCAAAGCCAAGTCGACGACGGATGCGCACGCAGCCCTTCAAAATATCGAATGGTCGCCGCCGGGCGACTATCTCGCACGCTTCGAGAGAAATAGAGAGCGGCCCGAACAGATCGCGAGCAAAAAACATGCGCGAGGGCAGTAGAAAAAAAGCATCAATCATCATCCAAAAAGAGTCATTTATGGGTTTTTTTGCCAGAAGCAGGCATCCGAGAAATCGGCGCGAGCCAAATCACCTCCAGTTTGGCGGCATATTCATGTAAATCATTGGGGCATTCAGCGTGTCGCGTAGGGCGATTAAACTATCTATTCCGGGTTTATTCTGTTATCAATTGAAATGGGTAGGAAATCACTCCAAGCCATGGACCTGAAAGGCTACAAAATGAAAATGAACGATCGCCTGAACGGTTTCTTGTGGGGCACTGCGGTGGGCGCGGGCGCTGGTGCCATCGTCGGACTCTCTATGGGCTGGATTGTGACCAGCTCGAAGGCCAACGTGATAGCGAATGAGCGGGCGCAGACGGTGCTCGTCGCCGCAATGGCACCCATCTGTGTGGGCAGATTCCAAAACACTGAGGGGTACGCGACGAGGCTCGCGGCCCTGAAGGAAATCAAGGTGTCTTGGGAACGGCGGGAGTACGTGGCGAAAGGCACCTGGGCCAATGTGGGCAAAGACTTGAACTATGCCGTCGCCGATGCATGCGCAGAAGCTCTCAACAGCTTGTGACGCTTCGGCATCTTGGCATCTGTGGTTGTAGATTGCCATTCGTGGCATACGCAAGCAGCTGATGCCCCGAGTTGCACCGGTGCCGGGGGTCCTCGTCACCGGGCCGCAAGGCCGTGCTCTGAACGCGCTGATGACGAAACACTCGAAGGGAGACGCGACGTGGCAAAGCGGCACCAGAGAGGCAATCGCGAAAACAGAAAGCCTAAGGCGGAGCGACCCAAGACGCCTGCGGAAGCATCACCCTTCGCGCGCACTCTCGGCACGGGCAGCGTCAAGAGCGGGGCGGCCAAGAAGGGCCGGTGAATCGGCTCCCGGGGGTGCGAGTACGCTGGTGCTAGGATTGATCTGGCGAGCACGGAGCGGAGGAACATATGGTAGGGAAATGGAAGCCGATTGCAGATTATGTCGAGCCAAGTTGGGACAAGGTCGCGGACATTTCCCCGTTGCTGTTCTGGCGCAGGCGCAATGGCGCTGCATTCGGCTACATAAGGGATGGAGAGCTGTTCGACGCCAAGTGGGTCTACATCTGCGACTCCAACAAGGCCACGCATTTTTCAGAAATCAGTGCGCCGGTTGAGAAGGTTGTTGAGTTGGATGCCTTACGATGCGCGACGGCGAGCGCCAAGGGTAGATGATCACGTGGAGGCCGATTGAGGAATACTGCGGCCAGACTTCGGTGGTCTATTCGCTCAGGGACACCGCCCTCAACTTACCCCAAGCGGGGCCCCGCTTCTGCCATCAGAGCGGCCGCACCACCGCATTAGGCGGTTGATCCTTGAAATGGAAATTGCTCGAGCTGTCGCATGACAGCAAACAGCCTGCGGTGCCTTCTTCTCCAGATATTCAGCCGCTGCTACTCACGTTTGCCAAACAAAGAGAGCAGCATGGTGAACATGTTGATGAAGTCGAGGTAGAGGCTGAGCGCGCCCATGATGGCGGCCTTCGAGGTCGCCGTCATATCGCCTATAACCGCGTGATAGCCGTCCTTGATCCGCTGAGTGTCGTAGGCGGTGAGGCCGGCGAACACCAGCACGCCGATCACGGAGATGGCGAACTGCAGGGCGCTCGACTGCAGCCAGAGATTGACCAGGGCCGCAACAACAACACCGATTAAGCCCATGAAGAGGAACGTGCCCCAAGCCGACAAGTCCCTCTTGGTCGTGTAGCCGTAAAGGCTAAGCGCGCCGAAGGCCGCCGCTGTCACGAAGAATACCTGCGTGATTGACTCCCCGGTGAAGACGAGGAAGATCGATGACACCGATAGGCCCATCACCGCGGCGAACAGCCAGAAGGAGATCTGCGCCGCACCAACACTCATTTTGTTGACCCGGAACGACAGGAAGAACACGAACGCCAGAGGAGCCAGCATCACGATCCACTTGAAGGGGGAGTCGTAAAGCAGTTGCCCGAACTCGGTCAGGCCGCGACGCCCAGGACCGGCGCGCTCGACTACCGCTGCCGAGAACGTAATGTAGGCAACCAAGCCCGTGAGAAAGACACCGCCAGCCATGTAGTTGTAGACGCGCAGCATGTACGCGCGCAGACCCTCGTCTACTGCGGCGTCGGTGCGCGTCGCAGCGCCAGCGTGACCATATCTGTCGTCGATCTGAGCCATTTGGTCCGTCCCTTCAAACTTGGCGCAAGGCGCCTACATCACGATCGCGGCCTTCCCGGCGCCGGTTCTGGCACGCCTAGCGGAAATTCTTGTCGGAAGAGCCAACCCTGCGCACAGCTGCCCATCCGAATGCCGTCTTCAGCTTTGCCGGGCGACACAGCGAAAAGTTCCTCATTGCCGCACTGGAACAGGTAAGCAGTCCGGTCGCCGCCTGGGATCGGTAGTAGCCTTTTCATCGGGGCGGCTACTCGCCCTGAATACGGATTGTCCATCGTGTCCTTGAAGGGGGTAGGGGAAACGCAGACAGCGGCGGGCCCATCGCAGGTGACCTACGAGTTAGACTAACCGGTTCTCATGCTGCTGCCGTTTGTATGAGAGCATGAGCAGCTGTCGCTGCCGAGACTCGGAAAATACCTATGTCGAGATGCGAACGGTCGATCGGCGCCGCAGATTGAAACCTTGCCGAAGTGGGACCCGCTTCTCGCGAAAGGTGGCCCGTTGTGTGGGAAGGGCGGGGGACGGCAGAAAATTAGTGCGTGGGGACGCCCATGCCACGGTCCGGTGCTGGCTTTTTGCGGGCGCACCGCCCCGTTGATTTACTCGGCACGCGGTGAGTTTTCAGTGTCTCTCGCGCCCGGCTCCGCCATTGGTGGGGATGATGAATGTGCGGAAGCTCGTTGAAGGTCTCCAATTGCAAGCCCCGGCGGATGGCGGGGCTAAGACAATAGGTATTTTCCGAGTCTGGTTTGCGACTACGGCGTGCGCTCCTATGACGGCGACCCTCCGGCTGGATTTTCCTGCCGGTTCGTCGATTTGGGAGGCGTTTGCCTATCATCCCTCAGGCAGCGCCGGTGCCTTTGGCCTAAGGCAGCTAACCCACGATCAGCGACCTCGAGTCAGCACCCCGCCGACTCGGGGTCGCATCTCAGGGCTTTGCTGGGTTTTGCGCGACTTGCGGCAGAGGATTTCATGGACCCGTACCTGGTGCTGGCTTGGTGTTTCATAGCTTTCGTTGTTCTTCTCGTCATAGGGCTGCTGTGGCTATGGCGGCTGGAGCGGCGTGATGTGGCTCGACGTGAAAAGATGGCGTCGTCAGAAATTTCAAACTGAGACAGCGCCCGCCTAGTGGCCGGGTCTATTGGAGATAACACATGAGCGTTGATCAGCTGGAGGATCACATCCTGAAAGAGGCCTACGAACTGTTCGACGAAGCATGCCGCGACTTGCGCGTTGGCAAGAACCTGAAGACGGTGCGGGCGCGCATCGCCCGGCTAACGCAGCTCACAGATCAGCTTGTAGAGCAGTAGAGCTCACTCCGTTTTGAGCGCCGCGGTTCCTCTCCCTACGCGTCTGCCGGGTGCTGACCGGATGATGCGCACATGGCACTTCCAACAACATAGGTACTTTCCGAACCTTGCTCGCCAGCCATCCCCTGCTAACATCGATGGCCACAGGTGAACAGAGACCCGATAGCCACGCGTTGGCGTGGGCGGAAAGGCGTGCTGTAACACATGAAACTCGGATCTGCGATGCTGTTGTTCGCCCTAGCAGCGACTCCTGTTTTTGCGCAGCAACAGGCGAATATCACGCTAGAGTGCGGCGCATCTGCCGTAAGCACAATAATATTCGATATTGATTTCACCAAGAAAAGCGTGTGGAACGTCACCGACCAAAGGGTTATGCGAGATGTGCAAATTGATGATCTGAAAATCGAATTCGGAGACACACGTTCTAGGGATGTTGATTGGAGCTGGAGAATAAATCGCGTAACTGGAAAAGGGACATTTTATGCATATTCAAGGGAGCGTGATATCGACTGCCAAATTGTCAACAAACTCAAACCGAAATTCTAGGGACGCACCTGCCTGATTACCCTGGTTGGGCCGGAATATATCGCCTGACAAAAATATCTGAAGCACCCGGCATGGCCGACTTCAACGGGTAGAGGCGCGCCTCGGACCGAACAAGCCGCGGCGCGTTGCTTGTCGGCTATCTGGCTAGACTAAGACCAGGTTGACCCACGCGACTGCCTGGTCCGTGCACGAGGTCGCGCTGCGTGGCAGCTCACACTACGATATGCCGGGCATCCTGCGGTGGTTCACCGCCTATATGGGCGTGCACCACGTGCATCATCTTTGCAGTTGCATCTGTTAGTATCGGCACCCGCGGGTGTTGCGCGACCAAGGTATAGGACGGCTCACGCTCATCAAGAGGTCTCGCGTGCGTATGTCTGGTGCTTTGGGACGAGACGCTCCGCCTCTGTCGCCCTTGCAACCGGGTTGCTCGCGCCTGCGCGATGTAGGTACTTTCCGAGCCTTGGCAGCAACACCATCTCGTGCGCTCATACTCGGGGCAAATCCATAGCGATCAAGGATCGATACCATGGAGCAGAAGTGGACATACGGCCTGTGGGGCGCTGTGCTAGGGGCAATCGCATGCGCCATGGTAGGATTGAACTGGGGCGGCTGGGAAACTAGAAGCTCCGCCCAAGCGTTGGCACGACAAGAGGTGAATACCGCGCTCGTCAAAGCCCTCACACCGATCTGCCTGGCGAATTTTCAAACAGCTGCGAACGCGCCGGCCAAGCTCGGGGAGCTGAGAAAAATCAGTACATCGTATGCCCGCGAGGCCTTCGTCAGAGAAGGCAAATGGGCCGAGTTTGGCAAGGAGCAGATCAGCATAGTCATCGACGCGTGTGCCGAGGCGCTATACAAGCTCTGATGCTCCCAAGGTAGCGAAGTAGCGAAGTGTTCGATGCCAGATCCCACACCAAACAATCCTTACGCTCGGCGCTGGGACGCACTCCTTACCGAGAACAGCGTTCTCGATAGGGAACATCTTGCACTCCTGTCCTCATGCACTCTCCCGTTTTCAACGCAGCAGAAAGCGCAATTGGATGCCAGCGCCGCTCGGCGCGAAAAGCTCAGCGTGAAGATTCGAGAACTCGTCGATGAATGGTCTAAGCTCGAATCCCGCTGACGCCTCGCCGGTTCGAGTTTTCATGCTCAAGTCATATCATTGGGGGTAAGGGGCGGAAATGAGCGTGCTGTCTTTCGTCTCTCCCGGGCTAAAGGTTCTCTTCGAGCGCATCGGCAAGCCGCAGATCACCTCGGTTCGGCGGAATGGGTGCGGTCATCGTCTGCAATCACGTGGGTTGGGCTGACAGCCTGTGGATGGCCTAAGCCGTCTACCCAAGGCAGCTGCGGTACATGTCGAATGAAGAGCTGTTCGGCTCGCCGCTGGCAAGATGGGCTTTGCAGCGGGGCGGTTCCATTCCGATTGACCGCGCGGATCCGTCGCCAAGTTCGATCAAGATCGCGGTCGACATCCTAGTGTTCCGGCTCCTGTTGGGGAAGACCAATCGCACGCTGCTGTCGGCCTCGGTCGCCCGCACCAGCGGGGGCGTTACCTTTTTTGGGCGGCCGCCGTCTTCGGCGTCGCCTTCTCGCCCCCTGTCCCCCCGCCGAAGTACAGCAGCTGCACGCGGCGCTCCGGGAGCGTTCTGACGCCACCGACAGGGAGTAAGGAGTTGGCCGATCCAAACCCGCGCTACCAAGGTGTCCGCGTTTATTCTGCCCAACGTGTCTGGCTACTACCGCACGACGGCGGCGCAGGCGATCGATCACGTGCGGCACGGCCATGTGGATTCCGCGATTCTCGACTTCGTGCTGGCCGATCGCACAACAGCACGCTCCAAACGGTGCTTGAGGAAAGGCACATTCCGTTCGTGGTCATGCACGGTTCTGGGAGCGCCCGGAGGTGAAACTCCTCCGGGCGACTCGCCACATGTAGAACATTCGGGCAGCGCGACCCTTTCCTGTTCGGCCTGTGGATAAGTTGGCAGCGTGAAGAAGGCGCTATCCGCGCTTTCAGCGCGCCATTTCCTGCTTCTACCCCGAGAACGGACGCTTGAGTCGTTGCCGTGCAGCGGCTGTGATAGGATGAAACTTGGGCCGCGCGCGTTTCCCTGATGGGAACCAGGCTCACGAAAGCCGAGACGATGACAGGACGAAGTGCGCGACAGGCCGGCCAGGCCCGGCCGCAGCCAAACGAGCGGACGTTGCCGAAGCACTGGAGTGTTGATTGCCCGGTCGTTGCACTGGGGGCCTCGGCCGGCGGTCTCGACACCTTCAGGAAGTTCTTCGATGCGTTGCCGGTCAACAACGGCATGGCCTTCGTGCTGATCCAGCACCTCGACCCGAAGCACGAGAGCCTGATGGTCGATCTGCTGACTGGCCACACGCCGATGAAAGTTCTGCAGGCTGCAGATGGGATGCGGCTCAATCGCGACCACGCATATCTGATTCCTCCGGGCGCCTATTTGGCAATCAGGGACGGCATCCTCCGGCTGTCCAAGCCCCTGGAACGCCATGGCGCGCGCATGCCCTTCGACTTCTTCCTGCGCTCGCTCGCCGAAGAATGCGGTGAGCGTGCCATCTGTGCGATCCTCTCCGGAACCGGCACCGACGGCAGTCTCGGATTGAAGGCGGTGAAAGAGAAAGGCGGGCTCGTCATCGTGCAAGACCCGCAGGAGGCCGCTTTCGACGGCATGCCACGGAGCGCCATCAACACCGGCAGCGCAGACCTAATATTGACGGTGGCAAAGATCCCGCAAGCACTCGTTCGGTACAGTCGTCAGAAATACGTCAAGGAGGGAAGCAAGGGTTTGCGAGCCCCGGACAACGTCCAGGAAGCGTTCGCAGACATCATTGATCTATTGGCCGCCAAGACCTCGCATGATTTCTCGCTCTACAAGCGGGGAACGCTTCAGCGCCGGATCGAGCGACGCATGGCGATGGCGGGCATCGAGAACAGGGCGGGTTATTTGCAGGTCCTGCGCAAAGACCCGTGTGAGCGTGAGCTGCTCGCCAAGGACCTCCTCATCAATGTTACGCGCTTCTTCCGTGACCCGCTTGCCTTCGATGAACTGGGGGAAAAAATCATTCCAGCACTCGTGCAGCGGCAACCACTGGATCAACCTTTGCGCATTTGGGTACCCGGCTGCAGCACCGGCGAAGAAGCCTATTCCATCACGATGCTCTTTCTCGAGCAGATCGCGGCCGCAAAACGCAATGTCAAGTTCCAGGTGTTCGCCTCCGACATCGACGCGGACTGCGTGGCGTTCGCCCGCAACGGTATCTATCCGGAATCGATCGAGGCCGACGTAGTGCCGGCGCGACTCGCTCGCTTCTTCCTCAAAGAGGACCACAATTACCGGGTCGTGCGCGAATTGCGTGAGGCGGTTGTGTTCACGGGCCAGAGCCTGCTGGCTGACGCGCCGTTCTCGCGCCTCGATCTTATCTCCTGCCGCAACGTGCTCATCTACTTGAGCCCGGAGGCGCAGCTCAAAATTCTGTCGCTCTTCCATTTCGCGCTGCGCGAGCAAGGTGTGCTGTTTCTCGGCTCCTCCGAAACGGTCGGCAGCGTTTCGGATCACTTCGAGCCGGTCAACAAGAAGCACCGGATTTACAGGCACATCGGGCGCAGCCGTCCGGGCGAGGTCGAATTCCCGCGAGGGACCCGAGATACGGGCCGCTTGCTCACCAAAGGCATTGCGCAACAAACGGCACACCGACGGCCTGGGTTTGGAGAGCTTTCGCAGCGAGTGTTGCTCGAGGCTTACGCTCCGGCCTCCGTCCTGATCAACGACAAGCACGAGGGGCTCTATTACTTTGGGTCGGCGGACCGCTATTTGAAGGTCGCCTCAGGCGAGGACACCCGGGACGTGCTTGCCATGGCGCGTGAGGGGTTGCGCGCGAAACTCAGGTCGGCGATCCAGCGCGCCAAAGAGGATCATGCGCCTGTCACCCTCACTCGGGTCCAAGTGAAGCGCAATGGGTGCTCGGTCGGCGTCGGCATCACCGTCCGACCGATCGAGAGCGGTGGCGAGAAGCTGTTCCTTATCAGCTTCATTGACGATGCGACGCCTGGGTCGAGACTCGTCGGACCCGTTGAATCGGTAGCTGACGTATCGCGGATTGCTCAGCTTGAGCAGGAGCTCGAAGCTACGCGTGGGGACCTTCACAACGCAATTCGCGACCTCGAGATCGCCAACGAGGAGCAGAAGGCGATCAATGAAGAAGCCATGTCCGTCAACGAAGAATTCCAATCTGCAAACGAGGAGCTGGAAACGTCGAAGGAGGAGCTGCAGTCTCTCAACGAGGAACTCACGGCCCTCAATAGCCAGCTCCACGAGACGGTCGAGCAACAGCGCGCCACGTCCAAGGACCTCCAGAACATCCTCAACAGCACTGACGTGGCGACGCTCTTCCTGGATGCCGACCTGAACATCCGTTTCTTCACGCCGGCCGCGAAGTCGCTGTTCACCATCATCGGATCTGACGTCGGCCGGCCGCTTGCCGACCTCACGCGCCGGTTCGAAGACGACGATCTCCTGCCGGATGCGCGGGCGGTGCTGGCGAGCCACAAGCCGGTCAGGCGCGAGGTAAGAGCCGACGACGACGGCTGGTTTATTCGCGGGATGCTGCCCTACCGGAGCGACGAGAGCGGCATCGAGGGGGTGGTGATCACGTTTTCCGACATTTCCGAGATAAAAGCCGCCGAACAAGAGATTGAGGCCGCGCGCACCTATCTCGACAGCATCATCGCCACGATTCGCCAGCCGCTGGTCGTCCTCGATCAGGAGCTACGTGTTATATCTGCGTCGAGTTCATTCCATCGCATCTTTTCGGTCGAGCCCGGGGAACTCATCGGGCGATACCTCCCGGCTGCGGGCGATCATCTCGACGTGCCCGCGCTCCGCGAATTTCTGGCCTCAATCCAGACCCGAGGCGCCACCATCAACGATCATGAGGTCGAGTTCGAGTTGCCAGGCTTGGGACGGCGGGCGTTCTTGATGAGCGCTCGCGTGCTTCGAGAGGAGCCGTCAGCGAGGCGGAAGATCCTGGTGGCGATCGATGACGTTACCGAGGTCAAGCGCGAGGGCAAAGCGCTGGAGGCCGCCAAGTCGGAGGCGGAACGGGCCAACATCGGCAAATCGCGCTTTCTCGCTGCTGCCAGTCATGATTTGCGGCATCCCTTGCAGACCATCACCTTGCTACAGGGGATGCTGGAAAAACGAGTTCACGATGAAGCCACGCTGAAACTCGTGCATCGGCTCGATGAGACCGTGAGCACGATGGCGAGCATGCTCGACAAGCTGCTCGATATAAACCAATTGGAGGCTGGAATCGTGCGCCCGGCGATCATCGATTTTCCGATCAAGGGCTTGCTGGACGAACTGAGAACCGAGTTCACGTATCACACAGCGACTAACGGTCTCGACTGGCGCGCGGTTCCTAGTAGCCTGACCGTGCGGAGCGATCCCCGTCTTCTCGAGCAAATCATTCGCAATCTGCTGTCGAATGCGGTGAAATACACTACGGAGGGCAAACTTCTCCTTGGCTGCCGACGCCGCGGCAACAAGCTCCGCATTGAGGTCTGGGACACCGGCCCCGGTATTCCAGAATTGGAACTCCGGGCGATCTTTGAAGAATTCCATCAGCTCGACAATCCCGCGCGCGAGCGAAACAAGGGCCTGGGCCTGGGTCTCGCTATCGCGCAACGCCTTGCCGACTTGCTCGACCATAACATCGATGTCCGCTCTCGTGTGGGCGTGGGCTCGGTCTTCACCGTCGAGGTGCCGTTGGGACGAGCCGAGGTGGCGGACCTTCCGTTGCGGGGCCAGGATCTGACACAGGGGAGCACGCCGTCCCGCGGTACAATCCTGGTCGTCGAAGACGATCCGGCGGTACGTGAATTGCTTCAGCTGCTTCTTGACGACGACGGTCATCGCACTTTGGTCGCCGCCGATGGGCACAAGGCGCTGGATTTGGCAACGCAGGGGTCGTCCGCACCGAACCTAGTCGTTGCCGACTACAACCTACCGAACGGCCTCAACGGGCTCGAAGTCATCGCAAGCCTGAGGAAGCAGCTCCAGCACGACATCCCGGCCATTGTCCTGACCGGTGACATCTCGACCGATACCTTGCGCGAGATTGCCCGGCACGGCTGTGTGCATCTGAACAAGCCGGTCAGGGCAAAGGAGCTGACGCGTCACATCCAGCGCCTCCTCGCCAAGCCGCGATCTGCGGCGCCAGAGAGCGCGCGGCAGCTGCCCCTCCTTCTGGAAGGGGAGCGAGCGTCCACCGTATTTGTAGTCGACGACGACCGCGCGGTCCGAGAGGCGATGCGCGATCTGCTTCGCGAAAACGGGTATTCGGTGGAGATTTTCGCCAATGCGCCGGCCTTCTTCGAGGCCTATCGTCCAGGCTGCGAAGGCTGCCTTCTCGTCGATGGGGTGATGCCCGGTATAAGTGGCATCGAGCTGATCGAGCGCCTTAAAGCCGACGGCCACGAACTACCATCCATCGTGATCACCGGCAATGGCGCCGTGCCGATGGCAGTTCAAGCGATGAAGGCCGGAGCTGTGGATTTCATCGAGAAGCCGGTTGGCCACCAAGATCTGCTCGCCAGCGTCAAGCGCGCACTCGATCAGACGCGGGACACCGCCAAGCTGTCTGCACAGCGGGAGGCGGCTGCGATACAGGTTGCCAGTCTGACGGCGCGCCAGCGGCAGATTTTGGACTTCGTCCTAGCTGGCCATCCCAGCAAGAATATCGCCGCAGATCTGGGCATCAGCCACCGCACGGTCGATAACCATCGCGCGGCCATCATGAAGAAGACCGGCTCGAAGTCCCTTTCTGCGCTGATCCGCACGGCGCTCGCTGCAGGCTGAACAAACCCAGATGACGGGTCGTCGAGACGGTTTGCCGATCGGAATGAGTACTTTCCGAGTCTGGATCGCCCGACAAGGCGGGCACAAACATTCCGAGGAGCAGCTGCACGCACGGCTGGATGCTGCGAAAGGAATTCAAGCTCGGCATGGGAGATCCAGTGCCAGCCGCGATCAGCCCTGAGCCTATCCTTCGAAGCATCACTGCCAAGGGCTACACTACATCTGGCGCGCGGGCTGCATTCCCGCCTAAGGAAAGCGCATCGCGACCACGTCGCGGAAACTCTCTATCTGAGAGGCTCCCTGACACCGCCAGGCAGGTCAGTGCCGACAGCAATTCATCTGGAACTTCCTTCGGGTCGCATTTGCGATGGGCCGTCCAAGGTTCCTGCAGGTGCAGCCGCCGCCCAACGACGCCTCACTTCCTCGCTGAACGGAGCGACCAGCGTTCGAAATCCGCGCGCGGCTAAGTCTTCGGTATTCTAGCTAGACCCTAGGCCGCCACAATCAGTGACAATCCCGTCGGGCATCCCCACATACAGTTCTGGTACTGCGGCGATCCAACAGGTTGAGGGCGGGCTAGCTGCCCACTTGTATTGGCCGTGTGGTGTCAGAGGCACTGCAAGGGTCGGAACCCTTCGGAGGAATTGGGACGGCAACAATCGTCGGAGCGTCGCCCAAGACCATGGAGACGGTTATGCCAGAGCGGACAACACGCGCGTTCGTAACTTTCCTGCAGCCCTTTTCGCTTGTTGATGTGGATGGGCTGCAACCGGCCGGAACTTACCTAGTAGAGACCGTTGAACAGACGCTCGACGATCTATCCTTCGTCGCCTATCGGCGCATTTCGACCACTATAACCCTGCCTGCGCTTGGCACCGCCACACTACGAAGACAGGTGATCACCATCGATCCGAATGATTTGGAAGCCGCCCGGAGTAGGGATGACTGGGCCGACTTGGCGGCCACCACATAGCGATGCAGACGCGACAAAACCCAACCCCGAGCCCGACATGCCGTGCGCAGTCGTGTTGAGCCACCACCTGAGAGAAGCGTGCTGGGAGGTACGGTGGGCTGGCTGCGTTCAATCTGAAGGGGCGCGCTGTTTCTCAGGTTGAAGCAGAGCGAGCGCCGAGCCGCATTGACGATGCTCGATAACTGATCTCCTCGCGCCCTCGCGGCGTGATTGGGAGACCGACAGTTACTTAGAAAACTCAGTCCACTGCGATTTGTCTTGACAGATCGCGCGCTTAGGCCTACGCAGACTAATGAGTTGGCACTCTCGCATCGTGAGTGCCAACCACCGAGCTCCCTGCAACAAGATAACCAAAGGCGCCCGCCCTGCGCGGGTCTAATGGCATTGGAGCATAACAGCATGAAGTTTCGTCCCCTCCACGACCGCGTGGCCGTCAAGCGGCTGGACAGCGAGAGCAAGACTGCCGGTGGGATCATCATCCCTGACACCGCTGCCGAAAAACCACAGCAAGGCGAGGTCATTGCTGTGGGTCCTGGCATGCGCGGCGAAGACGGCAAGATTGTCGCGCTGGACCTGAAGAAAGGTGACCGGGTTCTATTCGGCAAATGGTCAGGCACCGAGGTCAAGATCGACAGCGCAGAGCTCCTCATCATGAAGGAGAGCGACATCATGGGCGTGCTCGCAACCTAGCGCCGCGTCAGGACTCATCTTCGTGCCCAGAATTCCAGGAACCAAAAATCAGCTTCACTTAAACATACCGCGGAGACTCAAATGACTGCCAAAGAAGTTCGCTTTTCCGGCGATGCCCGCGAGCGCATGCTGCGCGGCGTCGACATCCTCACCAACGCCGTGAGGATCACGCTCGGGCCCAAGGGCCGTAACGTCATTCTCGAGAAATCGTACGGCGCGCCACGCTCGACCAAGGACGGTGTCACGGTCGCCAAGGAGATCGAGCTCGAGGACAGGTTCGAGAACATGGGCGCGCAGATGGTGCGCGAGGTCGCCCAGAAAACCAACGACATGGCCGGTGACGGCACCACCACCGCCACGGTTCTGGCCCACGCGATCCTGCGCGAGGGCATGAAGTCGGTCGCGGCCGGTATGAACCCGATGGACCTGAAGCGTGGCATCGAGAAAGCCGTGACGCAAGTGGTCGAGGAGATCCAGAGGAAGTCGAAGAAGGTCAAGGACACCGCCGAGATCGCCCAGGTGGGCACCGTGGCCGCCAACGGGGACAAGGCGATAGGCGACATGATCGCCAAGGCCATGCAGAAGGTCGGCAACGAGGGGGTGATCACAGTCGAGGAAGCAAAGAGCCTCGATAGCGAGCTGGAAGTCGTCGAGGGCATGCAATTCGACCGCGGTTACCTTTCGGCCTACTTCATCACCAATGTCGACAAAATGACGGTGGAGCTCGAGGAGCCCTATATCCTCATCCACGAAAAGAAGCTTGCAGGCCTCCAGCCGCTACTGCCCGTGCTCGAAGCCGTGGCGCAAGCCGGCAAGCCCCTGCTCATTATCGCCGAAGAAGTCGAGGGTGAGGCGCTCGCCACGCTCGTCGTCAACAAGCTGCGCGGCGGGCTCAAGGTTGGAGCGGTGAAGGCGCCGGGCTTCGGCGATCGCCGCAAGGCTATGTTGGAAGACCTCGGGGTGCTCACCAACGGGCAGGTGATTAGCGAGGACCTCGGTATCAAGCTCGAGAACGTCACCCTCGCCATGCTTGGCAAGGCGAAGCGTGTCTCCATCACCAAGGAGCACACCACCATCATCGATGGTTCCGGCAAGAAGAAGGACATCGAGGCCCGCGTCAACCAGATCAAGGCGCAGATCGAGGAGACCACGTCAGACTACGACAAGGAAAAGCTGCAGGAGCGTCTGGCGAAGCTCGCCGGAGGAGTAGCGGTGATCAAGGTCGGCGGCGCCACCGAGGTCGAGGTCAAGGAGCGCAAGGACCGTGTGGACGATGCACTCAACGCCACCCGCGCGGCAGTCGAGGAAGGCATCGTGCCGGGCGGTGGCGTCATGCTGCTGAAAGCGGCCAAGGCGATCACGGTCAAGGGCGACAATGAGGACCAGGACGCCGGCATCAACATTGTGCGGAAGGCGCTGCAATCCCCGATCCGCCAGATCGCAGAGAATGCCGGCGTCGAGGGCTCGATCGTTGTCGGCAAGGTGATGGACGAGCGATCAGGCTCGTTTGGCTACGATGCGCAAGCCGATGAGTACGGCGACATGATTGAGAAGGGTATCATCGACCCGGCCAAGGTCGTGCGCATCGCCCTGCAGGATGCGGCCTCCATCGCCGCCCTTATGATCACGACGGAGGCCGGCGTCGCCGAGGCACCAAGAAAAGATGCCGTTCATGCCGACCACGGCCAAGGCGGCATGGGCGGGATGATGTAGTAGCTCCCGCTTGAAACCGAGGCGCTTCGGTCCGACCCGGTCTCATTGATCGGGTCGAGAGAGTCGATAGAGGCTGCCGCCGGGGAACTTGGGTGCCCTCTTTCCCATCCAGCTAGCTTCCCGGAGCGCGATTTCTTCCGCCAGCTTTCGGTACTTCTATTTTCCCGGCATATATATGTACGAGAGGAGGAGCATATCCAAAAGTGGTGCGAGCACAATGGAATGGATCGGCCCTCAAAGAGCAGTAGTGCTCCACATGTCCTGAAATATCTTTCAATTGCGCGTTTGAATTTGTCGTGGTTATACCCATATGTAACTCATGCGTGTCGCTGCGTGAAAAAAATGCGCAAGGCGTTTTGGCCCTACCCTTTTGGATAGCGCACAGCGAGATGAGCGGTGATCTGAGAGGTCTCAGTTTCGCTCAGGGGTCAGGCTATGCAACCTTCGATCGGAAGTGTTCGCCATGAAGTACGTTCCCTTCTTCGTTCCCGTCGTGCTTGCCCTCGGCATCATTGCCGTCACAATTTACCGGCCGCCAACGACCCCTGGTCATCCCGCGAATCGTACGACGGCTAGCGTTGACTGCGGTGGCGCTCAGTCGGAATGCCAGCGCTAAAGCATTAGCTCCAATGCATGCAAGCAGGAGGTGTTCTCAACCTTGATCTGAGGACGGAGTTTAGTGCGCCCAGATCGTAGATCCTGATTCAGATCTGGAGCGAGGCGTCGCCCCACAGCCCACAACCGATGGATACTACTGTGAACCAAGAGTTCGGAAGGCAAGCCTTCGACCAAGCAGAGAAGCTCTTCAAGGACGCGCGCGTTCCGGAGGACGTCCAGGCCATCGCGCAGCAGGGAGTCGCAGCCTCCAAGGAATTCTACTTAAAGGCTGCAGCCGCCGCGCAGGACGGCGCGAAGGCCATGAGCGAGATTGCCGACACCGCCTGGGGCAGCACGAAGATGCTCAACGAGAAGATTGCGCTGAACCTGACAGCAAACGCCGAGGCTGCCTTCAGTGCGGCACAAGCGATTGCCAACGCCAAATCGCTGCCGGAAATCGCGAAGCTCCAAAGCGAGTTCGTTCAGAAGGTTGCCGCGCAGGCGACCGAACAGACTAAGGAGTTCTTCGATCTGTCGACCCGGGCCACGCTGCACCTTTGCGAGAAGGTCCAATCCGCGGCAACCAAGTCGCTCAAGTCGCCGTTCTGAGAGCTTCGCGCAGCGGACGGGCGTCCACACCGTGAAGGGGTTCGTCGGGGTCTTGCTTGTATTTCTCCGGACGCAGCGCCGACGCCTCCCCAACCTGAATTCGAGAAAGTCGTGAGATACGACCACACAAAGCCGGAGCCAGAGCGATATACCGAGCCGAAGACCAGGCCGTGTCTCGTCTGCAAGACGCCATTTCAGAGTCAATGGTCTGGCGAGCGCATCTGCCGTCGCTGCAAGTCTGCAAAGATCTGGCGCAGCAGCGGCGTCGCGACCCAGAGAGGCCGCTAGCCGCGCCGCCGCATCCCAAATTCGCAACCTCTGCGAGCCATCATATAGCTTACGGTGATTGCCGCCCGAGCAAGCTAGCGGAAGCGCGGCAAATCAGCGAGGACGCACCGTGAGAGTGTCGTGCTGCATTGAAGCCGGCACTCAGGCGCCGCAGTAACCGGGTACCGGTCAGCCGCGCGTGCACGCCGCTGCTCCGGGATTGGTGCCGCGGAACGTCATCTCCGTAAGCGGCCAATACTAGCGCGCAGCGACATAGGTACTTTCCGAACCTTGCGAACAATAGCCGTCCCGTGCGCCCTTGGTCTGGGCATGAGATCTGTTTAGCCTACTCGTGCCCTCACCTTCGGTGGCCTGCTCCCCCGCTCCCCCGCGAAGTTGGGCCCCGATTTTGGAACTGGGTTCCGCGGTCGATGAAGGCAGTCACGTCGGCAGGTCCCGAGTCGAAAGAGAGACCCGTCGTGGTCAGTACCATCCGCGTCTACTATGACGCCGTCGTTGCAGTCGTACTGACGGCTGTGCTGGCAATCGCCTGCGGCCTTGTCGCTGCCGTCATTGTCGGCGGCAGGCCGCCAAACTTCCCCGTCGCCGCAAGCGCGTTTCTGGTCACTGGCGCATTCTTATTCTTTCGACTCTGGCGCAACTCGCGCCGGTCGGTGCTTCCATCGGTTGCCGCAGGCAACTGAAAGCCCCGGAACTTCAAGGAGAACAGCATGAGGCGCCGCTCCCTGTTTTCCTCGTTCTCAACAATACTCTCATGGTTGTCGCGCGCGGATTTTGTTGCGTTTAAGGAGCGCGCTGGATGAAAGGGTCACATACAGCTGTCTGTATGACTGCGGCGGGTGCCTGCGTCCTGGGAATAGCTATTGCAGCGAGCACTGGTCAACCTGGCCTGGCTCTGGTTTTCTTGTTTGGCGTGTCGGTACCCGGCCTTGTGTGCTTTCTGCTAGACATCAGGGTATAGTTCGCCTCCTCGCCGCGCCAAACCTCCCGCTCGATCAGAGGAGCACGCGCCAAGTGGATCACACCGATGACGCTCAGCGTGGCGGCCCCTCGGCGGGTTTTACGAACAGAGCATTGGACAGGCCATGCTCACTCTGGCGGCCCCGATCGCTTGTGTTGAGCGCGCTGATCCGCATTTTCATGGGCTGCCACCCAGCAAGCTTGGCAGTCTACAGAGAAATTGCTTATTGAGTGAGAAGGGATCTCCCCAAAGGTCCGTACTCGAATTCCCTTGTGCCTGTTTTGTGGCGGCGACATTATATGCCTTGGTCGTTCTCGCGATGCTCTCTCAACTCTGGGGTTGCCTCAGGGAGTTCAACGTCTGGCTCTCTTTCGAACGCTCCGCCCTCGCCGGACATGCGCGCGGTCTGCACAATGGCTTGCGCTTTTTCGTCAGACAGCCCGAGACTAGAGAGAGCATAACGCAACAGTCCGAGTGCCACCTCCCGCCTGCCCATGATGGCCAGACCGACGCCCTGACCCTTGAGATACGCGAGTTCCGATGCGCGGTGAGTCCGGACCGCCGTATCGATGCGAGGGTTGGCCTTGCGGGCGAGCTCGATGATGCGCCGCTTCTGGAAGCCTTGTGGGATCGCGATGACTAGCAGCCGGGCTCGGTCGACGCCCGCAGCTTGCAAAACGCCAGCCGCGGTGGCGTCGCCGTAAATGGCGGTCACGCTCTGCTTGCGCAACTCCTCAACCCGTCGTCGGTTCTCCTCGATCACAACGAAAGGAAAGCCCTGAGCCTTGAGAGCGCCTCCGATGATCTCACCGACCCGCCCGTAGCCGACGATGATGGCGTGATCCTTCAACCCGATCTCGTTGGCTGTCCCGGTCAGCGTCGCAAGGCGATCACCGGACCGTTCCAGTAGCGCGATCAATCGCGGCCTTGCCCGGAACCAGCTCGTCAATGGATCGACAGTGGCGAACACCAGTGGGTTGAGTGCAATCGAAAGAATTGCTCCAGCGAGAATGAGGTCTCGCCCTTCGGGGGGCAACAGGCCGAGCGCAACGCCGAGGCCCGCAAGAATGAAGGAAAACTCGCCGATCTGCGCAAGGCTTGCCGACACCGTGAGTGCCGTCGTAACCGGATAGCCACGGGCGAGCACGATGGCAAAAGCCGCAACCGATTTGCCGAAGACGATGAGTAGCACCACCGCCACCACGGCCAGCGGCTGACGCACCAGGATGTTGGGATCAAAGAGCATGCCAACCGATACGAAGAAGAGCACCGCGAACGCATCCTGCAACGGCAGGGAGTCCGCCGCTGCCTGATGGCTGAAATCGGATTCACTGAGCACCACGCCGGCGAAGAAAGCCCCGAGCGCAAAGGAGACGCCGAACAGCTCAGCCGACCCATACGCAATACCGAGCGCAACCGCCAATACTGAGAGCGTGAAGAGCTCACGCGAGCCAGTGCGGGCGACCATCTGCAGGAGCCATGGGACGAGTCGCGTCCCGACCAGGAAGACGAGCGCCACGAACACCGCCACCTTGCCAAGGATAAGAACCAGCGCCGTTGCCAGGCTGTTGCCGGAGAACTGGGCAGCGACGCCGCGAGCGTCCCCTCCGAGCACGCCTGCCAACGCAGGAAGGAGAACGAGAGCGAGCACCATCACAATGTCCTCGACAATAAGCCAGCCGACCGCGATGCGGCCGTTGACCGTGTCGAGGGCGTTGCGCTGCTCCAGGGCGCGCAGTAGGACGACCGTGCTGGCAACCGACAGGGCCAATCCCAACATCACGCCTGCGCCGACGCTCCAGCCCCAGAGAAGCGCGAGCCCCACACCGCTCCCGGTGGCGACTGCGATCTGGGCAATTGCGCCAGGTAGCGCAATCCCACGCACCTCCAGAAGGTCTTTGATCGAGAAGTGCAGACCGACGCCGAACATCAGAAGAATGACGCCGATCTCGGCGAGCTGGCTCGCAAGATGTGCGTCTCCGACAAATCCTGGTGTGAAAGGACCGAGGGCCACACCTGCGATGAGGTAGCCCACAAGCGGAGGTAGGCGCAGTTTGTAGGCCAGCAAGCCGCCAAAAAAGGCAAGCACCAGGCCCACTGTGATCGTGGCGATGAGCGAAAGGTCGTGCGACATTTGCCTCACGGAGCAGACTGCCAAACATTCCGGCTCCACATCGGTTCTGCAGCTCCTCGTATTGCTCCTGGAGTCGGGCCCTGCCGTTGAAGTGGCCGCGAAGGCGAGCCTCGGAGCCGGTAGCAACGCGACCCGCAACCTCACCTTGGTATTTGATAACCCGGGTGCCGCTTGCAGCCACTCACAATATGCGATGATACCCTCCTCTACCGCGTGCTGCAGGCGCTCGCCGCTTTCGCCAACGCGCCTAGAGCCTTTCCGACTTAAGTGGAACCGTAGCCGGCGTTTCGCAGGTAGTTGGCGCATTCGTCTGGAGAGAAGGTTTGGATCAGGCTGCCGATGCGGCGCCACACGGCTTCGACCGTGCGCTC
>Ga0247727_10003166_pt1 | contig 36757 bp, 38 predicted proteins | sample WisWelCaveWW1625_FD_202498 | JGI IMG/M metagenome (GOLD analysis project Ga0247727, IMG submission 202498) | Biofilm microbial communities from Wishing Well Cave, Virginia, United States - WW16-25 | ecosystem: Environmental > Aquatic > Deep subsurface > Groundwater > Cave microbial mat | place...
AGAATTTCGAGCGGCTGCCTGACGGCACGGTCAAGATCGTGGCCAAACAGGATATGACGACCGACGAAAAGTGCGAGAAATGCGGCTCGCCGATGGTGATTAAAGTGGGCCGGTTCGGAAAATTCATTGCCTGCTCAGCCTATCCGGAGTGCAAGACGACCAAGGCGATCCCGCTCGGCGTCAAATGTCCCCAGGATGGCGGCAACCTGGTCCAGAAGCGGAGTAAAAAAGGACGCACCTTCTACGCCTGCGCCAATTATCCCAAGTGCGAATTCGCTCTCTGGGACCGCCCGGTCAATAAAGCCTGCCCCAACTGCCAGGCGCCGTTTCTGATCGAGAAGATCAGCAAGCAGGCCGGCAATAGCGTCCAGTGCCGCAATCAGGACTGCGGCTACAAAGAAGCCAGTTAAGCGCGACTGCGCTTCCCTGAAAGATCATCGCTCGGATCGTTTCCCTGCCTCTCCTGTATGCGAGTCGTGGTGCACGGCGGAGGTCGTGATCCTCAAACCGCATCGAGGGCATTCCCATATCCACCCCATATGCAGCAAGGGCGTGACGCGACAATGGCGGCAAACCGGAAGTCGTGGCATCTTGACCTGTTCCCTCATTGATATCTCCTCATCGTAATAAATAAACGGGCGGGGGGAAGGAGGAACAGGACCCCCCGCCCATCGGAATGGCGGCACAAGCCACTCCGAGTCATCGTTCTCCATCCCACGCAACGGTTCGCAGGATGCTTTCGCTCATTCCGGCCGGACTCGGAAGGCGTCGTGCGAACACATCGACAAGATCGGGATCCAGTTGCGAGCCGGCCAGCAATTGCAGGAGGCAGAGGGCCGATTTGGTATCGTGCGCTTGTCCGCTCCAATGAGGCGAGATAAGCGTATCGAACGTGTCCGCAACAGCTAGAATTCTTGCCCCGAGCGGGATGACCGTGCCGCGCAGCCCATAAGGATAGCCGAAGCCATCCCACCGTTCGTGGTGGTGGGCGATCCATAACGCCGGCACGCGCAGGAACGGAATCGGCTCAAGCAGTTCGGCCCCGGCACGGGGATGAGATTGGACCAGGGCGTACTCCTCGGCCATGAGCATCCCCTCCTTTTCCAGCAGCGCCTGTGGAACCGTCAACAGCCCGATATCGTGGAGGAGGGAAGCCAGGCACAAGTCATTCAGCTCCGTCGAAGACAAATCGACGGCATGGCCGAGCCGCACAGCGTACTGGGCCGTCCGAATGCCGTGCCCTTGGAGGCGCGGCTCCACGCGTGCGATCGTTTCGGTAAGCACGAGCAGGGCATCAATCGGCGACATCGTGCTGCATTCAAAAACATTCGTGTTCATCGTTCATCCCCTTGCGAATGAAAAGAGCCCAAGGCCGGATTACCGGCCTTGGGCTCTGGACAAGGTGTCTCTGGCCTCTCTGACAGCGTGCGACGTGTTACATCAGGCGCCGTGCATCGTCGCAAGCTCCGCTGCGTCGAGGCGCGAGAACGGAATGGTCATCACCCGCCTGCAACGTTTGCACTTCAACTGAATGCCGCCGGCGACCCATCGGGCCAGAAGCTGCCCGCACAGGCAGCGGCATTCTTCAGACGGATGTCGTTCTGATCGTGTCATGGACGATCCCGGACTATTTCGATTTCTTGTGTGCGCCTTTTTCCTCCATGCCGATCACGGCTCCCGTGTCGGCGTCCACGTGGACCTCCATGACCTTTCCGTCGGCGCCGACGATTTCGACTTCCCAGACGCCCTTGCCGTGCTTTTTCTCAAGCTCGGCCTCGATCACTTTGCCGGCAAGCTTCTCGGACGCGGTTTTGACCGCCTGCTCGATCGTCACCTTGGCCGTCTTGGACAGCTCGACGGCTTCCCTGGTCTCGTCCATTTCCTGCTTGCCGTCCTTGCCGCTCCAGGCCGACACGCTTAGGGCCAACACTCCGACCAGCACAGCGATCGACACGGCTATGTTTCTCATCGTAGTCATGATGCACTCTCCTTTGTTATGTTGTTCTCCGTCCCTCGCCATTTCACCGAGACGATAACGACAGATCTAGAACGACCACTTCGCGCCCAATTGAATCAACAGCGGAATGCCGGGATAGATGCCGCGTGCGCGGTCCACCATGTATGTCTGGTCGAGCAGGTTCTTGCTCGTCACGAAAAACGTCGTGTTGAGCGGCTTCACATGCTGATTCATCGCCGCGTTCACGATGCACCAGCCTTTGATGATCCCGCGCTGCCCGTTCGGAGTGGCTGCGTCGGTGTTGCGGTCGTCCGAGAACTGATCGCCGATGCATTGAGTTTCCAATCGTACGTCAAAGCCGATGTTCCGGTTGGCATATCCCAATCCGGCCGTCAGCGTATTCCGCGGCGCGAAGGTCAGACGATTATTGTTCACGCTCACAGTCGCCGCTTCTCCCGCCAGCAAAGCCGTGCCGGTAATACTGCTGTTGCGGTTTCCTCTGAATTCAGCCTGCGGCAACCATGTCCAGTTCAGGTCCATCATGATGTCTTCGTTCTGGTCCTGCCGCCCTTTGACCAAATCCATGAGGTCCAGCTTGGTTGCAAACTCAAGGCCCGTATGGGCTGTTCGGCCCGCATTGGTATTCGTGGCGCCGGAACCGCCGGAAAGCGTCTGCGAGATGATCTGGTTCTGGAAGTCCATCCGGAACCCGGTTAATTCGAACCATGCCCAATGTGCGGGGTTGGCGCGCACGCCGAGTTCATAGTTCCAGCTCAGTTCCGCGTTCAAATCCGTCACGACGTTCGACTGGACGGCGTCGGAAATCTTAGGCGGCGAAAATCCCCTGTGGACGCCCGTGAAAAACGTATAGTTCTTCACCGGCGAATAGGTGATGCCGACACCCGGGAGCACCTCCGTGATAAACGTCTTCGAAAAGGCTCCGGAGCCGCTATTGGCTGCGCGATCCACCTGTTCGTAGTTGACATGCTCGACGCGGAAGCCCGGAGTAATCGTGAACTGATCGGTCACGAAAAATCTGTCTTGAAAGAACAACGAATAGGCGGTCGTCGTGCGGTCGGTGTTCTCGCCCAAGCAGGCCTGGGCATTTCCAGCAAGAGGTGCGCCAGCAAAACAGCTCTCCCCCAATCCCGTGGCGCCGTTCCTGAACTGTTTACGATCCGCACTCTCGTACAGCAGGCGCCCGCCAAAGTCAGCCTCACTCTTCATGCCGAGCAGGCGATGATCCAGGTGAAACCGAGGCTCCACACCATAGACCCAATAGACCCGGTCATTGATAAACGCGGCATTGGTCGGAATGGCTTGAGTGACGCCTGCGGCGAGCGGATTGCCGGTGTTGAATGTGGCATTGGCCGTGGCCGGGTCTCCGTCCAGATCGGTCGATTGCCGTTTCCAGCGACGATTGATGTAATGACCGAAGAAATTCGTCGTGGAGGTCAAGGTGGCATTGAACGCATGCTGCACCGCCACGTGCATGCCGATCCGTTTGAGATCGAATTTGTCGTTCTCAAACGGAGTCTCATGCGGGTTCAACGCATATTGGCTCTCGGTCAAGCCCTGGTAGCTGATTTGCGAATCCTCACGGTAGTAGTTGAATTTTGCCAAAATCGAGGTCCGATCGCTCAGTTCCGATACCTGCTTAAACGTCACGTCATCCACCTTCACGCGCTGGTTTGTGAAGCGGGGCGAGTCGCTTTGGAAGTGCGTCACGTCCAGCAAGTACCCCGTCTTTCCAAACGTGCCCCCATAGTCGAAGTGCATGTTGGCATAATTGAGGTTGCCGCCGATGAATTGCGCATTACCACCGGGAGTGCGCGGCGGCATGCGAGTGATCAGATTCATCACACCACCGATCGTCTGAGGCCCGTGCAATAACTGACCGCTGCCTTTCAGGATCTCGATTCGATCAAACCGGAAGAGTGGAGGGAAGTAATAGGTTTCCGGATCGGCGTAGGGATTCATCGTGATCGGGACGCCGTCCTCCAGGATCAGCAGCTTGGCGCTGCGATTGGGGTTGAGGCCGCGGATACCGATGTTCGGCCTTAAGCCAAGCCCTTCCTCGTCTCGCACGTGGACTCCGGGTACCTCACGGAGTGCTTCGTTGATCGTCAAGCGGTGATTCCGTTCCAGATCCTCTTTGGTGATCACGCGCCCTGAACCCGGGATGTGTTCCAAAGCGTTGGGCCCCATTCCGATGACTTCCGTCAAGGGGAGCTTGATCGGCTTTTCAACCGGTTGTGTCGGGTCGAGCACGATCGGCGCATCGGAATCTGCGGCGTGCCCAGCCTGGGGCAGCAACAGGCTGCCTCCGGCGAGCAACGCCACCGTAAAAACAGTTATAGTTACAATTCTCATTCTCAATATAATGCGAAAGCCTTGCATGGCACAACCTCCTGTAAGTTATGTGATGCGGTTAAGAGAAATGCTCCGAAACACGAGTGCGGACGGGCGGGAGCGGAGCGCCCTTGAACGGTCTGCGTCGTGGAAATACCCAGTCGTCATTTGAATGCAATCTTCTTCAGACCGCTGGCCGGCAATTCGACCTCGCCGAAGTCGGAGTCGCCCTTAAACTTGCCGTCGATCGCCAGGGCGAATTCTCCGGTTTTGCCGTTTGTCAGGGTCACCATCAATGTCGGAAGGGCTTTCGCGTCCGGCCCCGGCTTGACGTCAATGACCTTGATGGTGTCGAATTTCACGTTGACGGTGGTTGTCCCACGTTTAACCGGAATCTGTTTGAGTTCATGCGGGACGAAAGCGGTTTCGCTGATCTTTTCTTCCCAGTAGAAAATGACGTTTTTGACTTCTGTTTCGACTCCCTGGGCATCGGTCAGGGTGGCCTGGAACGTTTTCTCGCCCTTGGCCTGTGCCCAGGCAGACGGGGTGGTGGCGCAGAGGCCTACGAGCAGACCGAAGCCGAGGATCCATATGCGGACAGACGGGGATTTCATCGCTTGAGTTCTCCCTGCTGAATGAGCTTGCCGGTTTGGGGATCCACGAACAATTCCACCACGCGGTCGTCTTTGGTCACGACTTCAATTTCGAACAACAGCCGGCCGCGAATGGCATGAAGAGCGGCCTCGATGACCTGGCCTGGCGTGTGCGCAGTGGCTGTTCTGATCGCTTCTGCAACGGAGACTTTCGTCGCATGCGCCCACTTGATCTTCTCTGCGTCGGACACTTCTTCAATTTCCGTCGTGGCAAGTTCGGCAGCCAGCGCCGAGGGGCTTGAAAACAGGCCTCCTACCAGTACGAATGGAATGAATCTCTGCAAAAGTCGAAATATCATGGCATGCTCCTGGCTAGCGCAAGGTGTAACTGATCGGAAACTGGAACGTCACCCGGGGTTTGCCCAGTTCGTGCTTGAGCGGCAGGGGAGAGGCGCGCCGGATGGTCTCCATGGCCGCCTCGTCGAGCACGGCATGTCCCGAGCTTTGCACGACTTCCAGATTCTCCACTGTGCCGTCTTCCTTCACCACGAATTTCAAAACGACTTTGCCCTGCCAGTTGTTCATTCTGGCCATCGGCGGGTAGCGCTTCAATTCTTCGATCCGGTCCCTGAGCGTTTCCGCCAGCCAACCATAATCCCGCTGGGGAGCCGGCGTAGAACGGACGGGCATGGTCTGGACGCCCGTCGGCTGGCTTGTCGGCTGAGCCGGCTGGGCTGACGTTGCGGCTGCGGATAGCTGTTCCATGGCGGCCGGAGGGGGCGTTTCAATCGGCTGCGCGGTGCGAGCGATGACTTGCGGCTCCGATCGAATCGGCTGAGGGGCTGTTTGGACAACCGGGGTCACGGTCCGCACTTCCCGCTGCACCACTTCCGGCACCGTTTGAACGACTGGCTGAGGTTCGGCAGGCTGGGATGGGGCAGGCCGTTTCGTCGGTGTCGGCGCCGACTCGAAGACCGACACGTCCCACTTGAACGGCTCCGGTTGGGGAGCCAGGCGGAGATCTGCCATCAATACGACGGCAAATCCCACAGTCACGCCGTGGAACAGCAGAGAGAACAGCCAACTGAGGGCATAAGAACTCGAGAATTGTAATGGGCGAGGCATCGCGTCCGTCACAGTTTCACCACTTCCAGGCTCACTTGCTTGAATCCGAGCCCGCGCACCTCGTCCACAATTTCGACAAACTGCTCCAAGAGGGTCACCCGGTCTGCGCGCACGACGACGAGCAATTCCCGCGGGTGGGGGGCCATCACAGTTTTGAGCGTGTCTTTGGTCACGGACTGTTCGTTCAAGAAAAGCTGCCCTTCCTTGGTCAGCGTGAGAATCAACGGCACATCGCGCCGGTCGCCGGCTTCCTTGGCCTTGGCCAGATCCACCGGAATCTGCCCTGTCGTGATGAAGGTGGCCGTGGTCAGAACGATGACCAGGAGCACCAGCATCACATCCACGAGCGGGATGACGTTGATCTGATCGAGTTCACGATCCATGCTGAACCTTGTAGAGCGCGATCAATTCCGTCACGCGGCGGCGCAGGACGTTGTTCATCACCACGCAGGGGATCGCCACCAGCAGGCCCATTGCCGTGGCCTTCAAGGCCAGGCTGAGGCCGATCATGATCGTGCTGACCGCCATCGTGCCGGACGTACCCATCGTATGGAATGTCAGCATGATGCCCAGCACGGTGCCCAGGAGGCCGATGTAGGGGGCATTGGCTGCCACGGTGCCGATGATCACCAACCGTTTTGTCAGAGCAATTTCAAATTCCTGCTGGCTTGGGAACTGGCGAGCGTCCACGCGACGATAAAACAACCACCGTTCCACGGTGACGGCGACGGACCAAATGCTCAGGACCAGGAGGAGCCCGATGACTCCGTAGTCGATGGCTTCTTTTAACACATCCATAATCGAATAACCTCGGACCGGTCTGTTGTTTTTAATAAATGAATTTGATAAGCAGTATCAATAACAAAACTGTACAGACCCTGTCAACAGGAATTTTCAGGATCGGGAACGTGCCGTTCGGTTGCTGTCCGACCGGTCAAGGGTATGTGATCGACGAAGGACGGGAAAACGTTATGACGAACGTCGGGAGTCATGAACACTTCATACGGGTAAGTAGTGAAGGCGTCGCCAGCCCCCGGCGGTCAACGCACGATGACAAAGGTCTACGCTCTTCGGCTAGTGGCAGGTTGTCGGGCGACGATTATTTATTTCGAGCGGAATTCCTGCAGCGCCTTCCAGTTTCTGCCATTGCGCCGCCGCCTCGGCCGCATCCCCGGCAAACGAAAGAAATTCAACTGGTTCGAAGTGCAGAGTGATCGGTCCATAGGTAAAGTGGAGACGGCCACACCCGCACGCAGTCAGGGTGGTTTGTCCGTTTCCTTTTAGCGCCTTCTCCATGATGTTTCCTTTCATGCTCCTGGGATTCAGAAGGTCAGGGTTTCAGAATGGTGATGGTCACCGACGAAATGCGTAAGTAGTCGCATGCTTCGATCATTGAAGTCATGGTCCAGCGTGAATCTCAGAAACCCCTCATGGTCAATGAGCAGGCTGCAACATGGGCTACATGAAGCGGGGAGGGGCTTGCGGATACGGGCGACTCTTCCGAGCAGATCGATCAATATCGGCACATGCAACGTGCGAGCGTACTGGGAGTATTCGCGATACAGCGCCAGCGGGTTTTGGGTGACGGCGAGCAGACAGCTTCCTGTCTGCGAAAACGCTTTAGCCTGGCGATTGAGAATAGTCGCTTCAATGAGCCCAATATGCGAGAGGCAGCACAGTAGAATCCATCTGCCATGAAATTGATCGAGACTCAGGTAGGTGAGTGCGCCGTTCATGAGCGCCGGGAAGTGAAATGCCGGTAACGGCCGCCCGATGCGCATCATCGTCGGTCGCCGATCTGCCGGTAGGTTGCTGCGCGGCAAAACGCCCGGCGAGTTCGCCGCGTTTCCATCGGGCATTGCGCGGACGTATTGCGTCTCGTCCCACAGTTGAGACATCGCTGCAGCGACATGGGCGAATAAAAATCAGACTGGTATTCAAGAACCAGCAGTCCGTTGCACTTGGGGCACATCATGCTCTTGCTCCGACTCACTGCACGCGCGTCATGGACAGATGCGGGAGGACCCAGGAGGAACCAGCCCCCCCGCATCCGTGCGCGCGCCACCCCCCGCTCGGGCGACGCGTGCGCTTGAGTCCATGACGGCGGGGTGATGCAAGACGGCCAGGCCATCTCCGGACGCTAGCGGCGCGGTTGAATTCCAGGCACGTCCTGAATTGATTGACCGACATATGTCGCCCCCGCCTGCTCCAGCATCTCGTCGGTGATCCGCTCGGTCTTGACCGGTGAATCTTTTTGCGGATGCGGCGTCGCGGTGCCTGTGATGACGGGCGCTGAGCCTGAGATCGGAGACGGCTCGCGGCTCAATGACTGTGCCGGCCTTCCGCCCGTCATCTCCGGCCCCGATCCTGTCGCCCCGACGCATCCGGTTGTCATCAGGAACCACAGGCTCATGACCACGACCGGTTTCCAAATGTGCGGACAATCAGAAGTCATTTCAATTCAAAAAACATCAAGGCCAGCAGCGGCGGCAGCATGCCGGCAGTCACCAACCATTTACCCCTGCGTGTGATCCCATATTTTCCGCGTAGGATGAACAATCCGGTCAGGCTCAAGACGATCAGGAGTAATGCAAATACATCCGAAGCCCATCGCCAACCCTGTATGCGATTACGGTGTAGCAGGTTGGTCTCGTAGAACACCGACCTTCGGGACACTTTTTCATAGAGCCCGTGTCCGGTTGAAAAATTGAGATGCAACGACGCGTTCTCGTAGTAAATTTTGACTTGATCCGGAGTGGGGAAATCATAGATTTTATAGGACTTCTCTCCGACAAGCTGTCCAAAATCCGCAATCGTTTCTTTTGTGAGCTCGCTTTTCGAATAGGATCGGGCCAGGGCGACCGGTTTTTTGGAAATCACGAAATCAGGATTCCAATCGTCCACATGGTTGAGCGCGATGCCCGACAAGCAATAGGCAAGGATGAGGGATGAGAAGATGTACCCGATATCCCGATGCATGGCGATATTGGCCCTTGTGATGGCCTCCTGTTCGGGCCACAGGGAGTTTTCCCTGGTCCATCCCGTCATCTTTGCCGCTCGTATCATCGCGCCTCTGACACGAGCGTGCGTGCTTTCTTCACATACTCGTCCGTGATGTTGATGACCCAACGCTCGACGTCGGGATCGGGGAGGATGGCATCGGGTTTGTACACAACCCGATCGGCGTGGTTCGAAACTTTTGCAATTCCATCGCCGATAATTTTAATTTGAAACATTTCATCGTGGGCGACCAGCACGGGGATGACGAGCGCGGTGCGTTTCTTGTTCAGGACCGTATTGATGGCGGCCGTCGTCTCCTCCGGCTTGTAATTCGCAATATGACCGCACCAGCCGTACGAGTATTCCGCAATCCCCGTGCGTTGTTTGACAAAGTCCGCCGCTTTGTCAAATAACTCGACCCATTCCTTATCGTAGGTTTCGTCGCCGTACCCGATGAGTACCAACCCCTCATTTGCCGGATTGTGCGAGAGCGCCGTCACTCTTCTGAGCAGATTTTTCTGAAGCATATCGGTGAAGTCGAGCGGCGGGGTGAGGTGTGTCTTGGCCTTGGGGGTGTATCGTTCGATCTTTTCGATTTTGAGCTGTTGCACGGAGTGCGGATCCTCTTTCATGCCGGCGATGGTAGGAATGTCATCGAAGGTGTGCGGGCTGACCGTGAGGAAAATCGGCACGAGGATCACATCGGTAAACCCTTCGCGGTCGAATTCCTTGAGACGCGTGGCAATCGAGGGTTCCGTGTATTCCATGAAGGCCGTTGTCACTCCTTTTACGGAAGGATTTTTCAGAATGGTCGGAGCAACATGCGATTCGAGTTGCAGAAGCCCGTTCCGCCACGTTTCGGAGCGGGATCCATGGTTGATGAGCAGAACTCCTATTTTATTATCGTTGGTCTGTTGTGACGGACGGCTGACATCCGCAAGTACGTCACAAGGAGCCACAGCAAGGGCAAAAGTAAGGAACGCGAGCATCATGAATGGCATATGCCACCTCCATTGTTTGAGCCACAATGGCTCTCTGAATAGGGGATACGTTCAAGCGGGAACCGGCCTGCAAGCGCGAGCCCCGTCCTGGATGCGTCAATTCCTCTGTCACATCGCCATCCGCATGCCGACGTAGTAGAGATTCTGGCCTTCTGGCGGAAACACACCGCCGCCTGTGTTCCAGCGTGACTCCGTGATATTGTCGGATCCGAGATAGAGCTCCATGCCGCTCTTCAGCATTTTGGAAAGCCGCATGTCGATCTGGACATTGCCCGGCGCCCGTTCCGTCTGCTCGATGCGGCCGTTGCCATTCGCATCGGTGAACGCGAACGAAGAGAAGTACCGAAGCCGGGTGGTGAACGTCCATCCCTCGTAGGTCACATTGACCCTTGATTTCCACGCATGCTTGGAGCGGTTAAAGAGAAATTCTCCTGTATTCACGTCGCGCGCATCGAGATACATGTACCCGGTTTCCAGATAGAGCCAGTCGAACGGCTTCGCGCCGGCGTCGAGCTCGAACCCCTGGCTGCGAGTGTTTGCGATGTTCTGCGCTTTGGCGCAGTTGGCAGCCGCAACGCCCAGATTTGCAGCCTCGGCGGCCGAGCAGCTGCCTGTGACGAACTGCATGAGATTGTCGACTTCGTGACGGAAGAACGAGGCGCCGATCTTGGCCCGGTCGAAATAGTATTCGACGTTTGTCGTATAACTTGTCGATTTTTCAGGAGCGAGATCGGGGTTGCCTTGGATTCCGACGAAACCGCCTTCAACAAATGTCGAGCTCAATTCGTCGAGTCCGGGGCTCCGAAAGCCGCGCGTATATGAGAAACGGCCTCGGAAGTTGCCGGGTTTAATCAGCAGGGTCGTTTGCGGGCTCCAGAACCCGCCGGCTTTGGTGTTGCTGGTATACCGGCTTCCAAGGACGACATCCGCCCAATCGAGGACACTGATCTCGTCCTGAATCCATCCCGCCGACTCGTCCATGCTGGTTGGCCCGCCTCCCTTGACGAAGTTCAGGCCCTGGATCCTCCGGATGTCGTGTTCGCCGCCCAGCGTCAGCAAATGCTGCTTGCCGATCTGCCTCGTATATTGGAACTGCGGTTCCCAGAGATCCTGGTTAAATTTCGAGAGCCTGGTCTGGACCCCGTTGCTCGCGGTGTTCGAGCGGGATTCGTTTTGGAATGCCTGGTAATGGCCCCACAGCGTCAAGGTGGATGCGGCGTCCGGATTCCAGTCCCAACGGAGAATCGTCTGAGCCCGCTTGTTGTTGCTTCGCGTCTCGCTTCGATTGGTGACCGTGCCTCCCCTGCTAAACCGATTATCGTCGGTGTAATGCGTGTACAGCGAAAGCTTGGAGGAGCTCGAAAGCGCGTGGTCGAAATTTCCGCTGACGGTTTTGGTGGTAAAATTCGGATCGCCGTTCGTCGCCACGGTGTCCTGGATGAAGTCGAACCCGTCAGACTTGGAGATGCCGGCTGCAATGTATCCGCCGGACTTGCCGTCGGCCGTTCGGAATTCCGGCGCGGCGAATGTGGTGAGGGTGTTGAATCGGCCGCCCTGGCCGAACAACAGGGCGCCGCGCTCCTTGGTGGCCTGCCTGGTTCGGATGTTAATGACACCACCGATCGCGTCGCTTCCATACTGGACGGAGGCCGCGCCCTTGACGACCTCGATGGACTGGATCTCCGGCGACGCCAGGAGATCGCGTGTAAACGTGGCGCCCTCGATCGAACCGATCAGTTCCTGCCCGTTGACCAGAAACAGCGTGTGGATGCTGGAGAGGCCCTGGATCTGGAATGTCTGAAACCCGCCGCCGGATCGGCGCTGCTCAATGGCCGGAACGTCTTGCAGGACCTGGCGCACGTTGGTGGCGCCGGCTTGCTCCAGCATCTTGTCCGAGATCCGCTCGATCTCGATCGGCGAATCCTTCTGGGCGTGCGGCGTCCAGGTGCCTGTAATGACGACGTCGCCAGCTAGGAGGGGTTTCTGCGGCTCGGATTTTTGGTCGGATGGACCGACTTCCTGACCGGTTTCGGCGGCCCACACGGCGCCCACGCCGGCATCAATAGCCGTGAGGCAGCCGATCAACATCATCGTGCACAGGGTTGCGAGTCTCGTTCGCTCTTTCTTTCGCATGGCGCAATGCTCCTTTTATGACGGTCTTCGTGCTTGAGCACGGAGTGAATTGAGGCAACACACAACTTTCTCCTGCGCCTGGTGGAAACCCGGCGCAGGGCATCCTGTTCGCCCATGAACGTCTTCTTACTGCTGAGCGAGACGCTGGAACGAGTTGGACGGCTGTGCCAAGGTTGCGGTCATCTGGCCGATCCCTTCTTCGAGCCAGCGCGTGATGACCGGATGGACAAGCCCTTTCTCGTTTAATTCAAAATCGAGTCCTTTCAGCATCTTCTTGTAGGGACCTGAGCCGTAGAGACGGTTCGCAATGACGATGACCCGTCCGTTTTTCCCACCGTCCTCGATCATTTTCCTGACGTCTTCCACGGCCTGTTTCCGCTTTTCCGGCCAGTCCTCACGCACCGTGGCGGCTCGAATCGTCTTGAACTTCACGCATCGTGGGTCTTTTTTGATCCGCTCGATGTTGCCGGTCATGATTGCCAGCCACTTATTGTTGTCTTCATCGCTGTTTGAGCCATGGGCGAGCAGAATCACGGTTTCCTTGGAAGGCTCCTTGCTCATCTCGACGATTCGCTCGCACATCACTTGCGCGATGCCGGCGTATTCCTCATACCCGCCGAACGTCGAGAAGAGGGCTGCACTGCGGATCTGCTGTGGCGGGACGGCCTCATGGCCGTGGTCGTGGCCATCCGCCGGCGGGTGATCCGAGAGGCCGAGGATGTAGTCGGTCAGAGGTTTCATATGATGTTCCAGCGCGTACATGCGGACAAACGCAATGCGCTTCACGCCCTGCTGTTCGAGCCGGGCCACGGCGTCCTGGATGATCCACGGGTCTCCCATGCCGTAGGCCATCTCGATCCGGTACTTGCTCGCAAGGGGTGTAATGACGCGTTCTATGGCATCGTTGTAGGGCTGTGTGGACCCATGCGGCATGATGACCACGCCGATTTCACCGGGTGTTGCGGCAACAGAACGGTTGGCAGTCTTTTTGAGCCACAGCAGGACATTGGGATGAGGGAGCAACTCGGCCTTCTGATAGGCCACCTGGAGCGGCTTGAACTGCTGCTCAAGCCAGGCGCTCAGCGCCATGGCATTGTCGAATTTGGGTCCGATGAAGGCGGGTACGACCAATGTCCGTCCTTGCTTGGCGACTTGAGCCAAGATACGTGCTTTGATCTCCTGGTTCTTTTTGTCCGCTCCCTCTGCCTCGCGCTCGTAATAGATCACCGACTCGCTCTCGCGGAAATGCTTGTACCGGTTCACGTACGCGAGAAGTTTATTGACGTCGGCTTTGATCGCTTTTTCGCTTTCTTCGTCCATGGCGCCCGTGCCCACGAGAATCAGCCGCTCGGCGTCCGGCTGCTGGCTGACAGCGGTGACGCGATCCAGCACGATCTGGGCGACCAGGTAATCATCGGCCATGGCGGGCGCCCACCGAACGGAGAGTCCCGACGCATAGGCCGGGAGTGCCGATGAGAGTCGTTTCAACACCGGATCGGATGCGGAGAGAAAAAGCGGAATCGCGACGATTTCCGTTGCGCCCGCTTTCTTCAGCTCTTGAGCGGCACGGCTGATATAGGTGGCGTACTCGCCCTCGACACCCGTATAGTCGCGTCCAGCCAGTGCGAGAGCAGCGAGATAATCTTTCTTGAAGTCCTGAACCAGCGCATGGACTTCCTGGTTGCCGAGGAAGCCTCGGTCCGGGGCCACAACCAGGAAACCCGTCTTGGCTCCTTCCGCCTGCGCCGCAAGCGGCATCCACCAGAACATGGTGAGCATTGCCCATCGTGAGAGTAGGGGAATCGTTTTCATGCAGACCTCCTGGATTACTGTTCGATCCGATAGTGAATGGGCAGGTGGACGACGACATGCGACTGCCCCAATGCCTGCCGTAAATTCAGCGGACAGACTTCCTTGACCAACTCCACCGCGTCGAGGTCGAGCACTTCATATCCGGAACTCTCCGTCACGCGTGCCTCGGACAGGCTTCCATCTTCCCGAATGACTGCCTTGATGACGACGCGTCCCTGCCACCCCTGCTGGCGTGCCAGGCGGGGATACCGTTTCGACTGCTCGACTCGCTGCCGCAGCGCATCAACGAGCCATCCATGACCCGAGCCGGTGGCGATCCCTCTGCCGGAGGGACCGACGTTCGTCGCCATCTGCATCCCTTGAGTCCCGGCTGCAACGTCCGGTTTCATTCTGAACAACTGATCGTTTGGTGCAGGTGTCGCCGCCGGAGTTGATGGGAATGGCGGCACTGGTTGTGCAACTGCTCTGATGACCGGCTGGACTGTGACAATGCGGGTGGTCGTGGAAACGGGCACGGGTTTCTTGATCGGCTGTATCTCTTTGGTGGATTGCATCGGCTGTGCGCTTTTGATGACGTGTTGAACGGTGACGACAGGCCTGTCGTCCGACGCGGCTTCATCCGCTACCTGCGGAGGGCGAGAAATCGGTTGTTCAGCAACCGGTTCGGCTGTCTGATGAGGCTCGGCTTGGCTGTGGGGGGCAGGGGACTGAGGCTGCAAAGCCGAAGCAGACTGTTGAGAAAGCGCTGAACTGCCGGACGGAGTACCTGCGGACGGCTCGCCGAAGGACACATACAATCGCATGGGTTCCTGTTGCGGGACCGGCTGAAGGTGGGCGAACAGGCTTCCCGCCGACATCACACCGGCAGCATGGAGCAGGAGCGAGAACGCCCAGCTGTGCGCGGTGAAGGACCCTTCCCGCAGATGAGGGGCCATCGCTGCGCCTTGAGTATTGATAACGGTTCTCAGTTTCATAACACTAGTGATATCGCAAGTCGCCTGAAGCGGGAATGTTCGTTCTCCTGCCGGGGCATGCTTATTGTCCGGTCGGGTTCGAGGCCGTGTTGTCCGTGGATAGAAGGAGCGGTGTGTGCGGCGTCAGACGCCGCGGGAGGCCAGCGCTACGACGACCGGGAGGCGCACCGCACGGATGGCAGGGAACAGGCCGCCGAGCCCGCCCATGATGAGTGAAAACAGCAGGCCCGAGAGGGCAATTGCCGGCGAGAGGGCAAAGCCGAAGGCGAGTTCCGAAAAAGTGGACCAGTTCATTGTGGAGATCGTCACGGATTGGAGCGCCGATGCTCCCGCCACGCCGGCCACGCCCGCGGCGCCGCCGATGAAGAGCGATTCGAGCAGGATCGCCGCCAGGATATGGCGCCGGGAAAACCCCAGTGCCCGCAACGTGCCGATCTCCGCCGTTCGATTCGACACGGACCCGTGCATGGTCATGGCGGCTCCCAGGACAGCGCCGACGGCGAACACGGAGGTCAACACCAGTGCCAGCAGTCGAATAAAGATGGATAATGACCCTGATTTTTCGGCGTAGTAATCCACTTCCCGTTTGATCTGCAACGACAGCCGCGGGTCGTTTTCCAGTTGGGTCTTCAGGGACCCGAAGGACGCGGGGACGGCCAGCCGCATCGTCAATGAGGAGAAGGAGTCCCGTCCGTAAGCCGCCATCAATTGCTCGACGTCGCCCCAGATCTCGGATTCGAACCCGCTTCCCTCGGCATCGAAAATTCCGACGATGGTCCACTCCCGCCGCGCAAATCGAAGCTGTTGCCCCACGCCGACGTGCTGAAAACGCCGCGCGATCTGGTCGCCGACGATGATCTCCGTTGTACCCGGCTGCCACGCCCTGCCTTGCCGCAGATGGATCTGGGGACGGATGAGCAGCGCCTCCGGAACAGTCCCCCGGGCGACCACGTTGGCGGGGGAGTTCCGGTCGTGCTTGTATAGGGTAATCAGCACTGCCAACTCGGCTGCTGCGAGCGGCTGGCCGGCGGAGTTGTGCGCGATCTGTGGATGGGTTTTCAGGATTCCCGCCTGCTCCCGATAGATGCCGCTGGCGATCTCCGTGTTGGCTCCTTTACGCAGAATCAACACGTTGTCGGGTAACCCGGTGCCGATCAGTGTCGTTTCGAGGCCGTGTGCCAGCATAAGTGCTGCGACGAACACGAACACCACCAGCGTCAGTCCGCCGATCGTGAGGGCGGTCGTGAGCCGCCGTGCCAGGAGATTGCGCAGGCTGTATGAGAAGATCAGCATCGCCGGTCACCCGATATGTCGGAGCCCCTCGCTGGTTTTGATACGGACCGCCTGCAGCATCGGCACGACGGCGGCGGCCGTGCTGACGAGGAGCGTGACCGACGTGGTCAGGAGCAGGGTCTGCGTCTTGAGCGCAAAGATCGGGAAAAAATTCCCCAGACGGCTCGAAAGGAACGCGCCGTACGCGTTGCAGGTCGGGACGGTGAGGGCGGCGCCGAGTCCGGCTCCGAGCGCGGCGATCACAAGCGATTCTCCTCCAATCAGGACGGCCAGGTGGGCAGGACGGAATCCCAGCGTTTTCATCACCGCATATTCCCTTGTCCGCTCCCGGAGCGACATGATCAGCGCATTGGCTAGAACTAACAGCGTAATGCCGTTGAGGAGCGCGGCCATCAACTGCAATGCAAAGATCAACGTGCCGGCCATGGCCACGAATCCCATCTGAAATGCCTGCTCGGTCTCGGTCTTCGTTTCCGCCACAGAGTTGGCAAAACCTGTGTCGATGGCCTGTACGACCTGCGGGGCCTGAGCCGGATTCTCGACGCGGATGACATACCAGCCAACTGAGTTGGCACGATCGGGGTCGAAGGTCTTCCGCCGTTCGTTCAAGTAGGCCCAGTGAAACAGGAAGAGCGTCTCGTCGGTGGCCGGCTCGGCGCCCTGGTAAATTCCGCGCACGACGAATTCCCAATCGCCTGGGTACAAGTTGCCTTTCAATGGAATCCGGTCGCCGAGCTTCCATCCGTACTGCGCTGCGAGCTTTCGGCCGACGATGCAGCCCTGGCGATCACGCAGGAACGCATCGCGTTCGGCTGCGTTGAGTTGAAACTCCGGATGCAGGTCCAGGTACGATTGCGGTTCGATCGCGAATTGAGGAAAGAATCCCTTGGCATCCCGGTGGACCCCGCCGAACCAGTTGGCATACGACACTCCTGTGACGCCAGCGAGCGTGGCGATGCGGTCTCGATAGGCGATAGGCAGGTGGATGGACAGCGAGACGGCATGTCGTGCGATCAGACGGTTTTGAACGGAAGCCTCGACTCCGGCGTACCACGCGTCCACCGTCGTCTGGAGCAGCCCAAACCCAAGCACAACCAGGGCAATCACCCCGACCGTCAGGGCCGCCCGGACCTTGTGTCGGAGGGCGTTTCGTACGATCAGGCGCGAGAGACTCATCCTGTGGTCCTTCGGCGTCGCTATGCCAGGAGTCCCTTGTCCAGTCTCTGGACAAGCTGGGCTCGTTCGGCTGCATGAGGATCGTGCGTGACCATGATAATAGTCTTCTTCATTTCTCGATTCAGCCGCGACAGGAGCGTCAGGATGTCTTCCGCCGCGTTTTTGTCCAGATTGCCCGTCGGTTCGTCCGCCAGGAGAATGTCGGGATCGCTAACAATTGCTCTCGCGATGCCCACGCGCTGTTCCTGTCCTCCCGACAGTTGCCGCGGATAGTGGTGCGCGCGGTCTGCCAGTCCCACCAGTTCCAGCGCCGCATGGACGTGTTGAGCCCGGTCCCGCTTGGACAACGGCGTTAGCAGGAGCGGCAACTCCACGTTTTCCGCGGCTGTCAGCACCGGAATCAGATTGTAGAACTGAAAAATAAATCCGATGTGCCGCGCGCGCCAGCGCGCCAGCTCTCCCTCGGACAGGGAGGACACGTTCTGTCCGGCGACAACTGCCGCACCCTGACTCGGCCGGTCGAGTCCTGCGATCAGATTCAGCAGCGTCGATTTTCCGGATCCCGAGGGGCCCATGATAGCCAGGAACGTTCCGGTCGGGATGGACAGCGAGAGATTTTTTAGAACGGGAATCTCGAGCGTGCCTCGAAAATAAGACTTGAACACTTTTTGAAATTCCACCATCGCCAACGCCATGACTATCGTTCCTTTTTCGTCACGTGTGTCCCGTCCTTCAAATGGGCTGGGGGATTGGCGACGATTTCCGCGCCTGGGACGAAGTCGCCCATGACTTCCGTGAGGGTTCCTGCCTGACGCCCAACCGACACGGCCCGTTCGCGGGCGACACCGTCCACGATCAGGAAGATCGAGGTCCGGCCATTGCGAGTCATGATGGCGTTTGTCGGCACGCCGAGCAACGGAGGTGTCGACGCAGGCTCCCGCGCAGCGGGTCGGGTCCGGATCGACACCTTCGCGCTCATTTCCGGGAGGATGCGGTCGTCGGACTCCATGAAGCGGATTTTCGTCATGATCGTGGCTTTGGACCGATCTGCTGTCGGAACGATCTGGTGCACGGCGCCTCGATAGCGACGGTCCGGAATCGCGTCCACGGCGATCTCGACCGGATTGTCCATCTGTACGCGACCGATCATGGATTCGGACACCTCCGCCTCCACCATGAGCGACGTTAAATCGGCGATCTGAACCACCGCGCCACGCGAGATCGCCGATGCCGCGAGCGGGGCCACGACTTCGCCCACTTCTGCGAATTTTTTAACCACCGTCCCATCGAATGGAGCACGGATATTCGTATTTTCCAGTTGCACCTTGGCCGCCTGAAGTTCTGCCGCCGCCGCGTTGATGGCGGCCTCAGCGGACCGGACCGCAGCCCTGGCGCGGCGAAGGCGCGCCACCGCCACGTCGAATTCGGCCTGTGTCGCGTATGCCTGGACTACAAGTGCGCGCAGCCGTTCATGGTTCACCGTCGCGTCCTGCAACTCGGGCCGCGCGTTGGCCAGGGCTGCGTTCGCGACCTCCAGTCTCGCCTGCGCCTCAATCAGACCGGCTGTCATATCGGCCCGTTCCAGTCGTGCGATCACCTGGCCGGTCTGCACCCGATCACCGACCTGCACGGTGAGCAATTCCAGCCGGCCCGTGCCCTTCGAAGCGACCTGCGCCTGTTTCTGTGCGACGACGTAGCCGCTTGCCGCCAGTTCCGAGGCGATCTCGTCGCTGCCGGTTCGCGCGCTTACCACGGTCATGACCTCCACGTCGATGGCGTGCTCTCTCGATGGACCGGCCAGGTAGCCTGCGGCTGCGGCGAACGCGGCGATCAACCCTGTGGCCAGGATTCGCCTCCAGCGGCCTTCTCGCGGTGCGTTTTCGGGATCGTCCGGTCGTTGAATGGAGAGCACCGAGAGGTCGGCATCTTTGAGCGGACTCTTGAGTCCCGGTTTCATCATGGGCTTATCCATTGCGCCGAGGCGATCGTGCGTTGCGGGCACGCAGACGAAAATGTTGCGGCGAACAGCCGACGGCGCGCTTGAAAAAGTGGCTGAACGTGAACTGGTCGCTGAAACCGAGCCTCTCGGCGATTCTGATCTGCGGAGATTCCGTTTCGAGCAGCAACTGCGTCGCCCGCTCCACCCGGAGCCGCCGGACGCACCGTGAAAACTGTTCTCCCATGATGGACTGAAAGAGATCCGAGCAGTATTTCTCCGAGTATCCGAGGAATTTGGCGAGCCCTTTCAGCGTGGGACCGCATGGCAGGTTCTCGATCAGAAAACGATGGATCGCTTCAACCAGTTCAGAGGACGGGAGCGGCTCACGTGTGGCGGGATCCGAAACGACGGCAAGTTTCTCAACCAGCCGGAGATCGTGCAGGAAGCTCGATACCAGTTCCTGGAGTTCCGGCTTGGTTTTGGCCTGTGCGAGCCTGGCGGCCCAGTCCGGAGAATGGTGGCGAATGCGCTCCATGAGTTCGGACCATGTGACGGGGTCAGAGCGAAACGATGCGTGCGCCAGCAATCCGCCGGATGCGGTGCGAGTGACGTGGGAGGGGAGTTCAGTCAGACCGAGGCCTCCCGAGCGTTGGAGCAAGGGGGCAGAGTGTCCTGCCTTCTGTCGGTCCTTTCGTGCGCCCACCACGTGCGTGAGACTCCTTAAGCAAAAAGCCCATGACCGCGGCGGCGGTCATGGGCTCTGGACTCCGGGTCCTTTGGCCTCGCCCCACGATCGCTTCGAACTGATCGCGGAGCATATGGGGTACTTCTAAACCGGGCGCGGTGGCGAACCTTCAATTGTATGAAACGGCACGTTCACCAGACGCCGGCATCGCTTACATTTGATGACGATTCCGTCTTGATACCATCGCGCCACAAGCTGTCCGCATTCGCAGCGGATACCACCCTGTGCGTCCGAATGGGAGGCAGGTTCATTCATGGCTGAGTCCTATCCATGGGACAGGCGAGTAGGGCCGTCACGCGAGCACCGCCTTTCGCAAAAGCCGTTAGCCGACCGCGCAACGTCCTCGAGTACGCAAACGTTGCGAATGCACCCACGAACAAACAAAAAAGCCGAGAATTGCCTACGCAACCCTCGGCTCCGGACTGTGCGTCCTATGGCCTATCGCTGGACTGATGTCTGGTGGGTCGATCAGTCAGCTATTAAACGAAACTGATTTCTATTATCAATACCACTTCGTGCTCCATTTGTCAACGTCCGCGACAAGGCCGACGTTAGGCAGCGGAGGAATGGTTCTGGTGACGATCGAACAGCACCGTATGGGTGGCGTTCAGTTGCAATTGGACGGGCGTGCCGATCGGATAGACAGTGGTCGAGGGTTCGCTGCTGTGCACGACCTGGCCCGATGGCAGGCCGACCGTGTAGAGGTTCTCAGAGCCCCTGAATTGCCGGGCCACAATATGCGCGAAACTTTTCTCCGCGGGCACGATATGGATGTCGTCCGGCCGGATCATCACCACCACCTGCGCGCCGCTCAGGTAGCCGGTCTGGTTGGGAAATATTCCGATCTCGGTTTGGACCGCCCCGTGCTCGATCGTGCCTGGGATAAAGTCCGCCTGGCCGACGAAGTCCGCCACAAACGGCGTGGACGGTGTGTGGTAGACCGCTTCCGGCGTGTCGAGTTGCTCGAGCCGCCCGTTGTTCAGCACGGCAATCCGGTCGGCCATGGCAAAGGCTTCGTCGTGATCGTGGGTGACGAGGACCGCGGTCGTTTTGGTCCGTCGCAACAGGTCGTGGAGATCCTCCCGCATCTTGCCGGCCATGTCCGGGTCGAGATTGCTGAAGGGTTCATCCAGCAGGAGCACGGCCGGCTTCTGCACCAGCGCCCGGGCCAGCGCCACGCGCTGCTGCTGTCCGCCGGACAGCTCGTGGGGGTAGCGCGCGGCCAGGTCGGTCAAGCCGACCATCTCCAGCATCAGGCGCACCTGTGCGGCGCATTCGCCGGAAGAAAGATGCTGAAGCCCGAAGGCGACGTTGTCCTGCACGCGCAGGTGGGGGAAGAGGGCGTATTCCTGAAACACCATGCCGATGCGCCGTTGCTCGGTCGGAATGAGATGGCCGGGAGCCGACACCAGCCGGCTCTCGAGGCGGATCTCGCCGACCGTCACGGGCTCGAAGCCGGCAATGGCCCGCAGCGTCGTGGTCTTTCCGCATCCGGACGGGCCGAGCAGACAGACGATTTCACCTTCCTGCGCGGCAAAGGAAATTTCGGTGATGGCCGGTCGGTCCCCGCCATAGACGCAGGAGACGTTACGAAGTTCCAAAACCGTCGGACGATGATCGTGCGATGGATTGCTGGACTGCCGGGCCGGCTCGTTGGAAGGCATGGATTCAGATTGGAACATCGTATGGCTCAATATGGTTTAGGCCGCTCGCCAATCTTTCGAGAGGAGCAGGAGAATCGCCGGGATCGTTATGATGACGATCAGCAACGCAGATGGCGCGGCCAGTTGATAGTATTCCTCGCTCGCCTCCAGCCACACGCGGACTGCCAGCGTGTCGAAGCCGACCGGCCGAAGTAAAAGAGTCGCTGGTAATTCCTTCATGCTCTGCAGAAACATCAGGACCCATGCCGCAATGAAACCGCTTTGCACCAGCGGCAGCGTCACGCGTCGAAGCGTGGCTGCCGTGCCGAATCCAAGGCTGCGCGAGGCTTCCTCCAGATTGGGTGTCACCTGTTGCAGGGCCGGCTCCATGGATTGCAGGCCGGCCGGAAGAAAATGCACGACGTAGGCGATGACCAGCACGGCCGCCGTTCCGTACCAGAACGGCGCCAGGTGGGACACGATCGCCAGCAGTGCCAGGGCACCAACCGGTCCCGGCAGGACATAACCGGCGTAAGCAGCCTGCAGGCAGAGAAGATTCACTCGTGACGGTCGCCGGCTGGCCAGATAGGCGAGAGGCAGGCCGATCAACACGGCGCAGGTCGCGGCGAGCCCGGATAGAAACGCGCTGTTCCAGACAAATCCGAAAAATCTGGCATCCACGGCCCCAGATGATACGGCTGAGACACTCCACATGGCCAGCATGCATGCCGGCACACCGAACGAAGCGGCGAACACACCGGTCGTATAGACCGTAGCGAGTGTGGCGGCGAGCGGCCCGCATTGCCGCCGGGCCGGGGCCCGGTAACGGCCCGTCGTTTGAAAAAACCGGCTCCGCTGGCGGAACCATCGTTCCGCGACGAGGAAGATCAGCGCGACAACGACAAGCAGCAGGCTCAGGATGCTGGCGGCGGTCGGATCGTACCGGCCGGTAATTTGCTGATAGACCGCGTAGGTGAGCGTCTGGTAGCGGAGCAGCGACACGGCGCCGAAATCCGAGACCACGTAGAGAATGACGAGGGACAGGCCGGCCACGATCGCCGGGCGCATCAGCGGGAGTGTGATACGGAAGAGCGTGCCGGCGCGGGAGGCGCCGCAAGCCCGCGCGACTTCCTCATAGGAGACGTTTAGGTTGAGAAAGGCAGCCCTGGCGAGCAGGTAGACGAAGGGAAACGTATCCAACGTCATCACCAGCGTCACGCCGGCGTAACTATGGGGAGACAGGAGATGGCTGCCGGGACCGGCCAGAACCTGCCAAGCTGACTCGACCGGACCGCCGGTGCCCAGAAGGTGACTATAGATGTAGGCCAGCACGTAGGTGGGAATCGCCAGCGGCAGGACCAATGCCCATTCCCATATCTGCCGGCCGGGGAACTCACGCCGCGCCACCAGCCAGGCGAGGGAGACGCCCAATACCAGGGTGCCGGCCGCCACGCCAAGCGCAAGAGCGGTGGTGTTGAACAGCAGTTCGGGAATCCGTGTCGTCCAGAGCCGGCTCCAGATGGCCGCATTGGCGGTGAGGGCCATGTAGGCGACATAGGCGAGCGGGAGGCACAGCAGCCCCGCGACTGCCAGTGCGGCGAGAGACAGGGAATCGGGGAATGCGGGCTTGACTGCGGCAGCCTGGTTCATGGCTGTTACCGGAGGCCCGCTTGCTCGATGAGCGCCATGGCCGGCTCGCGGAGCTTGCCCAGTTGAGTCAGGGGAACCGGCGCCACGCGTGTCGTCTTGTAGGGAGGCAGTGCCGGGTCCGCGGCGACGAGGGGATGGAGCGGGTATTCCTTGTTGAGATCGGAAAATTGTTTCTGGCCTTCTTCAGAGACGAGATAGTTCATCAGCCGTTTGGCCGATTCGGCATGCCTGGCGTGGGTGACAATCCCAGCGCCTGACACGTTGATGATGGCGCCCATGCCGCCTTCGTGTTGATCCGGCATCAGGACGGCGATCGGTGCGTCAGGTTGGGTCGCCAGGTGCCGATAGACGTAATAATGGTTCACGACGCCGAGGGCGACCTGTCCTTTGGCGACGGCCTCCACGATCTGCGAACTCTTCCCGTAGACCTGCGTTCCGGCGTTGACTTTGAGCCCATCCAGGAATCGTTTTGTGCGGTCGTCGCCATAGACGGTTTTGATGACCGAGATGCCGGCCTGGAGATATTCGCTGCCGGCGTTGGGAATGGCAATCCTGTCCTTCCAGCGGGGCTCGGCGAGGTCCAGCAGCGAGCGCAGATCGGTCGGCTTGACCAGCGTGGTGTTGTAGACCACGACCCAGAATCGTCCGGACAGGCCGATCCAGCTGTTATCGGCAGCCCGGAATTGAGCAGGAATCGCCGCGGTATTATTCGGAGCAGTCGGGGGGCGCAGCAGCCCCAATTCACGGGCCCGCTCGAGACTGCCGGCGTCGTTAGTGATCAGCAGATCCGCCGGCGTCCGTTCTCCCTCGGCTTGCAGACGGTTGACCACTTCCGTCGTGCCGGAGGAGAGGAGGTCCACCTGAATGCCGGTGCTGGCCTGGAACGAGTCGAGGAGGGGCTTGATCAGCCGTTCCGCACGGCCCGAGTACACGACCAGGCGGTCTGGTTCCGCTGCGTCGGGCACAGTGCCGATAGCCAGCGCGATGCACAGCGCAGCCAGGCCAAAATAGTGAAAACGATATTGATTCATCTTCTCAAGAAGATAACAAAAAAATGGGAAAGCCGTCAATTAATGACGGCAATGAGAGCACTGACCGTACAGTTCAAGCTTGTGCGTGCTGATCGTGAAGCCATGCCTCGAGGCAACTTGATTCTGCAGCCGTTCGATTTCCTCGTTCTCGAATTCAACGATCTTTCCGCATCCGGTGCAGATGAGGTGGTCGTGATGGCCCTTGTGGGCCACGTTGTCGTATTGCGTCTGTGAGCCGAAGTGACGGGCCTGGGCCAAGCCCGCTTCGCAGAATAGATTCAGCGTGCGGTAAATGGTCGCCAATCCAATGTGCGGGTCTTTTCTGGCCAGCAGGCGATACATCTGTTCGGCGGTGATGTGCTCGTTCTGGAGGAACGTCTGCAGAATGTATTCGCGTTGCCGCGTGAGTTTGAGCTGGTGCTTGGCGAGATGGTCCTTCAGGACGCTGATCTCCTTGGGAAGCTTGGCCATGTGCGTCCGGACCGGCATGGGACCATTTAAAACCAATGCATGAAAGTCCGTCAAGTGCGGAAATATCGGCATTGACGCCCGTTCAAAGGGCGCACTATAGTCCCCACTCATGCGCAAACCCGACCAAATCACCGTTGACCGCGCTTTGCTCGTCTCGCTGCTGCACCTGGCCGAGCCGCATGGCCTGTTGAACGACGTGAAGTTCCAGCAACTGGCGTTTCTCTGTGAGCTCCAGATGTTCAATAAAGGCGTCAAGGGCCTGCATTGCGAATTTTTCCGTTACGCGTACGGAGCCTTCAGCAAGGATCTGGATAACGACCTCATGTCGTTGCGGCGCAAGGAGCGGATCGAGAATTTCAGCGTGTCGGAGGAGGCGCAGGAGGTTGTCGGCATTCTGCAGGAGGCGTCCAAGGGTGTCGAAACGAACGAGCAAGTCCTGGGGATTTTGGAGGCCGTCGTGGCGAACTATGCCCCGCAGGATACGGGCGCGGTCACCAATTCCGTCGAAGCGGTCGAGTTGAGCACGCCGGAGCAGCCGGACTTCAAGCTGGCGATCCGCGACATCTCGTTTCATTCGACTCTGCTGGTCCCACACCGAATCGACGTGAAGAGCGAATTCACTTTGCCGCCAGCCGTGCTTGCAAAACTCAACGCAGCCATGGGGTATTAACCCGGATTATCCATGAACGCTTCTACTGCAATTGCGAATACGCTGCTGCGACAGGCGGGCTCGCCGCTCAGTCCCTCTGCGTACTACGCAAGTACGCCTCGGTCCATCGCGCCTCCCCGCGCCAGTCTCGCGACGCGTCTGCGCGATTTCGTCACGAACCGTCATGAATAACCCGGGTTGATCATGAAGGAACTCACGCTGCCGGGGATCGACGACTATGCGGCCGCCCATTCCTGGGCGGAATCGGAGATCTGCAGGGCACTCCGGGAAGAGACCTATCGCACCATGGAGTTGCCCCAAATGGTCGTCGGGCCACTTGAAGGGGCGTTCCTGAAGATGATGGTGCGGTTGGCGAATGCAAAGCGCGTCCTGGAAATCGGCATGTTCACTGGTTACAGCGCGCTCTGTTTTGCGGAGGCGCTCCCGGCGGATGGCCGAATCATTACCTGTGAAATTGACGACAAGCCGGCGGCTTTGGCCAGGACGCATTTTGCCAAAAGCCCTTTGGGGAACAAAATCGAGATCAAAATGGGGCCGGCGCTCGAAACGTTGCGGACCCTGTCCGGCCCCTTCGATCTCGTCTTCATCGACGCGGACAAAGTGAACTACGTCAATTATTACCGTCGGGCGCTCGAACTGGCATCGGCGTCCGGCGTGATCCTGATTGATAATGTGCTCTGGGCCGGAGATGTGCTGAAGCAGCCTCCGCCTGATCAATCCACGGCGGCCATTCAGGAATTGAATCGGACCGTTTCCTCAGATCCACAGGTAGATGCCGTCTTGGTCACGATCCGCGATGGTGTCTTGGTCATTAGACTCAAACCGAAGGCATGAGCAAATCTTCCGACATGGCGGCGTTCGGTGCGTTGGCTTTTGCCGCCGTGGCCTGGGGTGGCTCGATTGTCGCGCAGAAGTGGGCACTGGGCTCTTTGTCGGTTATTGAAATCTCGCTCCTGCGCGGCGTGGGCGCCCTGGCGCTGCTGGTTCCGCTCTGGTGGTGGCAGGAGGGGGCGACGACGAAATTTTCAGCGCGGGACCTCGCGCTCATGGCGGCGCTGAGCCTCGGTGTGCTCGGCAATCACCTGCTCACCCTGTTTGGCCTGCGCTATGTCGAAGCCGCGGTCGGCGGCGTGATCATCGGCGCCGCGCCGGCGATCACGGCGTTGCTATCGTCGCTGTTGCTCCGCGATCTGCCGTTTCGTGCGGTGGCGCTTGGCTGTACCGTGTCGTTCGGAGGGGTGGCCCTGGTTTCCAGCGCGGGATCATCCGGCGAGGCAGGCGCCAATCCCTGGCTGGGCGGTGTCCTTGTCGTGCTGGCGCAGGTCTGCTGGGCCCTCTACTCCATCGGTGGGCGTCGGATCATGGAACGGTTTTCTGCGCTGACGGTCAACTGGACGACGCTGGCGTTTTCGCTTCTGCCGCAGATTCCGCTGCTCTGGACCGACCAGAGGGCGATGGCAGCCGGTATGGATTCGGTGGCGCCTTCCGCGTGGCTGGCCGTGGCCTTTCTTGTGATTGTTCCGACCGCACTTGGCCAGCAGGCATGGCTCTATGGCGTCAAGGGCGTCGGACCGTCTCGCGCGGGCATTTTCATTAATCTGATTCCGGTATCGGCGTTGTTGCTTTCGGTGTTGATTCTTGGCGAGACGCTTGATGCCATCAAGATCGCCGGGATTGTCCTGATTCTCGCCGGTGTGTGGTTGGTCAACTGGCAGTCGGCAAGATACGCGGCTGCTTCCTAACCGCGATCACGATTGAGGAGGAGGGACGTATGCTCAAGGAATTCAAGGAATTTGCGATGCGTGGCAATGTGCTCGATATGGCCGTGGGGGTCATTATCGGCGGCGCGTTCGGGAAAATCGTCAGTTCCATGGTGAGCGATCTGTTGATGCCGCCATTGGGACTGGTGCTGGGGAAGGTTGATTTTTCCAGCTTGTTCATTGATCTGTCCGGCACCCATCCAGCCTCACTGGCGGCCGCGAAGCAAGCGGGCGCTCCCACCATCAACTACGGGGTCTTCTTGCAGGCGATGTTCGATTTCCTGATCGTGGCTGTTGTGATCTTTTTATTGATCAAGCAGGTCAACCGATTGACAGCCAAACCGGCAGCGGCGCTCACCACGAAGGAATGTTCTCGCTGTTGTTCTGTCATTCCCATGAAGGCGACGAAATGTGCTCATTGCACATCGGATGTGAAGGCCGCATAGGATTGGAGTCTCTCCATGCTAAAAGAGCGAATCGAGGAAGTCACCCGCGCCAATCGGGCATTTTATAACGCCTTCGAAAGCCTGGACATCGCGCAGATGGACCGCATCTGGGCGCATCAGGAATATGTGACCTGCGTCCATCCTGGATGGGGGCTCCGGGTCGGTTGGCCGGCGGTGCGCGATTCCTGGGTATTGATCTTCAACAACACCTTTTCCATGCAGTTCGAGCTGACCGAGATTCAGATTCAGGTCGCCGGCGACGTGGCCTGGGTGATCTGCACGGAGAACATCACCTCCAGCCAATCTACGGAGGAGAAGCAGGACAGCCAGGTGCTGGCGACGAACCTCTATGAGCGTGTGGGCGATGAGTGGCTCATCATCCATCACCACGGCTCGCCGGTGATGCGCTAGCAGTTGTGATTGGAGCAGGCAGGCGGGTCGTTACTCGACCTTGACGATCTTGACCCACTCGGTGGCCACGACGTCCCGTTCCGGCATCGTCATGGCGGCATATTTTGAAAACATCTGAGCCCCCTTCTTCCGCCGCCACTTCAGAAAGTTCAGAAAGTGTTCTTTGCAAGCCACGCCGGTACCCGTCGGGGCATAGGTCTTGTTTGTGCAATTCGGAACCAGGCAGTGCTGTGTGTCGCCCATTTTTTCTCCTGAGACTGGACGAAGTATGCCGGAGGCCCTTGCCGGAATGCAACGGCCTTCACCCGTCGCAGTCTGATGACTTGACGAGGGGAATGAGCTTCCGGTATGTGAAACACGTGCGATCACGCTGTGATGATACGATCCGACTCTCTCTTGTGATGCTGTGTCTCCTGGCGTCCACCGGTTGTCCTGGCACCGGGCAACTGCCGGCTCCCACTGAAAAACTGCTTCCAGACGATTGGGTGGCGATCACGACGGTCCCGTTGCCGCATGGCGTGGCCAGCGGGGATCCGGCGAGCCGCTCCGCGCACATTTGGCTGCGTACCTCCGGGCCGGCACAGGTGGAACTTGAGTGGAAGCCCGACGGCCAGGACAAGGAAGGCGGCCGCGCGTTGGTGTTCTCAACCTCTCAGGAGGGGGATTTCGCTGCCACAGTCCTTGTCGAGGGTCTCCAGCCGGCGACCCGCTATCGTTACACGGTGAAAGCCAGGCGGACGGATCAGCGGTCTCCTCGCGAGGTCATTGAGGAATCGGGGAGCGGCGTGTTTTCAACGCCACCTGCCGACGATCAGTCCGGGCCATTCACCTTTCTCTGGGGCGGCGATCTCGGCGGCCAGAAACGCTGCCGCGACGCCTGGGTCGGCTATCCGATTTTCTACCGCATGCTGCAGGTCAAGCCTGATTTTGCCATCGTGCTGGGCGATACGATCTATGGCGACGACGTCTGCCCGTCGCCGCCGAATGCGTCGGGCAGCGAGTTCGCGGCGGCGACGCTGGACCAGTTCAGAGCCAAGCACCGGTATCAGCGCGACTCGGCCGCGATGCAGCGGTTTCTGGCGTCCGTGCCGGTCTATGCCATCTGGGACGATCATGAGGTGCGGAACAATTTTTCAGGTCCACACGATCCGCTGATGCCGGTAGGCCGCCAGGCGTTTTTGGAATACTGGCCCATCGGGACGTCGCCGGAGGAGCCCACGCGCCTGTACCGAAAATTTCGCCGAGGCGCGGACGCGGAATTTTTCGTGCTCGATACCCGCCAGTACAGGGACCGAAACGCCGACCAGGACGGTCCGACGAAAACCATGCTCGGCGGGGTGCAGCGTGACTGGCTGATCGAAGGCCTGACCCGTTCGACCGCGACCTGGAAGTTCATCGTGACGAGCGTGCCCCTGGCCGCCCCCAAGGGCGGCACGGCGCAGATGCCGGGCAACGACAGTTGGGCGCGCGCGGCAGACGGCACCGGCTTCCAGACGGAGCTCCGGACGATCGTCAACGCCATGCTCAAGGGCCGTGTGCGCAACGTGGTCTGGCTGGCCGGGGATGTGCATTACACGCAAGTGAACGCCTACGACCCGAACGGCGACGGCGCGCCTGATTTTCACGAGTTTATCGCCGGGCCTCTGTCCGCAGTTCCGGGGAAACCGCTTCCTCCCGATCCCGCGTTCAAACCCGCGACGTTTCATAGCGAAGGTGGCTTCTATAACTTCGGCCTGGTCACAGTGAATAAGGGCGAGTTGCGTCTGGAAATCGTGGACGACACCGGCCTGCCGCGCTTCACGCGCACCTTCAAGGCCCAATAACACCCCTTGCAATAGAGAACCTCCGTCGGTTACCGTAACGTCCGTTTCATCACCGCGTGAATCATAAAGGAGATTGGTATGGCAGGCGCACTCACCGCAGTACAGGTATTTGAACGGGTCAGGGACGCCGCTGCAGACGCCACAGGGCCTGACGAACAGGCGTTGCAGATTGATTACGATGTATTGAAAGTGAACTTTCAGGCGGCGCTCGGCGACCGCAAAGTGGCGCTGATGCACATCAATAAGTTCCTGCCCGAAGGCTATGAAGACCAGGGCCGGTTCAATGTCCTGCTGCTCACCGGCGGCAAGGTGATTTTTGACATGGTGATCGGAGACTCGTATTTCCGCTATGACATCGTCTCCGTCGGCGAGCTCGATAAGGTCCAGGTGGTCGACGCCGTGTGGGAAAACAAGGAGAAGCGGCAGGAAGAACCCTTCCTGAGCCTGCGGCTCATGCACGGCGAGGAAGCCCATCTCCTGTTGGCGCTCAACGACGACGAGCGGAAAAGCCTGCTGGCGTTTGCCAACGCAGTGACCAACGCGCGTAATCCTGAAAAATAGTAACGGCTGCTGAAAAAGGCCCCCAACTTCGTTCTCGGTCGCTCGTTCCCCTCAACGTACTGACAAGGTACGCCTCGGGGCTCTCGCTCCCTGCGGGCCTCGTTGGATGCCATTTTTGATCAAGCCTGCAGAGCCTATTGGCGGGTGTAGAAGGGTAGGGCCTGCACGGTCGCGTCATGGCGCGCGCCGTTGATATCCACGGTCAATGCCGTCCCAGGAGCGCTGAAATCACGTAGCGGAAATCCGAGCGCGATCACGCTGCCCACTGAAGGCGAGCGCACCGCGCTGCTGATCCACCCGACCTCGCGATCCCCACTAAACAGTTTGGCTCCCTTCATCGGAATCACGGGATCTTTCACGGCAAGCCCCACCAATCGCCGCCGGACGCTGCCGTAGGTATCCATTCGGGCGACCACTTCCTGCCCCGGATAGCAGCCTTTCGAGAGGCTGAAGGCTTTCCCTTCCAGATTGGCTTCCGGCGGGACAATGTCTTCATTTAAATCCGGGCCGGCTTTCGGCAGGCCTGCCTCCATGCGCAACATCTCACGGGCTTCGGTTCCGAACGGCTTCAACCCCATCAGCTGGCCGGCCGACCAGAGTTTCTCCCAGACGGGGATGACTCCATCGGCAGGAATCAGGACTTCGATATCAACCTCGCCGGTTTCCTCTGTTCGAATGAGCAAGACCTGATGGCCGGCAATGTCCTGTGTCATGAAGGAGAGCGGCTTCAACCCACTCACGTCGGCAGCGAAAGCCGCCTTGATGAGGCCGGCCGCTTTCGGCCCGCTGACCAGCAGCAGCCCCCATGTGTCTGCGCAATTTTCCATCTTGGCCTTGGTGCCGTAGAGCAGAAACTTGCGAAGGGCCTGGAGTGTCGCGTCCCCGATCTCACCGGCATCTTCCAGCATGAGCGACTCGGCCAGCGTATAGACGCGAAAATAGGTGAGCATCTTACCCTTGTGGGTCAGAAAGCTGGAGTAGAGGCCCTGGCCGGGTTTCAACGGCAGGATGTCGTTGCTGATGACGCTCTGCAGCCACTTGACCCGGTCGTCTCCCGTCACTTTCAACCGGCCCCGGTGCGAGAGGTCGGCGATGCCGACGCCGCCCCGGACGGCCGCATATTCGGCTTCGGCGTTGCCATAGTGGAGGGGCATCTCCCACCCGGCCGCTTCGCCGAGCGTGGCGCCAAGCTTGAGATGCTGGTCATACAATTTGGATTGCTTCATGCGTGAGTACCGGTCATTTCTTCAAGCAGATCCCTCGTGCGCGAGGAGAACTCGTTGCGCGAGACGATCTTGTTCACACCCAACTCCTTCGCGCGTTTCCAGGTGTCCACTTCCTCGTGATTGGCAAAGGCCAGCACAGGGATGGTCTTGAAACGATCGTGCCCCTTGATTTGTTCGAGTGCCAGAAACGCGTCGAGTTTCTCGTCGTTCATGTTGAGGATCATGGCGCAGGGGTGGAGGCTTTCCGCCTTGGCCGGCACGTCGTCCTGCGTGCGGGCGCGCTCCAGCATATAGCCCTTCGGGAGCAGCGCGTCGCGGATTTTCGTGTAGAAGAAGATGTCGCTGACTGCGACGAGGACGGTTTTTGGGTTTGCGTGGTCCATCTGGTTTATCTGGTTTGTTTGGTTGGTCTGGTTTATCTGGTTCAGGAGAGCCGGCAGCAACTAAACAAACCAAAAAAACGAGACAAACCAGATAAACCGCATCAGTTGAGCATTCCGACAAGCCGGCCCAGCGCTTTCTTGGCCAGCGCGTAGTTCGGATTCAGCGTCAGGGCTTTTTTGTAGCAGTCGAGGGCCTCGTCCCACCGGCCCTTGCGCTCGTAGACGCGGCCGAGGTTCAGGTGGGGGAATGCCGGGCTTTCGTATCGCCTGGCCTGCATGGCCTGCTCGAACCAGGGGATGGCTTCGTCGAACTTTCCCTGTTCGATCAGATAGGCACCGATGTCGTTATAGGGATTACCGAAGTCCGGATCCACCTTGATGGCGTGGTGGCACTCCTCGATAGCCTCATCCAGCCGCCCCATGAAACTGTAGGTCCACCCAAGGAAGGTATGGGCCTCGGCAGTGGGATGGGACTCGATCGATTTCTTGTAGAGATCCACCGCTTCTTCCAGTTCGCCCTTCATCTGGCGCTCGTAGGCCTGCTGGAAGAAGTCCCAGGCTTCTTTTTTATCTTCTTCACGGCCTTCGCCTTGAATGAGGAAATCCTGAGCATCCATTCGATCGTGTCTCGCTATTCGTGTTTCAACTTCTTTTTGATCAATTCCGCCCCGTAGCGTCCCGATAGGAGCATGGAGCCGAAGGCCGGGCCCATGCGAGGCGTGCCATGGACCGCTGCCACGGCTAATCCTACCACGAAACAGTTCGGATAAACCTCGCCGGTGCGGTCCATGACTTCCTGCTCGGAACGGGAGACCCACATGGCGCCGTTGCCCGGCACCGGCTTGTACAGGCCCCGCTTGTTCAGCAGATTCACCACCACCGCGTCATGGCCCGTGGCGTCCACGACGATCTTGCTTTCCAGCGCGATCGGGTCCACGTGGATGATGTCATGGCCGGCCATCTCGGCCGTCGAATTGTTGACGACGACACCTTCCAGTATCCCGTCCTTGCGCAGGATCAGATCCACGACCCTGGTCAGGTTCAGAATCTTGGCGCCCCCTGTATAGGCGGCGGCGACCAGCGCGCCCGTGGCGTGCGGCGGGTCCACCACATACATGCCTTCGCAGTCCTTGATCTTCTTGCAGGGTACGCCGATCTCTTCCAGGATCTCATTGGCAGGCGCACAGATTGTGGCCTTATTCATCAGATACCCGCCGGACCAGAATCCTCCGCCCAATGCGAGACTCTGTTCGACAATGAGCGTCCGGAAGCCCATGGCGGCCAGGTCGTGCGCGCAGATCAGGCCGGACGGACCGGCGCCGACGATGATCACATCGCTCTCGATGAGCTGGTCGAATTCCTTGTAGTACTCCCGGGCAATCTGCCGGGTGATGTCGCGTTCGCGCAGGGGCGCAGGTTTCGGTTTCTTCACCATGAACACACCTCAGCGATAAATTTCGGCGCCTGTTTTCTTGAACTCTTCAGATTTTTCCTTCATGCCGATCTGAATGGCCTGCTGCTCGTCCAGCTGCTTCTTCGCGGCGTACTCGCGGACGTCCTGCGTGATCTTCATCGAGCAGAAGTGCGGGCCGCACATGGAGCAGAAGTGCGACACTTTCGCCGCGTTGTCCGGCAGGGTGGCGTCGTGGAAATCCTTTGCCGTATCGGGGTCCAGTGACAGGTTGAACTGATCCTCCCACCGGAATTCGAAGCGGGCTTTCGAGAGGGCGTTGTCCCGCGCCTGCGCGCCCGGGTGCCCCTTGGCGAGATCGGCCGCATGCGCGGCGATCTTGTAGGTGATCACGCCGGTCTTCACGTCGTCCTTGTCCGGCAATCCCAAATGTTCCTTGGGGGTCACGTAGCAGAGCATCGCGCAACCGTACCAGCCGATCATGGCCGCGCCGATGCCGGAAGTGATGTGGTCGTAGCCCGGCGCGATGTCGGTGGTCAGCGGTCCCAGCGTGTAGAACGGCGCTTCGTGGCATTCCTTGAGCTGTTTTTCCATGTTGACCTGGATCAGGTGCATGGGCACGTGGCCGGGACCTTCGATCATCACCTGGACATCGTGTTTCCAGGCGATCTTCGTCAGCTCGCCCAGCGTTTCCAGCTCGGCGAACTGGGCTTCGTCGTTGGCATCGGCGATGGAGCCTGGCCGCAGGCCGTCGCCCAGGCTGAAGGAGATGTCGTAGGCTTTCATGATCTCGCAGATCTCTTCGAAATGAGTATAGGTGAAGTTTTCTTCGTGGTGGGACAGGCACCACTTGGCATGGATGGACCCGCCGCGTGAGACGATGCCGGTCATGCGTTTGGCTGTCATCGGCACGTAGCGAAGCCGTACGCCGGCATGGATCGTAAAATAGTCCACGCCCTGTTCGGCCTGCTCGATCAGCGTGTCGCGGTAGATCTCCCAGGTCAGCTCCTCCGCCTTGCCGCCGACCTTTTCCAGAGCCTGGTAGATCGGCACAGTGCCGATGGGTACGGGCGAGTTGCGGATGATCCACTCGCGGGTTTCGTGAATGTTTTTACCAGTGGAGAGGTCCATGACCGTGTCGGAGCCCCACCGGATGGCCCAGATCATTTTTTCGACTTCTTCCTCGATCGAGGAGGCCACGGCCGAATTGCCGATGTTGGCGTTGATCTTCACGAGGAAGTTGCGGCCGATGATCATCGGTTCGCTCTCCAGGTGATTGATGTTCGCCGGAATGATCGCGCGGCCGCGCGCGACTTCGTCGCGCACGAACTCCGGCGTGATCCGGTCTGGAATCCTGGCGCCCCACGATTGGCCGGGATGCTGGATGACTCCTCCGCCATGTCCGTTCTTTGCAGCCAGTTCCTGCGCGAATTCGAGGGATTGGTTTTCTCGAATGGCGATGAATTCCATCTCCGGTGTGACAATGCCTTTTCGCGCATAGTGCAACTGCGTAACGTTCATGCCGCGCCTGGCGCGCAACGGCTTGCGGATATGCTGGAATCGTAGCGAGGTCAGCTTCGGATCGGTCGCGCGTATCCGGCCGTATTCCGACGAGACATCGGCCAGTTGCTCCACGTCATTCCGGCCGAGGATCCATTCGTGACGGAGCGGCGCGAGACCCTTTTTGACGTTGATCGTGACGGTCTGATCGGTGTAGGGTCCTGACGTGTCGTAGACGGTCACGGGCTGATTGGGCGTCGGCGCTCCGCCGTTTGCCGAGTGAGTCGGGGTCAGGCTGATTTCACGCATCGGAATGCGGACGCCCGGCAGGGTGCCGTCGATGTAGACTTTTCTGGAGGCAGGGAAGGGGACCGTCGTCAGCATCGTCTGAACCGGCTTCTGTCCGGTTCCCTTACCATTCCCGGATCCATTTTCTTTGAGAGGGCTGCTCATGGGCGTGTCCTTTCTCTCACGGGGCACAAATAAAAAAGCCGCATTCGCCTACATTATTCACGAACGTTTCTGCTGTAACCGCCGATACGCCGCTGCGACACACCGGGCCGCCGTTTCACGCGGCCGGCTGGGCGGGGCTCGCCCCTCGCGACCTCGACGTACTGTTTCAAGTACGCCTCGGCCTCTCAGGGCTCCGCGCGCCCGTCTCGCATGGCGTCTGGGCGGTTTCGCCTCGAACCGTCATGAATAATGTAGGCTGGGAAGGGGTGCGGCTGCGACGTCCGGAAGGATCACGTACTGTCCGCTTCCCTACGCTGGCATTATCCAGGTCAGGTTCAGAGGGAGTGTGGCGCAATCAGCCACATCTCAGCCGCAAGGCCCCCCTAGCTGGAGGAGATCGTACTCCTCGTTTTTCCGCCTTGTCAACCAGTGCCGATTGATTGTCTGAAAGTCCTCGCGTACAATGACAATTCACCCACTACTAGTGGGGTTTTGAAGGGCTGGAGGGGGAGGAGTCCACCTATGAAAGCCGTTGCTGCAGCGCCGCGAGCTATCACGGACTACCAGGGACGCTCAGCCGAAGAACTGTTCAAGCGGACGGCCGAGGCCAAGCGCGCACTGGGTAGCAAGGTGATGGTGCTGGGTCATAATTACCAGCGAGACGAAGTCATCGAGCATGCCGATTTCCGAGGCGATTCGCTGTTGCTCGCCAAGCTTGCCTCCCAGCATGCAGACCGTCCGAACATCGTGTTTTGCGGTGTGCATTTCATGGCCGAAACGGCCGATATCCTCAGCCGGTCCAATCAAACAGTGATCCTGCCGGATATGGCCGCCGGCTGTTCGATGGCCGACATGGCGGCGATCGAACAGGTGGACGAGTGCTGGGATGAACTGGGGCGGATTCTGTCGGTTGAAGAGACGGTACTGCCGGCGGTCTATGTGAATTCCGCCGCGGTGCTCAAAGCTTTTTGCGGCGAGCACGGCGGCATCACCTGTACGTCATCGAATGCGCGGGCGGTGATCGAATGGGCCTGGGCCCGGCGCGAGAAGATTCTGTTTTTCCCGGATGAACATCTGGGGCGCAATACGGCCAACAAAATGGGGTTGCCGCGCGAGCAGATGATCGTCTGGGATCCCTTCCTGCCGAACGGAGGGAACAGCGCCGAGGCGATCCGGAAGGCGCGGCTGATTCTCTGGAAGGGCCACTGCAGCGTGCAT
>Ga0247727_10003167_pt1 | contig 36753 bp, 35 predicted proteins | sample WisWelCaveWW1625_FD_202498 | JGI IMG/M metagenome (GOLD analysis project Ga0247727, IMG submission 202498) | Biofilm microbial communities from Wishing Well Cave, Virginia, United States - WW16-25 | ecosystem: Environmental > Aquatic > Deep subsurface > Groundwater > Cave microbial mat | place...
CGATGGAATCGCCCCCCTGGCGACCCCGATTGCGATCGAGCCTGGAGAAACGGAGAAGGAGGTGCGGCTGGAGCTGGCGGCACTTGTCGCCATCCGCGGTCAGGTCCTGGGACCTTCGGGCGAACCCGCGTCAGGCCTCGACGTCACCGCCAGGAACCTGAGCACGCGAACGTGGCGGGAGTGGGCACGGACGGCGAGCGATGGCACCTTCTCTCTCGCAGCGATCCCGGGTGAGCGCCATGCAGTGTCCCTTTCGCTCCGGCCATACGTGATCGTCGTTGCCCCTGCCGAGGACGTCCAGCTCCGAGCTCTCCCCGACGGGCAGCTCCTCGTCCGAGTTGTCGGTCTCGAAGCGACGAGCACGACCCCGGTGGATGTCTGGGCCGTGCCGGACGACGCGAACGGCTCCGGCGGTGCAATGTGGTTGAGGGCCGATGAGGAAGGCCTCGCGCGCTTCCCCCCTCTCGGCGCGGGGCGATACGACGTCTACGTCCAGGCGGCCGACGGGCGTGTCGCGCTCGTGCGGAATCGCGTCGTCCACGAGGGAGTCCATCGGGTAACGGAGGTCGATGCCCGCCTCGGTCAGGGATCCAGGGTGAACGTCCGTGCTCGCGGCCGCTGGACCGGTTCCCTCGGCCTCGTGGTGCGGGTCGAGGACGTCACGATCCCAATGGGAGATCTCCGCTCAGGTCAGAGCGCGACGATCACCGTTCCTCCCGGAGCGATAGGCGTCCAGCTCGTGCGCCCCGATCCTCCGCGGACCGTGGAACGAGCGATCGTCGTCGCGCCGGGCGAGGAGCAGGAGGTCGTCCTGGAGTGGCCCGACTCCGACGACGACTGACCGCGAATGGAGGCACGCTCGCTTCGACCCATCGTCGCGGCCGAGGCCGTCGGGTTCGCGCGTCGCTTCCGCCCCGAGCGACCCTGACGTCGTGCACGGCTCCCGCTCGAGTATTCGAGGCGGATCCAAGGCGATGAGGCGCGATCAGCCCAGGATGCGCTGCCGAAAGCGCTGGAACAGGTGCGAGGAATCGAGCGGCCCCGGCGCGGCCTCGGGGTGGTACTGGATGCAGAAGACCGGCAGCTTCTTGTGCTGGAGCCCCTCCACCGTCTGATCGTTCAGGTTGACGTGCGTGAGCTCGACGTCCTTCGGCATCGACTTTGGATCGACGGCGAAGGAGTGGTTCTGGGAGGTGATCTCGACGTGCTTCGTCAGGAGGTCGCGCACCGGGTGGTTCGCCCCGTGGTGGCCGAAGGGCATCTTGTGGGTCTTCGCGCCGAAGACGATCGAGAGGATCTGGTGCCCGAGACAGATGCCGAAGATGGGCTTCTTGCCGATCAGATTCGAGACGGCGTCGATCGAGCGCTTGACCGCGGCCGGATCGCCCGGGCCGTTCGAGAGGAAGATCCCGTCGGGTTCCAGCGCGAGCGCGTCGTCCGCCTTCGTCCAGGCGGGCACCACCGTGACGTCGAAGCCGCAGTGGACCAGGCTGCGCAGGATGTTGCGCTTGATCCCGAAGTCGTAGGCCACGACGCGCAGGCGGAGCGCGCGTTCCGGAGCGAGCAGGGTCGGATAGGACGCGTCGTAGTCCGCGTTCCAGGTGAAGGGCTCCTTGCAGGACACCTCCGAGGCGAGGTCGCGGCCGTCGGTCGAGAGCGCCGCGCGTGCCTTGCCTACGAGCGAGGCGGGATCGTGGTCGCTCGTGGAGACCACGCAGCGCAGCGAGCCCTCGGTGCGGATCAGCTTGGTGAGCTGGCGCGTGTCGACGCCCTCGATTGTCACGACGCCGTGCTTCGCCAGCCACTCCGGGAGGCTCGAGGAGGCGCGGTGGTTCGATGGGATCGAGGACATCTCCTTGACGACGAAGGCCTCCGGCCAGGCGGCCGCGCTCTCGGCGTCCTCCTGCGCCACGCCGTAGTTCCCGATCAAGGGGTAGGTCATGACCACGGTCTGACCGGCATAGGAGGGATCGGTCAGGATCTCGTGGTAGCCGCTCATGGCGGTGTTGAACACGAGATCGCCGGAGCGCTCTCCGGCGGCCCCGGCGGCGCGGCCGTGGAGCACGAGTCCGTTCTCGACGGCGAGGGAAGCAAGCATCTCGGTCATGGGCGCTGCGTCGATCCTTCCTTCCAGTGGTTCATGCGCGCCGCGGCGTAGCCGGCTCCGAAGCCGTTGTCCACGTTGACCACGACCAGGCCGGCGGCGCAAGAGTTGAGCATCGCGAGGAGCGCGGCGAGGCCGCCGAAGCTCGCTCCGTAGCCGATCGAGGTGGGCACCGCGATCACGGGGCGATCCACGAGACCGCCGACGACGCTCGGGAGCGCGCCCTCCATGCCCGCGACGACCACCAGGACGCGCGCGGCCGAGAGGAGCTCCCGGTGCACGAGCAAGCGGTGCAGGCCGGCGATCCCCACGTCGGCGAGGTGCACCGTGCGAGCTCCGAGCATGCGCGCCGTGAGCAGGGCTTCCTCGGCCACGGTGCCGTCGGCCGTGCCCGCGGAGACGATGAGGACGAGACCCTCGCCCTCGTCCGGTCGCGGCAGGCCGACCGTCAGCGCGCGCGCGCGCGCGTGGTGCTCGGCCCCGGGGATCTCCTCCTTCAGGCGTCGAGCGCCCTCGGCGTCGGCGCGCGTGACGAGCAGCCGATCGTGGTGCTCGAGGATCGTGCGGGCGATCTCCAGGAGCTCGTCGGGGGACTTGCCCTGGCCGAACACGACCTCGGAGAACCCGCAGCGCAGCTCGCGCTGCGTGTCGATGCGCGAGTGCTCGAGGTCGGCGAACGGGAACCCCGCGAGCCTGGAGAGTCCTTCCTCGACGCCGACGGTGCGGTCTCGGACTCCTTCGAGCAGTTCCTGCAGGCGCTGGCGGTTCAACCGATTCCCCGCGAAAAATGGCGGGGGAGGATACCATTCCGCCGACGTTTCCGGGCCTCGCTCGGCGCTAACGCGCCTGGGCGTCGAGGTCGAGTCCCGCGGTTCGGCCCTCCCGGAGGAGATGGAATCCGAGTCCGGCGATCATGGCCGCATTGTCCGAGCAGTAGTGCGGGGAGGGGAACAGGACGCGGAAGCCTTCTTCCCGAGAGGCCGCGAGCATGCGCTCGCGCAACCGGGCGTTGCAGGCGACTCCACCGGCGACCACGATCGTTCGCAGCTCCTCCTCGCGGGCTGCGGCGACCGTCTGGGAGACCAGCGTGTCGACCAGCGCCTCTTCGAAGGAAGCGGCCACGTCGACTCGGTCCGGGATCCTCTCGGGGGGCGGCGTGGGGCGCAGGGCGTCCTGTCCGCGCAGATGGTAGAGCACGGCGGTCTTGAGGCCGCTGAAGGAGAATCCGGGCCGACCGTCCTTGGCTCGGTAGCGAGGGAAGGGAATGGCATCGCGCCGGCCTTCGCGGGCCAGCCGAGAGATCTCGGGGCCGCCCGGGTAGCCGAGTCCGAGGAGGCTCGCCACCTTGTCGAAGGCCTCTCCCGCCGCATCGTCGCGCGTCTCCGCGAGCGGGTGGAGCTGGGTCGGAGTATCCATGCGATGCAGGGCCGTGTGTCCCCCCGAGACGATCAGGGCGAGCGCCGGGAAGTCGAACTCGTGCTCGAGGAGCGCCGCGTAGGCGTGGGCTTCGATGTGGTGCACCCCGACGAGCGGGATCCCGCGCGCCCAGGCGAGTGCCTTCGCGGCGGCGACCCCGACGAGCAGGGAACCGATCAGCCCGGGGCGCGCCGTGACTGCGACGGCCTCGATGTCCTCGAGCTCGACGCGCGCCTCTTCGAGCGCCTGGTCGATCACGGGCAGGATCCGGCGCAGATGCGAGCGGCCCGCGATCTCGGGCACGACTCCGCGAAACGGGGCGTGCTCGGGGGCCTGACTGTGGACGACCGAAGAGAGCACTTCGGTTCCGCCGCGAACCAGGCTCGCCGCCGTTTCGTCGCAGGAGGACTCGATCCCGAGGACCAGCGGCCCGGCGCTCCTCAATGGGTCCCCTCGGCGTCCGCGAAGAGCCCGAGCGCGGCTTCGAGCTGCGCATCCTCGGGAGGAGGTTCGATGAGCTTCACGCCCTCCTTTTCCTCCCAGGCCCGGATCGTCTCCGCGGCTCCCTCGGGAGGGCTGTAGCTGTTCAAGAAGGCGTGGATCGAGGATCCTTCCTGAGAGCCGACCTCGACCCAGAGATCGGGAGTGATCCCCGATCCGGTGGTCTTCTCCTCCCAGCGCTCGATGCTCCGATCGGACGGGGTGTGGTAGACGGCGGTCGTGATCTTCACCACGCCCCGATCGTCGAGCAGTCGCCGCAGGGTCTGGACCGTGCCCTTCCCGTAGGTGGGCTGGCCGACGAGAACCGCGGCGCAATGATCCTGGAGCGCTCCGGCGAGGACCTCGGAAGCGCTTGCCGATCCTCCGTCCACCAGGAGGACCAGAGGCATACCGACATGCCGCGCCTCCGTGGAGATCGCTTCCCTGACCTCCATCTCGCTGCGCGTGCGCGTCTGGACGATCGTTCCGTTCGAGAGGAAGCGGTTCGCCACGCTCACGGCCGAGTCGAGGATCCCGCCCGGATTCGCGCGAAGATCCACGACGAGGCGGCGCAGACCGCGGGCCTTCATCTCGTCCATGGCGCGGTCGAACTCCTCGGGGGTGCGGTGGCTGAAGGAGACGATCGCGAGGTAGCCGATGCCTCGAACGGGATCGATCATCCGTTCGTGGCGGACGGTCGGGTCGAGGAGTTTCTCGAGCGGGATCGAGGCTTCGCGCAGCTCGCCGTCCAGGCTCTCGACCCCAACGACCAAGACTCCGCCGCGAGCCTCGCGGATGGTCTGCTGCAGCTCCCCGGGCTCCATCGCGGCCACGAGTCGGCCTCCGACCTCGAGCAGTCGGTCGCCGACGCGGATGCCGGAGCGCTCGGCGGGCGAGCCTGGAAAGGCGAAGAGGACCTGGCCGCGCTCGGTGGGCTGGCGGAAGACGACTCCGATGCCGCGGAACTCTCCCGATGTGTCGCGGTCGAGCTGCGCGAGCTCGGTCCTCGCATAGAAGCGCGAATAGCGGTCGAGTCCCTCCAGCATCCCGCGCAGCGCGTCGTCGACGAGCTCTCGGGACTCGACACGGCCGACGAACTCGTCCACGGCGACGTCTCGCACGGCGTGCAGCAGCTCGACGTCCCGATCCACCCAACGCGTCACGATCCGGTCCGTGATCGATGCGAACGCCAACCCGACGATCAGACCCGTGGCGACGAGCAGAGCTGCCGCGTCGCGGTCGGGGGGGGGAGAACCTGCCGCACTCGAAGACCAAGCCATGGAAACAGGATAGTGGGCCCCGGGACTGCGCGGAAACGCCGGCACCCTTGGTGCGCCGGGAGGGCGGGCGCCGGGGGGCTGCCATCGACGAGAGAGGGGCCCTCGCCGGCCACCTCGGCGAGGGCCCCTCTTGGCGCTCCCGACGTCGGATGGACGTCGGACACCTCGTCCGCGAGTTCAACCCTTCAGGAGGCGAGCTCCCTTCTGCCACACGAGACTCTTCTTCGATTCGCCGACTCGTCCGGGGATCCGGAAGGTGAGGGGATCGGTTCCGAGCAAGGAGCAACCCAATCGGGCCAGCTCCTGGCGCGTCAACCGGAGTTGTCGACGATGTACCGCCGCTTGGGCTTCGAGATCCCGCAGAGCTTCGGGATCGAAGACCTCCAGCTTCGAGAGCTCCTCGATCCGCTGCTCGATTCCCGCCAGGGTGCGAGAGCGCTCCTCGATCTCGCGTCCGATCGATCCGAGGAGCAGGAGGAGTCCCGAAACCTCGTCGGGTCCATAGCGCTTGGGGATCATGGGGAACCTCCTTTCGGCGTCCCTGAGCCGAACGAGTCGCAGATCCGGGCGCGCAAAATCAAGGATTCCTCGGAGCCCCCGGAGGCGTCAGGTCTTCTCGACCCGGATCACCTCGACCGGACAGGAATCCGCGGCCTCCTGGACGCGCTCCTCCATGCCCGCCTCGGTCAGGCGTTTCTCGTATCCCTTGCGGGTGTGGCTCGTTTCTCCCGCCGGAACCTGGAAGACCTCGGAAACGAGGTCTTCGCAGAGATTGCAGGAGATGCACCCTTCGTCGATCCAGACCCTTCGGATGGGCATGTTGGCTCCGGGGAGACAGTTGGCACCCCGGTCGATACTTCAGAAGATACCTCCCTGGCGCCTGTTCGTGGCCCGGAGATGCCCGGCAGGTTAGGGTTCTCGCTCGAGCGAACCAGATCATGACGACGCCCTTGATCGAGATCTCCCGAGTCGAGGAATTCAGCGCGAGCCACCGATTGCACAACCCACGGCTCTCCGAGGAGGAGAATCGGCGCCTCTACGGCATCTGCAACAACCCCAACGGCCACGGCCACAACTACACCTTGGAGGTGACGGTGCGCGGAGAGGTCTCGCCCGAGACCGGGATGGTCATGAACCTGACGGATCTGATGGAGCTCCTCCGAGAACGGGTTCTTCCGCAGGTGGACCACAAGCACTTGAACCTCGACGTCCCCTTCCTCCGGGAGGTGATCCCCACAGCAGAGAACATCGCCATCGCCTTATGGAAGCAGATCGAGCCCGAGATCCGACCCTTTCGCGGATGCCGCCTGCATCGCATTCGTCTGCAGGAGAGCCGAGCCAACTCGGTGGAGTACTTCGGGGCGGAGCGATGACGGTCCAGGAAATCGTGCGCCGACTCCTCGTGCACATGCGCGAGGACCCGAACCGTGAGGGCTTGGTTCGAACGCCCGATCGGGTCGCCCACAGCATCGAGGAGTTGACCGCTGGCTACCAGCAGACGGTCCAAGGGGTCGTCGGGGACGGGGTGTTCAGCGAGGACTGCTCCGAGATGGTGCTCGTGAAGGACGTGGAGTTCTACAGCATGTGCGAGCACCACTTGCTCCCGTTCTATGGACGCGTGCACGTCGCCTACATCCCGGAAGGGAAGATCATCGGGCTGTCCAAGATCCCCCGCATCGTCGACGTCTTCGCGCGCAGGCTCCAGGTCCAGGAACGCATGACCCAGCAGATCGCCCAGGCGTTGCACGACGTCCTGCAGCCGAAGGGCGTCGGAGTCGTCGCCCACGCGTACCACCTGTGCATGATGATGCGCGGCGTCCAGAAACAGAACTCGACCGCGATGACCTCGTGCCTGCTCGGGGCCTTCCGGAACGACCCCAAGACCCGCAACGAGTTCCTGGGACTCGTGCGATCGTTCTCGCGCTGACGCAGCGACTCCCAGGCGTTCCTCGTGCGCGGGGCCACGAGAAGTACCGAGTTCCGTCCGTTCGCGCAGATCCTGACAACGGGCGGTTCTCGAAGCGGCACTTCGGGCCGCTAGGCGAGCTGCGTAGGAGGAGGTACGTCGAGATCGGCGACGTCGGTTTCCGGTGGGGCGTCGAAGGCCTGCCACACGACCTCGGCTACGTCTTCGGGCCGGTTCATGCTCGCGCGATCCCATGGTCCCGGAACGCCGTCGAAGATCGAGGTGTCGGTCGCGCCGGGGTAGATCGTCGAGACGCGGATACCCTTGGACGCCAGTTCCAAGCGCAGCGCGTCGGAGAAGCCCCGCAGGCCGTACTTCGTGGTGCAGTAGGCCAGGCTGCCCGGGAACGGCATCTTGCCGGCGAGCGACGAAACGTTGATCACGTGTCCCCGCGCGCTTCGCTCCAGCCCCTTGAGGGCGAGGAGCGTCACGTGGAAAGGCCCGTTGAGGTTGACCGCGACGAGCCGGTACCAGGTCGCGGGAGACATCTCTGCGAAGGGTACGATCGTGAACGCGCCGGCATTGTTCACCAGGACGTCCAGCGTGCCGCTCGTGAACGCCAGCGCGCGATGCATGGCTTCCTCGACGGACGCGAGATCGGTGACGTCCATGGGCACCGCCAGCGCGCGACCTCCGGCCGCCGCGATCTCCGCCGCGACCGCCTCGATCTGGGGGAGGGTGCGCGCCGTCAATACGACTTCCGCGCCCTCACGGGCGAAGCGCAGGGCGATGGCGCGTCCGATGCCTCGGCCGGCGCCGGTGACGAGCACCCGCGGGGAGTTCATGGGCAGAGCATAGCGGGTCGCCGGACAGCGGTCGGCTCGGATCCTCGCACGTTATGATCTCGCGCAACGAGATGGCCTGGACCGATCTCTCCGCGCAGTTCTCCCTCGAACTCGCCTTCGGCGTGCTCCTGGCTCTTTGTTTCGTGGCCCGGGCTCCGGTCGGGAAGTTCTTCTATCGACTCATAGGGACCGCGGCTGCCGTGGCTCTGCTGCTCGCGATCGGCCTGACTCTGGGGACGGGGAGTCGTGCCTGGTCCGACCCCGTCGTGCTCTCGGGTTTCGTCGCGCTTTTCGCCTACCCGGTCTACTCGGGACCGGCTCGCGGGAAAGCCTGGATGGCGGGGGCCGCCGTGGCGCTCTTCGGATGCGTGCTGGGAGTCGCCTTCCTGCTCGGCGACGGCATGGACCGCCCGGGAGCTTGGGGCTTCGTGCTCGCCAACGCCTCGGCGCTCGCCACGGGAGCCGTCGCGGGCAGCGTGGGGCTGGCGATGGTCCTCGGTCACTGGTACCTGACCGTGCCGAACCTGGAGGTCGCTCATCTACGCCGCTTGAACCGAGTGACGGTCGCCAGCATGACGCTCTCGGTCGCTTGCGTCGGACTCTCGTGTCTCTTCTTCGCCGAGCCGTTGAACCAGCGCCCCGCTCCGCTGTTCGAACCCTTCGGGCTGTTCTTCCTGGGAACGCGGGTCGCCGTCGGTCTCCTGTTCCCGCTGGTCTTCGCAGCCATGGCGGCGAGCGCGCTCCGGCTGCGGAACACGCGCTCGGCCACGGGCATCCTCTACGCCTCGACGGTGCTCGTGCTCATCGGCGCGGCCATCTCGGTCACGTTGCAGGATTCCTACGGAGTTCCGCTCTGATGGCGCGAGGCGTTTCCCTCCTTCGAACGGTCACCTCGGACCGACCGCGGATGAGCCTCGAGGCGCCGGATGGACGGGCCCTGCTCTCGTCGGGAGGCTCCGACCTTCGCCAGGATCGTCTGAGCCCCGAAGGAGGGCTCCTGGGGTGTCTCTCCTGCGGCCATCCGGAGCTCCATGCTCGCAAGGACTTCCCGCGTGGATTGGGGTTCGGGATCGTCCTCGCGGCGGCGATCCTCGCACCGTTCACGGCCTATACGAGTCTGGTCGCGGCGGCGCTGCTCGACGCGCTGCTCTATGCCTTCGCTCCCGAGGTCGTCGTCTGCTACCTCTGCGAGGCGGAGCATCGGGGCTTTCCGCCCCGTCCGCGCCATCCGCGCTTCGATCATTCGATCGCCGAGCGAATGCGTTTCGGCGAGCGAGCCGTCATGGGAAAGCCCATGCGGGAAGGCGGCACGGCGGACGCGCCCGAGCCCGAGCACTGACCGGCGGCCCGGAACACGGGATGGCGGTCACAGGTTCGCCAGGCGCTGCCTCAGTTCCTCCGGTGAACGAGCCGGCATCCCGCAGGTGAAGTTTCGGCAGACGAAGGCGAGCGTCTCTCCGGGAGGAGCCGTCTTGCCCGCGAGGATGGGTAGGAGCTCCGCGTCGGAGCTCCTACCCGAGTGTGCCACGACGCGCTGGGGCAGGAAGGTCTCCCGCACGACCGCGAGCAGCGCATCGAAGGGCGGTGTGCCCCATTCCCCGGCGATCACGATCTCGACCGGTCCGGCGGAGAGGTGGTGGACGCCGAGGAGGAGCTGGCTGAAGGCCTGCGGGTGGCGATTCGCGAGTCGACCGACGGAGCGGATCGCGCGTTCCGCTCGGGTTGCGTGCTCGGGGTCGCCGGTCAGTTCGGCGAGCCGCAGGAGATTCGAGACCTGCACCCCGTTCCCGGACGGGAGGGCTCCGTCGTGCGGGCTCTTCAGTCGGACGAGCAGGGCTTCGTGGTCCTTGCCCGTCGTGAAGTAGCCGCCGCCTTCGCGGTCTTCGAAGCGATCGGTCAGGACCTCGTTCAAAGCCAAGGCTTGGCGGATCCACGTGGGGTCGAAGTCGGACTCGTAGAGATCGAGCAGCCCCTGGATGGTGAAGGCGTAATCGTCGAGATAGGCATCGAGATGAGAGCGCCCGGTCCGAGCGGTCGCATGGAGTCGTCCGTCGGCCCGTCGCATCCCCCCCAGGAGGTAGCGCGCCGCGCGCTCTGCCGCCTCGAGGTGCCGGTGATCGCCGAGGATCTGGAAGGCCATCGCCAGGGACGAGATGGCAAGACCGTTCCACGACGCGATGACCTTGTCGTCCTTCCCCGGGGGCATGCGACGGGAGCGCTCGAGGAGGAGGAGCTCTCGGGCTTCCGCGATCGTTTCCGCGAGGCGTTCGACGGACACCCCCAGGCGCCGGGCTACGACTTCCGGCTCTTCGGGCCGCCACAGGGCGCTCGTCCCGTGCTCGAAGTTGCCTTCCGTGGTGACTCCGAACCACTCGGCTGCGATGACGCCGCGTTCGGGTCCGAGGACTCGGGTGAGCTCCTCCCGGCTCCAGACGTAGTACTTGCCCTCCTCGCCTTCCGAATCGGCATCGAGGCTGCTTGCGAACCCCCCTTCGGGGGTCGCCATCTCCCGCAGCATCCAGTCGCAGGTCTCGCGGACGATCTCGGCGTATCGGGGTGTCGGACGGACGAGGTGGGCTTCCAGATAGGCCGGAACGAGGAGGGCGTTGTCGTAGAGCATCTTCTCGAAGTGGGGGATGAGCCACTTCTCGTCGGTGCTGTAGCGAGCGAAGCCGCCTCCGACATGGTCGTAGATCCCGCCGGCGGCCATCCGGTCGAGGGTGCGCATGACCATCTCGATCGCCCGTGGATCCTCTGTTCTCTTTCCGTGGCGCAGGCAGAGCCGCAGATCGAGGGCGTGGGGGAACTTCGGAGCTTTCCCGAACCCTCCCCAGAGGGGGTCGAAACTACTCGCGAGGGCCTCGAGAGATCGGTCCAGGAGCGCGGGATCCAACTCCGCCTGGGTCTCGATGCGGGCCTCCGATCGGATCTCCTCGGTCAGGGCCCGGCCCTGCTTCAGGATGCGATCCCGGTCCCGTTCCCACAGGTCCGAGAGCCAGGCGAGCAATCGGGCGAAGCCGGGCCTGCCGTGGCGGTCGTCGGGGGGGAAATAGGTGCCGCCGAAGAAAGGTTCGAGCTCGGGAGTCAGGAAGACGCTCATCGGCCAACCACCGGACCCGGTGAGCATCTGGACCGCCTTCATGTAGATCTCGTCCAGGTCCGGGCGTTCCTCGCGATCGACCTTGATGCTCACGAAATGGAGATTCAGGAATCGGGCGATCTCCTCGTTCTCGAAGCTCTCGCGCTCCATCACGTGGCACCAGTGGCAGGCGGAGTAACCGATGGAGAGGAAGATCGGCTTGCCCTCGCTCCGGGACTTGGCCAGGGCCTCCTCGCCCCAGGGGTACCAGTCCACGGGGTTGGAGGCGTGCTGGAGGAGGTAGGGGCTGGTCTCTTCCTCCAGGCGGTTCCGAGGCGGTTGGGCGTGGGTGGACACCTTCGATCCGGGGGTACGACGTCGTGCGGGGGGGGTCTAGCCAAAAAAAAGAAGGCCCCGCGACGCGCGCGGGGCCTTCCCGATTTCATGCACCGCGACGCGCGCGGCGCTAGGCACCTCGGACCCGCGACGCGCGCGGCTCCTGGGCCTGGTGGACCACGACTAGTGGGTCATCCCCAGCGAGAGCCCGACCTGGAAGACGGAGCCATCGGGGTTGCCGCTGCTGGCATCGACGCTCGTGTACTGGGCTTGCCATTTGGCGTTGTGACCGCCCTGGTACCAAGCGGCGACCACGCTGAGGAGCGTGTTGTCGTTGCTGAACTGGTCGTTGTCGAGCGACTCGTACCGAACGCCCAGTTCCCACTCGGGGGAGAGCAGCCAGCTCGCCCAGAGATCCCAAGGGCTGGAATCACCGTCGAAGTCAAGGAACGTGCCGCTGAGGAAGTCGTCGGAGTTCGAGCCTCCGAACGGGCCGTTCGTTTCGAAGAAGTTGGCATCGTCGCCGAGCTTGACGTACTCGCCGCCAAAACCCAGCGGTCCTGCGCTTCCCGCCACGTCGAGGGCCCATGCGTTCGTGTCCGAGTTGCCGCTGTCGAGGCTGTCGTCCGTGTAGTAGGCGACGCCAACGGTGGCGTTCACGTCATCGTTGCCGCCCAAAGCTCCTTCGGCCATGCCCGCGCCTGCCCCGAGGTCCCATTCGCCCCGAAGGAAGTAGGCGTGGTCGGTCTCGTCCGAGTCGTCGCCATTGAAGACTCCGAGGAACCAAGCGAGGGCGTCGTAGTTCCCCCTGGCCTGGATGCCGAGGTCCCAGTAATCGAACGCCGAACCGATGGCCGAGCGATCGATGAACAGGGTCTTCTCGGGGTCGATGAAGCCGGTGCGAATGAAGCGAGGCTTCATCGAGCCCATCGAGGCCGTGAAGTACTCGCCACAGTGCCACCAAGCGTAGGCGTCCTCGAGAACGATGTCCTCATTGCCGAAGTTGTTCTCGACGTCCGTGTTGAGCCGCCAGCCGTAGTCACCCTGGCTTCCCCAGACCGCGAAGTCGACGTCACGGAAGCTGAAGCCGTCGATGTCGTCCCCCCCGAAGGTGAGGATGTCATCTCTGCTGTAGGTGAAGGCCGTGCGGAGCAGAACAGCCCAGCCCATGCCGTCTCGAGGAGGCGTGAGCGACGACGCGAGATTCTTGATCTCGCCGTCTAGCGCCAGCCACTCGTTGTCGCCCGTACCGGCGTTCGACGCCGACCCGGCGGCCGCGAGGGCCAGAGCCGTTGTAACGAGTTTCTTCATGAGTACATGCACTCCGGAATGTGTGAGAGAGTTCCTAGGATGGGGATCCTGGTGGGCGTGAGCTTACGGTCCCGGTCCCTCAAGAAAAGAGAATCGCCGCGGTTTCCTTGCCCCCCCCTTGGGTTCTCGAGACGGGATGGCTCGATGTTCGGGCCGTGAAACCGTGCGAGACTTAGAAATGCCTATTTCGCTTCACGTCGGAATCTAGGCAAGATCCGGGCTCGATTCAGTCTTTCTTCCCCCGCTCCCGGAGAGGGTCGTCCGGGAAGCTCCAAGAGGGCGAAAGTCCCAAGTTCGCCAGGTGAGCTTCGAGGAGGTGGTCCGCCTTCCGGACCCCTCGTGCGAGTCTTGCGGGCGGATCGAACCCCAGGGCCTGCGCCGTGATGAGTCTCGCCTCGAGCCTTTCCCGCGCCTCGAGGGCGTACTCGAGGTCATAGTTGGGAAGGATCAAGAAACGAGGGTCGGCGGATTGGACGTGCTCGGTACAGGCAAGGGAGAGCTCGTCCTGGATCGCTCCCGCCCAGGCCCCGCCGAGGTGCGCCGTAGCTTCCCGGACCCGACTCAGCCAGTCTCGTGAGGAAGCTCCTCCGTTCTCGCGAATCCAGCGACCGAGTGGGATGAGCAAGGCACGGGCATGCTGCCGGTCGGGCCGGGAACGGCGCTGCAACCGGCGCAGACTGTCCAGGGCGGCCTCCAAGTCGCGCGAGAGCGAGTCGGTCATTCCTCTTCCACGGATCGTCGTTCGTGCTTCCTTAGCCCCTTGCGTCGTTTGGACTCGAGCCGACGGCGGCGAGACGAGGCACTCGGGTGCGTCTTCACGCGCGGCTTGACGGTCGCCAAAGCCCCTCCGAGGATCCGGGCCAGTCTGGCGCGGGCCTCTTCCTCGTTCCTCCGGCGCTCCCGGTGGATCGAGGCCTGGATCACTAGGTCCCCGCTCCGGGTCAACCGAGGGGCCAACTTCTGGAGGAGCCGGGCTTTCTGTCCGTCGTCGAGGACCCCGCTCCGCAAAATCGAGAAGCGGAGCTCCACCTTCGTGGCGACCTTGTTCACGGCCTGGCCCCCTGGCCCTCCCGCCCGAACCGCTCGAAGGCCGATTTCGCCTTCGGGGAGGACGAGGTCGGGATTCACTCGAATCCCAAGCGCCCTCTTCGACCTGGTCATCCGAGTCCTGGGGTCATCGAACCCCGGGGTCGTTCTCCCGCAGCATCGTGAAGGGAAAGATCCCCGTGTCGTGGCCATCCGAGAAGCGTAGGGCGATCCCGTAATTCCCCACCAAGCGCGTCTCCGATTGGGTGAGTTCCGCGGGAACCGAGCGGGGATCGTGGATGCGCCGCCCGGTGGCCTCGTCGACGCACCGAGCGCAAGGGCAGAGCTCCCGCAGGCGGGCGGCGGTGTAGACGCTGCGCTCCCCGTCGTCCCACTCGATCACGATCCGACTCGGATCGCTCTTCGTGATCGTCCTCGGACGGGCCGACATCGGTTCGCCTTCTTGGCTGCCTGAAGGGGGGTGGGCAAGACCGGAGTTGAACCGGTGACCCCTTGATTTTCAGTCAAGTGCTCTACCAGCTGAGCTACCTGCCCACGGCCGGGAGTCCGGCGACGAAAGGGCGGCAGTCTGACCCCCCCGGGCCGGGCCGTCAACAGGACCTCGGACCCGCCAGGATCGTCCGCGCCGTCGCAACGTCCGTTCGGATCTGGTCCGCCAGGGCTTCGATTCCATCGAAGCGACGCTCGCCGCGCAGCCGCTGGACGAACTCGAGCTCGACGTTCACACCATAGAGGTCGCCTTGGAAGTCGAAGAGGTGGACTTCCACGTGTGGCGCCGAGGATGTCCGGGCCTCCACCGTGGGGCGGAATCCGATGTTGGTGACCCCGGCAAGGACTCGGTCGGCGAAGCGCCCCTCCAGGATCCGCGCGCGGCAAGCATAGACCCCGGTCGGAGGGTGGAGTTCATGGTGGAGGTCGAGGTTCGCGGTGGGGAACCCGATCTCTCGTCCACGGTGGGCTCCCGGGACGACCCGGCCGAACACGGTGACGGCTCGACCGAGCATCGCGCAGGCGCCCTCGAGGTCGCCGAGCTCCACGGCTTCGCGGATGGCTGTCGAGGAAACAGGTCGGCCGCGGACCACGACCTTCGGAACCACTTCCACGTCGAACCCGAGCGACGCGAGGAACTCGGGGGTCCCCTGGCGGTGATGCCCGAACTTGCTGTCGAATCCCAGCACGAAGCGCCGCACCCCGAGGCTCCGAACGCCGATCTCCTCCACGAATCCCTCGGCCGAGAGCTCCCTCAGGGATTCGTCGAACTCGAGCACGACGGTGTGTCCGATGCCCGCGCGGGCGAACAGCTCGAGGCGGTGTTCGAGGGTCGTCAGCGTCCGGGGAGCTCGCCCCAGGAGCAGGAGTTTGGGGTGGCTCCGGAAGGTGACGACCATGGGCACCGACCCGAGGCTCCGGGCCGCCCCCACGTTCGCTTCCAGGATCGCTCGGTGGCCGAGGTGTACCCCGTCGAAGACCCCGACCGACAGGACCGATCCCTCCGCCGGCGGGGAAAGCCCTCCGCGATCGAAGGTCGTGATCACGGACTCGTGCGGACCTTCTCCTCGGACCGACGATAGCGGCTCACGAGATCGTCAAGAGCGGCCTTGTTGCGGAGCTTCTCCGCGGGGGGCATGCGGTCGACGAGCAGGATGCCCTCGAGGTGGTCGTACTCGTGTTGCACGATCCGGCTCGTGAAGCCGTCGAAGGTGCGTTCCAGGGGCTCGCCCGTGGCCGTGAACGCCTTCACCCGGCAACTCTCCGGGCGCTCGATCTCGGCGTAGATGCCGGGGAAAGAGAGGCAACCCTCCTCGAACAGCGTCTGGGGGCCGAACTTGTCCACCAGCGCGGGGTTGATCAGTGCGAACTCGTCCGCCTTCTCGCCGGTCGGATTCAGGACCAGGATCCTCTTGCGCAACCCGACCTGGGGGGCGGCGAGCCCGACGCCCTTGCTGGCGTACATGCGTTCGAACATCCCCGCTACGATCTCGGCGAGCCCAGGGTCGAAGGCCTCGATGGGATCCGCCCGCCGGCGGAGCACCGGACTGGGGTAGAGGCTGAGGTCGAAGTGCAGTTCCGTGGGCATGGCTCGCGGTTCGAACCCTACCATAATCGGCCCTGGATCCCGGGTTGGAAGACCCCCGGCCGACACCGCTCACGAACCCCCTTCGTTGACCGTTTCTGCCCCCCCCGATAAGCTCCTACGCCCTCTTTCTTGGCTGGGACTTCCCCCGGCCCGCCGGGGTCGGGTCCGCTTCGGAGGGCCTCGGATCCGCGAGGGTCCCCTTCCATCCTTCGTATTGGACTTCTCGAAGCACATCCAGAAGGCCGAAGAAGCGCTGAGGCGGCGGAACCACGACTTCGCTGTCGAGCTCTATCGCCAGCTCGTCGATCTCGATCCCGCTCACGGCGAGGCTCGATCCGGGCTGCGCAAGGCCCTTCGCAAGCGCTTCGAGAGCCATCAGGGAGGCAAGTTCCTGCGCGCGCTCTCCGGAGCCGTTCCCTTCTCGCGGGCCAAGGCTCTCGGCAAGATGGGCAAGCACGAGGCCTGTGCCCGAGCTCTCGAGGACTACCTCGCTTCCAATCCCCTCGACGAGGAGGCGAACCTCCTGCTCGGTCGGTCCCTGGAGAAGGCAGGTCATCCCGAGGCCGCCCGCGCCGTGTACCAGTTCGTGGTCGAGATCGCCCCCAAGAACGTCGAGGCGTTGAAGCGGGCCGGGGCCTTGCTTCACCGGGGAGGAGAACTCGAGGGGGCGCTCGCTTGTTACGAGAAGGCACTCCAGGCCGATCCGCGCGACCAGGAAGCCCTCAAGGCCCGCAAGGACCTGGCCGCCGACATGGCGCTGTCGCGCACGGGCGACGCGCGGGTCGGCCACAGCCGCGAGCTCATCAAGGACAAGGAGCGCGCACGGAGCTTGGAGCGGGCCCAAAAGCTCCACTTCTCCGAGGACGAACTACGTTCCGAGCTCGGGCGGTTGGAAGGACGTCTCTCGGAGTCGCCTTCCGATCCGGACCTCCTGGTCGAGCTCGCGGAGGTCCACGACCGGCTCGGGGATCCCGAGGCTGCCCTCGCCGGCATCCGGCGCGCCCTGGAGCTGCGGCCCGATTCCATCGACCTCGTGGCGCGTGCCGGCGACCTCGAGTCCAAGCGTCTGAAGCGCGAGATCGTTCGGGCCGACCGCGAGGGGCACCCGGACGAGGCAAGCCGGCTCGAGGCGAGCCTCGTCGCGTACGAGGTGGCCGACCATCGTCGTCGCGTCGAGCTGCGTCCGGGCGACAACGCGCTCCGGCTGGCCCTCGCCCGCAAGCTCCTGCGTGCCGAGGAGACCGACGCCGCCCTGGCCGAACTCCAGCGTTGCCAGAACGAACCCCGCCTGCGGAGCGAAGCCCTGTTCCTCCTCGGAGCCTGCTTCCACCGCAAGGGAATCCTCGATCTCGCCCGCAAGGACTACGAACAGGCACTCGAGGGAACGAACGACACGAGCGAGCGCGCCAAGGAGATCCTCTACAATCTCGGGCTCATCGCCGAGTCGCAGGGCCGAGCGGAGGAAGCGCGCTCGTTCTACCTGCGCATCTACGAAATCGACATCGGCTACCGCGACGTAGCCAAGAAGATGGAAACCCTGAACTCCTAGTCATGCCGAACAGCAAACAAGCCGCCAAGCGGGCGCGTCAGAGCGAAGAGCGCCGCCTCCAGAACAAGTCCGTTCGCAGCGCGATGAAGACCGCGATCAAGCGCGCCTCGGCCGCCACTACGCCCGAGGCCGTTGCCGATCTCGTTCCGGCGGCGATGAAGCGCATCGACAAGGCCGCCAAGACGAACGTGATCCACCGCAACGCCGCCGCGCGCCACAAGTCGCGTCTCGCCCGCCGTCTCGCCCGGGCGACGATCGCCTGACGAGCTCGTCCTGGTTCCTCAGCGCGCGCCGAGCACGCGGGCGTACCGGAAGTAGACCTCGACGCAGAGCGTCATGAGGGCCGTCGAGTAGACGCGCCCTCCGGCGTAGCCCCAGGGGCCGACGGGATCCCAGGAGCCCTTCTCGTCACCGTCGGAGCGCTGGTTCGGCACGATCGCCTGGCGCATGGCCTCTTCCCATTTCTTCCAGTAGTCGCCGCCCATCTGGAACATCGCGTAGGTGCCGTAGTACCAGTAGTACATGTCGCAGCCGAAGCCCTCGACGTCCCACTCGGGGAGCTTGTGCAGGAGCAGGTCGGCGTGCTTGTAGAAGATCTTCTCGCCCTCGAGCTGCGTCTTCTCGGGGTCCTGGTGCAAGAAGATGCGGCACAGGAGCCCCACGGAAGTCATCGCCTCGCCCTTCTCGCGCGGCCAGCGCTCGTTCACCGGGGTGCGGGAGGAGAGGGTGTTCTTGGCGTTGTAGCCCACGCGGCCCGAGCGCACGTCCGTCACGTCGTCGATCCACGCCAGGCCGCCGGCGAGCGCATCCTTCTCCACGACGAGCCCTGCTTCTTCCGCCGAGGCGAGCGCGAAGAGGCACCAGCCGGTGACGGAGGTGTCGTTGTCGCCGAGCGGCGGGACATCGTAGCGCCAGGCCCGGTAGGGGTTGCGCGCCTTGTGGATGAAGCCCACTGCCTTCTGCACGGCGGGCTTCATGAGCGGGCTCTTCGAGAAGTAGTAGGCCTCCGACATCGCGAGCGTGGCGATGGCGTGGTCGTAGAGGAAATCGCGGCCGATGGCGTCGCCGAAGAGACCGCTCTCGGGATCCTGTTGTTCGCGAAGCCACTTGATCCCGCGCGCCACGACCTCCTTGTAGGGGCCCAGGTTGGTCGTGTTCCCGTCGCCCAGGAACGCCAGGAGCGCGAGCCCGGTGATCCCGATGTCGTGCGTCGCCTCGCCGGGGTTCCCGCACACCGTGTTGCCGATCTTGCCGCACTGCGAACTGAACCCGTCGCAATCCCAGTAGCCGTCCGGGTGCTGGTGGGACTTGAGCCACTCCAGGGCGTCCTTCAGCGCCTGTTCGGTTGCCGATCCGCCGGCCGCGCGCAGGTTCTTGCTTCCGCCGAAGCGACCGCCGTACTTGCCACCGGCCCCTCCGCCCACTCCGATCAGATCGTTGATGCCATCGCCCTGGAAGGGAGCATCGGAGATGAAGTTCGGATCGCCCGTCGTCGAGTGGAACTCCTCGTCCGTGTCCTCCTCGTTGTGGTCGGAGATCTCGGCGTCCTTGAGGATCGGCTCCTCGAGGGGTTGGATGTCGACCTCCTCCTCGATGACCTCCTCCTCGGGCTCCTGGAAGGTTTCCTCGGGCGGAGGGATCACGGTCGCCTGGATCTCGCGCGCCTTCTTGGCCTCGAACTGCTCCCAGGGGATGGCATTCAGGATGAACAGGAGCAGCAGGTGGGCAGCGGCCGAGATCGCGAGCCACGGGGCCCGGTGCATCCAGTCGTAGAGGATGTCGTTGAACGTCTGTTCCTGTTCCCAGGGCTTGGGCAGGTTCGACTCGATGTGGACGTTCGAGTAGTCGGCGCTCATGGCGGCAGCCAGGCGGAGAGATGGGGCCGATCTCCCCAACGCACCGGCGGCGGGGCGGGTTCACCCCCGGTTCGATCTTCGGGGCGGGGAGTATATCCCCGCCGGAGAACGGGGACTACGGCGCGCGGGGTGCGCTCCGTGGCGGATCCGAGCTCTCGCGCAGCCCCGGGCTGAGCCAGGTGAAGGCCTGCTTGCCGAGCTCGGCTCGCTCGCGGCCGAGGATGCGCTCGGTCCGCTTCTCCTCGAAGGCCTTGCGCAGGAGCGTCTGGATCCTTCGGTCGTCGAAGGGGGGCGGGTCGTTCTCGACCTTCTGGTTCAGGCGGGGGAGCACCAAGGCCTGCGTCGGGCCACCTTGGGGCAGGGTCAGGATCTCGCCGATGTCCCCGACCCCTCCCTTCGCGGCGAAGTCGTGCAGCCCCGGATCGCTGATCGCGTTGATCGGGACGAGCCCCGTCATTCCCTGGGTCTCGACCCGTTCCGAGGCGATCTCCTGGACGAGCGCTCCGAAGTCCTCGCCCGCGAGAGCCCTCTGCCGCGCCCCCTCGAGGATCGAGCGGGCGGCGTCGAGCCCTCCGGCGGCGCGGACCGAGAGCACGAGGATCTGGAGCTCGACGCGATCGGGCTCGAGGTCGTCCTTGTTCGCACGGTAGATCGCCCGCAGCTCGCCGGGGCGGATGTGACGGTCCCGGGTCGGGCGCTTGTCCCCGAAGCTCTCTTCCCCGACCTTCGTCTTTTCCCAGACGTAGCGATAGAGATCCTTCTTCTGCTCCGTGCTCCAGGAGAAGGCGTCTTCTCCCTGTCGCAGGAGCTCGTCGACGAAGGTGGGGATCTGCGAGGAATTCTCGGCGAGCTGGGCCTGGACGATCCGGTCGATCTGCTCTCGATCGAGTCCCATGTCCTCCCCGGCCTGGGCCTCGAGTTCCCGCAGGACCAGGCGTCTCACGAGGACCTGGGTGAGGTCGTCGATGTCGTCCTGGCTCTGGATGCGTTCCCGGTTCCTCTCCGCCTCCTGTCGCACGAACTTGTCCAGGGCGCGCAGGGTGACGACGTGGTCCCCGGCCTGGACCGCGACGCCGTCGAGGAGCACCCAGCCTCCGTCCTGCGCGCGGACCGGCGCCGGTTCGTTCGTCTGGGCGAGGAAGAGGAGCAGCGGGAGCATGCCGGCTTGGGAGCGCGTCCGAGAAGCGGAGCGCTCCTACGAGAAGTACCCAGTTCCGTCCCTCTGCGCAAAGCCGGACAACCGGCGGTTCCAGTAACGGCCCTGCGGGCCGCTACGGGGGCGTCATCTTGGGAGGCTCGGGCGCCCCCCGCAAGATGCGCCGGATCCAGAGCGAGGCCTTCGCCGCCGTGCGCTCCGCGGGCGGAACCACGAGGTGCGCCCGTCCCGCCGCCAGCGCTCGCAGCTCGACCCGCTCCGCCCCGAAGGCCCGCTCGAGCGCGATCCGGTCGCGATACTCGATCAGGAAGGTCTCGCCCCGGAATCTGAGCCGGCGGATGCCGATCGAGGCGAGGAGCGAGCGCAGCTCGAACTGGCGTACCAGGGTCTCGGCCTGCGCGGGGATCCGCCCGAAGCGGTCGCGCAGGGAGAGGAGCGTTTCCTCGGCCTCCTCCGCCGACTCGATCGCGGAGAGTTTGCGCAGGATCTCGAGCCGGTCCTTCGGCGCGGGGATCCAGTCCTCGGGCAGGTAGGCCTCGAGCCCGAGCTCGATCTCGACCGCCCCCGATTCGATTTCCTCGGTGAGCGCGCGCGGGATCTCGAGCGAGAGCTCCTCGCGCGTCGGCGCCGAGTCGCCTGCCTCGCGCAGGCGCTCGACCGTCTGGCGCAGGAGCCGGCAGTACATGTCGTAGCCCACGGCCGCGATGTGCCCGGATTGTTCCGGTCCGAGCAGGTTCCCCGCTCCGCGCAGCTCGAGGTCCTTCATGCTGATCTGGAAGCCCGCGCCGAGCTGGGTCAGCTCCTCCAGGGCCTTGAGCCGCTCGCGCGCGACCTCCGAGAGCGGCCGCCCGCGGTCGATCAAGAGATAGCAGTAGGACTTGTGCTCGCCGCGTCCCACCCGGCCGCGAAGCTGGTGCAACTCGGAGAGGCCGAAGTGATCGGCCTCGTCGATCAAGATCGTGCCAGCGCTCGGGATGTCGATGCCGTTCTCGACGATGGTCGTGGCCACCAGGCAGTCGACCTCCCCGTGCGCGAAGGCGTCCATGACGCCGGACAGCTCGCGCGTGCTCATCTGCCCGTGGCCGACGGCGAAGCGCGACTCGGGCGCGAGCCGGGCGAGCTCCTGCGCGCGGCGCTCGATCGAGTGCACGCGGTTGTGCAGGAAGAAGGCCTGTCCGCCGCGGTTCTTCTCGCGCAGGAGGGCCTCTCGGATGCGCTCGGTCTCGTCGGACCAGAAGAGCAGCGTCTCGATCTCCTGCCGCCCCTCGGGAGGCTCGGCCAGGGCCGAGATGTCGCGCAGACCCGAGAGCGACATGTGCAGCGTGCGCGGGATCGGCGTGGCGGAGAGCGAGAGCACGTCCACCTCGGCGCGCAGTTGCTTGAAGTGCTCCTTGTGTCCCACCCCGAAGCGTTGCTCCTCGTCGACGATCAGGAGCCCCAGGGCCTTGAAGCGCACGTCCTGCGAGAGGATGCGGTGCGTCCCGATCAGCACGTCGACCTGGCCGCGCTGGACGCGCTCGATCGTCTCGCGCTCGCGCGGGTGGGCGACGTAGCGGCTCAGGAGCTCGACCGAGAGCGGGAAGTCCGCCAGGCGCTCGCGGAAGGTCTCGTAGTGCTGCTGTGCGAGCACGGTGGTCGGGACGAGCAGGGCGACCTGGCCACCGCCCGCCACGACGCGGAAAGCCGCCCGCAGTGCGATCTCGGTCTTGCCGAAGCCCACGTCGCCGCACAGCAGGCGATCCATGGGGCGGGGCGCGACGAGGTCGCGCTCGATCTCCTGGTCCGCCACGCGCTGGTCCTTCGTGTCGGGGTAGGGGAACGCGCGCACGAACTCCTCGAAGAGCTCGCGCGGGAAGTTCCAGGGCGGGCGGCGGCGGAGCTCGCGCTTGGCCTGTATCAGGAGCAGCTCGGCGGCGAGATCCACCAGCGCGCGCTCGACCTTCTCCTTGCGGCGCCGGAAGGCCTGGCCGCCGACGCGGTCGAGCTCCGGCGCGGTCGAGCCGCTGCCGACGTAGCGCTGCACGAGGTCGATGCGCGACGCGGGAACGTAGACGCTGACCTCGCCCGCGAAGGAGAGGTGCAGGTGCTCCTCCTCGCCGCCCGCGCGCTCCATGCGCAAGAGGCCCTGGAAGCGCGCCACGCCGTGCACCGCGTGGACCACGAGGTCGCCCTCGGCGAGCTCGAAGAAGGACTCGAGCGCGCGCACGCTGAGCTTGCGCTCCCGGTGGGCGCGGCGCCTGGCGGCGAGGACGCCGGTGAGCTCGCGGTGGTTCACCACGACCAGGCCGAGCTCCGGCCAGCGGAAGCCGCGCGAAAGGGTTCCCACGCGGAGCTCGATCCCGGCGCGGTCCTCTCCCAGGAGCTCGCCGAAGCGCTGTGCCTCGGCCTCGTTCGCGCACAGCACGATCGTGCGGTTCCCCTGGCGCGCCTCCTGCCGCAGGAGCTCCGGCGCGGCGCGGATCCCTTGCGCGAGCCCCTGCACGGAGCGCACGTCGAAATGGAGGTCCTTCGCCGGCAGGCTCTGCAGCGAGAGCGTCCGCCATCCCTGGACGGCGCCGCGCAGCTCCATCAGGTTCTTGGCGTGCGCGCTCGACTGGACGCGCAGCCCCTCGGCCGTCTCCTGCAACCGCAGGGGTTCGATCTCGGCCCAACGGGTGGCCGAGGAGAGCATGCGCACGGCGAGCTCTCCGCGTCCGTCCTCGACGCCGCCGGCGTCCGTCGCGACGCACAGCGCGACGCGCGCGAGGGACTCGATCGAGCGCTGGGACTCGGGTTCGAAGCTGCGCAGCGACTCGATCTCCTGGTCGAAGAGCTCGACGCGCAGCGGGAGCTCGGCCGCGAAGGGGAAGACGTCCAGGATGTCGCCGCGCAGGCTGACCTCCCCGGGACGTTCCACCAAGGGGACGCGCGAGAAACCCGCGCCCACCAGGCGCTCGAGCAGGCCCTCGAGGTCGAGGCGCGCTCCCGTCTGGAGCTCTACGAACTCGCGCTCGAGCTCGCGCGGAGAAGGGAGCGGCTGCAACAGGGAGAGCAGCGAGGCCACGAGCACGCGCGGCCTCTTCTCCGCCGGTCCGGCCAGCAGCTGGGCCGTCTGGAGGCGAGCGCGGATCGACCCCGGATCGGCGTGCGCGCGCGTTCCCGAGCGGCGATCGCTGGAGGCGTAGGACTCGCGCGCGGGGAAGAGCGCGGGCACGACCCCGAGGGTCGCGAGGTCGTCCGCGAAGGTCTCGGCCTCCGCGTCGTTCGAGAGGACGACGAGCCAGGGATCCTGCGAGCTCTTCACGAGCGCGGCGAGCAAGACGGCCTGGGAGGAGCCCCACAACCCGCCGAGCGCGAGCGCGCGCCGCGAGCGCGTGAGCTCGGAGAGCTCGGCCCACCGGCCAGAGGCCTCGAGCAGGATCGGATCGAGCGCTTCCTGCCGGGGGGGCGTGAGCGCGACCGTCACGCGCGCGCCTCTTCGTCCAGGAGGACGAGCAACGCCTCGTGGGCGGCCCAGCCCTCGGCCTCCTTGCGCGTGCGGCCCCAGGCGGGGGGAAAGCGCCGTCCCGCGATCTCCGCCGCGACCAGGAACGCGCGCGCGTGGGCGTCCCCGCGTTCCTCGAGCTGGACGTAGCCCGGGGGCGCCCCGGTCCGGAGCTGGCAGTGCTCCTGGAGCCTCTGCTTGGGATTCCGGGCCAGCCCTGCTCCGAGCGCGCCCGCCAGCGGTTCGCAGAGCGTGGCACGGACGAAGGCGCGCGCCGCGTCGAGACCCGCGTCGAGGTACACCGCGCCCAGGCACGCCTCGTACAGGTTCGCGAGCACCGAATTGGGGAGCCGGCGCGACTCGAGGCCGTGCCCCACGCGCGCCGCGCGGTCCAGGCCGAGCTCTCGCCCGGCCTCCGCCAGGGCCTTGCGCGAGACGACCCAGGACTTGAGCTCGGTCATCTCGCCCTCGGAGCGCTGCGGCTCGCAGCGGAAGAGCTCCTCGGCGACGATCAGGTCGAGCACGGCGTCCCCCAGGAACTCGAGGCGCTCGTTGTCCGTCTCGCTCGCGGTCGAGGCGTGGGTGAGGGCCTGACGCAGGAGCTCGGGATCGCGGAAGGCGTGGGGGAAGGCGTCCATTCCACGCAGGATTCTGCCCTAGGACCGGCCGGCGAGCATGATCTTGGCTGCCCTCAAGCGATCTTGAACCTCCGCCGGGCCTCGAACAACGCTGCGATCTCCTTCGCACAGAGTTCCGGGTTCCTCCGGATCGCCCGACCCCAGTAGGTCAACACGATCCAGCCTTCCCCTCGCAGCCAGTTGCGCTTCTTCGAGTCGAGCTCGAGGGTGTTCGGGTTGCCGTGGTAGGCGAACCCCTCGCAGAAGATGGCGATCCGCTCCTCCGGATAGAACTGCTCACGCAGGCGCGGATCGAGGCAGCGATAGGACGTCTCGAGGAAGCTCCGGTACTCCTCGACGAGATGCCGGACGCAGGCGATCGCCGAGGCTCTCATCGCAGGCCATCTCGTTGGCCTCGCGAATCACCCAGGCCACCTGTTCCCGCTCGCTCCCAGGAATGTCTCACCGATACATTGAAATGAATCATGACCCCTCGCGTCACCCATTGGGTCAGGCGATACCCCTCTCCAGGACGAACCGTATGGGTTTTCGGTTGACAAGAATCAGTTCCCGTCCGATATCTGTCAACCTCATGCCCCCCAGGACTGTTTCATTCGGTGCCAAGCTCAGGCGCGCACGCATCGCCAGGGGCCTGAGCTTGGACCAGCTCGTCGAACAGACCGGCCGCGTGGTGACGAAGGCCGCCCTGTCGAAGTACGAGCGCGGCCAGTCCAGGCCTCGACCTTCCGTCCTGGTGACGGTTGCCCGGGCTCTGGGGCTCCCGGTCAGCCACTTCCTGGGCACGGTCGACCCCCAGGGGACGAGCATCCAGTGGCTCGCCTACCGCAAGCACTTCCGCCTTGGGGCACGCAAGCAGGAACAGATCGAGGCTTGGGCCGAGCAGCGCGCCGAGGCGTTTCACCACCTCCTTCGCCTTCTTCACCCGGACGAGAAGTCGACCCTCCCACCTACCCGTCCAGCCTCCGGGCCCGAAGACGCCGAGAAGGCTGCGCTGGATCTGCGCGCGCATTGGGGCCTGGGTCGAGGGCCGATCGACCGGCTCATCCCCTTGGTCGAAGACGCGGGAGCCCTGGTGATCGAGAGCCCCGTTGACGACGGATTCGACGCCTTGTCGGGTCGAACGGGGAACGGATTCCCCGTGATCGTTCTCAACCTCGGGCGCCCGAGCGATCGCCTGCGGTTCAACCTCGCCCACGAGCTCGGCCACCTCGTGTTGGACTGCCGAAGGCTCGAGGCCAAGGAAGAGGAACACCTCGCGCATCGCTTCGCAGCCGCCTTCCTCGTTCCCGACGAAGCCGCACGCCATGAGCTCGGCCAGCGTCGGACCAACCTCAGCATCACGGAGCTCGAGCATCTCAAGCGCAAGTACGGGTTCTCCATGCAGGCCTGGACGTACCGGGCTCGGGACCTGGGGATCATCACGGAGTTCGTCTACCGGCAGTTGCAGGTTTGGTTCCGTTCTCACGGTCTGCACGTCCGCGAGTCGGTCGACTACGAGGGCGAAGAGCGCCCTCAGAGGCTTGGCGTCCTCTGCGTCCAAGCGCTTACCGAGCGCGTTGTGGATCCGGCATGGATCCGGGCCCATTGTCCCGAGATCCGGGTGCAGCCGAGCACCTCGACGGCCGCAACCGAATCCCTGATCCAGCAACTCCGGCGACTCCCGATCGAGCAGCGCAACCAGCTCCTCGCTGCCTCGGCCGAGAAGGCTGCAGCCGGCTACGAGCGGGACCCCGAGGTACGTGAGTGGCTCGAGTTCGATGAACCCATCCGCGACGAGGAGGAGATGCGTGGATGAACCCTCCGCGGCAAGCTTCCCGGCCGCCCCTCTCGCCCAAGAGAGGAGAGATCTGGTGGGTTGCGCTCGATCCCACGGAAGGCTCGGAGATCAACAAGACGCGTCCCTGCGTCGTCGTGAGCACGGATGCACTCGCCAAACTCCCTGTTCGAGTCATCGTGCCTCTTACAGGTCGGCAGGTGCATCACGACGAGCGCATCTACGCCGTTCCCGTTCCTCGCGATGAGAAGAACAACCTCGAGAAGGACTCGTCCGCCGATCCGGTTCAGGTCAGGTGCGTCTCCCTGGAGCGCTTCCGATCCCGGGCCGGCGTGATCGATCGCGACCAGCTGGCCGACATCGTCGTCGCGCTTTCGATGCTGGTCGAAGCAGCCTGAGTCCGACGCCATCGAAGGGCACCGTGGACGATCGCTAACGCGAGAACGATTTCAGGTCCGTCCGCCGAGCCGCTCGAACTCCTGTTCCGCGAAGCGGTCGGTCATGCCGGCCAGGTAGTCGCACACGGCCCGCTCGAGGCCGACCTCCTCGGCCCAGCGCTGGTACCAGCCCGCCATCTCGCTCGGACGCGCGCGGTAGGCGCGGAAGAGCGCCGTGAGCACCTCGGCGGCGTGCTCGGAGAGCTCCAGGAGGTGCGGGTGGCGGTAGAAGCGCTTGTAGAGGAAGCGCTCGAGCTCCGCCACCTCCTTCGCGATCGGCGCGCTGTGCCCGATCCACGAGCGCGGGCCGCGCTGGACCTCCTCGGGCGAAGCCGGGCGCGCCTTCCCCAGGCGCTCGTAGGACGCGCGGATCAGGTCGTTGATGCACAGCTTCAGGATCTCGTTCGCGATGCGCTTGACGCGCAGCTTCTCGTCGCGCGTGTCCGACAGGAAGCCCGGGTGGCGCAGCTCGACGGCCTCGCGCGCTCCGCGCCAGAGGGCGACCTCCTCCAGGTCCTCTTCGTGGAAGAGTCCGGAGCGCAGCCCGTCCTCGATGTCGTGCACGTGGTAGGCCGTCGAATCGGAGAGATCGACGACCTGGGCCTCGAGGCAGGGGCGCTTCGGACGCGGCCGGAACTCGGCCGGCCAGTCCTCCTCCTGCTCGTGCTTCAGGAGGGACTCGCGCACCTCGCGCGTCAGGTTCAACCCCGGGTAGTCGGGACTGCGCCGCTCCAGCCGGTCCACGACGCGCAGCACCTGGGCGTTGTGCCGGAACCCGCCGTGCTCCTTCATCAGGGCGTCGAGCGCCACCTCGCCGCGATGTCCGAAGGGCGGGTGGCCGAGGTCGTGGGCCAGCGCGATCGCCTCGCTCAGGGTCTCGTTCAGGAAGAGGGCGCTCGCGACGCTGCGCGCGACCTGGGAGACCTCGAGCGAGTGGGAGAGTCGCGTGCGGTAGTGGTCTCCCTCCCAGTTCACGAAGACCTGGGTCTTGTACATCAGACGCCGGAAGGCGACCGAGTGCACGATGCGATCCCGGTCCCGCTCCCAGACCGTACGCAGGTCGTCCTCCTCCTCGTGGTGGGCGCGACCCTGGGAGCGCGAGCTCTTCATGGCCCACGGAGCGAGCAGGTCGTCCTCGCGCGACTCCCTGGAAACGCGGTCGAAATAGCGGGCCGGGTCGTGGGAGGCGCGGGGCATCGGCCTCATTCTCCTCGCCGGATGCGGGCGGCGCGAGGGTGCGCGATCCGGCGGGGGCTTCACTCCCGGAGCGCGGGGAGGGATCATGGAGAGATCATGACCCAATCGCTCCTCGCTCGGTTCCCGCGGTTCCTCGGGTGTCTCGGACTCCTCCTCGTCTCGTGCGGCCGAGCTCCGGTCCCCGTGGAGGGGCCGCCCGCCTCCGAACCGCTCCCGTCCTCCCAGGGCGCGATGCCGAACGACGAGATCCACGCCGGGCTCCAGGCGCAGAATCCGCACCAGGCGCCCTCCGGGGAAACGGAGACCTTCGCCGGGGTCGTGCGACTGCGGGGCGAGCTCGCGGGCCGCGAGCAGGCGTTCCTCTTCATCAGCGTGATGCCGGAGGGTTCGAACCGTCCGCTCGGGTCGACCAAGGTCGCGCTCGCCGATCCGGTGCTCGGCCCGCGTCAGGAAGGCGAGCGCGCGATTCCCTTCGTCCTCGAGGACGTGGCGAAGATCCCCGCTGCGGTCGAGCTCCAGGTGTGGTTCGATCTCGACGGCTTCGTCGATTCCAAGGAGGAAGGCTCGCTGATCCGGCGCTTCCCCGTGGAGCACGCGGCGAGCGGGATCGACGTCGTGCTCGATCCGAGCACTGCGGAGTGAACGAGCGGCCCTGGTACGAGCGCGCCTTCGACGCGCCCTATCTCGGGCTCTATCCGCACCGGGACCTGGCGGCTGCGCGGGCGGAGGTGGCGGCGCTCCGCGCGCGAGGACTCCGTGGCCGCGGGCTCGACGTCGGGTGTGGCTTCGGACGGCACGCGCTCGCCATGCTCGAGGAGGGGATCGACGCCTTCGGCCTCGACCTCTCGCGCGAGCTCCTGGCGCGCGCGGCGTGGCTCGAGGGCGGCGCGCGGCTCCGCGGACGTCTCCTGCGCGGCGACGTGCGCGCGCTGCCCGTGCGCGAGCGCTCGCTCGACTTCGTGACGCTCTTCTTCTCCTCCTTCGGCTACTTCGACGAGGCCGGCAACGCGCGCGCCCTGGCGGAGATCGGGCGCGTGCTGCGCGGCGAGGGGCTGGCACTGCTCGACCTCATGAACCCGACGCGCGTGCGCGAGCGGCTCGAGCCCTTCACGCGCACGGAGCGCGGCGGGAGGATCCTCGAGGAACGCCGCAGCCTGCTCGATTCCGGCCGGCGCGTGCGCAAGGACGTGAGCCTCGTCGAGCGCGACGGGACGACGCGCCGCTGGCACGAGGACGTGCGGCTCTACGAGGTCGGAGAGCTCGAGCCCCTGCTCGCGCGCGCCGGGCTGCGACTCGAGCGGGCGGAGGGCGACTTCGACGGTCGCCCGGCCGCTCCCGATGCACCGCGGCAGATCGTCTGGGCCCGCCGTTGAGCGAGGCCGCGCGCGTGTTCGGGGCTTGTTCGAGGGTGGTAGACGTGTCCTTCGCTCCGGCGAGCCCCCCTATACTGGCGCCCTTCCTCGCGCGGCGCGCATGGGTGGCGAGCGCCGCGTCAGAGCGACCCCGCGCCATCCGCCCCTTTCGTGCGAGGGCAAGATGAACATCCGTGGAGCTGGAGCGCGCGCGGCCTCCCTCGTCCTCCTGGCCGGTCTCGTGCCGGCGTGGACGTCGGCCCAGGCGCAGGATCCCGCGAAGAAGCTTGCTGAGATCCAGCAGCGGCTCGAGCAAGAGCAGAAGGACTGGTACGAGGTCTACAAGGCCGCCAAGACCGACGGGGAGCGCGACGCGCTCCGCAAGGAGTATCCCGGCCCCGAGTTCCTCCCCGAATTCAGGGCGCTGGCACTCGAGGCCAAGGGGACCGAAGTGGCCGCCGAGGCGTGGATCCAGGTCCACGACCTGGCGAGCCGGACCGGCGACGCTTCGACCCTCAAGGAAGCGCTCGAGCGGCTCGTCTCCGACCACCTGAATTGGGAGAAGCTCGGGGATCTCTGCCCGAGGCTGGGCTCGGGTGAGCCCGACAGGGCGCTCGCCGGGGAAGCCCTGCGCAAGATCAAGGCCGGCTCCCCGCATCGTCAGGTGAAGGAGGCGGCGGAAGCGAGCCTGTTCGAGCTCGACCACCTGCAGGTCGGCATGGTCGCGCCCGACTTCGAGGCCGTCGACCAGGGCGGCGAGGGCTTCCGTCTGGCCGACTATCGCGGGAAGGTGGTGCTGGTCGACTTCTGGGGCTTCTGGTGAGGCGGCTGTGTGGCGATGCTGCCACACGAGAAGGCGCTCGTTGAGCGCATGAAGGACAAGCCCTTCGCCCTGCTCGGCATCAACTGCTTGGACGGCAAGATCGACGAAGTCGCTCCGCGTCTCGTCAAGGAAGGAATCGCCTGGCGCAACGCGATCGACGACGAGGCCGACGGCGAGCACCTGAAGTCGCTGGCCAAGAGCTGGAACGTGCACGGGTTCCCGCAGCTCTACCTGGTCGACGCCAAAGGGGTGATCCGTCACAAGTGGCTCGGTTCGCCGGGCGAAGAGGTCATGGACCAGACGATCGACAAGCTCGTGGCCGAGGCCGCGTTCGTGCAGTAGCACGCTCTCGACCGCGTCACGCGCTGCGTCAAGGGGCCGCGATTCCCGCGCGTCGGGCGTCGCGGCCCTGCATTTCCGGGCCCCTCCGCGGCGGTAGATGGAGGCTCGCTATACTGCTGCCCCATTTCCCTCGCGAGGTCGCCCATGCCCCAGAACATCGTCTTCAGCGCCGAGGCTCTCGAGCTCCAGGCCCTGGCGCGCAAGATCGCCGACGAGCACGTCCGGCCGCTCGCGGCCAGGTACGACAAGACCCAGGAGTACAACTACGAGGCGGCGCGGGCGGTGGCGGAGGCCGGCCTCTTCAAGGTCTTCGTCCCCAAGGAGTACGGCGGCCACGGCGCGGGCTGTCTCGCCCTGTGCCTGGTGACCGAGGAGCTCGCCAAAGCGGATTCGGGCTTCGGCGTGGCCTACGCGGTGAACGCGCTCGGCACGACGCCGATCATCGTCGGCGGCACCGAGGAGCAGAAGAAGAAGTGGCTGCCCCCGATCGCGCGCGGCGAGAAGTTCGTGGCCTTCTGCCTGTCGGAGAAGAACGCCGGTTCCGACGCGAGCGGCCTGGCGGTCACGGCCGAGAAGGACGGGAACGACTACGTGATCTGCGGCGAGAAGAAGTGGACCACGAACGGCGGCGTGGCCGACGTCTACACGGTCTTCTGCGTCACGGACCCCACCTCGAAGTCGCGGCGCATCAGCGCGCTCGTGGTCGAGAAGGGGACGAAGGGGTTCAGCGTCGCCAAGGTCGAGGACAAGATGGGGATCCGCTGCGTGCCGGTGGTCGAGACGCACTACGATCACGTGCGCGTCCCGGCCGAGAACCTGATCGGCGGTCGCGAGGGCATGGGGTTCCGGCACGCCATGCAGACCCTCGATCGCGCGCGACCGTGCGTCGCGGCGCAGGCGGTGGGCGCGGCCCAGGGTGCGCTCGACCTGGCGCTCGTCTACGCCAACCGCAGGAAGCAGTTCGGGGCTCCGATCTCCTCCTTCCAGATGGTGCAGAAGATGCTCGCCGACGCGGCCATGAAGACCGAGGCCTCGCGCTGGCTGGTCTACGCCGCGGCGGCCGCGGTCGACGCCGGGCGCGAGGACGTGACCAAGATCGCGGCCATGAGCAAGTGCCTGGCGACCGACGTCGCCATGGAGGTCGCGACGGACGCGGTGCAGATCTTCGGCGGCTACGGCTTCATGGAGGATTATCCGATCGCGAAGTTCTTCCGCGACGCGAAGATCCTCCAGATCTACGAGGGCACGAACCAGGTGCAGCGCATGGTGATCGCGCGCAACCTGATCAAGGAAGCCGAGAGCCTGGCGCACCTCCATGCCTTCATGCCGCACGAGGTGCAGAAGACCTACAAGGGCGCGCCGGTCGAGGCGTGATCGTCTTCACGCTTGGCGCGAAGACGCTGGTCGCCCGATCTTCCGGATCGGTCGATCAGATCTCGATCTGTCCGCCGAGCTCGACCACCCGGTTGGGCGGGATGCGGAAGAAGGCGTTGGCGGGCCGGGCGTTGCGCGAGAGGAAGACGAACAAGCGCTTGCGCCAGGCGGCGAGCCCCGGCCGCGGCGTCACGATCAGCGTGTCGCGGCCGAGGTAGTAGCTCGGTTCGCCGGCGGAGACCTGCGGGTCCTTCTGGGCGCAGATCTGCAGGATGCGCGGGACGTCGGGGGTCTGCAGGAAGCCGTACTGCGCCTCCACGCGGAAGAAACCCTGTCCGAGCCCCTTCACCTCGACCCCCAGGGTCTCGTCGACGCGCGGGACGTCGGCCGGGAGCAGAGTGAGCGCGATGACCTGCTCGTGGAGCACCCGGCTGTGCTTGTAGTGGTGCAAGAGGACGTTCGGGACGACGCCGGGCTTGCTGGTCAGGAACACGGCGTTCCCGCCGACCCGTAGCGGTTTGAAGCGCGCGATGTCCTGGACGAAGGCCTCGAGCGAGAGTTCTCCGCCCTCCTGGGCGTTCAGGACGTGCCGCCCGCGCCGCCAGGTGGACATCACGACGTAGATGAAGATCCCCATCGCGATCGGGAACCACCCGCCGCTCTGGATCTTCGTCAGACCGCCGATCAGGAAGGGCAGCTCGGCAGCCAGGAAGAGCAGGGTCAGGGTGCCGGCGCGAGCCCAGCTCCAGCCCCACACGGCGCGCATGACGCCGCACAGGAGCAGGGTGGTCAGCGTCATGGCGCCCATGACGGCGACGCCGTAGGCGTCCGTCAGGTCGTCGGTTCCCTTGAAACCGAGCACCGCCCCGATGCAGCCGACCATCAAGAGCCAGTTCACCTGAGGCACGTAGACCTGACCGTAGGTCTGGATCGAGGTGTGGCGGATGTCCAGGCGCGGCAGGTAACCCAGGTGGACCGCCTGCATCACGAGCGAGAACACGCCCGAGATCAGGGCCTGGGAAGCGATGATCGCCGCGACCGTGGCGATCCCGACCAGGGGATAGATCACGGTGCTCGGGACCAGGGCGTAGAAGGGGTTCCCGATCGCTTCCGATCCCTTCTGCAGGAGCAGGGCGCCCTGCCCGAAGTAGTTCACCAAGAGGGCGGGGAAGGCGATGCAGTACCACGCCCAGCGGATCGGGGAGCGACCGAAGTGCCCCATGTCGGCGTAGAGCGCCTCCGCTCCGGTGAAGCACAGCACGACGGCTCCGAGGAGCGGCAGGAGCACGTCCGGCCCGTGGGTCGCCAGCAGGTGGAACGCGTGGACCGGGTTCACCGCCAGCAGCACCTCGGGGGCCTTGACGATCCACGGCAGTCCGAGGACGAAGATGCTGACGAACCAGATCAGCATCAGCGGGCCGAAGACGGCGCCGATCCGGCCGCTGCCGTGCTTCTGCACGGCGAAGAGCAGCGTGAGGATCAGGATCGCCGCCGGGAGCACGAGAGGACGGAGGGATTCGTTCGCCTTCTCGAGCCCCTCGACCGCGCCGAGCACGGAGACGGCCGGGGTGATCACTCCGTCGGCGACGATCAGGCCCGTGCCGAGTAGTCCCAGGGTCAGGATCAGTCGCGTGCGCGAGAAGCGCTTCACCGTGGCCGGCGCCCCGCGCGGGAGCAGCAGGGCGAGGAGGGCCATGATGCCTCCCTCGCCGTCGTTGTCCGCGCGCAGGACGAAGCTCAGGTACTTGACCACGACGACCACCGCGAGCGACCAGAAGACGAGCGAGAGGACGCCCAGGATCGTCGTGCGCTCGAGCTCGAGGCCGATCCCGGACGAGAAGCACTGGCGCAGGGCGTACAGCGGCGAGGTGCCGATGTCGCCGTAGACCACCCCCAGGGCGACGATCCCCAAGCGCAGGACATCGCGGCGGCGCAACGCGGAGGCCTCTCCGGCGGCAGGCACGGTCACGGCGAGAGCAGGGGATGCGCCCGATTTCACGAGCGGGAGATCATTGCTTCGCCCGAGCCGTTCGAATAGGCCATGCCCCCTCAGCGGGGGGAGGGGGGCTCGGCTCGGGGGAAGGGGGTGCCTGCGGGGGCCTCTGCGGCGGGCAGGAACTCGATCCAGTCGAGATTCAGCAGGGCCGATGGAACCTCCCGGTTCCGGAAGAGGAGCACGAGATCGCACATCCGTCCCGGGTCGCGGACCTCCGCCTCCAGGGGGAACCAGCCCTCCCACTCCCCGTTCGGGACGACCGGGATCGAAGCGAGGAGTTCGCCGTCGGTCTCCTGTGCGCGGAACTCGAGCGTGCCCCCGCCGCCGGCGGAGCTCACGCCGACCCGCAGGCGCGCGATACAAGAGAGGTTCGTTCCGGTGAAGCGCAGGGTGTGGCCGTCGTCGACGGAACCGACGAACTTCCCGCCGCTCGCGGAGGTCGATTCGAGGGTCTGCGTCCCCTCTCGCGTCGAGAAGTGCTCGGCCTCCACCCGGCGCGTGCGCAGGCGGATCCGATCCTTCCCCGTGAGCGATCCCACCGGATCGCCGCCGGTGTCGGCGTAGGTCGCCTGGAGCACGAGCGTCCCGCTCGGCGCGGAACCCTGGGTGCCGTCGAGCGGGAGCGTGGCCTCGCCGGCGAGCCCGGCCCGGATCTCGCTCTTCTCGTCTCCCTCGCCGAGGTCGAGGATCCAGGACACCATGGAGCGCAGCTCCTCCGGCGCAAGCAAGGGGTGCGGGAGCATCGCGGCCGTGCCAAAGACGCCGGTCGAGCCGTCGCGCACGCGTCGCATGGCGGCTTCCAGGGCTCCCGGCTCCGCGCGGCGGCGGACCGCGATCTCGGAGAGCGACGGTCCCACGATGCGCGCATCGACCGCGTGGCAGTGGAAGCAGTCGGAGAGTTTCATGCTCGCGAGGCCGGGCGGTTCCTCGCCGGTCTCACCCGGCGGAGGCCCGGCATGGAAGCTCGCCGAGACGAAGACGTTCTCCCACCACCAGGCGCGGTCCTCCGGACCACGATCCTCCTCGGAGCTCCCGTCCTCCGCGTCGTCCACGCGCACCTGGTAGCGAACGGGCCGGTCCCCGTCGAAGAAACCGCCGTTCGCGGGCGTCTCGAGGCGCACGCGCGGCGGGGAGTTCCCGACGCGCACCGGGAGGGTCGCGCGCGCGCTCGCTCCGCTCGGGTCGGCGACCTCGAGCTCGACGACGTAGATCCCGGGCTCGCGAAAGAGGAGACTCGCGCGGGCGGACTCGGCCAGCACGGGGCCGTCCGGCAGGAGGCGCCAGCGGAAGACGAGCGGATCGCCGTCGCGGTCGAGGGACTCGCTGCCATCCAGGAGGACCTCGAGCGGAGCGGCGCCGACGTCGTTCTCGGCGCGTGCTCGCGCCCGCGGCGGACGATTCTCGGCGAAGAAGTCGATGCGCGAGAGACGGGAGTCCGCGTTCGTCCCCCAGGTCGACCCGTATTCCAGGACGTAGAGCGCGCCCTGCGGCCCGAACTCCATGTCCGTGGGGCGCACGAACTCGAAGCCTCCGGGGAAAGGCGAGAAGCGTGCGGGTCGTCCCGCGGAGTCCGGGTGAACCACCTTCACCCAGTTCCGCGACCATTCGTAGATCAGGAGCGCGCCGTCGAACCAGGCGGGGAACTTCGTGGCGGATGCGAGCGCGGGATCGAAGGCGTAGACCGGCCCGGCGCAGGCCGTTCGGCTGCCCTCGCCGACCTCCGGGAACTCGGTCGAAGGCGCGTAGGGGTAGTAGATCCACGCCGGACGCGCCGGGGGCAGGACCCGTTCCCCGGTGTTGAAGGGCGAATCGTTCGCGGGCGCGGCGGGATCGAAGGGCGCCCCGAGCTCCTTCGTGTCGAAGTCGTAGGCCGCATAGGGACGGTTGTCGGCGATGAAGAGCGGCCAGCCGAAGTTGCCGGCGGCGAGCGCGCGGTCGATCTCGTCGAAGCCGCGCGGTCCGCGCGCGCCCTCGTCGCTCGCGTCGGGGCCCACGTCGCCCCAGTAGAGCGCGCCGCTCCTGGGGTCGATCGAGATGCGCCAGGGGTTGCGGCAGCCCATGACGTAGATCTCGGGCCGTCCCCGCGAGCCGTCGGGCGGGAACAGGTTCCCCGCGGGGATCTCGTAGGAACCCGCGGGCGTGGGTCGGATGCGCAGGATCTTCCCCGCGAGGCTGTCGGTATTCGCGCTGCCGCGCCGTGCGTCCCAGGGGGCGCGCCCCGCGCGTCCGTCGATCGGTGCGAAGCCGTCCGACTCGAACGGATCCGTGTTGTCCCCGGTCGCGAGGAAGAGGCAGCCATCGGGCCCGAACTCGATCGAGCCCGCGTGATGGCAGCACCGCTCGCGCTGTTCGGGGATGGAGAGCAGGAGCTTCTCGCTCGCGGGATCCAATCGGTCGCCAGCGCAGGTGAAGCGCGAGAGGTGCTGCCCGGCCCAGTCGGGGGGGGAGTGCAGCAGGTAGACCCACCCCGTGCGCGCGAAGTCGGGATCGAGCGCGACCCCGAGCAGGCCGTTCTCCTGATCGGCGAACACCGGGAGCTCGAGCGCGGTCGCGAGCTCGCCGCTGTCGGGGCGGAAGATCGACACCCGGCCGGGGAGTTCGAGCACGAAGACCCGCCCGTCGGGGGCGACCGCGAGCTCGGTGGGCCGGTCGAGGCCCGTGGCGAGCGCGGAACGCTCGAAGCGCGCATCCTCGGGAGGTGGGGCGCTCTCCTGGGCGGAAGAGAGACGAGCGAGTCCGGCGAGAGCCACGAGACTGCGGCCGGATCCCACGGCGAACCCTCAACCCTCGAGCGCGCCCGACGCGGCGATCGCCGCGAAGACGCGCTCGCGCCACGCCGGCCGACACACGACGAGCTCGTGGTTCTTGGGATTCTTCTGGTTGTAGGCGTGGGGCTCGCCGCGCAGCTTCGACAC
>Ga0247727_10003168_pt1 | contig 36751 bp, 32 predicted proteins | sample WisWelCaveWW1625_FD_202498 | JGI IMG/M metagenome (GOLD analysis project Ga0247727, IMG submission 202498) | Biofilm microbial communities from Wishing Well Cave, Virginia, United States - WW16-25 | ecosystem: Environmental > Aquatic > Deep subsurface > Groundwater > Cave microbial mat | place...
TCGACAATATCCCGCACTCGCTGATCATGAAACTGGTGGCGCGGAAAATTGCAGATGGCAACATTCTTCGATTGATCGAGAAGTTTCTGAAGTCCGGTGTTATGGAAGAAGGGGCGTTCAAGAAGACGGAGATCGGCACGCCGCAAGGCGGGGTCATCTCTCCCCTTCTTGCCAATATTGTGCTGGACGTTTTGGACAAAGAATTGGCCAAACATGGGTATATCTTTGTCAGATATGCCGACGACTTCCCTGGCCTGCCTAAGGCTTTGGCAGGGCAGGCATTGTCCTCGCCAAGTCCAGACCGGAAGTTGAGAAGGCGCTCGAAATCGTGCGGAGCGTGATCGAAGGGCAGTCCCGCCTTTGGCGGGACTTTCGCCCGAGAAGACGAAGATCGTCACGTTCGTCGAAGGGTTCGACTTTTTGGGTTTTCACTTTCACGGAACCCGCCTCACCATCCGCGCGAAATCGATGAAGAAACTGCAAGAGAAAATCAAGGTGATGACCATCCGCTCGCATAATTTTTCGGACGATCTGATTCAGGAGTTCAACACGGTACTCCGCGGGGTTGCCAATTATTATCGCTTTGCCGGACGCAGTTGTGTGAAAAACCAGTTCATCGAGCTTGATAAACTGATTCGACGGCGATTGCGGTCGATGAAGTCCAAACGCATCTCGCGGGCGGACAACCGCAAAATCCCGAATCGATTTTTCGAGAAGCACGGGCTGGTGTCGTTGTGTTCTATGCTGTGAGCGCGGAAGAAGTAGGTAGAGAACGTCGGTAGGTTTCTCCTCGTTGTTTGGAGCAATGCTAAACGGGCGCGCGACAAAGCGCCCTAGGGGTCGCCCGGTGGCGCGAAGCGCGCCACGCCGGTAAATATAGGGAATGGACCCTATGGCGACAACGGGGAGCGGGTGGTGAAAGCCACCCGCTTACCCACTCCGTTCTGCCATAACCATACTCTTTTTTGTGTTGTAATGTTAGTCATTGCGAGGCGCCTTTTGCCGAAGCAATCTCATGCTTTTTAAAGGGTTGCTTCGCTGAGAAACGCTCGCAATGACGGTTACAAAATAACCCTTATTGAGTCTATCTCTCCTAATGGTGCATCTCTTTGCCATACTTCCGCAGCGCCTCATCAACGCTCAACTTTTTGACGCGCAGCAGATTGCCGGAAAGCTTTTCCGCTTCCACCGGATCGATGTTCTCGATGTCGTAGGCTTTGCCAAAATTCGGATCGATGTTGGTCATGATCATGTCGAACGTGAACGCGTGATCGCTGCGGGTAATGAACCAGTGAATATTGTTTTTGTCATCCGAAATCGACGAGGCCTCACCGGCCTTGGCAAGCGTATCGATCGTCGGCGCCATGATGATATGATTGGCCTCATCCTTTCAAACAAACCATTTAATGCCCACGCGCGCACGATCTTGCTCGCATCGTTTTGACACGACTCGAAAAATTTTATTGCCAGCTTGGTTTCCGCCGGGGTCAAAGCCAGTGCGGGAATGATGTGGCATAATTCGGTTTTGACTTCCCAATGCGGCGATTGGGTCAGCTTGCTGAGGAGTTGGCGTTTGTGAGCCGCCAGCAACGCGGGGTTGATCTCAGCTATTTTTCGGATGACCCAAATGGCGCGCGCTGCCACATTGGCTTGCTGATGCGCGGAAAATTCCACCAAGTCCGCGACAATTGCCTCGTGCTTAAGCGCCAATTGGAGCACAAGAAATTTTCGCGCTGGCGATTCAAGAAGATCGAATTATCATTTCCGCCGACACTGACTTTGGTACATTGCCGGCCTTTCAACAAACCTCCAAACCGTCCTTCATTCTTTTTCGACAAACAGATAAGCCTCCGGTTGCACAACTGAATTGCTTGCTCGCCAATCTCAACACCGCAATCGAGTCGATGGTTTGAGTTGATCCCGGAAAAAAGTGCATGCCAGCCAAAATAGTGAGCATTTCATACATCACCACGCCGAGCGACCATAAGTCAGTGCGATGATCCACCGGCAAGCCCTGTGCCTGCTCCGGCGACATGTAGGCAATCGTGCCCATCGTCGCGCCGGATTTGGTGAAATGTTGCTGTCCCGCTAATTTCGCCAAACCGAAATCGAGAATCTTCACCTCCCCGTGCTTGGTTATGATGATATTCGCCGGTTTGATATCGCGATGAATGATCCCCGCCTCGTGCGCCCGCGCGAGGCCTTGCGCCACTTGTGTAGCAATCTCAACTGCTTCTGCCACTGCCAACTGCCCACTGGCAACTTTCTCCCGCAGCGTTTCCCCTTCATAATACGCCATTGCAATAAACAATTGCCCATCATCCGATTCACCGATTTCGTAAATGGTGCAGATGTTGGGATGATCGAGCGCGGAGGCAGTTTTGGCTTCGTCGATAAAACGTTCGATGGCTTGGGGATCGCGGGTGAGAGAGGGCGCGAGGAATTTAAGCACGCCGTGGCGGCCGGGCATGAGGTCTTCGGCTTTGTAGACGACGCCCATGCCGCCCTCGCCGAGCTTGGCGAGAATTTTGTAGTGAGAAATGGTGTTGCCAATCATGGCAAGGAAATCGGCAGAATTGGTTATCCGGCTTACATCACCGGCTGCATGGCCTCAGCCGCTTCTCTTATGGCCCGGAGCTTTTGCGAAAGCAGCGCCGGCAACTCTTCAGCCTTGAGCTTTTGCGCCTGCTCTTCCAATTCATTAATCGAGCTTTGCAAACGCGACAAATTGTAACTCTGAATTTCCCGCTCGATCTGCGCGATCATGCTTCGAATGCCGGCCAGTTTTGATGTTTTAATACGAGATGGTTGCCCAGGATCATTGATGATTTCTTTTTCCCACGTACGCAATTTCGCAAGCTGCTCGTGAGAAAGCAAAAGACCTTCTTGAGTTTCAATCATGTTAGTTTTACCTCCACAAGACCTTTGCGTTTGTTTAAATGGCCTCGTACACGTGAAAAAAATTCAATCCAACCACTCCATTCCTGCGCTGTATCGACTAAAAAAGGTTCTTTCGGGTCGCGCTTGACAAACATTTCCTCCAGACGAATCGCTTCTTTGTCTTCTTGTTCAATAAGTTCATAGTATTTGCCACTCACCCAAATTACGACATCAACATCATCCGGCTCTGCTTTGGCCGTCACAAAGCTGCCGTTTACAAACATCCTTAATGCGCCGCAATGCCGAGCCAATTCGACGAATAGCCGCAACCGAACAAAGAGGTCTTTGCGCCGTGAGGTATTTTTGCCAAAGCGGTCTTCAATCTCATCTATCTCCGCCAAGTGCAGTCCCGGCGGCAAAAAACCATCATACTGCAGTGGAGGAATCGGCATAAATTTGTCACTAAAATATAATGTCAGCTTAGGAATTTCGCAAGCTATTCTTTCGGATCAATCAAGCTTTTTGAATCCCCAACTTATTCATCTTGTAATGCAGCGTCTGCACCGGAATCCGCAATTGCCTGGCGGTCTGTGATTGATTCCAATCATTGGTTTCCAAGGCTTGCCGGATAATTTGTGCTTCGTACTCGGCGACACGTTTCGGCAAAGACTTGTGGGGATCGCCGTCGTCAACAAGATTTTTGTCTCGCTTCATCTCCTTCTTAATTTCGCTGGGAAGAACGGAGATCGGATGAACGTGCAGGTGATAAAACAAGTCTTCGCGGAATTGCTGTTTCTCAACCAGCTTCTGCAAGGGCGGGCTGGAGGCCGAGATGAGGCGAACGTCGATCAGGTGGCTTTTGTTGCTTCCCAACGGGCGGGGTTCTCCCTGTGCCAAAACCCGCAGAAATTTGGCTTGAATGTCGACAGGCAGATTGGCGATCTCATCCATGAACAGGGTGCCGCGTTCCGCTTCTTCGAGCAAACCTTTGCGATCCTGCGTCGCGCCGGTAAACGCGCCTTTGACATGCCCAAACAGCTCGCTCTCAATCAAGTTGACCGGAATCGCGCCGCAGTCACGGCGAGCTTTTCCAAATAGGCCAGCTCTTCTTCGCTGAATGTTTCGCCGGAGGTTTTATTCAACAAGATCAGCGTACCGAGCAGCGCGCCCTCTACCCGCAACGGCACACCCATGACCGATTTGATGGGAAGGTCGCCAAATGCGATGCGGCTGAAACGCTGATCTTGTTTGAGGTCTGCACTCAGCAAAGGCTGCTGATTCTGCATCAACCAGCCGCTGATTTGATTCTGCACGGTTTTGAATCTGCGGTCGTTGCCACTTTGCCCTTCCCGCATCACGGTTTTCACCGTGTTACGGGTGCGCGGATTGACCATGAGAATCAGAGCGGTTTCGGCATGCAAAAGGCTCATCGCCTGCTGCGCCACCACTCTGAGGATTTCTTGAAAATCATTCTGCTGGCTGAGCACACCGGCAAGCTCGATGAGGCGTTCCCATTTTTGATTATCTGCTGTCATTGAGATAGTTCAACATTTAGCTATATTCGTTTAGGGTTAAAATCGCAGTCATTGGGAGCGTTTTTTGCCGAAGCAATTTTTTAATTTTCAGAGGATTGCTTCGCTGAAAAACGCTCGCAATGACATTAGCAATTAACCCGAAACGAGTATATATCGGCGAGATGAAAGCCCAAAAGTTGTCTACCCATTCGCCCGGAAAGATAGCAACTTCCCGGCAAAAGTCCAGACCAAAAATTTTCAAAAAAACACTTGCGCCTTGTGACATTTTTGTTATATTGAAAACCTGTTTTACACCTTTCCTCACGAATACATTCTGTCCTGAAAATAGAGTTCGTAGCACTTTAATCTTACAACGAAACCGGCGCAGAGAAAACCATGCCCACCTCGATTTGGAGCGACGAGATTCAAAGCGTTTTTGCTCAAGCCCGTTCGCCGCGCCGCAAGCGCGTTCAAATCGGCAACAAAACTGTTGAAATTCCCATGCCGTTTCCTTCGCCGGAAGATTGGCGGGATAAGTGGATTTACTTTCTGCTGGTGGACCGTTTCAACAATCCGCCAGCGCCGCCGCAGCATTTGCCGTGGGATGGCGAGCACGGGGAATATCAAGGCGGCACGTTCAACGGCGTGCGGGCGCAGCTTGAGTATCTGCAAGAATTGGGCGTTGGCGCGATTTGGCTCTCGCCGGTGTTGAAGAATTGCCAATACACTCCCTACTCGTATCACGGCTACGGCATGCAAGATTTCCTGCAAATCGAGCCGCGCTTCGCCTCGAATCCGGAGCAGGCGCGAAAAAATCCCCAGCTCGCGGAAGATGAGCTGATTCAACTCATCGACGAAGCGCATGGCCGCGGCATTTACGTGATCTTCGATATCGTGCTCAATCATGCCGGCGATGTTTTTGAATACGAGGGCTACGGTTCGGTGGCGTCGCGGCGAGATTATCCCTACCAAATTCGTTGGCGCGATCAAGACGGCAAGGGCCGGCCGGATTGGACGTCTGCACCGAGCCAATGCCCGCCGGAGGCGGCGGTCTGGCCATCCGAGCTGCGCCGCAACGAGTTCTTCCGCCGCAAAGGCGAAGGCGACGAAGCCGGCGGTGACTTTGCATTGTTGAAGGAGTTGGCAACGGATTACAAAGAGTTTAGTCCGGTGTACGGCGTTTATTATCCGGTGCGCGATATTTTGATCCGCGTCCATCAATATCTCATCGCCAAATTCGACGTGGATGGCTTTCGCATCGACACGTTGAAATTCATCGAGCCGGATTTCGCCCGCGTGTTTGCCAACGCCATCCGCGAATTTGCGTTCAGCATCGGCAAAAAAGAATTTTTCACGTTCGGCGAGATTTACGACAACGAGGACAAGATCGCGCGCTACATCGGCCGCAATGCCAGGGAAGACAGCGACCTGATCGGCGTCGACGCGGCGCTCGATTTTCCACTTTTCTACAAGCTTCCCGACGTTGCCAAGGGGCATCTCCCGCCAACCGAAGTCATCAACATGTTTGAATATCGCCGGCAGGCGCAGCAAGGCATCATCAGCTCGCAAGGCGAGGCGAGCAAATTTTTTGTGACGTTTCTCGACAACCACGACCAGCATCAGCGCTTCTATTACAGCGATCCGAACGACCCGCACCGCTACGACGATCAAGTGGCGCTCGCCGCCGGTTGTTTGTTCGCGCTGCAAGGCATTCCGTGTTTGTATTACGGCACCGAAGAAGGGCTGCACGGCGCCGGCAGAACGCTGGAGGCAGTGCGCGAAGCTTTGTGGGGCAAGCCCAATGCGTTTGATCGCCAACATTCTTTCTATCAAGCCATTCAAAAAATCGCGGCGGTGCGCGCTCGCCAACCGGCGCTGCGTTATGGCCGCCAATACTTTCGCCAGATTTCCGGTGACGGCGTTCATTTCGGTTTCTCGCATTTTCCTTCCGGCGTGCTGGCGTTCTCGCGCATCTTGAGCGATCAGGAAGTGATCGTCATTGCCAACACCAATGCGCAAAGTGGTTGGCAGGGCGAGGCGCTCGTCGATTTTGCCATCAATCCGGTTGGCTCGATTTATCATGTTCTATACAGCAACAAAAGCAGTCCGGCCGCGCCGGAGCCGGTAAGCGAGAAATCGATGGGCAGTGTGGAGATCCGCGAAGTCGATGGCGCTGTGACACATGGGCCGACGCGCGTCTTGCGCCTGAAACTGCAGCCCATGGAAATACAAATTTTGGAAAAATTACGGGAAAAAGCGTGAAAATTCCGACAAAATTTGTGTCTATAAATGTAACAGGCAAAACGCAATGTAATACGAGAACGAGTAAAGCCTCGTGTTCATGTCATTAAGTTGGCGATTGTTATTTGCGGCGCTCTGTCCTGAAGGGACAAAATGAGAATAGCCCAGAGATTTTATCTCTGGAAAATATGACATAACAAAGTTCCCAAGTCCCGCGAGGGACGATTGAAAATAACCGTTTGAAATATCATCATGACCACCCCGTTCTCATTCGTCCCTCGCGGGACTGGCGAGGTAATGAGGGGTGATGTTTCCCCGCGATGAATCGCGGGGCTATTGTCGTCTGTCCCTTTGGGACAAGATTTTCGGCAAACCGTTCGCTTAACTTAATAGCATCGATGCCTCAGTTTATTGTCACAGACCGTCACTCGAAATGACCGGTCTGTGGCTTGCAGGTAATTAGCAAATACATTTATTGCCGGAGAGATTAGCATGAGCCTCACCCCAGCAGAACAGCGGCTTAAGAAATTGCTCAACATTCTCGCGAGCGTCTACCTACTGGCCATCTTCATCTTCATGCTCGGGCCGGTGGTCGGGCCGTTCAAAGACTTCTTCAAACAGCTTCCTTTCGTCTCCAACTCGGTCGTCATGGCCAGCCTGCTGATGCTGCTTTGCCGCTATGCGGCGGGCGATTTGCGCCGGCGCATCGACTTGGTGGCCATCTTCATCGCCGGCCACTTCATCGCGATCGTGGGGATGCTGCTTTTCTTGATGTTTGCGGACACGAGCAAGACCTGGCAATTGGGCTCCACCTCCTTGCCCGCGGTGGCCGGGCTGTGGCTGGCCATCTTGATTAATCTTGCGATTGCTGCCGTTGTGTTCATCTTTTATGTCAAAGCCCGAGTCGTCGTCCTCGCGGTTGACTTGTTCGCGTGGTTCAAGCAGCGCCTGTTCGATATGGGCCGGCGCGTTGCGAGCGTTTTCGGATTGTTGCGCCGCGAAAAGCTGCCTGCCGAAATCACCACGGCGGAGCGCTGGCTGCAACGCGTGCTCGTGGGTTTGGGCGTTCTCTTCGTGCTTGGGGCCGCGAGCTTCGTGATCGGGACGTTTCTTTCGCTTACAAAAAATTTCTTCATCGAGCTGCCGTTCGTGGCCAATTCCGTGGTCAAAGCCAGCGTGTTGGCGATGCTCGGTTTTTACATCGCGAAAGATCTGCGTCCGCGTATGTCGTTGGTGACGCTGATCGTCTTCAGCCATCTCTTGTCGATGGTGGTGCAGTTCTTCTTCATTCTCGCTACGGACACCGGCGTGGCCGTCAGCTTCGGCAATCGGCCCATGACCCTCAACGGCATTCTCTGGCGTTCGATCATCCTGGATGGCGTGATCGCGGCCGGCTTGGTGCTGATTGAGCTTTCCGCTTGGAAAGCCCGGTTCAACCTGGTGTTTTTGCGGCCCATCGAATTTCGAACGCTGATCGCGCTTGCCGACGTTCTCGTACAGGGCCCGGAGGAAAAAGTTCCGGCGGCTGAAATCGCCACCAATGTCGATGTTTACGTCAGCCGCATCACCGCGCGCCGGCGCTGGGTTTATTACGTGGTGCTCTTCGGAACGTATTTGCACCCGCTCCTTTATTTTAAGGCGCCCTTCGCCGAATTGGACGCAGAAACGCGGCTGCGCCATCTGAAAAAATATTTTTACAAGGACTCGCTCTGGCCTTTCCTGCCGGATTGGTGGAATCAACTAGTGCAAGCGATGATCCGCATAAGCAAGCAGCTCACTTATGTGGGCTATTACAATGATTCTCGTTCTTTCGACTCGGTGGGATACAGCGTTTTTGGAGAGCGCTCGCGTTTCAAAAAGCTTCCCATTCCCACGCCTAAAATTCACCCGCTCAAAGTCGACCGGCCTAGCGATCTCAACAACGCCAGCCTGGAAACGGATATTTGCCTCATCGGCAGCGGCGCCGCCGGCGGAATTCTCGCCTACCATTTCGCCAAGGCCGGGCACAACGTTCTGCTGGTCGAACGCGGCAAATACACCCAGCCCAGCGATATGACGCACGACGAAATTGAGATGGTCGGCCGGCTCTACGCCGACGGCGTTTTTCAACAAACGACGGATTACCGCTTCACCGTGCTCCAAGGCAGTTGTGTCGGCGGCTCGACGGTCGTGAATAATGCCGTCTGTTTTCCGCCGCCCGAGCACGTGCTCGCCCGCTGGAATGATCCGGGCCAGCACGACGCCGGGCTGAATTTGAAAGACCTGCAGAAGAGCATCGAATATGTCAATGATTTCCTGCCCATCAGCAGACAGAATCATGATCGGCTGAATCCCTCCGGCAAACAATTCGTCGAGGGGATCAAAAAGCTGCGCGACAAGCACGGTTTCGAGGGCGAGATGGAAGTCGACGCCGTACGCGCGAATATCGAAGACTGTTTGGGATGCGGTTATTGCAACATCGGTTGCGCGTATGGCAAAAAACTGTCGATGCTCGACACGGCATTGCCTTGGACGCAAGAAAAATTTCCCGGCAAGCTCCGTATCGTGGCCGAGTGTGAGGTCCGGCGCTTTCACACTCGCGGCAATGAAGTCGTCAATGTGGAGGCGAAACTTTCTGACGGCCGCAAATTGACGATCCATGCAAAAAAATATGTGCTCTCAGCCGGCGCCATCGCTTCCAGCTATTTGCTCTTGCGCAGCAAGATCGGCGGGAATTTGCCGGTCGGAAAACAATTCAGTTGCAACATGGGGTCGGCAGTTACCGCCGAGTTTGACGAGAAGCTGAAGGCTTATGACGGCCTGCAAATTTCCCATTACGGTTTGCCCAAACCCTGGCGCGGCTTCGTTTACGAAACTTGGTGGAACCCCCCGGTGGTGCAAGCCATCAACATGCCGGGCTGGTTCGAAGATCATTACGAAAACATGCGGCGCTTCGATCACATGATGGGTGTTGGCGTGCTGGTTGGGACCGCGGGCAACGGGCAGGTGAAACGCGCCCTCACCGGCGGCCCGGATCTCGCGTTTGTGCCGGAGAAACGCGATCTGAAGACGTTGGGTGAAGGCCTCAAGCTGCTCGGCAAAATTCTCTTCGAGGCCGGCGCGCGTCGAGTGATGATCAACACCTGGATGTACGACGTGTTCAAAGAGCCGAAGGAGCTGGAGAAAATCGACAAGATCGTGCTGGATCCGACTTATATCACCCTTGGCAGCGGCCATCCGCAAGGTGGCAATGCCATGAGCAAGGATCCCAAACGCGGCGTCGTCGATCCGGATTTTCGCGTGCATGGATACAAAAACCTGTACGTCTGTGACGCCAGCGTTTTCCCGAGCAGCTTGACCGTCAATCCGCAACAGACCGTGATGTCGTTGGCGCATTATGCCGCCTCGAGAATTGCGTGATTGCGATGTGACGATGGAAAAGCAAGGCAGAATGATTATTTGGCAGAATAATTTTTAATCATTCTGCCCAACCATTATTCTGCCTTCCAAAATCTTCGCGATCGTGATAGTTTTTCCAGATTAATACTATAAATGAAAGCAAGGCGAGATTATGCTAAGAGCACGGTGGTCGATTGTCTTTTGGTTGGTGTTAGGGTGGCACCTCTTCTGGATCGCTTGCAGTCCGGGTCCGGGTCCTAATCCTCCGGTGCAACCCGCAAGCGGGCCTGCTTCAGCAACATACGCCCACGCCAACGTGAATAAGCTCACCATCCGGCCTGACCCGCTTGACGTCGGGACCTACACCATCTACGAGCCTGCAGGCCCGGCCCCTGCGCAGGCGCCGGTCGTGCTGTTCCTTCACGGCTATTTCGACACATTGCCCGACAAAGTCGACGCCATGCTGCGGCACCTCGCTCGCAAAGGCTACATCGTCATCTATCCCTCCTACGGCGTGGCTTGGGATCCAACGAATTGGGAAACCCACGCGATCAACACACTCGACACGGCGATGCATAAGCTGGAGGAACCGGGGCACGTGCTGCCGGATCGCAACAAGTTTGCGATCGTGGGACACTCCATTGGGGGTGTGCTCGCCCTGCGGCTTGCCCAACGCGCTCCGGCGGCAGGTCTGGTGAACTTACCGATTCCGCGTGCGGTGGTGCTGCAAGACGGAGCGGGTATCAGCACGCTGGCCTACCCGTTCCTGCGGCTTGACGATCTGTCCCAGATCGATCCGAATACGAAACTACTGATCATCATGGCGGAAGACACTTACAAGGGGCGCCTCACGGAAGCGAACCAGTGCAACTACGACTTCTTGCAACCGTGGATGTGGGTATCCGCCTGCAATGGCTTCGGCGCGTCCAAGCTGGCATGGACCCAGACGCCCCAAGTGGTGACGAAGAATGCGGTGGTCATCCCGACCGACACCCATGGCACTCCCGACCTCATCTCAGAGCACAACGGCGTTCTGGTTGATCCTTCCGCCGATCCGCCAAAGCCTCTCGACGCCATTGACTGGGCGTATTGGAAGCTGACGGTCGGCGCGCTCAATTATGCCGTTCACGGCACAGACGGCAATTACGCCTTTGGAGCGGGTCCCGAATTGCGGGACATGGGCGCATGGAGTGACGGCACTGCGGTCAAGCTCATCGACTTAATCGATGGGTGCTTCGTCGGCGGCAGTTGTCCATGAAGCGGTGGCCTCAAGCCTACCGGGCGGCCTAACACGATCCTTTTATTTAAAGGAACAACTCCGGAGGAATAAATGAATTCAATAAGAACGGAACTTGTTCCATCAAAAGAAAAAATGATGGGCTGGATCACCGCAATCTTCAACCAGGGCATTAGACGTCCCGGATATCCGGCAAATTACCGGGTGGAAAACTGGGTGAAAGAACAGCTTGAAAACCTCGGCTTGCAAGATATCAAACTGGATCCGGTTCCGATAAGAAAATGGGAAGCGGAAACCGGGAATCTCAGAATATGGCCCGTTGGCAAGCCCGATCAAGCCATGGATATTCCCGGCTTTCCTTTGCCCTATTCACGAGCGACAGATGGTGTTGAAGCAGAACTGCGCATGATTTCCGCCACACGAGAGCTGGCCGGAAAAATCGCTGTTTATAATATGGAATTTGTCAATCTGCCTGCTAGACTCCTTAAACTCTGGTCGAAACGATATTATGACCCCGGGAATGAATTTCGCACTTTGAATCAGATGCTGCCATTTGGCGTTCTCGGAGGGAGAGCAATGGAACCGGCTATGAACGCCAATGCCTCTGCATTTATCGGCATTCTCAGCAATTACCCCGGAGAAACCCACGATTATTATGTTCCATACGATGCGGTGACAAGAGACCTGCCCGGGGTATGGGTAAGCCCCAACAACGGCAAGAAAATCCTGGAGCTCATGGACAAGGGATCTGTTTCTGCCAAAGTATCGTACCAGGGTGGAATCTCTGATTCTGTTTCACATAATATTCTCGCCAGTTTGCCAGGCATGTCCGAGGAATGGGTTGTGATCGGCACCCACCATGATGGGCCGTGGTCTTCAGCCGTAGAGGATGCCTCGGGGATGGCATTGGTTCTGGCGCAGGCAGAATACTGGTCACAAATTCCTCGAGAGCAGCGCCCTCATAACATTTTATTCTTGATGAACTGTGGACACATGTCAGGAGGCGCCGGCGCAAAAGCGTTTGTTGAAAGAAACGCAGCGTTTCTCGAGAAAATTGTTGCCGCCATACACCTCGAACATGTGGCAGTTGAGGTCAAGAGTGAAAACGGGAAATTGGCGCCCACCGATGAGCCGGTGGTGCGCTGGTGGTTCACCAGTCGTATCACGCCATTGGAAGAAATAACTGAAAATGCGTTTGCAACTGAAGGGTTACGCCGTTCAATCGTCATGCCACCGGATGGATTTCCACCTGGAGGCAAAAACCCGCCAACAGATGCTGCGGCTTATCATCTCGTTGCCGTTCCCGTTCCATTCGTTTCGCTCTTGGCGGCGCCAGTTTATCTGTTTGACTCCGCGGATACTTTGGATAAAATCCACCAGGAAAGTCTTGAGCCTCTCACCCGAGCTGTCATCCGCATTGTCAATGCTCTCAAAGGCCATACCGCGCATGGCTTGCGACAAAAGGTGCGCAGAACTCTGGCGGATAAACTGGGATTGCGGGCGCTATTGCGACATATCAGCATGCTTCTAATCAAATATTGGCCTATGAACCGGATGCTCTATCGCAAATAGACTAAAACACCTTTGTCGAAACTGGAGAAGAACCATGTACACCATCACCCCCCTGCGCGTGCTCGCGGTACTTCTGGTTTACGCCGCGCTGTTCGTGGTCATTCGCGTCTACAAAAAGAAAATCGACCGCGATGAAAGAGAAACGTTCATCACGATTGCGCTGGCGTGGTCCGTGCCGGTTTTCATCGGCAACTATCTCTGCTACAAAATCGGCGTCATGAGCTTTCTGCCGTGGATCAACAACATCATCCACTGCTTCATTTGGATCGGCTTCTGCCTGTCGTGGCTCTATTTGAGCATTCGCGAAAAACAACCGCTGTGGGTGCAATTTCTCCTCATGGCGATCTTCAGCTTCATCGTGAAATTCGTCGAGCGCTTTCTCTTCGGCACTTGGGAGCATCCCCACTTTTTTTTCGTCTTGAAGAGCAACGTCGCCTACATCATCGGCTGGTCTCTGTTCGACGGCGTGTATCCGCTCGTCACGATGTCCGGCTTGAAATTGCTCGCCTGGATCAAATTCATCCGCAAGCTGATGAAAATATTTTCTTGGTTCAAGCGTTTGTTGCCCGGGCATATTCTGCCGTAACCGGTTAAATCAGGAGGTCTGTAATGAGCAAACGATTGAAAATCGCCGTCTATCTGCTGTACGTGATCCTGATCTTCCTGGCCGCGATCTGGATTTTTGGCGTCATGCGCAACTGGGAAGCCATGCAGGAGAAACCGGTGCGGATCGCCTATTTTCTCTGCGACTACACCATCGTCATCCCGCTCGGCTTTATCGCCGGCTTCGGCCTCAAAGCCGGAAAACGTTGGGCGCATTATCTGTTCGTCTTCGTTCTCGGCGCCCTGCTCTTCGACACCGCCCATCAGGTCTACTATCTGTTTTGGGACAATTACTTCGGCGTCCCGTTGGTCTTTTCCGCTGTGCTCCTGCTGGTCGTCGTCGTTTATACCGTTTTCGCCTTCAAAGCCGCCCAGGTGAAGAAGCTGATCGACATCAACCTGCGAGGAGAAGAAAATGCAAGATAAAAATTTGGTCAGAATCGGGGGCTTTAGCGCCTTGCTCTATGTCGCGCTCTCCGTCGTTGGGAATGTGATGCACACCCCGATGCCGCGAGAACCTGCCGATATGTTGCATACCATCGCACACAGCGGGCCCTGGATCGTCGCGCACATTATTCTCACGAGCACTTACTTTGTCGTGGTGCCCATGCTGATCGGCATTACCGCCTCTTTCCGTGAAGAGACGACAGTGGCTGGAATCGCCACCCCCTTTGGCAAAGTTCCCAACATCATCCGGATTGCCGTGCCGTTGGTTCTCGTCTGCGCAGCCGTGGGCGTCATACAAATCTCAACGCATTTGACCATCTTTCATGCCCTGGCGATGAAATACGCTGCCGCAACCGATCCGGCGGTCAAAGATAACATCATTTTGCTCTATCAGGTGATGTGGCCTTTCAATGTCGCTTTGGAGTTCGCCCATCTCTTCGTGATTTATCTGGTCATTCTCGCCATTTCAATCGCGATGTTCCACGAAGATATTTATCCCAAATGGGTGGCCTGGCTCGGGGTCGTTGGCGGCGTCGTCGCCGAGACCGGCCTGATATGGGGCGAGATCATTTTAGGCGGCTCAGGCGTAACCGGCAGCTTGATTTTTGGCGTGAGCTTGCTTCCCATGATGGTCTGGATTCTTGCCGTCGCCATCATCTTGATTCGGCGCACCAAATAAGCTTGAAAAATTGTAATGGACACAAAAGTGAACTGACACAAAAACAAATTTTGTGAGATTTCAGTTTGGTGTCCTAATTTTGCTTGTCGGTTTGAGGTGTAGCTTCGCTGAATAGTTACCAAAACTTTATAAATTGAGGAGAGTTCGCATGCGTAAGCCTTTAAAACTTTCAGTGGCCATTATGTTCGGCCTGATGCTTTTGGTTAGCCTCGGGTGGGTCTTTGCAATCATGCGCAACTGGAGCGAAATTGTCTCGCGCCCTTCGCGGCTCACCCAGCTCATCGCCGATATTCTCACCATCATCGTGCCCGGCCTGATTGCGGTCATCGGGATGTGGGCGAAAAAACGTTGGGCGCATTCCTTGTTCATTTTAGTTCTCGGCGCTTCGCTGTATGCCTTTGTCTTCAACGTCACATATTTGCGTTTCGATAATTACTTCGGCGTCTCCTGGTTTATTCCTTTGGCCTTTCTGCTGGCCTTCATTGTCTACATGATCTTCGCGCTCAGAGCTTTGCACCAAGATGACGACGCGGGATGGCTCAGTTGGCTCTTTGGGCGGCGGCGAGGCGTTGGAATTGACAACCGGCCTTCAACCTGACGCCGTATGCGCAAAAGAAATTTAATGGATTGGGCAATCATCGCCATCGCCGTGATCACGATACTCAGCGGCATCGCCCAGATCGTTGTTCATCGCGCCGTTTTGTCCATGATGCAGGTGACGATTTCACCGGAAACGGTTTATCTCTTCATTATCGTCAGCCTGCTCACGAGCCTTTTCGGCGCCGCCTTGTTGCACGCACTCTTGTCGCACTCACGCCAAACCGTAGTGGTCTTCTGGGCAAGCGTGCAAAAAGTTCTCGGCGCTGCCGCGGTTCTCATCGCCGCATTGAATGACATCATCGCCCGCTCCGCCTTGCTCGCAGCGGGATACGATTTTTTAGCGGGAATCTTTATCTTTGGATACTGGATCATTAGCAGGGACTAAGCCGCTCATTAGAAACGCAAGAAAACAATTATTGACAAAATGATGCTTTGAAATTGAACCGCTGAAAGCTCTTTCACCTACAGCACAGGAGGCGTTTTATGTTGAGTGAAAAAAATACGAAACTCATCAATCTCATCTTGCTCGTTTTTATCGGCCTGGATCTCATTTATACGATTATTGTTTTTTTCTTTCCGGAGCTGTGGTTTAAAACCATTCACGGCACCTCCTATTCCGGCACTCAGGGCCTCTTGCAGCGCACCGGCGCGATGTGGGCCAGCTTCACGTTATTTCAACTCATTGCTTACTTGAACTGGAAGCAGAAACCGTATTGGCTGGCGATCATCGCCGGGCTGCGCTTGAGCGAGCTCGCCGCGGACTGGACGTATTTGTATTTTGCCCATGATATCAGCTTCCTCGGGCGCATCGGCTTATTCATCTCGACGCCGACGAATATGCTGGTAAGCTGGATTTTTTTCAAAGCCTTTGTGACGTCAGAGCAAATGGCGCGTGGACCGAAAAAACCGCCGGCGTGAAAAGCGTTTACTGGAGATAAATGGCAGGTATGGGTCCTGGTTCTGTGACAGCAGCCTAAGAGAAAAAAAATTCTTTTGCAGACTGCCAGTCTGCGTTACGTGCGCACCCGAAAGATGATCGCCACCTCACTGTCTGATTTCGGCAGCCGCTCTTTTCGCGGCGAAAAATTGGTCGCGCCAGTGGCGTAATCGCGCACCGTGTAAGCCGCGTTCCCCACTTTCGATCCGGGGCAGGAATACAGACACACCAGGCATCCCGAATGCCAGTGATGAATCAAATCGCGGTTCCCGCCAAAACGAAAATCCAAGCCGCGGCCGCCGGGGTCGTCGAGCAATTCGGCCAGCGGCCTCGGCTCGGATAATCCTTTCCACCAGACCAAAATTTCCACGGGCGTTCCCGCAATGCGCGTCTGCGGCGCCGGATGCTTTGGGTCTTTGCGTTTGTCCCAGGCGTCCATGGTGAGATTATTTCCGGCGACCGCGCCGGCTTTTTCCAGGGCAACGATGAGTGTAGTATCCGGCACCGGCGTCGAAAACAACGACTCCCGCGCGGCGCCGCCATCGTCCCAAACCAGCAAATGATAGTTGGGAACGAATCGCAAAAATCCGCTGAACTTGCCGGGATGATAAACGGCCAAGACCCGCACCTCGTGCCGCAATGAGTCCACCACCACTGGCCTGGAAGCATCGGGAAATTTTAATGGCTGCTCTTGCGCCATTACCCGAGCGGCGCTGATTAAAATAAAACACCAGTGAAGTAAAATCATCATTCCTGCCGCCTTTTGAATCTGGATTATTTGTAACGCAACTACAAGCGTAACTATTCAGAATATAAAAGAGCCTGTCATTCCGTAGGAATCTTTTTAATTTCGAGCACAGTGCTTGTGCGAAAAAGGATTCTTCCAGAATGACTTATGAAATGTGGACTGAATAGTTGCCCACAAGCAACTATTTTTATCTAGCCGCATTATCCGGACGATCCGGAAAATCCGGATACCAAAAGCAATGCTCTTTAGAATTTTGAGCACTGCGCGGCTCAAGAGAAGCTCGGGGTCTTGCCGAAAAAAAATTGAAACGGAATACTGCGCGTTGCCCAATAGGTTTCGCCGTGCAGCGCCTCGGGAAACGCAAAGTAAAGCAGGTCCTTGCCAAATTCATATCCCCTTTCGATCAATAAATCGCGCATGCTGCGGGTCACTTCGTAATTGTCTTCCGGCCAACCGCTATCGATATAAATTTGGATATTTCGCCTGGATTCGCTGCCAATGCGCTGGCGCAAGTCGTCACGATAACCAAACGTGCTGGACAAGCAAGCAGCCTTGCCGAAAACCTCCGGATGTTGCCAGGCGAGATATAGAGAAACCACGCCGCCCAAAGATGATCCCATCACCGCGTTGTGCGCGGGCGCAGTAAGCGTGCGCAAATTGGCCTCCACCTCTCTTTTTAATTCCTCCGTGATGAAGCGGCCATATCCGGTGTAGCCCGGTTGCGTGTATTCGTACATGCGATCCTGCGGATAAATGCCGACCACGATGACCTTGTCGATGATATTCATCGCATCCAGGCGGTCCATCGTCTCGTCGACACGCCATTCATTGTTGAAAAAAGCTTCGTTCGGAAAGAACAGATTATTGCCGTCGTGCATGTACAAAACCGGATAACGCTTCAAGGTGTTTTCACTGTAGCCGGGAGGATGATAAATGCGCAGCCGGTGCGAAACGGCTAGAATCTGCGAGTAAAAATCAATCGGCGCGGAAATGGCGCCGCCGAGATCGCTAAAAAAATGCGGATAGATGCTCTTGATTTCCGGCCGGCCAACGATAACGAGATAGTTGCCGCCTTTTGACCAGTGAAAACCGTTTTGATCGATGATGCAAGGCTTGAAATAGAGATAAGGCCGTGTGGTGTTGTAATGGAACTCATAGGCCGTTCGGCTGGCGTCCACTGAAACGGACTCGACATCTCGATTCCAGTCATCGTCAATGCGCAGGACGATGCGGCCGCTTTGCAAGGGATAGATAACGCGAATGATCATAGTCTCCGCCATCGTTCGTAACCCAGTCAGCTTGACTGGCGTTTAGGTTATTTGACTTGATTTATAATATAGCGAACGGCCTGCCATAAAGTCAAGCGGCTTGCTTATTACTTCTAAACAAATCACTTCTAAGAAACCGTCAGCGCGAGCGTTTTTCAAGTTTTCGCTTGCTTGCAATGCCTCAGCCTTGAGTGGAAGAGCACCGTCCGGACGCTTTGTCATACGCAATTCTGGCGAGTTCTCGAAGCTCAGCGTCCGGACGGTCCACCTATAACTGAGGCCTTTCGCTTGCTTGAGAATTTCATTTGCTTTTATCCGGAAAATTAATATCATATACGTTCGTCAGCCCAAAGGCGAAGTCGGACTTGCACGGAAAATCATTGCAGTTTTCAAGAAGCTTGCTGTGCAAGTCCGACTTCACTTATAACGAAAGGAGGATATTATGCCAGCATCGAACCCGTTGATGAGCAAAAACGGCCTGGAAATTCACGGCATCAAAAATACCAACATGGAATATTGGAATCTCAGCACGCCGGCTTTGTACGAGGAAGCCATGCGCCGGCGCGAAGCCATCATCGCGCATCTCGGCCCGTTGGTGGTGCGCACGGGACACCATACCGGCCGTTCGCCGAATGACAAGTACATCGTCAAAGAGCCGTCGAGCGAGAGCCACATCTGGTGGGGCAAAGTCAACCGGCCGTTCGAGGCGGAAAAATTTGAAAACTTGTATAAGCGCGCCATCTCGTATCTGCAAGGGAAAGACGTCTTCGTGCAAGACTGCTTTGCCGGCGCCGATCCGCGTTATCGCCTGCCGATTCGCGTCATCACCGAAACGGCCTGGCACAATCTGTTCGCGCGGACGATGTTCATTCCCGGCAAAGCGCAAGAGCTGCAAGAGCACAAACCGGAGTTCACCGTGATCAACGTGCCGCGCTTTCACGCCGTTCCCGAAACGGATGGCACCAATTCCGAAGTTTTTATCCTCGTCAATTTTGGCCGCAAGCTGGTCTTGATCGGCGGCACCAGCTACGCCGGTGAAATCAAAAAATCCATTTTCACGATTTTGAATTATCTCCTGCCGCTCCGCGACGTGATGTCGATGCACTGCTCCGCCAATATCGGCCCGAACGGTGACTCGGCGCTTTTCTTCGGGCTGTCCGGGACCGGCAAGACCACGCTCTCGGCAGATCCGGAGCGCCAATTGATCGGCGACGACGAGCACGGCTGGAGCGATCATGGCGTGTTCAATTTCGAGGGCGGCTGCTACGCCAAGGTGATCCGGCTTTCCAAAGAAGCGGAGCCGCAAATCTATGAAACCACGCGGCGCTTCGGCACCATTTTGGAAAACGTGATGATCGATACGGTCAACCGGCGGCTCGATCTCGATGACGCTTCGTTGACGGAAAATACTCGCGGCGCCTACCCGATCGATTACATTCCGAATGCCGAGCCGAGCGGCATGGGCGGCCATCCGAAGAACATCATCATGCTTACCGCCGACGCCTTCGGCGTGATGCCGCCGATTGCGAAGCTCACGCCCGAGCAGGCAATGTATCATTTTCTCTCCGGCTACACCGCGAAAGTGGCCGGCACGGAGAAAGGCCTCGGCAAAGAGCCGCAAGCCACGTTCAGCACCTGTTTCGGCGCGCCGTTCATGGCGCTGCATCCGACGGTTTATGCTAAAATGTTGAAAGAGAAAATCGCCGAACACAAAGTGAGCTGCTGGCTGGTGAACACCGGCTGGACCGGCGGCCCGTTTGGCGAAGGCAGCCGCATGAAGATCGCCTACACCCGCGCGATGGTGCACGCCGCGTTGAATGGCAGTTTGGATAAAATTCCGACGGAGCCTGATCCGATTTTCGGCTTGCACATTCCATCGAGCTGCCCGAACGTGCCGAGCGAAGTGCTGAAGCCGCGCAACACCTGGAAAGACGGCAATGCGTATGACGAAAAAGCCAAGCATCTCGCCGGATTGTTCAACAAGAATTTCGAACAGTTTGCAAATGATGTGACGGAAGAAATTCGCGCGGCCGGGCCGAAAATGAGATGAGCTATTGAGCGAAAGGCGAAGAGCGTGGAGCGAAGAGCAGCGAGGGATTGGCTCTTTGCGCTACGCTCTTGACTCGCCGAAAAACGATAAAAAGTATTGAAAGGGCTTTAAAGATTAAGGAACGTCCTGGGCGCAACGAAAACCAATACCACCGCCCTTGTAGGAAGGATAGCCCTTGCCACGATCGGCGCACCGCAGGAAGTCCTTAACATTGAGACACGACCCGCCACGCAACACCCGCAAGGTACCGCTGGTTGGGCCTGGAGGATTACGCAAGGGGCTCGTTTTATAATAATCACTGCCATACCAATCCGCGCACCACTCCCAAACATTGCCAGCCATGTTATACAGCCCGAAATCATTGGGAGAAAAGCTGTCAACGTCTTTGAGATAACGCTTGGTATTCTCCCAATCCACTAGCCGGCTGCCATCCACATTATAATTGGCTTTCGCCACACTGATTTCATCTCCCCACGGATATTCCTGGTCTGGTAGTCCGCCACGCGCCGCGTATTCCCACTCCGCTTCGGTGGGCAAACGCACCCGCTTCCCTCGCTGTTTACTCAACCACGTGCAAAAGGCTGTGGCCTCTTCCCAGCTTACAAAGACGACCGGACGGTTGGAATGTTTCAATTGTTCGCTCCAATAATTGGGTTTGGTTTGGGACGGATCCATTTGGAGAAACAGCGCGTATTGCGCCACCGTCACTTCATATTTGTCCATGTAAAAGGCGTCGACATAAATTTTATTCACCAGCATTTCATCATCCTTGCCCTTATTGCTGCCCGTTAAAAAAGAGCCGCCGCGAATGAGCACCATGCCGGTTGGCGCGGTTTCCTGCTTCGGCGTTAAACGGTTGTTGCACTCTTGAATGCGATTGGCCACATAGCGATCATCCGTTTTGTAAGAACGCGCCTGCTTGTATTGGTTTTTAGCCTTGGCGTACTCACCCTGGTTGAAGAAAGCGTCACCGGCAACGAGCGTGTCAAACAGCACGCGGCCAAAATCCTCGATAGCCTGCTCTTCCGGCAAGGGCGTCTTGCGATGTTTGCCACCGGAACGCAGAAGCGCGATTTGCAAATCCTTCAGGCGGTTTTCCAACGCCAACTCGTCAAAAGGAAAACGCATAGTCTCGCGCGCTTCTCCGGCCGGAGAGCGCACAACCGCCACGGGATACTCGCGTCCGGCCCCGAGGCCGATTTCCAACTCGAAGTCGAGATAGTTCATAGCGGCATGAGAATCTGCGACACCCAACGCTAATGCTTTTCCATCGTCTGTTTCAGCTTGATGATCTCTTCATCCAAAAGGCCGGTGATTTCAGCAATCATTGATACTTCAAATCCTTTCGCAAGCATCTTTTGGGTGGTCTGGATTTGATCTTCCAACTTGCCTTCCAGCTTGCCTTCCAGCTTGCCTTTTTCGAAGATTTCTTGCTTTTCTTTTTTTATGGCGGTAATCAACATGGCGTGTACCTCCTCTTTACTTTCATAAACTCGTTCGAGTTTGTCATAATCTTCTTCCGGAATTCTTTCATGCTGGCTCAATTGCGCAAACCAATTTACAAGAAGGGAAATGGCGGTTTTGTCCTCTTCCCTGTCGAATACTTCTAACAACTCGGCTACGAGCAACTCAATGTCGTAATATGTCTCCGCCAAAAACAACATGGAAACGATGTTCTTGATTTTCAACAACGCTTCCCGACTATACTCATTCTCCGCAATCTTTCTGTTTCAGCTTGACTTTGTAGATGATGTCGCTCGCTGTTTCTTTGTAATGCTCCGAGATGAATGATTTTTCCAGACGCTCACAAGTATCAAAGTCCAATTCTTTAACCCAATCTTCCGTCACAAAGGTTTCCAACAATTGTCGAAAGATCGTCTTGTTCTTGAATAGCCGTCCGGGTGCTCGGGGTGTCCGGACGGGGCAAAGCCGGCTTAGCAGACTGGAAGTCTGCGCTACGTCAATGCGCCTTCAACACCACGATCGTCATGTCATCGTGCTGCGGGTGGTCACCGGCGAATTGGCGGACTTCATCAAAAGCATACTGCACCAATTGCTCGGCGGAGCCGTTGTCGTTCCGATGCAGCAAATCGAGAAATCTTTCCGTGCCAAATTCTTCGAGATCGCGGTTCATCGCCTCGGTGAAACCGTCGGTGTAAAACACCAGCGTGTCGCCGGGGGAAAGTTGCAGCTCGCCTTCTACTAAAGTCTTCGTAAAAATATCTCCCTTTTCAAGTCCCAAACCGATGCCGGCGGTTTGCAATAGCCGCGTCTCGCTTTGGCCGCTGCTGAAGACGATGGCGGGATTGTGGCCGGCGCGGGCAAATTTCAGCAGCCGGCGGTTGCTGTCGAGCACGGCGTAGAACATGCTGACGTACCAACTGCGCTCGATGGAGCGATACATCAAGTGATTGACTTTGCTCAATACGTGCTTTGGCGAGGGGTCTTCTTCGGCGTGCGATTGCAAAATGCCTTTGGTCAACGTCATGTAAATCGCCGCGGGCACGCCTTTGCCGGAAACGTCGCCGACGGCGATGCCGAGCTTGCCGTCGCGCATATCGACGAAATCAAAATAATCGCCGCCGACTTCGAGCGCCGGCAAGCAGGCGCCGGCAATATCAAAGCCGGCGATCTTCGGCTGTTCCTTCGGCAAGAGATGGAGCTGCACGCGGCGGGCGATCTCCAACTCTTTTTGCATGCGCACGCGCTCTTTGATGCGGCGAACGTGCGCCGGCTCGTCCTCCGGCTTGTAATGAAATTCTTCCCCGCGGCGCGCGCCGAGCCAGCCGATGACGAGCAAACCGAGCAATAAGGCGATACCGGTGATCCCAGAGCCGATAAAAAACGGCGCGGCGCTGCCGAGCAGAGGCCCGATCTGATTCAGCGCCGCAATCACCGCGCCGGAAGTCATTGACGCCAGCAAACCATAACGCCAGAAAATGAAACCTTGCGCCAAGCCCAAGGCGATGAACGGAATGAGCGCAAACGGCGCCGGACGAAAGGTGTACGTTTCGCTAAAAAAGATCAGGAAAAATCCATACAGCACACCGGCGACAATAATAGCTGGCGCCGGGGATTTCAACATGCGGCGCAGCGCTGAAATCAGAAACAGGCGAAACACCAGCTCATCAAAGAGCGCCGTCAACAACATGAAAATGACGATGGAGATGAACGGCAGATAGCCGTCAAAGACGTTGGCCGCGTTGAAGCTCAAACGCGGCAAAACGCCAAACTGCTGAATCATCACGTAGGTGATAAGCTGAAGGCCGCCAAAAACAATAAGGCCAAACGCGAAACCCACCGGCAGCTCCCGGCCGATATTTTTGGTGATCCATCGCTGGTTGAAAATGCTATCGACGCCGGAGAGCAGTTTCGGCCGATCGCTGCGAACGAATTGCTCGCCGACCGTCCACGCCCCGAGTGTCATGAGTGCCATGATGTTGAAGGTAAAAACGATTTGGATCCCCAACAGAATGAATTTCGAATACAACGGGCTGATCGGGCCGAAATTCGCGCCGACGCCAAAGCGCGGCCACAGGTTGAACGCATAAGCCAGCAACGAGAAAAAAACGCTGCCGCCGAGCCACAAACCGGTGCGGACACCGATTTCGCCCTCGTGATATTTGCGCAGGAACGCCACCAACGAGGCAAAGAGCAACACCACAAAAACCACGACCGAAACGGTATTGAGCAGCAGGTTGGCCGCGCCAACCAGGCCGGAGGCAGTGATAAAATCTTGCGGATCACGGTACCAGCGAAACACGCCGGAGAGTTTCGTGCCGGCGACGTGTACTTCAAGAATTTCCGCACCTTTCCCAAGCTCGGGACCGGTGCGCGCAAAAATCATTCGATGATCGGTGCGTTTCGGTTTTTTATTGCTGGTCGATTGTTCCAATTTGAAATCGGCAAAGCGGACCCCCGGCCAGTTTTGCAAAGTGCTTTCCGCCATTTGTAGCGCGGCTTCGGCGCTTGCTGAATCGCCGGCAACCGAGTCCGGCAAAGTATGGGTAAAAGCGCGCAACTGCCCGCTAGCCGAAATGCGGACCTGAAAAAGCTCCTGCTGTTGATCGCGTGGCACGTTGCGGTAATAATCGAATCGCCACCACGAGAGCGGCAGACGCTCTTCGCGGCTCTGTTCGATAACCGGTTTCACGCCGAACAGGCCCATCAGATAATCCAGCGCAGAGACGTCGTAAGCAAAAAGCGCGTCGCAAAAAAAATCGCCGACGTCGAAGCCTTGCTGTTTGATATAATTTTCAGCGAGGCTTCTCGCTTCGCCGCGCGTAAGCTGGGGCCGGCTGGCAAAATAGGGATTGATCTGCGGCATCAAATAAGCGCCGGCGGCCAAACCGATGACGGCAAAACCCGCAACCAATAAACGGCGCAACCTATGCTTCTCTTCCATGAATTCTCCTAAATGACGTACAGGCTAAAATCTGCATGATAAAATGAAACGCAACGAAAAGGGAATCGCAACGAAAAAAGCAATCGGCTGTTGTATATTTTCGTTGCAGTTCTCATTTCGTTGTAAGAATCATTTTCCCCGTTTTGTTGCCGGGCGCAGGCTCAAGGCGCGGCATTTTTCCACCAATTCGAGAATCATCTCGTAGCGCACGAACGGCGTGATCAAATAAATGCCGTTGAAGTAGTCCAATACACTTTCCAGAATTTCAGCGGCAACGGTCACGCCTTCGCGGCGGGCGCGCTCGCCCTCGAAGCGGTACAGGCGCTCGCGCACTTTCAACGGAATCGCGATGCCCGGCACTTCGTTGTGCAGAAAATCGGCGTTGCGGCCGCTGACCAACGGCATGATGCCGATAAAAACGGGAATTTCAAACTCGCGAGTGGCCTCGTAAATTTCGCGCACCTTGCGCCAGTCGAAAATCGGTTGGGTCATCACGAAATCCGCGCCGAGTTGTATTTTTTTACGCAAACGATTCACCTGAGTTTCGATACGATCAACATTCGGATTGAATGCGACGCCGGCGGTGAAGCGGGTGCTCTGCTTCATGGCGCGGCCGGAAAACGCGATGCCTTGATTCATCTTCTCGATCATGGCGATCAAGTTGAACGAGTTGAGATCATAAACCGAGGTGGCGCCGGGCTGATCGCCGAATTTCGCCGGATCGCCGGTAAGCGCCAACACGGTATCCATGCCGAGCGCGTACAATCCCATCAGCTCGGCTTGCATGCCGATAAGATTGCGGTCGCGGCACGAAAGATGAATGATGAGCGGCAAGCCGGTTTTTTGTTTGACGAGATGGCCGAGCGCCATGTTGCTCATGCGCGTGATGCCGAGCGAGCTGTCGGCCATCGTCAGCGCATCGATGCCGGCGCGTTTCAGCTCGACGGCGCCGCGGATGATGCTCTCGTGCTCCAAATCGCGCGGCGGATCAAGCTCGACGATGACCGTTGGTTTTTTCTTAACGTTTTTCAAAAACTCCGGCTCGGTGATGGCTTGTGCCGGAGGCGGCTCAGGCTTGACGTGTACGATGACGTGTTTTTGCTGCACCGGTTCAAGTCCGCGCAATGCTTCAGCCATAGCCCGGATGTGCTCCGGCGTGGTGCCGCAGCAGCCGCCGATCAGGCGCACGCCTTGCTCGCGCAATTTGAGCGCGCTTTCCGCAAAATATTCCGGTGTGGAAAGATAAATGTAACGACCATCGACAAACGCCGGCAACCCGGCGTTGGGAAAAGCCGAGAGCAAAAGACCGTCGTCCAAGGGAACTTCGCGCAAGGCGTTCAGGATGCCGGTCGGCCCTTTCGCGCAATTGATGCCCACGACATCGGCGCCCAGATCACGCAGGCGGCGAAAGGCCGTGATAATATGTTGGGCTACGCCCGTAGGGCTGTCGCGCGTATAGCCCTCCTCGTCCGCAACGACTTGGGCGATAATCGGCAAATCGGTCAACCGCCGCGCTTCGCTCACCGCGATCTCAAGCTCGCTCACAAGGCTGAATGTCTCAAAAATGAGCGCGTCCGGACTGGCCGCGACCAACGCCGTGATCTGCTCCGCGAAAGCATGGCGCATGACGTTCGTTTCGATCTCGTCGCTTTCGCGGTCACGCACCGGCCCGATTGAAGCCAGCACGTACGCTTTGTCATCGGCGGCGGCGCGAGCCAAATGAACGGCGGCCTGATTAATTTCAACAACGCGCTGTTCCAAGCCAAAGCGCGCCAATTTGCAACGATTGGCCGTGAAGCTGTTGGTCTCCAGCGCTTGCGCGCCGGCCTCGACGTAAGCGCGATGAATATTTTGAATGACCGCCGGTTGCGTGAGATTAAGCTCGTCATAGCTCTGCGCGAGCGGAATGCCCTGGGCATAAATCATCGTGCCCATGGCGCCGTCGCCAACGAGAAGATGTTGGCGGAGATGTTCGAGAAAAGATACTCGATCCTGGATGCTTGATCCTGGATCCTGGATGCTTGATGCTGGATTATTCTTCATCGGCGTTATTAGACGAAGTAGGGTCTTTGGGGGCCATGTGTCCTATAATGACGCTTTGAAGAAAATTATTGGTCGTTTTGCCAAGAATATCGTAACGTTTAGATAGATCATCAAAAAGCGCTTTATCCGTGAGTGAGCCGGTTTCAAAAAGCAATTCAAGATGTTCACGCGTTTCATCACAAGAGGCAAGAGCATAATTCAAAAATTTGATGAACTCGTTTTTGTACCTGCGACGTCCGTAACCCTCGACGATGTTGCTGGAGATGGATTTGGACGATCGTCGTATCTGGCTTCCTTCCTCGTACATTTCAAATTTGGGCAACTTTTCCAAAGTCATTTTGTGAACGATAACCGCCAACTCGTGAGCCTGTTTCCAAATCCCCAAATCGCGATAGCTTTGTGGCTTTTTTGTTTCCATGACTTTCCTCCTTAAAAATTTGGTTAACTTTTACGTTATCTAACACACGAGCGCGGATTCCAGCCTCCAGCATCAAGCATCCAGCATCAAGCATCCAGGATCAAGCATCCAGCATCCAGTTCACCCTATCGGCTTGATTTGTTCGCGAAACAGGGAGTCGTGTTGCGCCTGCTTCCACCATCTCTGCCATTGGTTGAGGATCCGGCGATTGGATTTTTCCGTGGTGAGATTGAGCACGGGATGCCGCAGCTCTCCGAAATCTTTGCGGGTTAGTTGATACAAAGCCCGGACGATCTGGGCTTGCACCTCGGCGCTAAATTCCATTTCCAATGCGTCGATCAAGATTTGCACCATGTCGTGATGCTTGGTGGCCGCCACATAGTCTAACAATAACTGCAAATCAGTTTGATCCAAATTATAAACGTGCCAATCTTGCAGCCAATTCCCGAGCGTAGGCAAAAGCCATTTATCGCCCAGAATCGTCGTCGCGTCAAGAATGTTGCGCAACGCCTGCCCGGAATGGTGGCGCTTGGCGTGTTCCCCAATAACCGGAATCGCCAGGGTGTCACTGATGCGGGCCAGAGCGAGCATGGCTTCGCGTTGCACGAACACATCTTCATTGGCGCCATATCGCAGCGTCGCCACTAGAGCCGGGATGGCGCGGGCAAACTCGCCTTCCGCCGGCACCGCAATCCGGCCCAGCGCTTCCGCCGCTTCGGCCCGCAAAAAGGCCTCGCGCTCGTCTTGCAGCGTGTTCAATAAGAACTCCAGCGCAGTTTTGCTGCGCAGATTGCCGAGCGCGCGCAAAGCTTGCGGGTTTTTGTCTTTTTTCACCAATGCGATCAACGCCGGGGCCCCGCGCGCATCGCCAAGCGCAGCTAGCGCATCGCAAACCATGTTTTGAATCCGCACGTCGTGTACGCGCAGCAGTTCCAACAGGGCGTCCAGTGCCGTCGGGTGGCGGCTGCGGCCGACGGCGTAAATGAAATGGCTCTGATTGAGGTAGGAAGGCTGCCGGCTGCGCGCCACCAGGCCGGCAAAATCGATGAACGCGGCCTCGTTCCGCTCTAAAAGAATATATTGGTCGAGTGCGAGCGTGCGGTTCGCCGCGGCGTTCTCTTGATACAGCGCTTGAATTTGATAAATCGCCATGGCGTCTTGAACGCGAAAAGCCAGCGTGAGCCGGAACCGCTCCAAAGGTTCCAGCGGCAGCGCCTCGGCAAAAGTGAAAACCGGAAAATTTCTCCCTTGTCTGCTCAACGGCAAAGCGAGAGAGTCGAGGCGCAAGCTGACTTGAATCGATTCGTCTCGCGGTTTGGGGTCGCTCAATTCGATGAGCTGAATTTCCCGAACCTGCAAGTCGCGATGCTCACGTTGATTGCCGACGTCGAGAACGATTTCAAAGCGCTCGCGGGAAATTTTATTCGCCGCGACCGGTTCCCAATACAACGCCGGCAATTGCCACCTCTGCAATGTCCCGTAACTGAACGCCACGGCGGCATAAATTCCGAGAAGCAACAGCGCGGCACAAGCGGCGCGGTGCAGCAGACTGTAGCGGCTGAGCGGCCGGCCTTGCCACGTTTCCGGCATGCGGGCAAAGAGATGGTAAATTAAAAAAAGCGCGCTGGCCCCACATCCAATCCAAAACAGGGCGAGCTTGGCCCAATTCATCGTACGCTGAGCATGGGCAACCAAAACATAAATGACGATGGCCAAGCCGAGGAGTAAAGAGAGGTTGATAATGGAAAAAAGTTTTCTATTCATTATTAGCTCGCACCCTACCGCCAAGCCTCTTCTGTAGAATTTCGCTGCAGCAGTATAAGAAATTTTAAAACTCAAATCATGCACTCAATTCAAGTTCAGCCCGCACCGCCACCGGAACCGCCGGCGCCACCGCCCCCACCTGAAGCAGCTCCGCCGCCGGCTCCGCTGGCGGAACTCAGGGCCGTGCCGGCAACATCAACCATGGCAGCGATGGCCGCGCTGATGCCGGTCGTACCACTGTCGCTGCCGTAAATAAACCATGGAAAGGCAACTGCCCCGGGGTGTTGGTTGCTGGCCTCAACCAGAGGGCGAATTTGCGCGCCGGAAAGATTCAATGCCGTGGCGTAAATGAGAAAGCTGTCGACGTGCTGCCACGGCGCGCCTTGCTCTTGAGGCATTCGCGAAAATCGTTTGAGATAACGGCGAAAGGCGTGCAAGCGATCGAGCTTTTCCGCCGTTTCCCGATCATGCCGCATAATGACAAAGGAAAGCGCCGCGAAAATAATGGAAACAATCAAAAACGGCGCGGTTGTTTCGCCCATGGCGTAGATTCCAAAAGCATTGGCGGCGATAACAAACAGCCAGACGCCAAAGGTGATAAAGCTTGCACGAACCGAGGCGCTATCGTATAATTTCGGCTTGCCGGCTTGCAGCGCCACGGCTTTTTTCCACTTTTCAAAAAAGCGCCGAAATTTCGCGGACTGTTTCTTGATCTCCGCAAAACTGAGTTCGCGGCGATTTTGCGCCAAATCGGTTCGCAAAAATTCCAGCAGCTGGCGTTCAAAGGGCAACAACTCGGATGGCGCGAAACGCAGCTTGTCTTCTTCAAAGACAATTTTTCCTTCCCATTGAGTTGAAGAAAATCCCAGAAAACGCGAAACGCTTTTCTCCTGGCGCAATTGCAAATAACCCCGCGCGGCGAGGTCGAACAAAGTCGCCAGCAGCGCGCCGCCGCTCAACTGATGTGAATTCAAAATATAGTTTGCCACGGCCGGCGGCATATCGTTGGGAACGGTCGCGCTCATTGCCTCTTGCCGGCGGCGCAGACTGCGCCCGTAGCGTTGGTACATATAAAAAGAGAAAACAATTCCCGCCGCGAGACCAAGCCACAACCACGAAACATATTTCTCGCGATTGGCGGCCTGCCATTTCTCGTGCGCGGTGGCCTTTTCACGTTTTTGATTGGCCGCTTCGGCCAACTGCGCTTCTTGTTGCAAAATTTCCGGCAAGGCGTCGCGATCATCCCGCACTGCCGTCGCAGCCGCAGCGACAGCTTGTTTGGGGAAAACAATGCGCGCTTCAAAAAATTGGCGTCGTGGTAGGTGATCGATGAACAAAACAACTCTGCCGCTGGATTGAAGCGAAACTGCGCCGTGCAGCGGACCATGTGCCCAAGCACGCACCTCTTCTTGATTGGCGCCTCTTTGAAGCTGAATATTGACACGAACTCTTTCACTGGCGCGATCCCAACCGACGCCAACGAATTTGTAGTAAAGTTCTGCCACATCGCGATGCACGCGCACTGCGCCGAGCACGCGAAACCGCAGCGTGACCTCGCGGATCGTGCCCCTATCGACTGCGCGGCCGCCTTCTTCACGAAACTGCCAGCGTATGGAAATTTTCTCGCGCTCGCGTTTGAGGCTAAAAGTGCCTGGCGTTTTCTCCGTGCTCGGTTGATAAGCCTCGCCGTCTTCAAGCACCTGCACGCGATCGACGTCGAGCAAGCCGGCAAGCGCGAGATCGTAAAAAGCGTGGCTGAATTTCCCCCAAAATTGATACGTGCGCTTTTCTTCAATCGCCATATAACCGGCGGAATCCACCTGCGCGGTGATCTCGACGTTTTGGATCGCCCATCTTTTCTCTGCCAAAAGAGGTTTGGTCGAGATGGCGATCAAGCAGAGAATTGCAACAAATCGCGGGAACATAAATTTTCCAAAAAATTTATTAACTCAGCATGTGAGTCTTGGGCAATCTCACCAAGTTTGCGACCGCTTTAATCTCTTACGAGTCAAATTTGTGCAAAAAAAAACAAACATTTTTTTCTCAAATGGCATTTCACCCTTTATTTATACGGGTTTTGAGTAATTTTACCGCAGCTCCAACTTTTCAAGTTTTTTAGTTATGCTTTGTCAACTTTACAACTCTAATTTGTACATGAAACTTAATTAAGACAAAACAAGTTAATGACAAGATTATTAAGTGACAAAATAATTATTTTAGAAAACACTGAATCGTTTTGTCTTTAAATTATTTTGTCTAATGCTTTTGCTTTTCATCCGTTGGGTTTTTCTATCCGTTGGAAAATTGTTTTTTGTCATAAACCTGTTTGGTTGCGGCTCGTCCGCGTTGGGGAGGTGGCGGACGCTTTTTTCTTCTAAGATCTCCGTGGCCATATGATCATCCTTATCCACGTTAGTTTCCCTCCGCAGTCTTATAACTTATTTGGCGCTTTAATCAAGAAAGATCTCCCCTTTTCCCATAATCACCGCATCGCCGGCCACCTGCACCGTTTCGACGTGGCCTTGCTTGCCATGAATCGTGATGTAAACGCGGCCGGGGCGCTGCATAAAATGCCCCTGCTCGTGAATCCATTCCACCGGCGCTTCGCCGTTGCCGGACATCAAACCGTAATAGACCAAATAAGCGCCCATCGCGCCCGAGGCGTTGCCCGTGACGGGATCTTCAAAATGATAATGGCCGCTGACGAATCGGCCGTGCGAGCGGCAGGCCGGGTCAAAACTCTCCAACGCAAAAACATACGCCGTTTCCGTTTTCAGCGCGTCGCACAACGAACGCAGCGCCGGCAGGTTCGGCGCGATTTTTCGCAACACCGCGAGGTCGCGCACCGGCACCAGCAGTTGCGGTACGCCGGTCGAGATTACTTGCGGCCAAGCCTCATCGCCGAGCAAATCACCGGTGGACAGCCCCAACGCCGCCGCCAATTCGCCGAGATCAGTGGCGCGGGCGAGAAATTGGGGCGAGGCTTGAGTCATGCGCACCCGCTCAACGCGGCCGTGCGGGCAGATCAAATCAACCGGCAGCACGCCGACGCCAAGCTCGTGATGGATACGCGTCACCGGCGGCTGCAAGCTGTAGCGCTCGAGGTGCGCCAGCAAATAATGCGTGCCCACCACCGGATGGCCGGCCAACGGCAACTCGTTAATGGGGGTAAAAATGCGGACGCGGCACTGCGCCAGCGGCTGCTTGCTGGCGAGCACGAACGTCGTTTCGGAAAGATTCAGCTCGCGCGCGATATTTTGCATTTCCACCTCGGACAAACCTTCGGCCTCCGGAAAGACCGCCAGGGGATTGCCCCCGAAAGGTTCCGAGGTAAAAACATCCAGCCAATGGTAGGTATATCGACGCATAGGCAGCTTCGAAGTCTCGTTTTGTGTTCACCGCGACAAGGTAAATGGGCGCCAATTCGCCCCGCTGAAGAAACTCGCAATTATTAAGATAACGAAAAAACCTTGAGATTGCAAGTCTCTCGTTGCACGTGCGGACGAAAAACGAACGCCGCACGGTTGCCCATCAATAATCGCTTTGCTGTTTTACCTTCAGCGTTCCAACACCTCGCGATAATAGCCCTCCCACTCCGGCATAATTTTCTCCATTGCGAATTGGCGCGCGCGTTGCCGGCTGGCAGTGACGAAGCGCCGGAATTTGGCGTTGTCACCCAGCAACGCGATCGCGGCCTGCGTCATGGTGTTGATTTCGCCGACCGGAAAGAGAAAGCCGGTCTCACCGTGTACCACCACTTCCGGCACGCCGCCGGTGCGCGCACCGATGACCGGCACGCCGCAGTTCATCGCTTCCAACGCCGCCAGACCAAAACTCTCTTGCTCGCTCGGCAACAGAAAAATGTCGGCGCAGCGCAACACTTCTTCAATATAATCGACTTCGCCGAGGAAGAGGACGTCTTCGCGCAGCTTCAGTTCCTTGACGAGCTGCTGGATGAACAGCCGTTCCGGCCCTTCGCCGACGAGCAACAGCTTGCAAGGCATCTGCTCGCGCACTTTGGCAAAAATGCGGACCACGTCGCTGACGCGCTTCACCGGACGGAAATTGGAGGCGTGCATCAACACCCGCTCGCCGGCCGGCGCATATTTCTCGCGGCGGCAGACGCCGGGGGTGGAATCATCGCCTTTGCCCGGGTCGATAAAATTGTAAATCACTTTGATGTCGCGGTTGATTTGAAACTCCTCGATCGTGCGCTGCTTGAGATAATTGGAAACCGCAGTGACGCCGTCCGATTGCTCGATGCTGAATTTGATCACGCTGAAGAAAGATTTGTCGGCGCCGACCAAAGTAATGTCGGTGCCGTGCAGCGTCGTGATCACTTTCAATTTTTTCGAGTTGAGAATATGCTTGGCGAGATAGGCGCTGGTGGCGTGCGGCACGGCGTAATGCGCGTGCAGCAGGTCAAGATCATACTCTTGCGCCACATCGACAATTTTGGTGGCGAGACTCAAATCATACGGCGGATATTTGAACAGCGGATACGAGGCCACGTCGACCTCGTGGAGAACAATGTTGGGATGAAACTCGCGCAACCGAAACGGCACCGCGTAACTGATAAAGTGGACATCATGCCCGCGTCGCGCCAATTCCAGTCCAAGCTCCGAAGCCACCACGCCGGAGCCGCCGTGCGTCGGATAACAAATCATGCCGATTTTCATAGATCAAGTCCGAGGATGAAGGTTCGAGGTTGAGGTAACTATTGACCGGTCACTCGCAGTGCCCGGTCAATGACAACGACATTTGTTGTCTGAATGATGAAAAGACCGGGCCGTTTGAGCAACGTTCAATATCGCCGGCCGGACCTTATCATTTCCTCTAAAATATACGAGCTTTGTATGGGTCTGTCAAGTGAATATGCCAAATAATGAAGTTTGACGATCAAATTCGGTAATGAACAAATCAGAACTCATCCTCTAAATCTCCTTCTCTTAAAAAGAGAAGGGGATTTGCAGAGCTTCGAGCCTGCTTCTGCCCCTTCTCTTCCCAAGAGAAGGGGGCAGGGGGATGAGTTCAAGCTGAAGAGCATTACCGAACTTGAAAGTCAAAACTCATTATGTAAGGTGGGAGCCAAGAAAAAGCAAGGGCACGAGGTGAATCTGGTCTGGATGATGAGAATCAGCGCAAGCGATATTTTTGTGATCCTTTCGGCCAAAGGCAAAACGATTTAGGCTACGCCCGTAGGAGCAAAACTATTTGATTCTGTTTTTAATTGTTTTGCCCATAATGGTTTTGCCTTCAAGAAAACGTCGTGGTCATGATAGTTTTTCCCGAGCAATACTATAAATCGGTTAAAGTGGTAAATCAGAATTGATTTTTTGTCCTATCGAACGGCAACCAGCTCGCGTCTGCCTGATATGTCACCACTTCCGCATGCGCCTTTTCAAAGAATCCCCGCCAAAAATTTTCGAGGCTCTGGTAATAAATTGGGCTAATGGCTTTGCCGGTGGTATGCACGCTCAATACCGCCACGTTGACGCCTGTTAAGTTGGGAATCAATCCTTTCGCGCCAAGCTGGCTCAACATTTTCTCACGGTCAATCTCCGGCATGTTCTCGATATCCAGCTCTTTCGTTGAATTTCGCATATCACTCAAGATGATCAACCATTTTTCAGAACTCTTGCCGCGTAAAAGCAGCGAGGCGTGATAAACCGCCCCGATGATATCGCTCGCCTTGTAAGGGCGCGTTGAAAAACGGCTTTTGCTTTTCCACTCAGAGATGATGCTTTGCTGCGCCGCCAACAATTTGGGCTTCAGCGGATGTCGATCATGCGGCAAAGTGCCGTGTAAAATCACCAGAGGCTTGGAAAAACTCGCGTTAGTAATCCCCGTCACATAAACTTCATCGCCTGCGCTCGATTGGCTGAGCAACGTGCTGATGAAGGCGTTATTCAAGCTATCCTGCTCACCTGGCGTGCTGGAGGTTAAATCTTTAATGACCACCACTGCCCTTGATGGCGAGGCTGGTTTGTCACTAAACGCCGAGGCGATAAAATACGGCCCCATGATGACCGCAGCCAGCGCCAAAAGCCAATAGCGTTTCGTTGTGCCATTGTTGATTTTGTACATCATGCATTCCTCCTAATCGGCATTCATTTACTCGAGAATTCCATTGGTGAAATCCGTCCGCGAATCAAATAGTATTTGCAGCTCAAGCTCCCGTGCGCGCAACTTCCGATAGCGCCGGTATATCGACCACTTCGGCCAGTTAAAAAAGAGCAGAGAAAAACCAAAACTGCCGGCTACCGTCGCCACGCCTTCGATGGCAACCGCCCAGAATATATGGCCGAGTGCCACGGTTCTTTCCAGTTCATTAGCGGCTTGCGCGGCATTCTGCGCTCTGTCGCCGATCAACTGAGCCGCATCATTCTGCACCATCGCGACCTGATAATCGCTCCGCAGCTTGGCCCAGGCCACCATGCTAATCAGTATAATCAATAAAAGTATTGGAAAAAATGGCTTGGGAAACTTTGGGCGTCCATCTTCGCCAACACCAAAAAATCTGGTTACGTAGAAATGCACGCCCATGGTCGGCACCAGTGCAAAAACCACGGCGAATACATGCTGTTCCAAAGCTGCCAAATTGTACATGACCACCTCGAGCGCCCAACTGATCAATCGCCAGGCGCCGGTAAAAAACAAACCGAAGATGAAACAATAAACCAATCCTTTCACCAGCCGCGCCCGCAGCTCGCTCTCCGGCGGCGGCGCTTCTTCATCGATGAGCGTTTCGATGGCTTCGGCTTCCTCACGGATGAACTTGAGGCGTTTCTCATAACTGGTCAATTCATCGGCGCGTTGTTTCAACTGCTTGCGGTGCTGCGTCTCGGCTTCCGCAAACCGCCGGCGTTTGCGCGCCTCGACATCGATGGCAACGCGATAGTTTTGCGTCGAAGGATTCATATCCATACCTCGCTTAAAGATGAAGATGAATGTATGTAGTGGCGCCTTCTCCGCCCCGCATTCAAAAGCAAATAAGGAAGCGGAGCGGGGCAGGCGTTCAACTTTTGTCGGAAGCCCGACGCCTACCCCGCTCCGCCTTCCTTGTTTCATAAGGATGCTGGGCGGAGAAGGCGAAACTACGAGCTTATTTTCATAAGAATCGATAATTTCGGGCAAGCATGCCGAGGCAGGACGACAACGGCGGGATTACAGCTAATGACGCAGGTTATTGAAAAATAATTCTGGCCGTGTACTCTAACATTGACACACGACCTCAAATCCCTTTGGATGCCTTGGACATTCCTGTCCGACACAGCGCTGATCATCTGTGGCGATTAGCGCGCATTTGTACTCCAACAGATTCGGTTAATTGATGATTGGATACATGAACATTTTTCACGCCTCCCGAAATTCGGTGCAACACACTAATCTACACGGGAGGCATGTATAAATTGTAGCTCATATAAGGAAAGCCCCACCTCAGCCAAAATACTTCAGCGTGAATATAGAAATTCAGTCATACAAAAGCAAGAGAAAAAATGTCTCCAAGAAAAATTTTAAATTAAAAAACCGCTTGCCGAATACGGACGACGTTAAGTTTGCGTGGGGTATGGCGACCAATTCATTTTTGTGACCCATGATTTGGATGGTCGTCGTCACCACGTCGGGAAATTATCAAAGTGATGAACGTAGTACAAAATTATCCAAACGGTTTCTCAAGAACATCATGCGGTCCGATTCTGTACAGCAAGTAAGTTTCACCAATGATGGTAAAGATAATTCGGTAGGCCTTGGTTACCCGCGCCTCAAAGAGAGCTCGTCCCACCGGATCGTACACTCCACTCATTTTTTTTGTTCGCAGACTTGGATGACGAAAATCTGTTAGCAGGTGTGAACCGAAAAAGTATCGGCTCAGTCGTTGTACAAACGGTGAAAATCCTACCTGTGCGCTGCCGTAGGCGTACAGAAGTCGCATTCAAAACTTTCGGATCAGGACGAACCGGAGG
>Ga0247727_10003169_pt1 | contig 36746 bp, 45 predicted proteins | sample WisWelCaveWW1625_FD_202498 | JGI IMG/M metagenome (GOLD analysis project Ga0247727, IMG submission 202498) | Biofilm microbial communities from Wishing Well Cave, Virginia, United States - WW16-25 | ecosystem: Environmental > Aquatic > Deep subsurface > Groundwater > Cave microbial mat | place...
CACAAATATTAATGAAGTGCATAGAGCCTTGAATTTGTAAAAGAGTTTTGTTGATTTCACCGCCCCAGATTACACCGCCCCTGATTTCACCGCCCCAGATTACACCGCCCCTGATTACACCGCCCCAGATTACACCGCCCCTGATTACACCGCCCCTGATTACACCGCCCCTGATTTCACCGCCCCAGATTACACCGCCCCAGATTACACCGCCCCTGATTTCACCGCCCCAGATTTCACCGCCCCTGATTACACCGCCCCAGATTTCGGCTTCGGGAGAAATCCATCCCATATTTTCAAAGAAAGAATCTTTAAGGGATTTTTCGTCTTCAACCCATCCGGCCTTATCGCCGACCTTACCCCATTTGCATTCAATAGCGATTTCTAATTGGAATAGGGTTCTCCCGTATTTGACTTTGGAAACGGAAGTTAATTTAAGGTGCTTTGTCATTTTGCTCGTTTTTAATCCCCGCTTTCGGCGGCTCGGTTGTGCTTCTGCACACCAAAATATATATTCGCAACTTCCTGACGTACAATTCTACGTTTGTACGTACGATTAAAAAGAGATTTCATCTTCGCATTCAACAACCTCTAACCGGCCATCCAAGCCAGCGTCATTTTCAACTAAAGAGACCATCTTGGATTCGGCATCTTCTTTGTTCTCGAATAATGTGTTCTCAGGATTAACAGGATTTGCCTCGAATTTGCGGGAGTCGAAATTATAAATCAACTGTCCGTTGTAGCCATCCAGAATTATCTGGTAAGATCTTTCAACTGTTTTCATTTTGCTCGTTTTTAAACTCGGCTTCCCGCCGTCGGGTCGTGCTTCTGCACACACAAATATACGCACATTTATCACATTTGTTATAAATAATATGTAATATAATACCATATTCACATAACTGCCTGATACTGGGGCTAATAAAATGATGGGCTAAAAGGGGGCTATTTGGGCATCGAGGACAGATTTGGCCCCTTACCCCTGCCTCCGGGTGATCAGCAAATCTAAACGGTTTAGCTGTGGTTTGACGGGGCCTTATTTCGGGGTCCTATGGGCAGCCGCATAGGCGCGCCCGCGTATGCTGGGCGATGTTCTTTAGCCGGATGTTTCCTTCCAGCCTGATTAGCGTGGTGTCCCGTTCAAAGTCGGTAATGGCGCGACGGTAGACCTGCACCTCCAGTTCGGCGCTGATCGTCTCATAATGACTGTGATTGTATTTGTCCCGCCTTTCGATTGTGTGCATCTGTATCCCGTCAATAGTAATGGCCTGTATCCGCTCGCAATCCCGGGCGCTTGGTCCGCAGGCGGCGATCAGGAATAAAACAACGATTGTGATAGTTCTCATTTCTTGGAGGCCTTCATCATCTTGCTGGCTTCGCGCCCTATGAAATAAAAGGACAGCGTGGCCATCCATGCCCACTGGAACACTTCTTTCCAGTCCGCATCCACGTTGAACTGAAGCGAGGCCGAATCGATGATGGCGACGGTGGTGACCGCGAGAGTTAAAAAGATCAGCGTCAGGGGCCGGATGTTCTTACTGAGCCATGAGTCGCTCAGCATATCTGCCTGATGTCGTTTGGTTGCTTCCTCTGATGCCTTCAGTTCGAGGCGCTGTTGTTCCAGCTCGAAGTCATTCATCAGCTTTGTGAATTCCAGCTTGTCTTCCGGCCTGATGTCCGGATCTTTGTCGACGAGATTCTTGATGATTCCCAACACGCCTTTGTCAGGAAGAATTCCCGCGATCAGGTCCTTGACCTTTGGCAGCTTCTCATCGATGAAGGTTGCGAGCTTCGGATGCTTCTCCTTCCACGTTTTTTTTCCCTCGGCCATTATTGAAGGTTTAAAAATTCATTGATCCGCTTGATCTTCCGGTAATCGTCATCCAGGTATTGCCGGTAGACTTTATTCGTTGAGTCCTGTTGATGCTTCCAGCTCAATACGCGGAGGCTGTCGTTGTAACGGAGCTGCCTGATGGTCTGCTCCATATCGTCCATGCGCTCCGGCAGCTCCCAGATATCCTGTGCGTTATTCCAGAACCATCCCACCATTCCCATCACGATGGTCGTGCCGATGGCGATCAGGATCTTCTGCGCCTGCTTCAAAATGCATCCAGTCGAAGTCCTTCTCGCGCCCGTAGCTGAGAAAGTCATGCGCATAGAAGATATCGATCATTTGTTTGTATTCCATCCGGGCGAAGCGCGCGGTCTTCGCTGTCTCGCGCAATTTGTTACGATCCGCATCCAGATCGATGGCAATTGCCCAGCTGTGCGTGGAAAGATAGGCAGTCGCTCCATCCGTGTCTCCGCGTTCAATGGCTGCGGCATACTGTGTTTCATATCCGCGCTTTGGACGGTGATTGAAGCATCCCGCGTATTGATCGATGCCTAAGTCACGGATTTTCTCCGGTCCGTAAGCAGAAAGAATGTCATGGAAAATATCGCCGAGCTGCGCAGCTACGAGTTTATGGCAGGTAAGTTTGGAGACGGATTTCGTGATGTCCCAATCCAATGCCATCGGGTAGGATAGCTGGATGGTGGTTAGGTTCTTTGCGTCGCCCGGCTGTCCGTATTTGGCGATGATCTGTTGTAGCGTCAGCATCAGGCTTTTTTTGGTTTGAGAACGATATCCTCCATGCGCTCGATGCGCCGGTTGTGATCTTCGTGTTTTTCCGAATGCGTTGCGAGTTGCTGTTTGATCTCACCGATGTCGCTGGCCATGCGCATCAGTGCGTTGACGGCGAGTGCGCCGATGAAGCCAAGTACGGCTAAAAGAACGGGTAGCGCCCATAGTAAAAGTTTATAAATGGTCTGATCCATAGGACTCATCGTTTCAAATTTACGGATTGTTATAATTCTGATTCACAAATGCGAGCGCATCTGCGGCAATGATCGCATCAATCGCCGCCTGGTCCGTCCCTGCTTTCATCCATTCGCAGCGGATAAAGCGCGGCTGAAGGAATCCTCTCGTGTCGCCCTGGATACCGACATTCACGGTAATGTCCTGCTGTATTTTTGTGGCATCCGTCGGCTTCACATAGGCCGGTCCTTCCTTGATGGTGCTGGTTACAATGTAGATCATACTGCTGGTTTTAAATTATGAAGGTCCATCCTGTACTCTTGTTTATATATAATCCCTCAGTCACATCCGTGCAATAAACGATCAGGCCGATGGCCGGTGCGGCAATCGCTACGCGCTGCGCGTTGGTCATGCGCGGCGGAAGCAGTCCGGTGGTCGTGCTGGTCAGATCAAGGATCGCGCTGGCATCCGGCGTGATGGTTCTTATTCCGATATTGCCTGTGGCTTCATCGATGTGAATGATGGTCGTGGTACTTGAATCTGAAGCGAGGATGCCCCTGACCTGGTAATGGTTCCCGGCGGCGCGCCCGTGCTTCCAGTATTTACTCCCGCCAATGTTGCCCATTTGGATGAAAGTGGAAGCGCCCGTGCTGAGCATCTCATATCCAGGATCGTCTAATGCGCCTGAATGCCGTATCTGATCGCCGTTGTGTCCGAAGGTGATATTTCCTCCCGCCCACATCGCTATGCCGAGTCCATTGGCGGATGATGCCTTTTGAATATGATTGGCTCCGAAGATCGCACGCTGCGCTGTTCCATAGTCGGTATGTCCGAGAAATGTGATTATAGTTCCGTCATCTGTGAAGGTGGCATTGCCGAGCACGGTGGCTGCAAGCCACCTGGTTCCCCTGTTTGGCGTACCTGATCCTGTCGGGCCTCCTCCGCCTGCTGCGCTGATAGTGGTCGCCTGGAAGTTGATCCCGTCATAGATCAGCAGATGCGCGTGTCCTGCCACGATATCACCGGCCACAAGCGCAGCCGTTCCGCTTTTTTTGATGGCTTTGGCCCCGAAGCCGTTGAAGTTGATGGTAGAGGCTCCGATATTGGTGGTGAGAAACAATACGCGTAGCGGCATGCCCTTGAAATATCCCAGGATCTGCGGCGCCGTGAATTCAGCGATGTATGTGTTGGCAACAGCTGCGGCAGCCTCGGTGAACTGATTGAGCAGATCGTAATATGCGAGATCGTTCCACGGCAGCTCTCCATTGCCGATCTTCACCAGCGCGGTATCGGTCTCGATACCGATGCGTCCTGCCTCCAGCACGATATTCTGGGCGGCCCAGTAGGCTGCCGGATGTTTCAGCGGTATCATCCCCTGGCGCTCTGGCTTTCGCAGCAGTTGCTCTTGATCACGCTCTGGACGGCCTCCTTGAAGTTGACCTCTACGCGTGCCAGCCTGCGCCAGTTTTTGTCCTTGTAGTCCGGCTCATATCCGCCATCTTTGATCACGGACTTCTGAATGATGGCATAGTCGGAGTTATTGATATTGTAATCGCTCACCAGCAGCTTGTTCGCCATAAGCGCATATGTCTTAAACCGGTCATGCAGCCATTTGGGAAGCAGGTGCGTGATCAGCTTAAACTTCTGAATAGCCTCATCGCGCACGCGATTCATCTTCCCGTTCTGGAATTCGTGCAGCACCTCCAGGTATTCCGGCGTGGTCTCATATCCGAAGAAGCCGCGGAAGCGGATGGAGTCGTACCAGGCAATATCGCAGAGGTCGAATATTTTACCGTCCGCATTTATGTCCCCGATCTTTCCGCTGATAGTGGATTCAAATTTCACGGTCTGATGCGCCAGCTTGCAATCGAATGCGTAAAGGCGGAACAGTTCAGATACCTGGCAGCTCTGCAGGACCGGCGGCAGCTCCACGCCCACGTCATCCTGGGACAGCTCGCTGATTATCTTGAACCGGTAGCATCCTGTTCCGTGCAGGTTCAAAACCTTTCCCCAGTTGATCGCATACCCGGTGTAGCTCTTATGGCTGGAAAATCCGTTCAGCGGATAATGTCTTCCGTATGTACTCCCCGTCAATGTGGCGAGATCTGTCCAGACCGATGCGATGAGTTTCTGCAGGATCATGGTGACGCTGACAAGCGGATTCACTGTGGCCAGCGGAAAGTTGATCAAAAAAGTATTGAAGTCCTGCTCATAGGTCGGCGCGTTGGGACCGCCTACCACTCCGAAGACAATATTCTCATAACAGCAGGCCTGTTGCCTTATCTCGCGGCATTCCACTGCCGAGCAATTCGTAAGCGGCGCCATGCCGACGATCTGTCCGGGAAGCAGTTTTGATTTTGGCGTTCCATGCCCCGGCGTGATCACGCTGAGGCCTCCGCCCAAGGATGGTCCTATGCCGGGATTAACAGCTCCGCCGGTGACGGGCTTTGGATTGGGCGAATATGATATTCCGATCGGCATCTTAAAGCGGCAGCGTGTCTGTCTTCACCCATACGTCCAACGCTCCGGCGGTCAGATCGTTGATGACGTGCGCGCCATCTACGGTAAGCCTCAGATAGAACTTACTGGCTGCCGCCTGGCTCGGAATATCCGAGAAGGACGGCGTAGCATATCCGGTGAATTGCTTGCCAAAATCGGCGGCAGGAGCGCCGAAGACGCTTAAGGGGCCGGTGTAAAACGATCCGGGACCGGTATCATCGGAATAAACTTCCACATCTGCAGAGGTTATGCCGCCTCCGCCGAAGGCGATGCTGTGCTTGATCTTCACACCGGTTATCAGTCCTCCCTGTGGAATGATATTCGCGCCTACCTCTATTTGGCTGCTGATTCCTGCGGCAGGCTGGAAGCTGGCGAAGGTGAAGCTGTATTTGATCCAGCCGTTGGCGAATTTCTTCACATTGGAGGCTTTCACCTTCTTGTTGCCCGGCGCGGCGCTATCGGCAATGACGAATAAATCGTCGGCTACAATGGTTGTCTTCTCTGTCAGGGCTGTGATCTTCTGGCTCATGTGATTGGTTGTTTTACGCGCATACTTCCATTTTCGTTCCCTCGCCATCTTCCAGCAGGAGTGGCGTACCGTCCTCCAGCAGGATCAGGCAGTCGGAATATAAGAATCCGATGCGCGGGTAGATTAATATTGTTCCTGAATCGCGGCCCTTGAACTTGCTGATATCGAATAGTCCCTCGGCCACGATCCTATTCGAATCGTATCTGTTGAAGCGCAGGTTGCCCAGCGCCCTTGTCTCAGTGGCTGTCGGGTCTCCGGCAGGTGCGCTCCAGGGGCTGTCCGTCTCTGATGGGATTTCCGTTGATGCGAACTGCCGGCTGAATATTCCACTGCTCCCTTCCACGTCGGCAAATATCCAGACGTACAGATCATTGGCGATCTCGCCTCCGAAAGTCGGCATGGTGGAAAAATCGCCCTCGAAGGTCGCACGCACCAGTGTGATGCCATCCTCGACGATTGTCCTGAGCTGGGCCGATCCATCCTCGGTATAAAATTGCAGTTTCATGTCGAAGACCGGTCCGGTCTGAGGATCTTCATCGCCGGTCAGCGAGCGGGTATCCGTCTCGATATTGAATTCGGTGTCATGTCCGTCGTATCCGGTGATCAGGAAGGTCCAGCGCATCTTGAGATTCCATCCTCCCTGATTATTATAATCGCTCCATCGGTTCGCGACATTCTCTATGTCGCCGAAGATATCCACTGATGCGCCCTCGGCCTGCGGCAGCGCGGCCTGCCAGTATTCATACCGGAGCGCCAGCCCGTACTGCAGCTCATAGGCCGCCTTCGTTCCTGTGTCATTTGCCGGTACGCGGAACAGGTTCACGCGGTTACGCGGATCGTCGGCATAGGTGGTGAAACCCCGCTTCTCCAGTATCTGTATGGTTTGCGCGTTGTCCAATTTGCGGTCCTGCCCGGTATTCATGATCTTCTGCTCCAGTACGAAGTCGGTCTTCGTGGCATGCGTAGCGATCACCTGGAGGGTTATCGTCTTGAGTGTTGGTGTCACACCGGCAGCGTCGGGGCTGGTCTTCAGTCGAAACTTCAGGCGCGTATATACCGGATCGCCTTCATATCCTGCGAGGTCCGTTGCGTTGTGCTCTACCTCATTTGGGAATTCGTATGTCTTTGGCGTTTCAATCAGTTCAAAAAGGGCATTATTGTCCTGGTCGTATCCGGGCAGTGGCGCCTCCACCAGCAGCGCGATCTTCTGCGCATCGGCGGTGACGGCAATACCTATGGGATCCTTGATGGCGATCCAGTAGGCATCCCGGCGGTTATCCTCTGTCTTTGCCTTCAGATAGTCCTTTAAGAAGGTGCTGAAATCCAGCGAGAACTTGATGGTCGCCGTGCCTGCGGCGAAGGTGGTCAGGTTGATTGATTTGAGCTGTTGATAATTCGTCGCCTCAAACTCCCCACCCGTAGCGCTATCGCTGAGAGTGAGCAGGCTGCGGTCGAAGAACAGGTTCTTGCGCAGCGGCGTAATGGTATTGATGAAATCCGCCCGGTCCATCGGCAGCTGCAACGCTCCGATGACGATTTGCGTATTTGTTGTGAACAGGTTGCTGCGGCTCTTGATCACGACCGTGACATTGGTCTTGCGATTGAGATCCGGCACCGTAACAGGAAATCCCGTGATGTCATCCGTGTAGACGATGGAATCGATATAATATTCCGGGCGGCTGCCGACGGCATTCTGATTGAACCATGCTACCATTCCATCCCTGTTGAAGATGGATCCGGTGTGCGGTATCTCAGGATCTGTAGATGCGAACTTCGCATCCATGCGCGCGATATGCTTTACACTTCGGCGATCCTCGAAGAGCGCAGGGATGGTCCGGCCGGCAAAGTTATTGACCTGCTCTGTGAGCCAGACGGGTGTGATGAAGAAGGTCTGGCTGATGATGAATTTCTGGCGATGATCCGCCGTGATGCCCTGTCCCTTGATCGTTACCTGGGCCGTCTCGCCGGTGGTCTCATCCACGAAGGTATGCGTCACCCATGCGAAGCTGTCCGATCCGATGAACATATTCTTTACCGTTATAATATCACCGGCATTAATTCCATTGACAGTATATCGCTGCAGCGCACCCGGATCCTGCAGGCTGAGATAATCTTCCCGGGAAGTATTGGGAATGATATTGTAATAAAAATCCAGCGCCGTAACGGGTGTCGTTCCGAACAGACCGGCATCCTCTGCTGATTCATTCGCCAGTCCTGCTGTCACGGTGATGACGCGCTCCTCTACGGTGAGGATGGTAAAGGTTGCGTTATTGAATGTCGTTCCCTCCACGACCAGCGTATCGCCTGTCCGGAAGCCGGTATCGATGAAGGACGAAGGATCAAGATCATTGGCATTGGTGATGGTGTCATCAGCTGCCAGGAAGTCCAGCTTCTTGTTCTCTGCGCTCCACTTGACATAAAATTCAATGTCGCAGCGCATCTTGTCGCCCACCGATCCCTGAAGGTAATCCGTGCCTCCTCCGCCTATGCCGAGATATTCGCAATAGAACTTCCGGCTTGTGATGATGACGGCCATCTATTTCAATGATTTGAAGAAGGCCTCGCCTTCCGCTATACTTTTAAATTCCAGGATCACCATGCCCTTCTCCGTAATCGATGCTGTGAGAGGCACATCCATGTGATTGCGGCCGAAGCTCATGCTGGTGCGTCTCACTTCCACAGGTTTAAAATTGGGTATGCGTCCCATGAGATCCGTTGCCTGTTCCATCATCGGACGCATCATCTTCAGTTTGCTTTCCAGCATCTTCGTGATGCCATCCAGACCGTCCGGTCCCTGCTTTGTTTTATCCGCCATCGATTGTGATTTTTTCAGTGAGGTTGTTTGTAAAATTACTATAAATCCTATATTCCACATTGAGTGCCTGATCATTGTGCAGGTCCCAGAGCATGCGTATGAATTTTCCGTTACGCCCCAGCGCATCCTTCAGGATATTATTGTTCAGCACCTTTAGATATTCCGCGCAGCAGAATGGCAGGCGCTTCTCGCGAAAGGTCAGCTGTTGATTGCCCCGCGTGGCCAGCTCCCTGCCATGAAAATTCGTGAGCAGGGTATTGGCTGCCAGCCGTGTTTCGCTCTGCGCATGCAGCTCCCAGTCGTTGCCGACCGGCGTTCCGATCATGATCTTCGGTACGGAGAAGGTATCATTGCTCAGCAGCAGCCATCCTATGCGTCCGACAAAGACATTGGTTGGTAGCGGCGGGATAGTGTCCAGCGTTGCAGGATTTCCTCCGAAGAACTGGATTGCTGCGTTGATTGCGTTGATCAGGGTGTTGATGGTGTTGATGATGAAATTCACAAAATTGGCCAGTGCGTTGAGTACATCGTTCAGCAGGTTCTCCACCCGCGTGAGATATTCCTTGCGCTTGGCCAGCGCAAAGTTCAGGCGCACCTCATGATTCTTTGCCAGCAGCAAATACTTCTTGTTATTCACGATGTTCGGCTGCATGGTTACCTGTACGGATGTGCCTCTGTACCGGTGTATGGTGTTCAGCTCGGATGGATCGATCTGCCAGATCAGGAAGAAGTTGCTGGGCAGTTCCGAGGCATTGGTTCCTTGCGGATCCGGATAATTGAAAGTAAAGCCGGGAGCGCCGGAGTTGGGCAGCTGGAAGGGGTTCGCATTTTGCCAGAAATTCTTTTCTTCAAAATGAAGCACGCCGCCAATGATCTTCACCTCTGCGTGGAAGAGATCCATCATGTCCTGGATGAACTCCTTGAAGGTACCGGCGCCGCTATTGTAATAGCCGTATGCTCCGTTGTTAGGAAATCCTGCGCCCTCATCGAAGGGGCGATCGAAGACGTTGAGCGGATTGTTGACCGATGGGATGATATCCTTGCGCGGGATGATCGTTGCGTCCTTGTAGTTGCCAGCCTGCAGGATCGTACTGGAAAATCCGAGGCCGAGATATTGACAGGCGCGCCGGAACAGCGTCTCGATGCGCATGCCGAGCTTGTGCTTCTTGAGCTGGACGATATTGCTGATCAGAGCCTTGATCAGATCGATCAAAATAATAATTATCAAAAAGAGATATACGACGTAAAGCACGACGATGACAATAGTGGCTATCAGCGTACCGGCTGCCAGGCCGAGCGTTGCGACGGCTGTCGTGCTGTCTCCGCTGAGCTGGGCGATGAGCTGGCTGATCTTCGTAGTGACGTCGAACAGCTCCTTCAGCGTCACGAAGAGGCTGATGCTGATGATCATCGCCTGCGTATAGTCCGGTATCGCGCTGATCGCATAAGGGATGCGCTTGTAATCGTTTGCCGGGATGATGCGCCCCGGTGTCGTCCCCGTGAGGCTGGCCAGGTAAGCGAAGCTGAAACTGCCGGCCACATCATTGAGCCAGTCTATTCTGCCCGCCTCTTTGATCGGCGAGCGTACCATATCGCATTCGAACATCGTGCGGTCGCTGGCAAGATCCAGCATCCCATCGAAGATGACCGTGTTGAGGGTCCCGCAGGCGGTGATCTTCAGGGGTAGCCCTTCATAAATTCCGGGTCCGCCTCCGGTGAGTCCTGCCATACGGTAGGCATTGATCTTCACGGCCTCATCTGCTACCCATTCGAATTCGGTGCTTTGCAGGGATGCGCTGGGATGATCATTAGTAAAGATTAGCTCCACCTGCATGGATTTCCAGTTGATCGGCGGATTGACGGCTGTGAAGCCGGTGCCATAGTTCAGCTCAAATCTCAGGTCGACCATTAAAATGCCCTCCTTTTGCCGGTAATATGACGGCGCAGACCTGCCTCCACTTCCTGCCGCACCATGTTTCCGTGCTCATCCCAATTGATCGATATCTCTTTTTTGTGCTTAACCGTTTTCTCCAGGCTGCGCAGGCGGTCATCCAGCAATCCGAGCATGGCGCCTGCCAGTTGTGATCTTTTACTGGCATCCGCCATGAGCTGGGTATTGAGCTGCGGCATATAGGTATCCTTGAAGTATTCCATGACCCCTCCCTCGTTCATTGCGGTGGCCAGTCCGGGATTTTCTCTGGTCCCGGCTGCCGTGACTACTGATTCGCCTTTGGAGAGCAGGGCGAGGTTGCTATCGCTTGTAGCGGTGCCTCTGCCGGGCAGATCCTCCACTCCTTCGGCGAATGTACCGGCGATCAGCTCGCTGATGCCTTTGGCGATGAGCGTCTGAGCGAGGGCTTTGGCAGGCGCTCCGATGGCTCCTTCCTTCGCATAGGACTTAAGAAATTCCAGGAAGACATTGGCCAGCTGCTGTGCCTGTTCCTGTCTGCGTGCTCGTTTCTCCAGCTCCGCCTTTTTAGCTATGGCTTCCGCCCGGCGTTTCTCCTCGAAGGCCAGCGTGTTGTCCAGTCCCCTGTTGGCCAGATCCTGCTGCTTTTTTATCGCATCATCGATCTGCTTGAGTTCCTTATCCAGCATCTGCTGTCGGCGCTGATCGCGCTTCTCCAGCCCGTCGAAGACGGCATCGTTGAGGCTGTCCACCAGCTTGATTTCTTCATCCAGCCGCTTTTTGTTCAGGCCCTTGATCTGCTCCTGATAATTCTGCTCCAGCTTAATACTCGCCGCCCGATACTCCTCTTCAGTGATAATGCCCTTTTTGCGCGCCTCGACGAGAAGGTGTCCCTCCCGGCTATACTGCGCTTTGATCTCCTCCAACCTCAATTCGTCTTCCGTCTTCCCGATATCTGCATTCTCAGCCTCAATTTTCATCAGGTTTCCCAGCAGTTTCTCTCTTTCCTCTATCTCTTTGCCGATCTTCTCGACGCGGAGCTTCTCTTCTTCGGCGTATCGCTTCTCCATGGCCTTCAGCCGCGCCTTGCTCATATCGTCCATAGCTTTGCGTTCCATCTCATCGAGCTTACGCAGGTGCTCCCATTCCTCCATCTCCAGCTTGCGTTTCTTCTCAGCCAGATCTTCATTGATCTCCTGCAGGTCCGTTGTCAGCTTATTGTTGATGGCTAAAATGAAATTGTACTTAGTATTCTCGCTCAGTTTCGTTTTTTCGACATCTTCTATATCGAATCGTGCCTGCAACTTCAGATTTTCTATCTTTCTCTTTGTGTCATCCTTTATAGCATCAACACGAAGTTTTTCAATCTCCCTCCATTTTTCTCTCTCAAGCTCTTCTATTTCCTGTTTGTCCTTCTTATCATCAATAAGAGTCTTCAGTTTCAGTTCCTTCAGCTTACTGAAGGTAAGAGCTGCTTCGTCTTTAATAATCTGTTGTTGTTCCTCGAATACTTTTCCGGATAGTCCGATAACAGTAACAAGGGCATTCCAAAAAGTTTTAGTTTCTTCAAGTTTTGTTTTCGTATCTTCTTTAAATCCCTGAAGTAATTGAGAATATTCTATGCCTAATAAAGCTGATGCTGCCTGTGTATCATTCAAAGTTCCTGTGAGTTTTTTGTATTCAACATTCAATTTTTGAATAGAGAATACGCTTTCATTGTATTGTTTACGAAGTTCATCATTCTTGATGATAGTTCCGTCGATAGCCTTCTGACGCTCTTTCTCTTCCTTAGTATTGTCAATGATCGCATTAATGATTCCTATTGTCGCGGTTGCGAGTACTGCAAGCCCGGCAACAATTAATCCTATTGTTCCTACTCCGGCAGCGCGTACGGCGTTAAGTATTCTCTGAGCGATTGTAAGTTTTGTAGTTGCTCCCGTTTCTGCCGTCTTTGCCACTGCCCCTTTTAAGACTGCGGCTGTTTCCATTACAGTTTCTTCAGATACCGCCCTTTTTACAAGTTTGAATCCTTGAAGTATTTTAACAGAATTTTTGTAAGCCTGTTCAATAGAATGAATCGCATCTTCATTTATTCCGAAAAGTTTTGCTGTATTGATCAAAATTCCGCCGAGTCCTTTCATGGCTCCGGTATAATTTCCCACATTGCGCTGATGCTGGCCTACGGTGGCATCCAATGTCTTGAGTTTGGTATCCTGTTCCTGCACGGCCTGCAGCAATCCACGTCCTACCACGCCCTGCTCCCGGCCTGCGATGGTCAGGTTCTTGTAGGCGTTACGCAGATCGTTCAGCTCCTTGCTCGCCTTCTGATAGGCGCTCACCAGTCCGAGCTGCTCCCGGGCCAGATCCTTATTTGCTTTGGTCTGTTCCTTGATTTGTTCCTTCAGTTTGGCCTGCCCGATGGCCTCCTCCGATGTCAGGGCAGCGAGCTGCTTCTCCAGCGCGAGACGTTTGCGCTGCGTCTCGGTCATCCCTTTGACTGTATCGTCTGTCTTCTTGAATGCGTCATTGAGCTTTTCTACATCATCGACATTCTTTGGATCGACGATGGTGATCTTCTTTCCTGTGGCAATAAGGATGCCTTTGAAGCCTGCCTCCAGGTCCTTGAGCACCTGCAGAAGCTCCTTGCCTTCCGCGATGGTCGGCTGGAAGACCTGATCCTCTATAATATCGCTATGCTTTACTTTGTCGCTTTCGGCCATGTTTGTCGATCAATTTGAAATATGAATAAAACTCTGCCACGCTGGTGCGTCTGGGATCGATGGCGAAGCCGAGCTGCTGCTCCAGCGATCCCTTCATCTCATAAAACCCGGCCTCCGAAGTTTGCCTGCTCATCGCCTTCAGCTCCTGTTCTGCGATGTTGATCAGCGTCCGGATGCTTTTGTCGCCACTCACCATCCGATCTATCTTCAGCAGCGCGATCTGCTTGCGCTTGTTGATCTGATCCAGGAAGGCCTCGCTGAAACCGAAGCGCGTGATGAATTGATCGTATATCGCTTTGAAAACTGCGCCCAACCTTATGAGCTGGTATCGGTTCACCGGGCATCGGCCAACAAGGAGCCATCCGTAGCCCTCTCCTTCGTGTATCCTCCACCAGTTGAAGACCGGCAGGTCATCGATGGTCCGGTAGTAATCAGGTAAGGATCGCGCGGCGAACAAGCGGAAGAAGGCGCTCGATAATCTCCGGGCGAAGTTCTGCAATCGAATCATTTGTCAGTCCGAGTATTTTGTCTCCATAAACGAATTCCAGGTCATCCGTGCCGTCCTTCAGTGTGTCTGCGCTGATGATAAAGCCATTAGCCTGATTCTTTACTTTAAAGCTCCGGTAAAAGTCGCCGGTATCCTTCAGCGTAACGTGATCTGTGCGGGTGTCGCGTCCTATGTGCGCAGCCATGGTTGTCTTGTATCTGATGGTGCTGGGCGCGTAGGATCCCAATCTTATACCGTCCGCTCCGACTCCCTTATTGTACAGTTGATTCTGCGTGTTGAGTTTAATGATTTGCGTCTGGATGGTTTCCTCATCGAGGATCCGGCGCGCCAGAGGCTTTACTTTCAAATTGACGGCATTCAGCGCCACGTATCTGAGTCGTCCGAGTCCCATCTTTCAAAGGTATAAAAAACCCCGCAGAGGACGATTCTGCGGGGCCGGCTTAATGACAGGCACACCCAGCACCTGCAGAAGAAACCCTATGGTATGGTGATCAGGCTCTCGATGACATTGGTGTAATCGCGCCCCGCTTTTGAAGGCGTGAGGCGCAAAACATTAGTAGATGCCTGTGCTGCGAAGTTGATGTCATATACTCCGTCCGGGCTTTCCACGACAGAGGTGATCACCACTGCCAGCGCTGTCGTTACATTGAACAACGAGAAGTTGGCCGTAAGCAATCCCTCATCCAGCACCGGATTGATCGGTGTTCCGTAATCTGTCCTCAGCTCGACGGTGAAATCGGTAGTGCTGATGGAGCTGTATTCCGGGCTGATATCGAGCAATCCGCGCAGCGAGGCTACGCTGACCAGCATTTCTGTTGATGCGATCATCCTGAGATCCTCGTCATTTTCATTGACGTGGAAGTTGAAGGAAAGGGTGAGCTTCTGGACTGTGGTGTCGGTCGTCTTCATCAGGCGAGCCGATACGCTTTCTTTGTCCAGCCTGACCGGTGCGAGGAAACCATCGCGGAGCTGGCTGCCGATGAGGTTGCCATCGCGGTCCACCACGAAGATGCCGACCTCTACGCAGCGCGCGCTCTTGATCTTTCCGAGCAGCTGCGGCGTATGTCCGATGAGCAGGCCCGTGAAGGTCCTCGCTCCCTGCTGGATGAAGGCGCGGGATGTGTCCTCGAATTCCTCGAAGATATCCTCGCCTCTCTCATCCGCGATGTTTTTCATCTCCGGCAGCGGGAACCATCTCTTGGTGCGGTCCGCCTGATTCACCAGCGCATCAAAGAAAGCCTGGTTGAATGTCGATGTGAGATCGACCTCGTTGATGTTTCCGTCACCGTCGAAATACGGGACGAGAATGATTTTCTTCTGCACTGCCATCAGAGGCGTGCATTCAGTGCCGGTATTGGAGAGGCCTACGTTACATCTACAGGTGATTGCCATCGGTTGAGTTTTTTAGTTGGTTCGACAAATATACAAAGTTCTTAACAAGGCGGGCATGCGCGATCCTTCAGGATGGTCAGATCGATGATCATCTCCACTCCGGAGAGGTTATCGACGAACAGGCTTTTTTCCACTCCCCGGCTGCTGATATAGATTCCGAAGCGTGCATGATTGGTGATGCTGAATTCCTGCTCCTTTGTATAGAAGCGTCGGCTGGTCCGCATCGCTTCATAAAAGTTTTCCATGAGGCGGCGCATCGGTTCGATGGCATTGTTATAAAAATCCGCCGTCAACCACTTGGAGAAGTTGGCCTGGGTGAGAAAAAACAGGCGCAGTGAACTGACGCGTTCTACTGTATTCTCCTGGTCTTCATTGAACTCCTCGGTGAGGGTTTCCAGCAGATATACCATCGGAGTCTTGGCAAAGGCATCCCTCTCATCTGCCAGCTCTGTATTGGTCTCCGGCGGCGTGCCATGAAAAAAGAAAGGCGCGTAAAGGCTGAAGGTGGAGGGCGCAGCGATCAGGGGCGCGGCAGGCGACAGCGTAATGGTATTGGCCTGTGCGTTGATCGCGGTGATGGTATAGATATCCGGTCCGATGGTGATAATAAAGCCGGGCTGTGCATGGAAAATATCACATACAGCGATGGTCTGTGTTCCATTGAGATTGTTTACACTGGCCTGTACCTGCACGGTGAAGCTCAGCGAGGCGATCAGCTCCTCAATGATATCGATTATGCTCTGCTTGTATATCACGATTTCTTGAACCTGATCCAGACGATCGCCTTCCTGCCGTTTACATCTACGGCATTGTAAGTGACCTTGATTTTCAGGCCTCTCAACAATTCAGCCGCATCGTCTTTGCTTTCAACCATGATTTCTAACTGCGTTATATTAGAAGTCAGGTATGCCGTCTCAGCATACTGATAGACTTCAGCATCAGGCTGTCCCGGGACAGGCACCATGATTTTCATGTCCAGCTTGTCTCCGAAGATCGGATTTTCAGGCATTATGATCATGCCATGCATTTCATAGTCTGCAGGCAGTTGATATTCAGTATCCGTTGTGCTTTGGCCGGCCGGCATCTCTATCTTGATGCCCTTTAGGAAGATTTTTTTGCTCATTGTTTTGTTTTTATATTTCAGTCCAGTGTATATTCAATCTCATGGCGTTACCTGCGCCTACATTCAGCCTCCTCAGCAAGATGCTGTGGTTTGGAGCCAAAGAATACAGGGGCTTATCCACATTGAATTGTTGGTTGAGGCTCATTGAAAAAACTCTGATCCTTGTCCCTAAGGTTAAGATCGCCGGAGTGTCTCGCATCACAGCCGTCGCCAGCGTGGGGCTGTCGCTTTTGGCATTCACAGAAGGTATAACAGCGCCGGGACTTGAATAAGTGGGATTGACATAAGCCTCCCATGTATTGAACACGCTTGAATTCAAAAATAAATCGAAGAGGCTGAATTTGACTCTTTTCAACGGACCTGCCCGAAACAGCATGACATTTTCCGGAGCCGCCGCTGTATTGCGGCTGATCATTGACCGGAATACATTCCCCGCATCAAGCGCTATCTGATCATTGAGGGCATTGATATTCTCTGCCAAAGATCCTGTATCCAGCATCGCTTCGATTTGATCTGTGAGATTGTCGATGTCTGTAGATACCGGCGATGTTATGTCCGTGTAGCTGAACGTATATTTCTTACCGTCAGCGCTCTGGATGAAAATCGTAGTCAGGTTGTTAGAGATAGAGCATCCTGCTTTGGGAACATAAATCTGTTCTACTGTGCCTATCTTATCAATGAGGAGGCTGCTGCCTGAATCTGAGATTGCGAATGCCATGATATCTGAAGTTTATAGGATCGGGGACCAGGTGGGGCGCATTAATTCGCCTTTGAAGTCCGGATAATCCGTTGGGTTAAATGTTTTACAATACCACTGTATGTTCTCCCAGGTCTCGATTGTGTCGTTCCATTTCCGTTCTCCAAAGCGCGCGGCAGACTCAGGGCTGTTGACCAGCGCCGTCTCCACATCCATGCGGCCTACGCCACTCTGGGTATGCTGATTTTGCTGATCGAAGATGTAATAATAAAAGATGATGCTCAGCAGCAGGTCCTTCACTCCCCTGCTTTCCCGGATCAGGGTATTGTCCTGCTCCGTGAAGGGGCTGTTGATGACGGCCAGCCTCGGTGTTATGAAGGTCGGGATCTCAGCGATGAAAAGATTACCGAGGACCTTGCCCAGCAGCTTGCGGATCTGTGTATCGTGATGGCGGTCGATGTAGGACTGGAGAACAGGATTATTGGCCACTGATTTGGCCAGGGCGAAGTAATTATCGAAATCTGTCAGCGCGACAAGCTGTGCCATGTGTACAAATGTATTAAAAAAGTAAACCCTCGCCATCCTGCGAGGGTTTACTTTGTCTCCGTGCTGACTCTACTCAGCTCGGATTAGACTATGGTGCGAGAAGCGCTGCGCGGTCATTCGTGAAGTCTCCCTTCACGAATGCCTTCAGGTGATTGCTCTTGATGTAATGCACGGCACGTATCTCTCCGAGGATGGTCACTAAGTTCTTAGTGAAGTCATCGTTCTCATGTCCCATTGTCATCGTTGCATCTTCTCTCATGCGCAGGTTCGACTTGGTGAAGTCGCCTACTACGTATGTGTCAATCGGCACGCCGATATTTGCTACCACGCGGACTCCGCTGATCAAACGCCCACCGGGCATGATGAAGGGAGGCAGCACGTATGCTCCTGTGCTGTCCTTTGCGAGGTCCAGCGCGGCCACATCCTGGGGATGCATGATAACCATATTCGGCATGAACGGTCCGTTAGGATCGGCGCTCTCGATGATTGAGATCGCTACCCGGATCACATCGAAATTGTTAGCATTAGGGATAAGCAGCGCGAACTGTGCAGGTGCCACGAATACGGGAATGCCTGAGTTCAGGATACCCTTGAGTTGCGGCGTGACAGCTGATCCTTCGAGGATCTGCTGGTCGAGGCGCAGGCGCAGGAGTTCCATGATCTCGTTCTCGATCTCTGCCTGGATGAAGCTCACGTCTTCCAGCATCTCTTTGGAGACCTTGACGAAGTAGGTGATCTTCTCTACCGGGCAGGTGCGCTCGATGAGGTCGAAGTCGCCTTGCTGCTTGGCAGCCCCCTCAGCGGTGTTGGCTGCGGCTCCGGGATCTGCATTGGCCTGCTCTACCCAGACCACGTGCTTTGAATTGGTACGGCCTACGTTGATCAGCTCAGCGAGGTACGGCACCCTGCGGACCAGCCTGGTCAGGCTTGCCTCGAAATCGGCGAGCGTGAAAGGGATAGCACCCGGTGTGGTGGGCGTTACATTGGCCGTTGTCATCGTTGCCGGCGCCTTCACATTGAGGATGATCTTCGTCTTCTCTCCGGCTATAAGTTTGCGCAATTCATCCAGCGGTTTATCGTCGGCTCCGTACAGACCTTTTATTCCATCGATGAATGCCTGTGCGTAATTCTTGCGAACTGGCGCTTGTGCCGGCGTTTCTTTCATGGCGGCTACCTTCATTCCGATTTCCTCGATCTGCGTTTTGAGCTTCGTCAGGTCCTCCTCGGTCTTGGCTGCTTTGGCCTTCTCTATCAATCCCTTCATCTCCACATAGGAGACATCGGTATCGAGTAATGCTTTGAATTTGGTGGCGATCTTTCCGTCGATCTCTGTCTTGATCTTCTCGATCAGGGCAGTTTCTTTTGGGTCGGCTACACCTCCGCCTCCGGTTCCCTGGTCGCGGTGAATGCTTATGGCGAATAAGCCGGCCAGCGAACTGCCGGCAACGATCCCGGCGGGATCATCCATGCAGGCGCTGAATATAAAAATGGTGAATAGGAAAGCGATCGCGGCAAAGCCTGCGCGCATCCTGGTATTGAATTTGATTTTATGCCGTCTCATGGCGGTTGGTTTTTTTGGTTGACAATAAAAATTGACTGTTATCAATCGGCTGATGTCATTCACCGGGATGGCGGCCCTTTCAGGTGCGATGTAAGGCGAGGTGCTCAGTGATTCGGTGACAAAGATATAGAATTCTTTTTTTATCCTACAAACTGAAGCCGCTGATGAGCGAATCACTGATGACGGATCTGTCCTTTTTGTCCGGATTCGGCTTACCCGGTGTCTTGAATTCAAAGCCTTCAGTCAGCTCCTCGATTATTTGTTTGAGCTGAAGGATCTGCAACTCGAATGTCTGCATCATATCTTCGCTTTGGCTGCCTGTGCGCAGCGTCTTATTCAATTTATCCATGCGGTCGAACAACGCGATCTTTAGCGCTTCCTTGTTGGCGCTCTTTATGCCAAAGAAAGGCGTGAGCTGATTGGATCCGAAGGCCACCGTGCTGCCTTCATATAATGCTATCTCCTTCACGACCCACATGTCATTTATCTTATCGGCCTCCTCCGGGTTGATGAGCTGGCCGTATAATTTATCCCATCCGTTTTCATCGCGTTCCACCTTCTCCATCTGCAAATAATGGAAGCCGATGCTGTGATTGTCGTATATCCTCTCCAGATAATTCTTGAGCACATCATTGCCAAGCGTAGTATCGGCCATGCGTGTCTCGAAGTAGATGCCTGTCATCCCATCGACCTCTCTTTCCTCCAGCAGGGTGATCTTGCCTGGCAGCTGTGTGAGATCATGGTTCATCGCGTGCTTGATCTTCGCTACGGCGCTGCTCTTTGGTCCGCGTTCACGGATGCTTTTTTTCGCGGCGCCGGGCATGAGCACATCGCGATCCGAATCGAGGAAGTTGTATGTATTGTAGAAGCCGGTCACCGTGCGGGTGCTGCTGTCTACGTCCTTGATGGCTGCTGCGAGCTGGCCGTTGGCCTTTACGCTGTAATGCGAGTGTTTGATAGCTTTCATGGTCTGGCTTTTATTGCGGTCCTCCCATTGCGCCTGGCAGAATGCGAAGCGCTGATCTTGGTCCGGGAAGGACGCATTGGCTTCGTCATCCGACATGCAACGTGATATGAATTCTTGCTCCGTTTCACTTGAATAGGGGCTTGGCATGTGGCAAATTTATCATTTATATCTGGGCGAGCAGTTCTTCGATCTTATCGCCGAGCTGTTTGGCGAGCGCCGCATCTCCAACGGTATTGGCTCGTTCCCTTGCGAGGGTGTGCCGGTGAAGTCGACCTCCATCTGCTCCGCATAGGCCTCCGGGCTGATGATACCGTCGCGCAGCATGACGCTGAGCCGGTCCGCCTTTGTTTTGTTGGCCGACTCCTCCTTGTTCTTGTCCTCCTGCATGATCGGCAGCCAGCTGTAATCGGCATACAATTCCTTGCTCTCCTGCTCCAGGGAGAAGGCTTTGCTGAGCAGGCGCATGGTCCAGTCGGCATCCGGCTGGATGGTATTCTGATACGTCTGCACGAAAGCCTGTTGCTGATTCTCAAATGTCGCGCCTTTGGTGGATGGAAAGATATCGCGCGCCATTCCATAGGCGCCGAGGATTGCCTGGAAATCGTCCTCGACTTCCTCAAATAACATGAGATCCTTCGTCGGGAATGTCATCGGGTTCCATTTCAGATCCGCCGTGCTCATGATAATCTTCATCTGGTCATCGCCGAGGCCGTACTTGCTGCGATATTCGCGCTCGATGCGCTCGCGCTCCTTCGGGTTGAGAGGCAGTCCACCATCGCTGTCCTTGCTCGATGAGCTGAGGATACCGATGGCTCCTTTCTCATTGATGATCACGTTGCGCGTACGCAATGCGCCATCGATGTTGCTTATGTTCAGGCGCAGGGAGAGGATCTTGCTCTCGCCGACGATGTATTTATAGGAAACGCCCTGGCTCATCTGAATGATACTGTCCACGTCGTAGGATTGCTTGATCCCTCCGTCGGCATTGATCAGGTTGTACTTCTCGATGATCGCGGTCTTCTCGCTTTGCTGAAATATCTTGCCTGTCGGGATCACCTCGATGTCGCCTGCCGGGAGGTTCCACAGGACCTTCGGATCTGCGGTGCTGCTGGGCTTGAGCTGATAGATGAATGCGTTGGCATATATGTCGCGGTATATGCTGAGCTGTGCGAGGAACTCCTCCTGTATCTGCAGAGGATTTGGCGTCCTGAGAAGCGTCAGTATCGGATGTGTCTGCACGTCCTCCCCTGTGCGCGTGTCGCGCATGCGTATGTCCATGTTCTTGAACATCTCCGCCTTTTTGTCGATGACGATGCGCAGATGCGGACAGCTGAGATAAACGGCGAGCAGGTCGTTGATGTCGACCAGGATCGGCGTCTTCCGGTTCAGCATGTAATTGGCGAAAAGCGGATAAAAGGGTGGGGTATCGTTGAGGAAGCGCTTGAAAAAATTAGTAAAGAAGCTACCTAAGGGAAGCGCCATGTGATTGCTTTGCTGCAAATGTATTTATTTTTTGCCGAAGCGCACCTTCAGCATCGCTATGGTTCTGTCGATCAGGCTACTGTCGCAGCTATCACAAATATAAGCGTTGCACATGCGGCAGTAATGCGTGCGCTTGACGGCTCTGTCATTGCGTAACAGATCACAGACAGTGCAGGGGCGATCCATGTATTGCACGGTTTCCTTCCTGCATTCCTTGCATCCCATCGCTTATGCTTCTTGTGATTCCGCGTGGAACAGATGCGGAAGGAAGGAGCCGATGAATTTGGCCAGACCTGCGGCGCTGTCCGGTGCATCGTCTCGTTTGCTGGTTCCGGCCTTGGTGTATTCGAATAGCTCATGCAGGAACAGTTCATATTCGCTGCCTCGCTGTATCTCGCTGTCCCGGATGAAATAGAAGTGTTCCTTGATGAATCCATACTGCATGAGGATCCGGCTGTGCTTGTTGGCCGTGTTGGTCACCTTAAGGATCTTCTCCGGCGATACCTGGCCACGCAGCATCTTGATCATCGCGCTGCCCTGATTGTTTCCTTCTACGCGTATGTAATCGCAGCGCGTGCGACGGATCTGTTCGATGCAAAGCGGCAGGGTGATGTCGATATTCTCAGCGCTGAGAATGATATCAGTGATGTAGACGCGGTCGCCAATGATCACGCCCAACGGAAATGCGAGACGATCCGTTCCTTCATCAGCCACATCGATATATCCGAGGATCTGATCCGGCGTTACCTCCGCCCCGGGTTCCTTGCTTCCATTAAGCTGAACGGGCGTGATCTTGCGCCTGAGCTCGGCCAGGGAGAAGCGCTTGATCTCGTCCCGGGAGAATAATGCGCCTGCGCTCTCGATCGGCTCCTGCATGTATTCTGCCATCCAGATTTCCTTTGACGTGTATTTGCGCACATCCTGGTATTCGGATGTTGTCTTGACGGCTTCGCAGAAGCTATTGCCGTGTTCGTCGATAGCCGGTACACTGATGATGTGATCGTAGTATCCCTGATCTATATTCTGCCCGATGATATCGCGCTTGCTCCACCTGGTTCCGATATCAATTGAGGCGCATCCCTTCTCGGTCCGGCTGACATGCGTTCCCTGATACCAGCTGTGGGTACGGTCTCGGATCGTCTCGCTGATGGCATCCTCAAAGGATCTGAACAGATCATCGGTGATGGCCATTAGGCTGGCTCCGAAGCCAATGATGGTGCCTCCCACTCCGGCGCCGAAATAACTTACCTGCATGGCTTCAATCGTGTTCCATCCTACTACACTCTGCTTGTCATCGGAGAGCTTTAGGTTAGGGAAGGTCTGTTGATAGCGCTCGCTGCGGCAGATGTCACGTGTGTCGTAGCTGAATTTATTGTAAAGGGTTGCCGTACAGCAGTTGCGCATGACGGATCCGGATGGGTTGCGTCCGAGCAGCCATGCGCTGAACAGGCTGGCCAGATAGCTCTTGCCTGCTCTGGGTGGTAACGAGACGGCGAGGCGCTTGATCTTGCCATCGGCAACCATCTGGAAGGAGTTGGCTATATGCTGCAGGAATGGCCGATTGGCGCAGAAAGTGCCGTCATATTGATTACAGAATTCCCAGAAGTCGCGGCGCGCCAGCTCAGCTCTTGCTTCCCTGCGGATCGTCTGTCGGATCTGGATCCGGGTCTCCTTTGGCAAGTTGCTTAAGCTGGTCATAGGTGTAGATTGAAAGGTCTAAGGCCGGGACGATCTTCTCGCCCAGCGTGCTGTGATCGATGGACTGCTTCGCTTTGCCATGCGCCCGGTCCAGTATCTTCTCTATCATTTCGTGGCCGTCCTTCTTATCCATGATGCGGCGCGCTACGATGCGCATTAACATGGGAGCTTCCTTATTGGCGACCAGATCGACGATCTTCTCCTCGCTGAGGTTCATGATCAGCTCGTATGCATCGCGGATATGGCTGGGTCCTACGTTCTCATATCCCTGCTTCTTCAGCTCGGCGATGATATGACTGACGAGCTTGGGCTTGCGGCCATCTGGATTTCCGCTCATGCCTGGTTTAAACTGTGTTGATTCATTCGGAAAGGGCATCTACCTGCTGATCACCTGTTGTCACAAAGCTAATGAATTCTATTATTCATATCGTTTTTTTCTGATATTCAGGCTATTATAAATCCATACTTGTCTAATCTCATTTTCAATCAGACGGATATTCAGAAAAAGCGGGTAGGGGTGCCCAATAGAGTACCCTATATTTTATTTGAGTTGATATTGTCGCGGATGATGATCTCGCGCTCCCTGTCTTCCGTGAGGCCGCTAATGCGGAAGGTAGGTACCTCCGTCAGTCCAATTGCTTTGGCCGCTTCATAGCGTTGGTTCCCTGCGATGATCACCAGCTGCCCGGTGCGGTCGCTCAGGATGAGGGGCCGCGCCTCGAAATAATCCGGATTATCGCACAGGCTTTGACATAACTTTTTGAAGGCGTCATCACGAATGACGCGCGGATTGTTGGGCAGTTTATGCAGCTCGTCGAGGCGCCGGTGTCGGATCTTGCTCATGCTTTTTTCTGCAGTTTCTCCCTGATATGTTCCTCCAGTATCTCGATCTTGTCTTCCGGGTATTCATCGGTGCAGTTTATGGCATCGATATAACCGGCTCTTTCCGAATGCCGGTAGACGATGATCACGGTATCGGTTGCTTTGATGCGCGCTTTGTAGATGGGTTTGCTCATAGATTATGGTTTTATGTCAGTCAAAAAAAAATAATCGGAGGGATGCTATACCTGATATTAGGTCAATAGTCATGGTATTGACTTAATATTAAGTATATAACCAGCCATTAATCTTCGATTGTATATCCTTCCCTTGCGTCTGTCCGGGAGCTGTATGCATTTATCCTTACGGCTGTTCATGCGGTTTGTTCTCTTTGTAAAGCATACTTAAGCTCTTACCGTTTTTCGTATCACGCTCGGTGATGCGCTTGATGACGGATGTATTGCAGATGTTCAGGATGCGGTTCTCTATGACGCCCATATTGATTTTCTCTTCCTCCTCCCAATAATGGATGGCGATTCTGTCGTATGCGCAGAATTCCGCCTTGTAAATATAGCGTTTCATCCCTTCAGGATTTCTTTGAGTAACGGTGAGCCGCTCTCTGTGCGCTCCAGCATATGCGGCAACAGATGCTTCTTCTTTAAGATTTTATAGCAGCTGGTTGAACAGGAAAGATGCGGAGCGCTGAGGATGGCGCGTTTGATGCCCAGCATGAATTCCGGCTGCCATGCGTAAGGCAAACGGTCACTGAGCTTGCTGCTGACATCAGCGATCTTATGCGCCATGTCGTAGTTGGTCGCGTCCACTTTGCCGGCGCGCATGTCAGAGCAGATATTTCCTCCCTGGTAATAACTCATCCCTCCCTTCTCCATGAGGCGCAGGGCACAGGTGACGCTGATCTTCGGGAAGTCAATGATGAGCTTCTTGAGTTTGCCGAACCCTTCTACGCCTTCCTCAGCAAAAAATCCGATGTAATCCTTTCCTGCCCAGCTCTTGCGGTTAGAGTTCATCAGAGCGATATCGGATTTGCTTACCTGGTCGCAAGTGAAATAAAACACAGGCAGCTTCAGCTCCTGCGCTGCCTTCAGCCGGTGCTGTCCGTCAATGATCTCCCCGGCTTTATTAATGATAAGCGGATAAAGATGAAGGAGGTTTTTCTGCGAGATGGCCATAACGAGCCTAGTGAGGTGTCGTCTGCAGATCTCGCGATTGGAATTGATTCGCTTGAAGCGCGAATAGTCGGTTGTTGTTTTGATTATGGGTGGATTCATCATTCTAATTCTTCGTCCAGTTTTATGTATAATAGATGATCATTCCTAATAAGAGCAGTCCGATAATTTTGATTAATTTTTTCATGTTCCGTTTGGGTTAAATGCTTTTGGATAATTCCGTCGTGCCGATCGAATGATAATCAACGCCTGCAATTCACGGATATGCCGGCCCGCGTCATGTCTCTCGCTGTTTTTAAGATCCGGCAATTCATTCATACGATCACATACTGCTCGTAACATGGCCCAGATCTCTGCCTCTTGATCGGTAAAGGGATGTAGTTTGCTCATCGGTTCAGAAATTTAAGCCAGTCCTGCCGCGTGGCTCTTGCCGGTCTTCCCGGTTTGATGCCATGCTTGCGGAAAAATTCGGCGCGTTGTTTTGCCGGGGCGCAGGCGCTGCAGAGATCCTTCTCGATCCAGAAGCAGGCGCCTGTGTCTTTATCCTTGCAGGGCGTGTGGTCCATGCATCCGCAGGTGCGGCATTTTTTCTGGCAGGTGCGTGTCATTTTTTCACCGATTTGAGTTTCTTCTGCAGCACTTCGATGCGCTGCTTTGATCTCTCCTCCCGCGCCTTGCGCTCCTCCATCATTGCTTTGTGCAGGCTGTCGTGTTTATCCCCGCAGTAAAATTCCGTGAGCATATCAAGGCATGCGGATATTCCATCGTGATCCGGTCGCGCGCCTTCGTTCTGGCTGTTGCTGCGTACGCCGATCAGCATTGCGGCGCGGACAGCCTGGTTGTACCAAAGGCGCACCTTCACGCGATTTTTATCAAGATGGAAGAACAGGCGCACGCAGCTGTAATCGGATTCGCTCAGGCCGATGATCTTATGGATCTTCGACTGCGTCTCGCTATGCTTTGCCAGCAGGACGATCAGCGCGATCTTCTCCTCCTCCAGTATCTCTGCTTTTGATTCCGTGAAATCGGCATGCTTGCTGAGCGCCTTGTAATATTCCGGCTGCAGTTTCTCCTCATCCAGCTCCTTCATGCGCTTCTCTCTTTCATGGATGCGCCTGATGGTTTCCTTCATGTCTTCCTTTTGCTCTGAGACGGGATCCTCCTGTGCTGTTTTGCCTGCCGGTATCCCTTTCTTATCCTTCTTGATCTTGATATGAATGTATTTGCCCTTATCATCTCCCTCCACCACGAAGGCGCGCGCGTATTTGCCACTCAGCACGGCTTTATTGTAATCATTCATCGCCTTATTATAGTCCATTGTGTCGCCTTCCAGCGCTTCCTCGGCTTCCTTCTTTGTCTCGAAGTTATCGACGGTATATTCTTCCGGCTCCGGGCGATCGGGCGCTTCGATGGTTTCAAAGTGATCATATTTGTTGAGCACCCTGACTCCTTTTTTCTGCAGCTCCCTGATCTCCTTCCCGGGATTATGAGAGGTGGTCACCAGCTCAATAGTCGCATCCGCGCTTGCCTTCTTGAATTCGCGATCATAGCTGATATTGCATTTTTGCTTAAAACACTGGCTGAAGGTGCAGATGGCGCTATGCGCTGATTCCGGGAAGAGCACGGTATTGGCAGCGCTATTATACTGGCAGGTCGTGCAGGCGCCGATATCCTTCTTCAGCGTAGCGTCGGCGATATCAAATGGCGCATTGTTTAATTTGTTGAGATATTTCTTCAATTCCCATTCACTGAATGTGATATCGGTATCTTGTGCGTAATCTCTCTCATCCCACAATGCATTCTGGTCGGGCTTGCTGATCCTGGCAACCTTAAAGGCCTCCTGCAGCTTCATGCGTCCCTGGCAGAAGGTCTTTTGAAAAAGCGGGATCATCTCGTTGAGCTTCATCCTCCAGCCGACATACTGTGGCGTTTTGCCGATGCGCCTGGCGATATCCTGCAGGCTGAGTTTATTCTTGCTCGTGAGCGTCAGAAAGGCGCCGGCCTCCTCCATCGGATGTATGTCCTTGCGCTGCAGATTCTCGATGATCTGCACCTCCAGCGCCTCTTCATCAGTCAGGATGCGCACGATGGCCGGGATTTCCCGCAGGCCCGCGATCTTGGCGGCGCGCAGGCGGCGCTCTCCGCAGACCAGTTCATGCTTGCCCGCCTTGCCGATGGCTCTGACGAGGATCGGCTGCAGCACGCCTTTCTCCTTGATAGAGGCGGCAAGTTCTTTGATCGATTCCTCATCGAAATTGCGGCGCGGATTGGTTTCGGTGATGATGATATCCTTCAGCTTGAGGTTCATCAGTTGCGTTGGATTGGGTGTCATGGTTTAGGTGTTTATGGTTTGCAATTATAATACTTTATAACGATTCTTATACGATATGTTAATACATTTTTGAGCGCCCGGTCAGATCATCGATCCAGAACCGGCTGATGAAACGGGCGGCATCGCGCACATGCTCTGCGGTTTTCGCTGTATCGATGCCGGTCAGATGCTTGAAATACGGTGCCGGCCATTTGTGATCCTTCGGTCCGGGAGTAAACTCTTCCACCGGGATCTTGTTCAGCTTGAGGAATTCCACCAGCAGGGAGGCGTCGCGCTGGTTCATCCCTACGTTGCGAGCGATCCTAAGCGTAGCGGCCAGCCTGTTGGGATCTATGCGCTCCCGATAAATGAATGTATTATGCTGCGGCGTCTCAATGATCACCAGGAATTCCGCCTCTTTGCCTATGTGCGGCAGGACATGCTCGCGGAGGTAATCGATGGTCTTCCAGAATGTGAGCGTCTGCAGCTTCAGGCCGTCGGCCTTTGAGTAGACAGCTAATCCTGTATGGCTGCCCGGATCGATTCCGATGTATATCTTAGGCAGTCCGCCGGATGGGTTGAAGCGATCGCTCATGGGTTGCTCTTTTTTAATTTTGTGTAATCGTTATTGAATTCCAGCCGGAAGCCGTTGTCCCGGTCCTGTCTCCAGTCGATGATGATCTTGATGGCCTCGGTGAATTCCGCGTATTTCGGATGTTCCTTTTTGAGATCGATGATCTGTCCGTCGGCCATGCGGTTGCAGGTTTCCAGGACATGATTCTTGTAGTCAAGCGCTATGTTCATCAGAATGGCATTTGTGTTGATCCGTTCATCCCTGTCTTTCCGGCGAGACCTTCTGCCGGGTTATAAAACTGCGCAAAATCAGGACTATGTCTGAAGGGAATATTTCCCAGCCCTCCGTTGCGATTCTTGGCGATGATGATCTCTCCCTTTCCCTCGGCGCTTTCTCCATCCGTCGGTTCGATCTGATAATAAGCGGGCCGGTAGACGAACAAGACCATATCGGCATCCTGCTCGATGGCTCCGCTCTCGCGCAGGTCGCTCAGGCGCGGCCTGTGATCGCCGGCCCTGATTTCGAGCTGCCGGCTGAGCTGGGAGAGCAGGATCACCGGTACGCCGAGGTCCATTGCTAAGGCCTTAGCGCTGCGGCTGATCTTGCTAACTTCATTCTCGCGGTTGTAATTGCGGTTGCCTCCCTGATCCGGGTTGATGAGCTGGAGGTAATCAATGACCACCATGCCGAGGTCCTCTTTGCGTTTAAGCACTTTGCACAGGCTGCGTATGTATCCAATGCTTCCCAGTGCGAAGTCATTGATTCCCAGCGGCCATGCGGCAATCTCTTTGCGCGCCGAGTCCACCTGCTTCCAGTAATCATCCGTCATGTATCCTTGCGCAAAGCTGCGGCTGTCGATGGAGCAACAGCTCATCAGGAGTTTATCGGCGATTCGCTCTGCGCTCATCTCCAGGCTGAAGATCTCGGTACGGGTTCCGGCAATCACGGCTTGCTTAGCGAAATGCAGCGCCAGCGATGTCTTGCCCATGCTCGGCCTGGCGGCCAGCACGACAAGCTCGCCCCTGCGCCATCCTCCGGTGATTGCGTCCAGATCTCGCAGGCCGGAGGATGTCCCGCTTATTTTTCCGTCCCGTGTTGCCCTCTCCCGTGCCCGCCCTTCGCCGATCGAGGCGTCGAGGATGTCCGGGAGGTTTCTGCGTTGATCGTGCGTTAAAACGGCTGTAATGTCGTCGAGGCTTTTACGGTGCCGGCGGAGCAGGTCCAGCGGATCCACATGCTCTTTGGATGCCTCCTGGATCACGGCCTGGCATATCCGCTCTTGTTCCCTGGCGATGAATAACTGCTTGAGTATGAGCAGATGCTCTTTGATATTCGCTGCACTCGCTATGCGGTTGGTCAGTGTGCTGATCCGGTAATTGCCTCCCGCCATCTCCAGTTTGCCCTTACCTCTGAGTTCCTGGGTAAGTGTGATCAGGTCGATCTCCGTGTTACGGGCTGTCATCTCGCGGTAGGCCGTCCAGATGAGTTGATTGTGAGAAAAATAGAAGATCTCCGGCGGCGTGGCATTGATAATGGTTCCGGTATCGCCAGGGCTCATAAGCACGGCTCCGAGCACTACGTCCTCGATGGCTGCGTTGTGGCGCAGGCTCAGGGGTTTGGGTTCAGGTTCCGGGTTTTGCATATTTAGCATATTCGCCTACGCGGTTTCTAATCCATTGATGTACAAGCTCTTTGCCTTTGGTCGGAATCCAATAGACGAAATTACGCCGCAGCTGAAAATCCGGCGCAGCGATTTCGCCGGTGGAATTTTTAAGATTCAAAAAATAGTCTATCAATCCGCTCAGCCATTCCGGTTTTAGGTTGTTGTTCGCACAAAGGCTCCCCATGATCCCTGTCTCACCGAGCCACTGAGTTTTTAACCTATTCATTTTTTCTTCGGCTGCCTCGACTGTTGTTGTAGTCTTCTCTTCTCTTATATTCTCTTCTCTTACTTGCTTCGCGTTTGCTTCGCGTTTGCTTGGGGTTTTGCTTCGCGTTTGCTTCGCTCTTGCTTCGCCTGATCTTTTACCTCCTTGACTGCCAGCGCGTTTCTTGGCATCCCATTTTCTCATCCGATCAATTAAAGATTGACTAAAAAACTGTCCATCGGCGCGCGTGAACAGTTCGAAGCGTATAGTGTCTGCTATAAAGAGCATGAATTTTGCTTCGTCCAGGCAATTCACGGTCTCGCATAAAAACCCCATATCTGTGGGGCTGTCCGGCCATTGGTATTCTGTAGTCGCCCGGAGACGTTCCACGATACACCAATAAAGGCCGATACCCCAGAAGCTGTAGATGCGCCGGATCTTCATCAGCTTGATATCATCCTGAGCGTTGCTATCGTGCGCAAACCAGAAACTGTCCTTTGCCATTTTTTAGGGGCGTCCCTTTGTGCCGCCGGGCCACCGGCAAAGGAGGTAACCGGCGGCACGCCAGGACGCTTTATCTTTAAATTGTTGTTTCGGAATTCATATGCCGGTGGTCTTATTTTTACAACGTTAAAGCATTCTTTCGCTCATTCCGCGATTGTTAAAAACTATTTCAGATAAGGCAGGCACAAATCGATCACCCGCCGGCAGTCCTCCGGGCCGAACATCCCGATATGGCATTCATCCGGATGGATATTCATGGCCGTGCTGAGCCATCTGTAGGCCGCGCTGCGCGCCTCGCTCCATAAGGCTCCCCGATCCACCTTCCGCCTCCAGAGGCTGTCCAGGCAGGCGTGAGCCTCGATCTTCAGCTTGCGGAGCTGCTCATTGGCCAGCCGTCCCAATGCCTTATTCGTCCCTTTGTGACAGCCCACCCATGCCTGGCAGGGAGCACAGAGATAAAACTTCCGCCCGTAATCGCGCCCGGCTCCGTAGATGGTCTCGCTATTCACCAGTTGCGTCGGATTCTCACAATAGGGGCAGCGCAAGCCGGAGCGGATCAGCATCTTCATATCAGCGATGGTTGGTTCCTGGTCGGTCATGCCATCAGGCTTAAGGGAGATCGGACCTTCGATATCATCCCGGTGCTGATACATGCATATCATATTTCCAAATAAATCCATAACAAGTAGAATAATGGCTATGTCCATTAAGTTGAGACAAAATAAAGGTTTTCCCATCCTTTTATTGATTTCCAAATTTCTTCCATTTGTATAAATGTGGTCGCCCCTACGGTAGAAGGTTCATCACTCACCCCGTTAAGGGAAGGTGCGTCTACTTTCAGGGCGTTGTTATTTTCTTATGATACCACGAAGTGAGTAATGAACAGAACAAAGATAATCAATTTAAGGACAAATTCATGATAACGATGTAATGTTCCGACCATCTGCTTGTGATAGCTGGCGTTCTTGATCGTAATCAGAAAATCCTTAATCTGGTCAAGCGTTGGCCTCTCTCCGATCCGGGAGATGATCAAGGTTAGACAACTCACATACGTATGCCTCGTTGAAATGGCATAATTCCTTAGTGTTAATTCTCTCTTGAATGATTCTGATTTCGTTGCTCCTTTCTTTTAACCATACGTTAGTGGCAAGTTTGCTCAATGTTCCCATTGATTTTTACCACAGTTATTACATTTGCCGCTTGTGTCCATTCCTGCCATATAGGAAGAGCAAACCTGACTACTAACAATGTGTTTACGCAAGGCTTCATTCAGTATTTCAATTAACTTTCCTTGTCGTTCAAGTTCTTGTCGCATCTTAGGTATTAAATCTTCTAAATACTCTAATCTGCTTTCATGTGTTGGTACTGGCATATAATTTCAATTTTAGTTATTCGTTAATAAATCGCCCTGCGTAAACACAGTAACCGTTAGTGGCAAGTTTGCTCAATGGTTTAATTTTTTCCATCGCACACATCAGAGTTCTCAAATATGTTTCCTTTAATTTCATCGCTTCCTTCGCACGTTTCAATACCTGAATCAAACATTACATATCCCGCTCCTCCTTTCCACCTCACATAAAATTTGCCTTTTCTAAATCTTACATCGCCAGTTGTTGAAGTATCTTTTCTGTAAACAATATCACCCTCGTAAATCTCTTTACCGTTTTTGTCCTTTATGCCTGTATATTGCATCAATTCCCATTGTCCAGTTGGGTAGTGGCTAAATCCTACTGGAATACAAAACGGATAAAACTCCCTTTTCTCCCATAATGTTTCATCAGAACTATACACCATCTCAGCAAACTCTGAATGCCACGCTCTAAATTTTATTTCTCTATTCATATTTTTGTTTTTTAAATCCACGCTAAAAATTAAACCACTAAGCAAATACTCGGAACGTTATAAGCAAAATTTAAACCCCTCCAACGCTCGGATTAGATTTCAAAAATGCCTCTAAATATTTGTGCAAGTAAGCTGCCTCTTTTCTATCCATTGTAAAGTTTAATGATATTGCTTGGGTATTTCCATCTTCATCTTTTGCTGGGTCATCCCACATTTTATTATTAATTGAAAAATCAATTTCGGGATTATACTGTTCGTCTTGGCTTTCCGATATAAAGATGTCAGCTGTCATTTGCACAAATGGAAAATCTCGTCCTGTCGTTTCACGCTTCCTTTCAAAGTGATTGTAAAATGTTGGTGAAGCAATGTAAACTTTTTGAGTAAAGAATTTTAATGTCATCTTTTTTTATATTTATAGTTAATAATGCCCTCGCAAAAGGGGTTTAAATTCAGCTTATAATACTGTATTGTATGCCATTGTGAAAAACAACGGCATACAATACTTTTTCGTTATGCGTCATTGCCCTCCTGTCCGCATTACATCGTCTAACTTTTCAGCCAATCTATCACGCTCTTTTTCTGCTTGTGTGTATCTCTGCTTTCCATAAAGCCCCTGCATATATTCTACCTCGTCCATAAATTCCTGCAAGAGCAACGAACGCATAACATCGGGTTGGACAAGATTATTTTTTACTACTTCTAACGCTTTATTAATTCCGTCTATGAAGCCAATACACTCATCGGATGTATGTTTCTCTTTTACATAGGCATCTACCAACGCTTCTTGTTGTTCTTTTGTAATTAGCATTTTATTTAATTTTAATTGTTTCTATCCGTAAAAAATAACCTCGCCAACCCGTAGCCGTTCCTCCGCAATCCTCCACCCATCACAAGCCATAAGAGCCGTTTCCTGGATCTTCACCCGGATCACCCTTTCCCCTTTCTCAGGGATACAAAGCTGCTGAGCGTGTTTACGCCGGAAGAAGACAGGGAGCTGGTTCTCCATCGTTTTTTTTGTCAGGCATTGGCTGTAGTTTTAGTTTGTAAATAATCCGGCATCAGCTCCACGCGCAGCTCCTCCGTTCCACGCTCCACCTGCTCCATGATCACCTGATATCCGCAGGCGGTGGCGGCCTTCTGCAGCTCGATCAGCTTACCCATCCCGAAGCTCTCGCCTCGTTCCACGAACAGCACGTCGGCCAGTGATTTGTCTGCGCCTGCTTTGGTCGCCTGCCGCTTGGCAATGAGCAGCCGGATATCGAATTCCATGATCTCACTGGTAGAAAGCTGATCCGGATGGATGAGTTTGCCGTTGTAGTAGGCATTGTTCTCATCGAAGCTCAGGCCTTCGATCGGACTGTGCATGTCGCGGATGGCATCAGCGATGGCCTGCTTGCTGCTATCATGCAATGCTGTTAGTTCACCTGATCGGTCCTTATGCTGGCTCAGCTCCGTGAGTGATCCCTGCAATCCCTTCGCCCTGTCGATTATCTTGTTGGTTTCGATAGCCTGGCTCAGCTCCTGCTCCAGCGCTGCGGAGGTGATCTCCTTGTTCGATCCCAGCCATTCACTGGCTTGTATATTGAGTTTGTCCAGCTCGGCGTTTTCCCTTCTAATTGATTCGATCTTCAGCTCCAAGTTGCGGATCTCGGTCTGGTTCTTTTGGATCTGATGTCCCCGGTCTCCCAGCCTGCGATCCACATCAGCGCGTTTGGAGTTATGCTCATGCGCTTTGGCGATCTGCGTCTGCAGGCCGCCAATATCGATATTCTCCTGCGCTCCATACTTTTCCACCAGCTCGCGGTCCATGCCCTGGGTGGCGATCCATCCTTCGAGCCGCTTGATTTCCCTGTTCACTTCGGTGCGCTCCGCATAAGCCTGCGCTGCCTTATTCTCAAAAAGCTCCAGCGCCGTGCGCGTCTCATCATCCAATAATCCACGCAGGATCTCCAGTTGCTGCTTACGTCCTTTATCCGTGCGGCTCAATTCAACGAAATCGTATTCCAATTCTACCTCCCCGGCAATGGTTCCGATCACCGTCTTCTTGGTTTCCTTAAAACCGTTGGGTGCTTTTACTTCCACTCCGGCGCGCTCCGATCCGTCCTTGTCTTTTTTTACGATGAGCTTGAAGGTATATTCGCTGCCTTCGATTGGCTGCGCATTCTCATATTCGGCCAGCGCGATCTCTACCTCGGCCTTGTCCTGCCCCTGGCGGATGGCTCCGGGTCCGAGTTCTCCGCAGAGCGCGGCCTTGAGGCCTTTGATGAAGTTGCTCTTGCCTTTGGTATTCTCGGCCAGCAGCAGGATATTGCTGCCGGCGATCTGCTTCTCCATATCCGGCACATTGCGGAAGTTGAAGAAGCGTACTTTTTGGATTTTCATTTGGGTGATTTTTTAAAGATGAAGATCCGGCGCCCGTACTTATCGCGCCGGACCATTGATGGTATTCAGAACGGCATGTCATCCGTCGGCGGGATGGCCGGGGTGTAAGTCACCTGCGCTACCGGCGGCGGTGGAGGAGGTGGCGCCTGCTTCACCGGCTGCGCTGCTCCCGGGACGGCGAAGGGATCGCCTCCAATGTAAAGCGCCTCCAGATGGATGGGCGTCTTTACGAAGGCTGCCCTTGCTTCCGCACCCAGCTCTCTGGGCGGCATGCCCAGCACCTGGTATTCGGTGTCCATCTTCACTCCTTTACGGATGATCTTGAAGTCATACTTAAAAGGATTGCCCCATTGCGGATCGCGGCTGTAGGCGGTGATAGCCTCCTGGATCGTAGCCTGTGTGATCTCCAGCACCTGCATGGTTTTCGTGGCGTAGTTGTAAACTTTCATCGCCCAGAAGTGCCTGACCGGTTTGGCGGGATCGATCGGCGCCGCAGGTTTCTCACCAATGGCGAAGCGCAGAGGTTTCTTGTCTTTCCAGTCCATCCATCCGAGGATGGGCTTGCTTAGGATGCGGAATTGATTCTCGCCATCGGCGAATTTCATGTAATTGCCTCCGGTGGTGGGCGGCTCATAGTTAGCCGGCACGAAGCTGTCGTTGTTGGTTGTCATTGTTTTGGGTGTTTAGGTTTGATTGATTAGGATTTTCTTCGTCCATGTGAAGCAGCAGCGGATCGTTGTCGTCCGGGTGGTTCGTCACCCACTCCCGCATCTGCTCAAATATTTCTTTTGCTCCGCTCATGCCTTGTCATCTTCGGCATAGGCGCCGTCGTCCTGGTATTCATCCTCGTCCATTGTCTATGCTTTGAAGATTTCGCGCACTCCTTTGGCCAGCGCCATGTCCGCCTTGCCCTGCCTGATCAGCTCGTTCACCTTGAGCGCCTTCTGCGCCAATGCAGAGATGATCTGCGGCTTGGTAATGCGCTTGCCCTGCCGGCGCTCGTATATCTTGACATCCTCCACCTGGCAGTCGGCCTCGATCGGCAGCTCGATGTTGTAGGAGATATTCCTGGGTAGGTTGCTCATGCGGTTTGGTTTTGGCAAATATAATGAATTATGATAAATGTTATTTTTTATTTTTTTCGTTGTTAATAACTTTCTCCACCTGCTCCGGCCACAGTTCCCGGATGAGCTGCATCAGCGCCCGGGTCTCTGCATAGATCTCCTGTCCCTTGATATATTCAATGGCCTCCTTCATGGTCATTGCCTCCCGGCAGTCGTCGCAGATATGGTCCATTGTCAAGCGCAGCTGACGGATCATCGTCTCAATCTTCGGCTCTTTGCAAAAGTCGCACATGATGCGCGGCTGATGGCGGTCATTGTGCTTATCGTACTGACTGAATTCCATGTTCTCGTTCATCTCAGTTCTCGTTAAATATCATATGCCGCTGCTCCTGGCCGTGGATATGCTGCTTAAAGCGCAGCAGACCGGCTCTCAGGCGTGGCCGACAATACAGGTTCTTAAAGACCGGAGAGGGCATCTGCTCATGGACATTTGCAATGAGCAGCGCATGGGCGATGAGCCGGTAGATTGATTTATCGAAGGTGATTTTCATGATTGAGTTTTTTAGCCCTTTCGGGGAGAGGGAGGAAAACCCTCCCCCCGACCCGGAACGAGCAGAACCGGGTTTATTTTTGTTTTTTAATCGCGTCTTTATTCGCCTTGCTCCAAGAGATCATGAGCTTGATATATCCTCCATATTCTTTGATTTGAGCCGAACTATATGCTCGTTCTTTCCCAATACCTTTGAATTGGGAAGTCCATTCTTTAAAGGTTTTGCAGATGCAGCCTATTTGAATTTTGCCAACATCACAAATATTAATGAAGTGCATAGAGCCTTGAATTTGTAAAAGAGTTTTGTTGATTTCACCGCCCCAGATTACACCGCCCCTGATTTCACCGCCCCAGATTACACCGCCCCTGATTACACCGCCCCTGATTACACCGCCCCAGATT
>Ga0247727_10003170_pt1 | contig 36736 bp, 37 predicted proteins | sample WisWelCaveWW1625_FD_202498 | JGI IMG/M metagenome (GOLD analysis project Ga0247727, IMG submission 202498) | Biofilm microbial communities from Wishing Well Cave, Virginia, United States - WW16-25 | ecosystem: Environmental > Aquatic > Deep subsurface > Groundwater > Cave microbial mat | place...
TTCTGGACACCAACATTTGCATCGGTCTCCTCAAGGGACAGCCGTCCCTGGTGGATCGTCTCAAACCGCTTGCTCCCAGCCAGATTGCGGTGTGCAGCGTAGTGGTCGCCGAACTGATCTACGGAGCCCGAAAAAGTCAGAGGGTCGCTGAGAACTTGGAGACGCTGCGGCGGTTTCTCAGGCCCTTGCGCAGCCTTCCCTTTGACGACCGCGCGGCCGAGGACTATGGTTCCATCCGGGCCGATCTGGAGCGCGCCGGGACTCCCATCGGGCCCAACGATCTCATGATCGCTTCCATCGCGCGCGCCAACGATTGCGTGCTTGTGAGCAGGGACGTCGGTTTCAGCGGTGTCGTCGGTCTTCGCCGGGAAAGCTGGTGAGCAGCCGTCGAGGCTTGCCCGTTACTGATTCAGCCCCGCCGGCGGGCGCTTGCCGCTTGTCTTCCACTCCCGCAATTGGTTGAACCCGCGGCGCACTTCCGGCGCCGGGATGTTGCAGTGGCCGTCGCGCTTGACGTATTGCTGCACGAACAGACTTTCGCTCCCGGCCTGCTCGGTCATTGTCGAATACATATTGGTCAGCCAGGCCGGAACGAGCTGGTCGTAGGTGGTCTGGATGGCGAGCAGGGGCCGCGCCAGCCGCCCGGTCGGCGTCGCCCAGGCCCGCAGGTACTCGGCGGCGCGCGCATCGGCGGCGTAGCGCTTGATGCCGTCGTTCAAGGCGTTGTCGTCGTGGGTGCCCTCGTAAATCGTGTTGCGGTTGTCGAAGGGGTTGCCGCCGCTGCGCTCCTGGAGGTCCTTCAGGATGAACGTATAGAAGGCCAGCGCGTTCGCCAGCTCCTTGTTGTTGCGGATCCCCAGAAACCGGCGCAGGGATTCGGCCTCCGGCGGCTTGCTCTCCAGCAGCTTGAGAACCTCGGCAACGCGGGCGGGCGTCATCGCGTAGTCGGCGGGCACCTTCACCGGCGACGGCAGCGCCTCCGGGAAGTAGTAGTCAAACACCACGCGGCCGTCGAAGATGCTGCGCTTCATGAACCAGTTCGGCGCGGCGATGACGCCGCACAGCGGCAGCCCGCCGTCGTAGACGTTGGGAAACCGTTCCGTCAGGATGACGGTGAGGAAGCCGCCCATGGAATGTCCGGTCACGTAGGTTTCCTTGGCCGCGCCGTACTTCTTGACGAAGTAGCGGCGCAGGGCCTCGGTGTCCTGCACGGCTTCCTGGATGGCCCAGCCGCCCGCGGCGTAGCCCGACTGCGCCAGCGCGTAGCCCTCTTCGACGAAAACGTTGAGGACGGGATTTGGTTTGGGGTTGTCGTAGCGGATCGGAACCGGGCTGTAGCCGTGCACGTACATCACCAGGCCCCCGTTCCACTTCTCGGGCATGTCGATGCGGAAGGCGGCGCCGTTAAGTTCTCCGGTTTCGGTTTTCGGCTGCGCCGAGGCGATGCCGGCTAACAGGGCGAGGGTTGCGAGTTTTTTCATGGGTGGCTCCCGAAAGGAGCAATTATAGAACAGAGGCTTGACGCCTGCAGGAATTGGGTGCACATTTGCATCCAATTCCCGCAGAGGTTACTTCTCAACCTTCACCCACTGCCGCGTGCGGGCGGCGGACTCAATGGCCTCCAGCACCTGCTGTACGCGGAGGGCGTCGGCGAAATTGGGGTGGAACGTTTCGGGCTGGTCGAGCGAGGCGAGGAAGTCGGCCAGGGCGCTCGTGAAGGTGTGCTCGTAGCCGATGACGTGGCCGGGCTTCCAGTAGGGGTTGGCGACGAGCAGGCGGCGCGGGCCGCGCAGCGCCGGGTCGCCGGTGGCGTCGGCGTACTCGAGGTGATTCAGATCCTCCAGGTTGAAGCGCAGCATACCCTTCTCGCCGTGGATCTCGAAGCGGTTCTGGTTCTTGCAGCCGACCGCGAAGCGCGTGGCCTCGAAACTGCCCATCGCGCCGGAGGCGAAGCGGGCCAGCGCCAGCGTGGCGTCGTCGACGTCGACGTGGAAGATACCGGCCGGTGTCAGCCGTTCTGGGAGGAAGGTGCAACGAGACTTCGAGGCGATACGCGTCGCCGCAGGATGAAGAGTAGCCCATGCCCTCCATCCTCTCCAAGCCTTCCCCGGCCAGCTCTAAGCCCGCGTACCGGGCGGCCTTCGGGCAGTTTCACTCCAAACATGCCGGTCTCAAAATGTTCTATCTGTGGAAAGTCGGTGCAAATCTTCTAGCGGCCCACCAAATCAATTCATAGCCCCTTTGTTTTGATGGAATTTGCGTCCCCAGTGATCTCCCGAGAATGGCCGGGCTTTTGCACAGTGTAAGTCATTCATTCCATGAGGCTAAAATTAGCCATTGATTTCTAGGGCCTATTCGCCGTATCGTAAAGAGGCGAGAAGACGTGCGGTATTGACCTAATGGCAAACGCCCCGCAATCTCATTTAATCCTCGGCAGGTAAATGCTTGATACTGCGTTGGTTATTGGCAAAATGGACCTAACGGACCTAACCTGCCCATTAGTCGGCCGAACCAAGACGCCTTCACTTTGTTCTTAGCTACAAGTATGCCGCTCTCCACCGAAGAACAGATACTTGCCCAGCTTGACCAGATTCGCCGAATCCTTGTGGTGATTGCGACGAAAGGCGCCAAGCAGCGCGACCAGATCGCGATCCTCGATCAGGTGGGACTGCCGCCCAAGGGTATCGCCGACCTTCTGGGAACCAGCTCGAATACCGTCCGCGTTGAACTTGTGGGTCTCCGTAGGGCTAGGCGTGCGAGGAAGGGCGGCAAGCGCTCATAAGGTACCGGACGTGGAGTTCTGAGCATGGCGAAATCCACCGAACAGCTTGTGCTGCAGAAGCTCGATCAGGTGTTGCGCGTCCTCACCATTAGCGTGACCAGCGGTCTCAAGCAAAGACCGCAAATTGCGCTCTTGGACCGCGCCGGTTTTCTTCCGAAGGACATCGCGAAGCTGTTGGGTACCACGAGCAACACAGTAAGCGTGGAGCTCACGAGGCTGCGAAAGGCCGGGACAAAGAAGGGGAAAGGAGCTCGATCGAGGAAGACCTGACGAACGTATGCCCACGAAAGGAAGAGAATCGCAACGGTCCAACCCCGCAGCGGAACTGCTTCGGGACCTCCTAATTCTTGAATTGGCGAAGGCCGGTGTGCCGCAGCCCAAGATCCGCACGATCGTCGGCTGCGCCATGCACCGGGTGAGTCAGATCGCGAGGCATTTCAAGAAAGCGAAGCGCCAAGCCGCTGAGTAGGTGTTGAACTTATGCCGCAGACGCGTCTCAACGCCGACCTGCTGGCCAAGATGGCCGAGAAGTCGGGCAAATCCATCCAGTACCTGCGTGAACAGATAAGCCGGAAAGCGAGCAAGCAGAGCGTCTCTTCTGCCGCCGCGCAGCTGGCTTGGGCCGGGCAGCTCGGGCTCGGTGTTGCCAACGCGTTGAGCAAAGTGTCGGCCGATGTGCGCAGTGAGGTGCGTAGTATCGGGACAGTTCCCGGCGCTGCCGTGCCGCGTCGGGCTCGGATGTCTCTGCCGAAGGGACGGAAACCGGAGCCTATCACTGCCGGCACCATAAAGACACTGTTGCAGGATCAACAGCTTCACGCCAGGTGCAGGGATCTCTTACGGGCCACCGCGCATTTTGATCGCGTGTTCCGTGAAGCCACGACCGTCCTTGACGATCGGCTCAAGAAAAAGACCGGTATCAAGAACATGAACCCGGAGAACCTGGTCAGTAAGGCTGTCAATCCGGACCCGTTCAAGGCGATCATCGAAGTTAGCGCGGATAAGTCCGAACAGGAGGGGATTCACAGCATCTGTAAGGGCATCATGCTCGCATTCCGGAACAGGACTCACCATACGCTAAGCGACAAGTTCACCCGTGAGGACGCTCTCAAGTTTTGCGGCTTCGTGGACACCGTGCTAGGAGTTATTGAACAAGCGACTCTTCACCTCGACCGCGTCTCAAGAGCAGGTCAATGAGGCTTTCTGGTAAAGACGGCCGAACACCACCAGTAGGCGCCTTGTGCTCGTCGAGGATTCACCATCCCGCCAACGGTAGCAAAGTCGGTGCTTCGTGTCGGTTGTTACCCAGATTTGCCGGTGATTTCCCCGGCGTCAACTCGCGACCTTCACCCACTGCCGCGTGCGGGCGGCGGACTCAATGGCCTCCAGCACCTGCTGTACGCGGAGGGCGTCGGCGAAATTGGGGTGGAACGTTTCGGGCTGGTCGAGCGAGGCGAGGAAGTCGGCCAGGGCGCTCGTGAAGGTGTGCTCGTAGCCGATGACGTGGCCCGGCTTCCAGTAGGGGTTGGCGACGAGCAGGCGGCGCGGGCCGCGCAGCGCCGGGTCGCCGGTGGCGTCGGCGTACTCGAGGTGATTCAGGTCCTCCAGGTTGAAGCGCAGCATCCCCTTCTCGCCGTGTATCTCGAAGCGGTTCTGGTTCTTGCAGCCGACGGCGAAGCGCGTGGCCTCGAAGCTCCCCAGCGCGCCGGAGGCGAAGCGGGCCAGCGCGAGCGTGGCGTCGTCGACGTCGACGTGGAAGACGCCGGCCGGCGTCAGCCGCTCCGGGACGAAGGTGGCGCTGGCGGCGATGACCTCGGTGATCGGCCCGGCCAGCAGCAGCGCCGTGTCGATGAGGTGCGAGTTGAGGTCGCCGTTGACGCCCGAGCCGGCCTCGGCGCGGCTCAGCTTCCAGTTCGGCGGACGCGATGGGTCCGTGCCCCACTCCTGCAAGTAGGCAGCGCGGTAGTGGAAGAGGCGTCCCAGGTCGCCGCGCTCGATCAGCTCCGCGGCGAACGCCACCGCGGGCACGCGGCGGTAGTTGAACCAGACCATATTGGGGACGCCGGCGCGGGCGACGGCTTGGGTCATCGCGACGGCCTCGGCGGCGGAAGTGGCCAGCGGCTTCTCGCACAAGACGATCTTGCCGGCCTCGGCCGCCGCCAGCGCAATCGGCGCGTGCATCGAGTTGGGCGCGCAGATGTCGACCAGGTCGATGTCGCGCCGTCTGACTACCTCCTGCCAGTCCTGTGCGACTTCTTCCCAACCCCACACACGCGCCAGACCCTCGGCGCCGGCGCGGTGGCGCCCGCAGACGACTTTGCGCCGGATTTCGCAGCGAGAGTCGAAGAAGCGGCCGACCTGCGCGTAGGCGTTGCTGTGGGCCCGACCCATGAAGCCGTAGCCGATGATGGCGGCGTTGAGGGTGCGCGTCATTCGGGAGTATGAAACCGCAGATGAACGCAGATGGACGCAGATGGATGCAAGCGGTTATCGGTGCGCATCTACTCCAGCCCCAGAAACCGGGCGGGATTGCGGCGGGCCATGGTGTCGATTTCCTCTTGGCGCAGTCCCGCCTTGAGTAGTCCCTCGAGGTAGGCTTTCCAGCCGGTGGTATGTACCGGGTTGTCGGCTTGTCCCAGGTCGCTCGAGAGGATGCAATGTTCGGGGCCGACGGCGCGAATGTCGCGCGCGAAGTCGGCGAAGCTGCGGCGACCAGCGCCGGCCGGCGGGAGCAGGTGGCCGTAGTCGTACTCGAGCCAGGCGCCCAGGCGGGCTACTTCTTTCTGCTGCTCGACGGTCATGTTGACCGGCGACTTGGTGGCGTGCGTCACGACGATACGGGTGATACCGAGCCGCCGCGCTTCGGCGACCAGCAGCGTAACCTCGGCCGGCGAGGAGTGACCGGTCGCGAGCGCCAGCTTTTCCCGCGCCATGATCTTGAGTACTTCGAGGACCTCGGGCAGCAGCGCTCCGCCGCGCGACACCGAGACGAAGGGCCGCTTCTCGCCCGAGACGCGCACCTGGTTCTCGGCGTCGCAGGTGGGCATCCAGACGACTCGTCCGTGTCCGCCCTTGAACTTCGCCATTTGCTCGACCGCGGCGGGATTGATTCCTCCCACCGGCTGGTTGAGCACGATGCCGCCGAAGACCCCGATGCCGTCGACGACGCGGCTCACGGTGTAGGCGAGCTGGGCGGTGGGCGCGAAGTGGTTCTTCAGCAGCAGGGCGCGCATGCCTTCGGCCCGCGCCAGCCGCGCCGCCTCGAGGGCGTCGATGGAGCGGGGCATGGAGTCGGGATCGGAGTGGGCGTGAATGTCGACGATGCCCTGAAGCTGGGCCAGCGCGACAGTTGCGAAGACGATGAACGCGGCAATCCCGAGCATGTTTCGTATCATTGTAGCCCTTCCCAAACGGCCGCCAGCTTGTTGGCCAGCGCCGGCCAGCCGTAACGCTGCTCGACGAAGGCGCGCGCGCGGGCGGCGATCTCGCCGCGGGCCTGATGATCGACGGCGAGATTCAGGATGGCGGCGGCGAAGCCCTCGGGCAAGTCGGCGAGGATGGCGTGCTCGCCGGAAGCGAGGCCGAGGCCGGCGGCGCCCGCGGGGGTCGAGACGACCGCGCGGCCCATGGCCAGAGCTTCGAGCACTTTGAGGTTGGTGCCCGCCGAGACCACCAGCGGCACGATGGCGATCGCGGCGCCCGCGTAGAGCGGGCGCACGTCCTCGACGAAACCCAGCAGCTCGACGGCCGGACCGAGCGCGGGCAGATCCGCGCCGGTATGTCGCCGCCAGTAGTAGTGGGGGTCCGCGCCGGCGACGACGGTGAGCCGCAGATCTGGGCGGGCGCGGCGCAGGATCGGCCAGGTGGTTTCTAGAAAAAAGCGCAGGCCGGCGACGTTCGGAAAATGGCGGAAGGAGCCGATGAACAGAAGCTCGACGGGCGAGGGCGCCGGCGGGGCGGGCCGGAAGCGCTCGAGGTCCACGCCGTTCTCGACGACCGCGATGCGTTCCGGCGGAACCCCGGCGCTCGCCAGCCGCTGGCGATCCTCGGCGGACATTGCGATGATCCGGTCGAAGCGCCGCGCGTGACCCAGCTCGTACCGTCGCCAGCGCCACTCGTCCAGCCGCGCGCCCAGTTGGCGGTACAGATGGAACGTGACGTCGTGCTCCACCAGGATGGTCCGGGCGGCGAGTCCACGGCCCAGGTGCGCCAGTTGCGTGAACTCGATCTGCACGATGGGAATCCGCTCGTCGCGAACGGCCGCCGCTAGCGCCTCCCGCATCGCCGCCGACTGAAACTTCCGCACGCCGCGAGGCGCGAGACTCGGTCCCGGCGGATCCCAGCGGGGCGTCTCGACCAGCGTCACTCGCGCGCAGAACTCGAGCAGCGGCCGGACTTCACGCTCCGATTCGTTTTCGGCGAAAGCGAACAGGTAGATGTCGGCGCGCGCGGCGGCCTCGCGGAGCAGGTTGAAGATTCGGACGGCCCCGCCGTGCGAAAGCGGGAAGGGAAGGTAGGGAGTCAGCACAGCTACGCGGAGGCGGGCGGCGGGGACGCGGCCGTGAAAGACCTCGACCCGCGGCGACGGAGGTCGCCGCCAGAATTTCAAGGCCGCCAGTGGAGTCGGCCGGAAAATGTCTCCCACCGGCTCGCCCCGCAGAAACCGCCACGAGGCGATCGGGCAACGCAGGCGCAGGTGGTGGCGCTCGAGATCGGCGTGGAAGGCGAGCAGCTTGTGCGGCGCGAGGAGCCACGGCATCCAACGCAGCGGCCCGCCGCCCGTCCAGACGAACGGCGCCAGCGCGATCCAGCGGCGGCTCAGCCGGCGGCGCAGCGCCAGCCAAGAGGCCCAGAGCCGGCGCGCGTCGACCTCGAGTATCTCTTCCGCATAGGTATAAGCCCCGTGGTCGAGCGGGGCCGGCCCCACGATGACGTGCGGATGGTTGGGCAGGAGCTTCCGCATCTCGAGCGCCATCGCCCGCGACACGTTCGCGTCGCCGCTCAGGAAAACGACCACCACCGGCGGCCCGGACTTGCCGAGCGCGCGCCCGAGCCACCGCTTCAGCAGGGTTCTCAACGGTCGAGGAAGTCGAACCATTATAATGACGAGGAACCCCCATGGATATCCGCGAAGCCGAGGTCATCGGAAACGGGACAACGGGGCCGGGCGCGGGCGCCACGACGCACGGCCGCGCGGCCGGCCGCCGGAAACGCTGATATGCCCGCGCCGACGCTTGCCGAGCTGCTGGAATCCTCCGACGGGTCCATCTACCGGATCGAGACGCACGCCGCCGGCCCGCCCGGATCGCTGCCGCTGACCGCCGAGATGCTGCTGGAGCGCCCCAGCGGCGACATTTTCGGCCTCTCGCAGGACGCCGGCATGGGCTGGAACCCGCGCGAGCTCGGCCGCAAGGAATTCCTGATACTCAGCACGCAGGGCGGCATCCGCGCCCCCGACGGGTCGCCGGTGGCGCTCGGCTACCACACCGGCCACTGGGAGGTCGGGCTGCTGATGCAGGAGGCGGCCGAGGAGATCAAGGCCCGCGGCGCGATTCCGTTCGCCGCGTTTTGCAGCGATCCCTGCGACGGCCGCACGCAGGGCACCACCGGGATGCTCGACAGCCTGGCTTACCGCAACGACGCCGCGCAGGTTCTGCGGCGGCTGATCCGGTCGCTGCCGACGCGCCGCGGCGTGATGGGCGTCGCCACTTGCGACAAGGGACTGCCGGCCATGATGATGGCGCTGGCGGGGATGCCGGATCTCCCGACGGTGCTGGTGCCGGGCGGCGTGACGCTGCCGCCGACGGTGGGGGAAGACGCCGGCAAGATTCAGTCCATCGGCGCGCGATTCGCGCACGGGCAGATCACGCTCGAAGAAGCCGCCGACGCCGGCTGCCACACCTGCGCCACGCCGGGGGGCGGCTGTCAGTTTCTGGGTACTGCTGCGACCTCACAGGTGGTCGCCGAAGCGCTGGGGATGACGCTGCCGCACGCGGCGCTGGCGCCCTCGGGACAGGCCGTGTGGCGCGACGCGGCCCGCCGCTCGGCGCGCGCCCTGCTGGGGCTCGAGTCGCGCGGCGTCACGACGAAACACATTCTGACCGACGCCGCGATCCACAACGCCATGGCCGTGCACGCCGCCTTCGGGGGCTCGACCAACCTGCTGCTGCACGTGCCGGCGATCGCTTACTCGGCGGGTCTGCGGCGGCCGGTGGTGGACGACTGGGTCCACTTCAACCGGCGCGTGCCGCGGCTGGTCGACGTGCTGCCGAACGGGCCGCGCATGCACCCGACGGTGCGGGTGTTTCTGGCCGGCGGCGTTCCCGAGGTGATGCTCCATCTGCGGCGGCTCGGGCTGCTCGAGGAAGAAGCTTTGACCACGGCGGGCGAGTCGCTCGGCGCGGTGCTCGACTGGTGGGAGCGTTCGGAGCGCCGGACCCGCATGCGGGAGCTTCTGCGCGAGCTCGACGGCGTCGATCCCGACGATGTGATCATGAGCCCGGAGAAAGCCCGTCGTGAAGGACTTACCAGTACCGTCACGTTCCCGCGCGGGAACCTGGCGCCGGAGGGGTCGGTCATCAAGAGCACGGCGATCGACCCGAGCGTGGTCGACGCCGACGGCGTTTATCGCAAGACCGGACCGGCGCGCGTCTTCACCACGGAGCGCGCGGCGATCCGCGCCATCAAGAGCCGCGGCGAGGACGGCGTCCGCCCCGGCGACATCATTGTGCTGATCTGCCGCGGCCCGCGCGGGGCCGGCATGGAGGAGATCTACCAGGTCACCGCGGCGCTCAAGCACCTGAGTTTCGGCAAGCAAATCGCGGTGATCACCGACGCGCGGTTCAGCGGCGTCTCGACGGGGGCGTGCATCGGGCACGTCGGCCCGGAGGCGCTGGCCGGCGGCCCCGTCGGCAAAGTGCTGGATGGCGACCGCATCCGGATCGTCGTCGACCGCAACCGTCTCGAAGGGTCTGTCGATCTGATAGGCGTGGAGGACCGCGAGTTCGGCCCCGAGGAGGGCGCCGGCGTGCTGGCGGCGCGCCCGCCGCGCCAGGATCTGGCCCCGGACGCCAACCTGCCCGCCGACACCCGCCTGTGGGCGGCGCTGCAACAAGTCGGCGGCGGAACGTGGGGCGGCTGCGTGTTTGACGTGGATGCGATCGTGGAGACGCTGGAGGCCGGCCGGCGTGCGTTGGGGCGGTCCTAAGCGCGGACTGACTGACATGAAATGCGATGGTATACTTGTATGCGCGTATTGCAGGAGGACCGACCGATGTCCGTGGCCATTTCGCTTCGCCTGCCGGATGAAACGGCCGAGGCGCTCGAGCAGTTGGCGAGCACGACGGAACGATCCCGAACGTATCTCATCGTCAAGGCCATTTCCGCCTACTTGGCCGAGTACGCGGACTACCAGATCGCCCTGGATCGCCTGCGCGACAAGGATGATCCGATCCTCTCCGGCGCCGAATTGAGGAAGCGCCTTGGCCGCAAGGGTTGACTACAAGGCCTCCGTCGCCAAGGATCTGCGAAAGCTGGATCGCCAGACGGCCGAGCGCATACTCCGGAAGATTGAGCAGGTGCTTGCATCGGAACAGGGCCACGGGAAGCCTCTGGCCGGGCAGTTCGCCGGACTGTGTTCACTGCGCGTGGGCGATTATCGGGTTGTTTACGCCAGCATGGAGGGACGGTATCTCGTGCTGCGGATTGCCCACCGCCGGGACGTGTACGCGAAAGGACGGCCGGACCTCAACTGATCCCCAGGCGCCGCTGTAAACTTGCTGCGCCGCCCACAGGCTCGTGTCGGCGGGCATTGTCCCGGGACGTCCGAATCGGGTTTGTTAGGCCACCGGTCGCAACCTTGCGGTGTTCTCGATGATCACGCGCGGGTTCGGATTCTCCGGCGGCACGGGCAATCCTTGCGACCTCAGAAGCTCCACGTGTTCGAGCAGTCCCCACTTTGCCTTGTAAAGGCAGTCCTCCACAGAGTGCCCGACTCCGGAAAACCCATCCAACTCCGGGGAATAGAACCCGAAGAAGTCTGGCTCCTCGGTCGCTTCGATGACCAGCGAGTATTTCAGGTCAATCACGGCGCTCCTTCTGGATGCCGGCCGCCTTAAGAATAGCATGGCAGGTACCCGTCGGAACCTCCTTGCTTCCGTGAAAATCGAGGCGGACGAGCTTGTTCCAGCCAGGCCTGTGGTAGTAGCGAATGGAGCCTTTCTCCTTGAGCAGGCGGAAGCCATTCTGCTCAAGTAGTCGAACCAGCTCGCTGAATCGCACTCACTCTCGGAGCTATTCTTCGGCGCGGGCGTCGCGCACAATTCGGATCATAACATGGGAAAGGGCAAGAGGGGTCTCGCGAATGCCCACCTACTCCACCTGCTGCAGCGCCTCCAGAATCATCTCGTTGGTCGGACGAACCCGGTAGTTCACCTCGGTGAACTTCCAGCGGACCACGCCCTGGCGGTCGATCACGTAGGTCGTGGGGTGAGGCAGGCCGCGCTCGGCGGCCGCCTCGTTCAGCAGGCCGTAACGCTTGATCACCGCGTGGTCGGCGTCAGCCAGCAGCGTTACCTTGAGCTCGCCGGGGGCCTTGGCCAGGACCTTCTGGGCCATCTTTTCGAGGTCCGCCTTGGGCTCCGGGCTGGCGGCCAGCATGACGGTCGAGGCGCGGTCCGCCTCGCTCAGCAATCCTTGCAGCTTCACGAGCTGCGCGGCGCAATAGGGTCACCAGTGGCCCCGGTAGAAAATCAGCACGACGCGCTTGCCGCGGAGTTGCGACAGCGAGATCGTGCGACTGTCGGCCGATTCCAGGGTGAAGTCCGGAGCGGGCTCGCCCACCTTGACGCGGTTGAGATCCGCGGGGGCCGGCTGGGCGGCCAGGGATGCCGCTGCCAGCAAGGTCACGATTGCTGTTCTCATACCTAGTTACCGGTTATTTCTTGAAAAGATTCTCGAACGCCTTGCGCGGGTCGTCGGGCCGGGCCACTGCCGATTGCGGCGTGGTGGTCTCCCGCTCGCTCGACATGCGAATCGCGTAGAGCGTGCAATAGTTGCGTGCATCTTTGGGGGAGACGCGCGCCGGGATCGGCTGGGTACACTCCCAGCGGGCCCCGGTATCGAAGTGGAGACACTGCTTGCAGGAGTGCAGCTCAAAGCCGCACTTGGCGCAGGGTTGAGTGGGGTCGAATCCCTTGGCGAGCAGCGAGCCGCAGTTGGCGCAGCGCGCCACGGTGACCCGCGCGGGGAACCGCGGGGTCCGCGGGCCGGTCATGTCGCGCGGCTGGCGCGGGGCTTCCTGGCGCGGCTCGCGCGGCCGTCCGTCGGTGTCCTGGTAGCCGCGCTGCTTATATTTTCTATCCGACATCGCGATCGGCCCGGCTACGGGAGGTCCTTGATCCAGGCGTGCCGGGGATCTTCGCTCCAGGCGCCGTAGGTGCGTCCCTCGCCGGCCAGCGCCCAGGTGTAGTGCAGGGTGTAGCCGGGAAAAGCTACCACCGGGTGGTAGCCCCGGGGGATCAGCACCGTGTCGCCGTCTTCGACCGTGCAGGCGCAGTCGAACGGCGCCGGGTCGGCCGGGTCGGTGTATACACGCATGAAACCGAAACCGCCCCTGGGCTCGACCTGGAAATAGTATACCTCTTCCATGGGCACTTCGGAAGGGGGATTCTGGCGGTCGTGCTTGTGCGGGGGGCTGGAGGACCAGGATCCGGGGTCATTGACGGTCTCACCGACGATGAGGCGCGCGGCCTCGACGTTGTCGGCAATCGAGGTGTGGACGGTGCGTGTCCAGCTCTTCTTGCCTACCTGGCGCGTGACCACCTGGTCGCGGCTGACGAACACGGGACGCGTCCCGGGCTTGCCGAGCGCGCCGGCCACGCTGAGGCGGGCCGAATCGTCGCGGAGCGACAGCTTGACTTTGGATCCCGGCGGCGCGTAGAGCATTTCCCCGGCGTCTTGGAGCGAGCTGCGGCGCGTTGTTTCGCGCGACACGCTGCCGGCCGGCGAGTCGACCTCCACCTGCACCGAGCCGCTGTAGAAGTCGACCGCGACTTCCTCATCGCCCGTCTCGAAGGAGTGCTCGCGCAGGCCAGGCCCCAGCTCGACCACCGTGAACGAGAGGTGCCGGAGCTGGCGCCCGCGGCGCACGATGGGGTGCACGCCCGGGCCGCGGAGAGGCGACTTGATCTGTAGTTGCGGATTCATCCGCTGCTCAACCTGTGGGGGATCATTGTGCCCGGCACCCGCGTTCTGCTAGCGTAGCTCTGATGTCTCGAGGCGCCCGACCCAACACCCCTATCATATGACAAAACAGCAGACGCTGTCTGCAATTCTAGACATCGGCGTGGTGCCGATCGTGCGGGCGGCCAGCCCGCAAGCGGCCCTCCAGGCGGCGCAGGCGATCTACCGGGGAGGGATCCGGGCGGTGGAGATCGCCATGACGGTCCCGGGCGCGGTGCGGGTTCTTGAAAAAGTCGCCGACGAGTTCGGCGACCGGCTGACGCTGGGGGCCGGAACGGTGCTCGATCCGGAGACGGCCCGGGCCTGCATGCTCGCCGGGGCAGAGTTTTTCGTCACCCCAGCCCTCAAGATCGCCACGATCGAGATGTGCCGGCGCTATTCCAAGGTCGTCATGCCAGGGGCGCTGACGCCGACCGAGGTGGCGACGGCCTGGGAGGCGGGGGCCGACCTGGTGAAGATCTTCCCGTGCGGCAACGCCGGCGGGCCGTCGTATATCCGAGCGCTCAAGGCGCCGTTTCCGCAGATCCAGATGGTGCCTACCGGCGGGGTGAACCTCGAGAACACGGCCGAGTTTTTCCGCGCCGGAGCGGCCGCGGTGGCGGTAGGATCGGAGATGGTCGATTCCAAGGCATTGGCCGAGGGCCGGCTGGAAGTGATCGAGCAGATGGCGCGGCGGTTTTTGGCGGCGGTCGCGGAAGCACGAAGTCAGAAGTCAGAAGTCAGGAGTCAGCAGGGGGGAACATGACACGGCGAGAATCCTTGAAGATCGCGGTGGTGGGTGCGGCGGGGGCGTTTCCCGCGGTGGCAGCTACGGGCCGGCCGTTTGCGGGCCTCAAGTGCGGCATCGCGTCCTACTCGACGCGCAAGCTTACGCTGGAGGCCACGCTGGCGGCTCTCAAGCACCTCCAGATCCGCTATATCGCGCTGAAAGATTTCCACCTGCCGATGGATTCGACGCGGGAGCAGCGCCTGGCGGTGAAAAAACAGATCGCCGACGCGGGCCTGGAGATCCTGGGCTGCGGGGTCATCACGCTGCCGCGGAACGACGAGGCGCAGGTCCGGCACGCCCTCGAGTACACGCGTGACGTGGGCTCGCCGACCGCGGTGGTAGCCCCCGATCCGGCGGCGCTGCCGGCGCTCAACCGCGTGATTAAGGACTTTGACCTGCGCGTGGCGATCCACAACCACGGGCCGGAAGACAAGCGATTTCCGTCGCCGCTCGGGGTGCTGGAGGCCGTGCAGGGCCTGGACGCGCGGATCGGCTGCTGTGTCGATGTAGGACACACCTTCCGGCTGGGGATCGACCCGGCGGCCGCGATCCGCAAGTGCGCGCCGCGGCTTTACGACGTCCACTTGAAGGATCTGGCGGACGCCGGCGCGAAGGCTCGTAACGTGCCGATCGGCACGGGCGCGCTCGACATCGTCGCCATTCTCAAGGCGCTCGTCGAGATCCGCTACGCGCACCACGTGGCGCTCGAGTACGAGGCCGAGCCGGACAATCCGCTGCCGGGCCTAGCGGCTTCGCTGGGCTATATGAGGGGCGTGCTGGCGGTTAGTTGACCAGCACCGGATCCATGGCCGGCGGGGCCTCGCCGCGGAACAGCTTGTGATACAGGTAAAACGCGATCAGGCTCGGACGGTTGACCGCTCCGGTGCGGTGCATGAGCTGGTGGATGGTCGAGACGATGACGTTCTCCGGCACGCTGATCACGGTGGCGATCTCGCGGTTGGTGCGCCCGCAGACCATTAGCATCATCACGCGCTGCTCTCGCGCCGTGAACTGCGACCAGGGATCCTTCTCCATGCCGGTCTTGGGGAGGAACTCCACCATCTGTATCAGGTCGAGGTAACGAGCCAGGATGTGCGGAGGAATCCAGGTGCCGCCGGAGGCCAGGCGCCGTATGGCGGCGGGCAGGCTCTCGCTGGACGTCTCCATGTCGAGATACCCGCGGGCTCCCGACTCCAGCAGGATCATCGTAACGGTGTCGTCTTCGGCGGAGCCGAGGATCAGGAACTGGAGATGGGCGAAGCGTGACTTGACCTTGGAGACTTCGTCGGCGAGGTTGGCGCCGTGCTTGTCGGAGTCGGCGACGACTACGTCGACCTGCTCGTACTGCTCGTCAGGGACCTCTTCGAGCCAGCGTTTGGGGCTCCAGCCGATGACGATGTCGTTCTCCGTCTGCAGGCGGCTCTTCACCTGCTCGAAGAACTGAGCGTCGTCGTCGACCAAAAGGACTCTTGCAGTGCTAGCGGACACCGTTTCCACCCTCTCGGGCTTCAAACCATTCCTTCTAGTCGTACTATAACAGTTGGCCCATAACGATGTCTCTAGGTAAGAACCCCTACCTCCCGATTAAGCGTTAGAGGCGCCAGCTAAGTGATTGAAAAAACAGGGTGAATTGAGCAGACGGGGCGGCGATGCCGCTCTCGACCGAGAGCTCCTCTGTGTGGCGAGCGTAGGGGGCTAGGTGGACCGCTTGGCCGTGAAGGTACCCGAGGCGAACGTCCCATAGGCGCACTTGCCCTTGATGGTCTCGCCGTCCACCTTGCCGGTGAAGGTCACGGTCATTTCGCCGACCTCGGCGTTTTTCATCGTAAAGCTGAACTCGAGGTCGTTGCCCTTGACCGCGCCGGTCAAGTCGGCCTCGCCGAACTGTCCGTAGTAGCGACCCGTGAGCTTCTCCCCGCTTTGCTTGAACGCGAACGATGGGCTGCCGGTTCCGGCGTCGAGCTCGACCGTGAAGGTCCATTTGCCGGTGACGTCGGCGGCGCCCAAGGCGAGCGGCAGGGCCAGCAACAGAATCCAGAGTCGGCGCATGATCGATCTCCTGTCAGATTCTCGTTATACCATGGGAGCCTTGCGGCGGCGGGGCAAAGCGCGGGATCGAGTGCTGGGGCTGCTGTTCCTGCTGACCGTCATCACCTACCTCGATCGGGTTTGCATCGGGACGATGGCCGGGGCGATCTCGCAGGACCTGGGCCTGTCGCCGCGGCAGATGGGCACGGTTTTCAGCGCCTTCATTCTGGGCTACGTATTGTTCGAAGTGCCGGCCGGATGGCTGGCGGATCGCTATGGGGCGCGGGCGCTGCTGCCGCGGATCGTCGCCTGGTGGTCGCTGTTCACGGCGGCCACGGCGTACGCCTGGAGCTTCTCGAGCCTGCTGGCGATACGGTTTCTGTTCGGCGCCGGGGAGGCGGGGGCGTTCCCGACCTGCGCCACTGTGGTGCTGCGGTGGTTCCCGGAATCGGAACGTGGCAGGGCCAACGGTGTCCTGCTGATGGGCAGCCGCGTGGGAGGCGCCGTCGCGCCGGCGCTGGTGATCGCGCTGCTGGGCCGGCTGGGATGGCGGGGCACGTTCCTGGCGTTCGCGGCGCTGGGCGTGGTCTGGGCGGCGGCCTGGCTGCTGTGGTATCGCAACCGTCCGGAGGACCACTCCGGTGTTACAGCCGCCGAGCTGGCCGAAATCCGCCAGGGCGGCCCGCCGCCGCCGGCGCCGAGGATCGAGTGGCGGCGGCTGGCGCGAAACGGGAACCTCTGGGCCCTCTGCGCTATGTATTCAGGATATACCTATGGCCTCTACTTCTATCTCACCTGGCTGCCGACCTATCTGGCACAGCACCGGGGTCTTCCCTGGACCGGCGTGGGAATCGGCGCGGCCCTGCCGCTGCTGACCGGGGCGGGGGCGACCGTCGCCGGCGGCTACCTGACCGATGGGCTGACGCGGCGGATCGGCCGGCGCTGGGGCCGGCGGCTGCCGGCCGTCTGCGGACTGCTCGCCGCCGGCTTGCTTCTGGCGGTTGCGGCGCTGGCTCGCAACAACGTTGTCGCCCTGGCGGCGTTCGCGCTCAGCTTCGGCGCGGCCGACCTGATCCTGGCCGCCTGCTGGGCCACCTGCATCGACCTGGGCCGCGAGAACGCGGGCACCATCGCCGGCGTGATGAATTCGCTCGGCCAGCTCGGCGGGGTGTTGTCTCCTTACCTGCTGGGTTGGCTGCTCGAAGAGTGGGGAAGCTGGACGATTCCGCTCTTGATCTCGGCGGGCTATTACGTCGTCAGCGCCGCGTTGTGGCTGCTGATCGATCCGGAGGACGATCGGCTGGCAACCTAGTCGGCCGCTCCCATGCTCTCGGCCGGGATGGAGGCGGAGATCGGTTTCGCCCTATAGTTGCCGGCCACCAGGGGAGTGAAGAACCGGAACGGATAATTGCTGATGCGCACCTCGATGCGCTCCGAGGCGAGGCCGACGTCGAGATGGTCGGCGGAAACCATATCGCGTTTCAGCAAGAACAGCGGCTTGGAACCGGTGGGGGGACGGGGCGTTCCAAAAAGCACCACGTTCTGGATTTCGGTCTGGTCAAAATCGCTGACCACGGCGTAACGGGCGCCGGCGCGCACGCGCTCGACCAGGCCCTGGTGGAACATCAACACCTGGCCGAGGTCCACGATTCCGATCAGCGTGATCAGGACGATGGTCAGCACCAGGGCGGCTTCGACCATGGAGCTTCCCCTGGCAGCGCGACCGCGGTCGAGTCTTAGCATGATAGAGTCCTCCGCCTAGGGCGCGATATAGCGGCCCTGGTATTCGAAGCTGACCTGCGGCTTGTTCGTCAACGTGTAGCTGGCGAAGATGGCCTTGAGGGTGTAGCCGTCGACGCCGACGGTGACGCGGTTGGGAACGCCCCGGACGTCTTGCCGCACGGTCACGCGAATGTCGGCGGTGGTGAGCCCGGGCGCCACCGGAGTGGCGCCCGGGGGAGGAGTGGGCGTCCCGTACAGGACCATCTTTTGCACCCGCTCGTCAAAACCGCCGGTTCCGCCGCCGCTCGGGCCGTTGAACTGCGTCACGGCGCCGTAGCGAGCCGCGTTCCGCACCGCCGTTTCCAGGGTGTTGTAAACGTAGAAGGCATAGCCGAACTGGACCACGCCGCTGAAGACCGAAAGCAGCAATCCGAATCCGATGGCGAACTCCAGCATGGCGTTGCCGCGCTTTCGAGACCGCTGCGTTGCCGTTCTCATTCGAATAACCTCAGCTTGTAGGCGGGTCCCCCGGGCTCGCGGGCCGATCGGCGCCCGGGAACCATCGCCGAGCCGACGTACTCCGCGCAGCAGGGCGAGACCATGGCGCCGCCTCCCGGCGGGCCGCACATGAGCATGTCGGGCATGAAGAACAGGCCGTATCCCAGGACGATGTCGCGGCTTTCGCCGGCGATCGGGTCCCAGGTAGGATCGTTCACCGGCACAATCACCATGCGCCGGCCGTTGCCTTTGTCCGAGGTCCGAGCCCGGATCCGCGCGATGTACTCCGCGTAGGTGCCGGGGTTCAGGTCGGTGTCCTGCTGGTAGCGCTCGCGCATGGCTTCGTTCTCGGTGCTCTTGTTGCCCGGCGAGTTGATGATCTTGTCGCCGATCTCCAGATCGTGGGTCTGCGCATTGTTGACGATCGCCTCGCGAATGAAGGCCGCCCCCATGCCGCCGGCGCCCTCGCCGATGTCGATGAAGCCGCGGGCGGCGGCCGGGGAGGGAGTGACGAATCCGACCGCCTCATCGCCGTCGCACCACATGCCGGGCTTGTTGCGCTGGCCCGGCGGCGGCCACCGCAGCGTGTACTGCTGGCCGGGGAGATATCCGAAATTAGGGTCGGCCGGGTTGATCGCGTCGGGCGAGAACGGCAGGAGTCCTTCGCGGAATCTGCTCAGCTCGAACTGCCCGGCAGCGGCGCGGGCAGGAAGCGTCTGCTGGCGCGAGCTGATCGGCGACAGCATCGCAAAGGCCAGGTCGCCGAACGCCGGCAGGAAGAACATGGTCGGCGAGGCTTCGGCTCGCACGCGAACGTAGGCCACGTTGGGAACGTCGGCGTCCGGGGGGACGGCCACGTAAGGGCCGGCCTTGTCGGTTGCGAATCCGACTTCGATGTTCTCCGGGGCGGCGGTGCGGAAGTTCCACTGGTTGGGGTAATTCTGCGCCGCGTCCCGCCCGTGGTCGATGCCGTTGCGCGTGCCGTCCAGCTCGAAGCCGGCCGCCAGCGTCGCCGCGTCCACGAAGGCCTGGACTTCGTTTTTGGCGATGTACATCCGCGCCAGATCGACGCACAACCCCAGGAAGCCGATGAACAGCGCGATCGTCAGCGCTGCCGTGATCAACACAAAACCGCCCTTCCGGCGGACCCAACTCGAATCGAAAATGAGGGCCATGTTTGTCCTCGAACCTACTTCTGAGCGGCAGCCCGGGCCGTGAATCGAACCCAGTGCTGTCCTCTACTTTATAGACCCCATCGGTACTAGAACACCATTCGGCGATCACCCCTAGACGGGCAGGAGATTCACCTTACGACCGGGGGTACGGTCGTGATATTACCCTGCGTGAACATGCTGAGGAGAGCAGCGAGGTAAAACCATTGGAACCGCCGATGAACGCCGATTAACGCCGATGGAAACCGCATCGCCACCAAGGCACACGCGGGCGGGCCGTCACTTCTGGTCGTTGGAGTCGATGAACCTAACCAGGCTGTCGGCGTACTGCTTAGGAATGAAAGGCGCAGCGATGGCGGTCAGATGCGACTTCCCCGGCAGAATCACGTTGGTGAAGTTGGGAAGCTCGCGAGCCAGGCGCGTGGTTTTGGCGTTGGGGCGGTCGAACTCGCCGTTGATCGCCAGCACGGGGATGGTCACCTTGGTGAGGTCGATCTGGAGAGCCGGGCGAGCGGCGGCGCCGGCTCCGGTTGCGGCTTTGGCGGGCGGACGAGGGGTGTCGGCCAGTTTTTCGGCCTCTTCGCGGCTCATTCCATTGTCCGTGGCATGACGAATACGTAGGGCGCGGCTGGCCTGATCTTCCTGGGGATCCCTGCCGTCCTTGTCGGGCGGGAGCTTCGAGATCCACTGCGGATCGACTTCCGGGATGCCGGAGCCGCCGAAGGCCGCGCTGAGGAATCGCCCGGGATTCGCCGCCAATAGCCGGGCGGTGATCCCGCCGCCCATGGAGTAGCCGTGGATGTGGGCCTTGTTGATCTTCAGATGATCCATCATTTCGATCACATCTTCGGCCCGGCCCGGTCCGTTGAGCTGCGGCTTGTCGCTCTTGCCGTGATTGCGGCAATCGATGGCGACGACCTGGTGGTTCTTGGCGAGGGCCTCCGCCACGCCGTTGCGGAACCAGTTGCCCTCGGCGCTGCCGGTGTAGCCGTGGATCAGCACGACGTGAGAACCGCGGCTGCCTAGCTGCACGTAATGGATCTTGATTCCGTCGGAGGTGGTGAAGTAGCCGTGCGTCGGCTCGGCTGTGGGGGCGGCGGTTGCGGCCAAGGCGACGGCAAGCACGAGGCCTGTCAAGCGGGGCATGAGGCTCTCCTTATCGTCATCGGAGGCAGCGTACAACGGGATAGTCAGGGCTGTCAACAAACCGCGCCGATCGAAAACCGCATCACCACCAAGGCGCCAAGGCACCAAGGGGAAAAGATTCTGCTTTGTGGTTGTATCTGCGTGAATCGGCGTTCATCGGCGGTTCCAATGGTTTTGGTTGCGGTATACTCTGGCGCGGGTGACTCACATGGCCGGTCGCTACGCGTTGGCGGGGGTGTTGGCTGCGCTGGGGTTCGGCGCGGTGTTGGGGGCTGAAGGGCAGAAGTTCTTGAGCCGGGAGGAGCACGCTTACCTGAGCGGCGAGATCTCGGGCGACGCCGCTTACGAGCACATCCGGCACAACACGCAGTTTCACCGGCCGCGCGGCGGCGCCGACGGTTTGATGGAAGTGGCGCGTTACTACGAACAGAAAGCGCGCGAGTTCGGCCTGGCTGACGTCCGGCTGATGAAGCAGAAAGCTAACAACCGGGCGTGGAACTCGCGGTCGGCCGAGCTGTGGATCGTCGAGCCGCAGGTGGAGCGGCTGGCGTCAACAGTGCAGACGCAAATCCACCTGCTCGACAACAGCCACTCCGCGGACGTCGTCGCCGAGTTGATCGACGTCGGCGAGGGCGCGGCGGAAAAAGACTACGAGGGCAAGGACGTCAAGGGCAAGATCGTCCTGGCGTGGGGCGCGGCGCCCGCGGTGTCGCGGGAGGCGGCGGCCAGGCGCGGCGCCCTGGGCATGGTGCTGCGTCCCGATCCGCGGTCCACGCGCTGGATCGACCATCCGGACCAGGTTCGCTGGATGGGAATGGGCAATACCGAGGCGGCCAAAACCTTCGGCTTCAGCATCTCGCTGCGCCAGGGCGTGGAGCTGGCCTCCCGCCTCGCCCGCGCCAAGGAGCCGGTCAAGGTCCGCGCGCGCGTGGAGGCGTCCTTCGGTGAGGAGCGCTGGCAGGTGATGGTCGAGGGCTTCATCCGGGGCAGCGCGGTTCAGGATCAGGACATCGTGCTGACCGGCCACATGCAGGAGGAAAAGTTCTCGGCCAACGACGACGCCAGTGGCTGCGCCAACGTTGCCGAGATCGCGCGCACGCTGGCCAAGCTGATCCGCGAGGGGCGCCTGGAACAACCGCGCCGCAACCTCCGTTTCTGGTGGGTCACCGAGATTTCGAGCGAGCGGCAGTATTTCGCCGACAACCCCGCCGAACACCGCAAGATGCTGGTGAACATCAACCAAGATATGGTCGGCGCCAATCAGGGCCAGGACTTGATGCGCGTGCAGCACGTCACGCGCGTGCCGTTTTCGCGTTTTCACTTTCTAAACGATGTCGTCGAGTCAGTGGTGGAGAACCTGGTCGACGGCAATACGATTTACCTGGCGCGGGGCGGGACCGCCGGCAGTTTGTATCCCCGCCCGGTGTTGTCGCGGCTGGGGACGCGCCACCGCTACAACGCGGCGATGGTCCCGTTTTTCCTGAACACGGATCACATGACGTTTCTGGAGGCGCCCATCGGCGTGCCGGCCGTCACCTTCACCAACTTCCCGGACAACTATATTCACACCACCGACGACGATTTGTGGAACATCGACCGCACGCAGTTGCAGCGCAACGCGCTGGCCGTGGCGACGATCGCCTACACGCTGGCGCGGGCCGACGACAAGCATGTTCCGGTGATGGCCGGCGAGGTGTATGGGCGCTCGGCGGCGCGGCTGGGCCGGGCGTTGCAGTCCGGCGCGGCGTGGCTCGCGGAGACCCGGCCGCGGGCCTACGCCGACGCGGTGAACCTCGTCGAGCAATCGGTGGAGCGCGATACGCGCGCGGTGCTTTCGCTCGGTGCAGTGGCGGCGGGCCGGCGCGCGCTGCTCGACAGTCACGTCGCCGGTTTGCGGAAGCTGGCGCAGGCCGGCCTCGGGGAGCTGGCCGCGCAGTATCGGATCCTCAACGGCGGCTCGGCGCCGTCCGCCGACGGGCTGTCGGCTCCGGAACAAGAGCTCCAGAAGATGAAGCCGCAACTGGCCGGCGGTCCGGCGGAGTTTCAGGAGCGGCGCAACCGCGTCAAGGCGGTCGAATCGCTGCACAACCTGATGCGCTTCGAGATCCTGAACTTCGTCGACGGGCGGCGGAGCGGGCTCGACATCTACCGGGCGGTGCGCGCCGAGGCGCAATCGGCGCCGGAGGGCTACTACGGGACGGTGGAGGCCGACGCGGTGGCGCAGTACTTGAAAAACGCGGCGGCCGTGGAGCTGATCCGATTGCCATGACGGCTCTCTCCCGGCGCGCGTTCTTGAGCTTGCCGCTGGCGGCGGCCGCGCAGCCGGCTGAGCCGGTGATCGACATTCATCAGCACACCAGCTACTCGGGCCGGTCGGACGAGGAGCTGGTGGCGCACCAGCGGGCCATGGGAATCAGCAAGACGGTCCTGCTGCCGGCCGGGGAGCGATTCGGCCTGGCGGTCGGCGCCGGGCGCAACGACAGCGTCGTCGCGCTGGCGCGGAAGCATCCCGGCGAGTTTCTCTATTTCGCCAACGAAGTTCCGAACCAGCCCGGCGCCCGCGAGGAGCTCGAGAAGTACCTGAGGCTTGGGGCGCTCGGTATCGGCGAGCAGAAGTTCGCCGTGGAGTGCGATTCGGCGGCGATCCAGATGGTGGCCGGGGTCGCCGCGGAGTTCGGCGTCCCGGTTCTGCTGCATTTCCAGCACAACGCCTACAACATGGGCATCGAGCGGTTCCACCGGATTCTCGAGAAATTCCCCAAGGTCAACTTCATCGGCCACGCCCAAACCTGGTGGGGCAACATCGACCGCCAACACGATCAGACCGTGATGTACCCGAAGACGCCCGTCACGCCCGGCGGGATCACCGAACGGCTGCTGGCGGACTACCCGAACATGCACGGGGACCTGTCGGCCGGCTCGGGGCTGAACTCCATGCTGCGCGACGAGGACCACGCCCGCGAGTTTCTCGCTCGTCACAAGGAAAAGCTGCTGTTTGGCAGCGACTGCAGCGACCGGATCGGATCGGGCGACGGCTGCCTCGGCGCGCGGATTCTGGCGGCCGTCCGCCGCCTGGCCCCAGACGCCGGGGTCGCGCGCAAGATCCTTTACGAGAACACCGCGCGACTGCTGAAGATCGGGACCGCCTGAGCGGCTGTCACCACAGAATCTCTACCGCGTACCGCCGCAGGAGTCGATCCGAGGCCACCAGCGGAAGCCCCTCCGCGCGACACTGCGCGACCAGCAGGCGGTCAAACGGATCGCGGTGATGATCGGGCAGAGCAAACACACCATAAACGTGGCGCGCCTCGATCGGCGCCACACCCGCGATCCCCAGCTTCGTCATGTGCTCTCGAAAAAACTCCGGCTCTTCCGGCAACGCCAGCTTGCCGGCGCGGACCTTCAGGGCAATCTCCCAGAGACTGGCCGCGCTCAAGAGCAGCTCGTTGGCTTCATCGTGGACGGCGCGAACGGCGCGGGCGGACAGCCGCGACTCTTCCCCGGCGATGCACCACAGGAAGATGTTGGTGTCGAGCAGTACCTTCACGGAGAAGCTCCTCCAGTTCCCGCTTATGCAACGGGGCATCCCAGCCTTCGCGAAACACGATCAGGCCCGCAGCGCTTCCGAACACGCGCTTGGCCGGCTTGTCCGCCGCCACCAGCTTCACAGCCGGTTTGCCGGCGCGGGCGATGACGATCTCCTCGCCCATCAAGGCGCGCTGAATCAGGCGAGACAGGTTGGTCTTGGCGGCGTGCACATTCACTGTCATGACCTAGTGTTAGCTAAGTCAAGGGGACTAAGTCAATAGCCCCAAGGAGCGAGCCCGGGTCCGAGTCTGTGAGAATTCACTGGTTGTGTTTTGAAACCGACTCGGCGGACCGTTTGAAGGCCGGCGGAACGGGCTTTAGGCTCTGCGGAGTATTGTCGCGCGCCCGGACAGGAATGGCAAGCGCCAACCGGCTACGCCACCGACACCGTCGGAAGGTGAACTGGAGCGAACCGGCGGCTAGCGGCGGGGCTCGCTCGAGGGCGGCACAATCGACTTCAGCCGCATGTAGGTCACCAGGTTCCCGTAGTGCTCGTAGTTGTGGCCGTTGTTGAAGGCCAGCACGCCGAGCTTGGTGCGGTCGCTGCCGAAGAGCTTGACAGGCTCGGCGCCTTTGGCGTCGGTCAGGCCGCTGTAGGTGGGGTCGCAGTAAGCGAACGCCGCCGCCAGCGCGGCGGTCAACTCCGCCTTGGTCGTTTTGGTCTTCTCCGCGGTGGGCGCCTGTTTCTCGCCCTTCAGGGCCGAGCAGAACAGGTATTGGGCGTCGGCGATGTGCCCCACCATCTGGCCGAAGCTGCGCACGTCCGGCGTGGGCTTGAAGCTGTAGTGCTCTTCCGGCATCTTTTCAGCGGAGCGCGTGATGAACCCCTTGACCGAGTCGAAGAAGGCTTTAATGTCCGCGCTCATCGGGTCGGGTTTGGCCGCGGGGGTTCCCTGGGCCAGCAGAACGCCGGCGGCCGTGAACACAATTACGCTGCGAAGAATGTGCATGAGTTGGCTCCCTTCCGAGGGATTATACACCCGTAGCGTCGATTTGGTTACGGTGCTGCCCGGGGCCGCCGGCGACTACGTAGTCGGGCGCTTGGCGACGAATTCCTGCGGACCCTTTCCGCCGGGGCCGCCTTCTCTCACGACCGTGAACTTGATCTCGGCGCCGGAGACTACGCCCTTGTAATTCATCTTGATCTCGTTGTCCTGGAAACGCCGCACCACAGTGAACGAGATGTTGTCGCCGCTGACTTTGCCGTCGGCGATGGGGGTGTCGCCCTGCATGCCCGAGACGGTGCCGGTGAGCTTGTCGCCATCGGCCTTGAGGGTGAAGGTCTGCTCGCGCGTCTGGCCCTCGCGGCCCGGAACCTGGGCGACCCACTTGCCGCTGACGTCGGCGGCCGCGGCAACAAAGGCGAAGACGGTCAAAAGGGTAAAGCAAAGGATGAACCGAGACTTCATTGAGATAGCCTCCTGGGGAATTCAGAGTATAGGTGGTCCGGGCGGGGAAAAGGTTACTCCCAATGGAAAACCCGGCAAATTTGCCGGGTTCTCCAGCAGGCGTTATAATGTCGGGTTTCGGGGAGGGGGCGGGATGAGGAAACGGTCGGCGGCGGTTCTCGTATGGTTCTGGGCGGTTTCAGCCTTGGCGCAGGGCCAGTCGGCTCACGCGCCGAATGTGCGCGTGGTAACGGTGGCCAGCGAGGCGCTGAAAGGCTCGCGACGCGCGGCCGTGATGCTGCCGCCGGGCTACGACAACTCCCCGGCCCGCTACCCGGTTCTCTACCTGCTGCACGGGCTCACCGGCAACTGGGAGGACTGGTCGCGGAAGACGAATCTCGCCGCCTACGCCGCGGCGTACTCGCTGATTATCGTGATGCCGGACGGGGAGAACAGCTGGTACACCAACAGCGCCGTGCGCCCGGATTACCGCTACGAGGATTTCATCGTGCGCGAGATGGTCAGCTATGTGGACACCAACTACCGCAGCATCGCCGACCGGCACGCGCGGGCGATCGCCGGGCTGTCCATGGGGGGCTACGGGGCGATGAAGCTGGGGCTGAAGTTCCCGCAGGTCTACAGTGCGCTGGGGAGCTTCAGCGGGGCGCTGGGGCTGGCGCAGCCGGGGCTGAAGCCCCCCGCAGGGATGGCGGCGAAGTCCCTCTCGGAGGCGTTCGGATCCGACGACGAGGCGCGGAAGCTGAACGATCCGTTCACGATCGCGACCAAGCTGGCCGCCGTACGGCCGGCGATTTACTTTGACTGCGGCAACGGCGACCGCCTGCTCGATTCCAACCGCAAATTTGCGGACCTGCTGCTGGCGCAGAAGGTGGCCTACGAGTACCGCGAGCCGCCGGGGGAGCACAATTGGGAATACTGGGACCGGCAGATCCAGGAGTTCCTGCGGTGGCTGGCGCGGGAATGGCGGCTCGGTCCGTCGTGGGGCGGACCGCGGCCGCCGGGACCTATCCCGGCAGGGCCGCCAGGAGCATTTCCGCCTCCTCCTCGCTGACGTAGAAGTGGGGGGAGGCGCGGATCCAGCCGGAGCGGGCGGCGGCGGCGACCCCGGCCGCCGAGAGGCGCTGGACGGCCTCGGTCGAATCGATTCCTTCCTTGCGAAACGCGACGATGCCGGAGGCGGAATCGCCGTCCGGGGGAGTCAGAACCTGGTAGCCGCGGGCGGCGGCGCCGGCGGCGATCCGCCGCGACAATCCGGCGACGCGCTCCCCGATCCGCCCGACGCCGACTTCGAGCAGCAGGTCGATCGCCGCCAGCAGGCCGTAGCAGCCGATAGTGTTGAGGCTGCCGCACTCGTAGCGGGCGGCCGTGGGGCGCAGCGTGGAGTCGCGCGAATCGTAGTCGCGCCAGCGGGCGACGCTCGCCCAGCCGAACTCGACCGGCTCGATGGCTGGCATACATTCGGATGCGACATAGAGGATCCCGCAGCCCTCCGGGCCGAGCAGCCACTTGTGGCCGTCGGCCGAGAGGGCGTGAATCCGCGCCTGTCGGACGTCGACCGGAAAGGCGCCCAGTCCCTGGATGGCGTCGACCACCAGCAGGCACCCGTGGCGCGCGCAGATCTCGCCCACCGCTTCGAGATTGATCCGGTACCCGCTTAGGTACTGGACGTAACTGATGGCCAGCAGCCGGGCCCCGCGGCAGGCGCGATCGAGATCTTCCAGCTCGACCCGGCCCTGGCGTTGAGGGACCCAGCGAACGCTGACGCCGCGCTTCTCCAGGGCTTTCCAGGGGTAGTAGTTGGCCGGAAACTCACGCTCGACGGCCACCATGGCGTCGCCGGGGCGCCAGTCGAGGCCGTTGGCCACGAGGGAGAGGCCCTCTGTGGTGTTTTTCACAATGGCGATCTCTTCGGGAACAGCCCCGATGAGGCGGGCGGCGGCCTCGCGCAGCCCGGCGACGGCTTGCTGCCAGAGCGAATGGTGTGCCACGCCGTGCCGGCAGACGTCCTCGACGGCCCGCTGCATGGCCGAGGCGGCCCGCTGCGACAGGGGGGCGACGGCGGCGTGGTTCATGTAGGCCCACTCCCGCGTGACCGGGAATTCGCGGCGGTAGGGGGTCGAGAAGTCCATGGCTGCCGGTCCTATTGATTTAGTGGCGCGCTTGCCCGAAAGGGTATAATGTACTCTAGACAGGGCCGCGGCGGCCACCGGAGGTCAAGGTATGCGGAGAGTTCTACTGGCGTTGGTGCTGGCGGTGGCTGTGGTGGCGCCGGCGGTGGCGGGCGCGGAAGATCCGGCCAAGAAGAGTTCGGACAGCAAGAAAAATAACAACAAGAAGAAAGTCGACAAGAAGAAGGACGTCGAGGCGATCGGCGACCGCAACGTCGGCAGCGGGGTGAACTGGTACTCGATCGAGAAGGAGATCGCTATGGGCAAGTCGATCGCCCAGGACATCGAGCGGCAGGCCAAGATCGTCGACGACCCGGTGATCGCCGAGTACGTCAACCGCGTGGGGCAGAACCTGGTGCGGAACTCCGACGCCAAAGTGCCGTTCACCATCAAGGTAATCGACAGCGACGACGTGAACGCCGTGTCGCTGCCGGGGGGATTCTTCTTCGTCAACTCGGGGCTGGTGCTGAAAGCGGAGTCGGAGTCGGAGCTGGCCGGTGTGATGGCGCACGAGATCGCGCACGTCGCCGCGCGGCACGGCACGCGCCAGGCTACCCGCGGCGGCATCATCAACATTGCTTCGCTCCCGCTGATCTTCATGGGGGGCTGGGCCGGATACGGCGTGCGTCAGGCAGCCGGCCTGGCGATTCCGGTGACGTTCCTGAGCTTTTCGCGCGGCTTTGAGAGGGAAGCCGACCACCTCGGCCTGCAGTATCTGTTCAAGGCCGGCTACGACCCCAACGCTTTCGTCGACTTTTTCGAGAAGATCCAGTCGATGGAGAAGAAAAAGCCGGGGTCGATTTCCAAGGTGTTCGCGTCGCATCCCATGACCGACGACCGCATCGGGGCGGCGCAGAAGGACATCCAAGAGGTGCTGCCGCAGAAGCCCGAGTACGTGGTCAATACCTCGGAGTTCGACAGCGTGAAGGCGCGGCTGGCGTCGCTGCACGCGCGGCGCAAGGCCGACGACAAGGACGCCAACCGTCCGCGGCTGCGCAAGTCGACCACCGGCGGGACCATCCCGGTCGAGGACAAGGACAAGAAGGGCAAGCCGGGCGAGAAGGAAACCACCGAAGAGGACGAGCGCCCGACGCTGAAGCGGCGTCCGTAAGCCGGCGCGGCGTCTCCCACTATTGGCTGTCTGTGGCACACTGAGAGTGTGCCGGTCGATCTAGCCGCCAGCCCCCAGCTGCGACCATCCTGGCCGAGTTGCGGAGGCGCTTCGAGGAGCTCTACGGGGACCGCCTGGTGAAGATGGTCACCGCACCGGGGGAATTGTCTCCAGCGTTTGCCTGGAGTTCGACGTGGTGATCCCGTGCGCGTTCGTTGATGAAAACGGCTTCGATCGCTCTGACGAGCCGCTGCTCGACAATGTTCACGGGGAGGGTATCGAAGTGTGACGCCCCGGCAAGCGAATCTGTTTCGCAAGGCTCAGCAGAGAATGGCGGCAGCCAGAGGTTGGGATACTTCGATGACGCCATTTCCAGGGCCACTACGTGATCTTTCACATAGCAGAGGCGTTCCCGGAGGGCGGACGAGTGCCGACTACCGTGAAGCCTGATTCGCGCCGCAAGAGGACGCCGCAGAGCAGGTCGGCAACGCGGAACGCTTCCTAAGGCTGGCAGAGAAGCGGATCGGGCGAGTGGAGCCGGGCTGGACTCGCGCGGTCAGGACGGCGCGCCCCCGAAGCAGGGCTCGCCGATCGTCGTCGCGGCGGATGCTACACTGCTCGACGTGCCTCGGTCACCGGGAATCCTGCAGGCGATTCGCGCCGCGGCCGCAAAGCGAATTCTTTATTTGCCCCACGCGCTTCGCCAAATGGCCCGGCCGGAAAGAATGATCAGCCCCTCGGAAGTCAGGCGCGTCGTTCTCCAGGGAGCGGTCATCGAAGACTATCCCCAGGACCCGCGCGGGCACAGTTGCCTGATGCTCGGTCAGGGGGACGGTGGTCGGCCGATACACGTCGTTTGCTCCCCGAAGCCGGGCTATCTTGCAGTGATCACTTCGTATGTCCCAGGCGCGGCCGAATGGTGGGATAATTTCCGTAGCAGGCGAAAGGTTGCCGAATCATGAAGTGTCTGCATTGCGGGGGAAAGATGAGACGGGGAGCAGCTCCTTTTCACGTCGACCGTCGCGGGTACCATTTGACGTGGGACGCAGTCTCGGCGTGGATTTGTTCGCAGTGCGGCGAGGCGTACTTCGAGGAGGCCGAGGTCGAAGCCATTCAGAAGGTGCTCCTGGCTGTCGACAAGCAGGCGGAGAAGCTCGTGGTGGCCTGACTTTCAAGGCCCATGACGTTGACCGCGCAGAAGGTAACACTTACGCGGTCAGGACCGCGTAGGTTTCGCGGGCGACCATCAACTCCTCATTGGTGGCCAGCGCCAGCACGGCGACGGGGGCGTCGGGGGGCGAGATCACGCGGTCGCCGGACGGCTCGCGGTTGCGGGCGGGATCGAGGCGAACGCCGAGGAACTGGAGGCCCCGGCAGCAGGCTTCGCGCAGCGCGGCGGAGTTTTCGCCGATGCCGCCGGTGAAGGCGACGGCGTCGAGGCCGCCCATCGCTGCGGCATAGGCGCCGATCGTCTTACGAACCTGGTAGGCGAGAACGTCGAGGGCGAGGCGGGCTTCGGGGGTGCCGGCGGCCTCCAGGTCCCGCACGTCGCCGCCGGGAATCCCGGAAAGAGCCGCCAGGCCCCCGTGCTGGAGTAATTGGTCGCACATGTGCGGCCAATTCAGTCCCAGGCGGTCCATCAAGTACTGGACGGCGAAGGGATCGAGGTCGCCGTGGCGCGTGGCGTTCTCGAGACCCGACTGCGGCGAGAAACCCATGGTGGTGTCGACCGAGACGCCTCCGGAGACGGCGCAGATCGAGCTCGATCCGCCGAGGTGGCAGGAGACCAGGCGCAGATCCTCGCGCCGGCGGCCGAGAAGGCGCGGGACGCGCTCGCTGATGTAGCGATGCGAAGCTCCGTGGAAGCCGTAGCGGCGCACGCCGTGAGTTTCGCGCCAGTCGGCCGGCACACCGTAGACTGCGGCGTGTTCCGGAATCGTGCGATGGAAACCGGTCTCGAAGACCGCCACCAGCGGAACCTCCGGCGCCAGCTGCCGGAGGATCTCGACGGCCGCGATGTAGATGGGGTTGTGGAGAGGCGCCGCGGCGGAATAGTCGCGCATGGCGTCGAGCACTTCGTCGGTGAGGCGAAACGTCCCGCGGAAGCGCGGCCCGCCGTGGACGGCCTTGAGCCCGATGGCGTCGAGGCTCTCCGGCGCGTGGCGCGCGAGCACGCCGGCTAGAGCGCCGCGATAGCCCCCGAGCCCGGCGATGCGCTCGACCTTGCCTCGGTCGAGTATAGTCTCGGCGGGGAGATCCAGTAGCTGGTACTTGAGGGACGTCGAGCCGAGATTCGGGACCAGGATGCGGGCCACTACCGTCCCGACAGCGCCGCCTGAACCTTCTTGAGCATGTCGGCGGCGGCGGCCTGGTAGGGGCCAGGCATTTTGGAAGCCAGGCCCAGGTAGGTGACGGCGTCGCGCGGGCGATTCAGCTTGGCGCTCGAGAAGCCGAGAAAGAAATACACCGGCGCGAGCGCCGCGTTGTTGCCTTTGAGGGCGGCCACGGCGGCCAGCAATTCCTTGTGCGCCGGGGCGTGTTTTTCCTGGTTGGCGAGGGCGCGGCCGAGCAAGGAGCGTCCCAGGCCGAGGTAGGTATTCTTGTGCTCCGTCCACTGCTCGTCGCTGATGCCGGCGGGCTTGGGCTTATTGGGCAGCGTGTCGACGATTTTCTGGCCGTAGGCCTGCGCCTGGGCCAGCTTGCCTTTGGCCGGGTCGACGAGCGAGTCGCCGACCAGGAACAGGTAGGCCTCGTTGTCGGACTCGTGGACCAGGGCGGCTTCGGCGGCCTGGGTCATCTTGTCGTGCTGGCCGAGCTGCTGGTAGGCGACGACGTACTGGGCGTCGATGTTCTTGTCGAACTGCCCGCCGGCGTAGAGCTTGCGCAGGGTATCAAGCAGCAATACCTTACCCTGGGGCGCGGTCTGCTTGACGATCGTGCTGAACAGGGCGTGCTGGTTGTACTGCTGGACCTGCGTAGCAAACTCAACGCTGCGCTTCCAGGCCTCGGCCTCGTCGCTGTCGGCGGGCTTGAGCGCGGCCTTGGCTTTCTCGGCCAGGGCGTGGGTTCTTTCGACGTTGGCGGCGAGGGTCTCGGCATGGCCCTTACCCTCGGCCGATTTGACCAGCAGGTGGGCGAGCTCCATGTCGTCCGGGGCCTTCTTCTGGGCGGCCGTGCCGTGCTCGATGGCCTTGTCGAAATTGTTCGCGCCGAGGTAGGCGGCGAGCAACTGGAGATGCACGTAGCCGGCGGCGTCGTGGGCGGCGAACTTGGCGAGGAACTGCTCGAGAAGGCCGATCTTCTTGGCCGCGTCGCTTTCCTCGCCGGCCTGCTGCAGGAGCTTCCCCTCTTCCGACTCGGCGTTGATGGTGACGTTCCGCAACTGGGCCGCCGCCGGCGCGAGCGCCAGCCCGGCCAGTGCGAGGCTCACGGTGAGGAATCTGCGCATCGGTCGTCCCTCCCGGATCGGTGATTTACCGGCGTAGGGATGTTAGCATAAACCGGGCGCGGCGGAGTCCGTAACCGGGCTCCGGAAGCCCGCGCCGTTAGATCTATGGCGAAGGGAAGGAAGAAGAGCGGCTGGTGGCTGGGCGCGGCCGGCGTGGCGGCGGTGGCGTTGAGCGGAGGGCTGTACTGGATCCTCCAGCCGGCGCCCCAGTTAACGGCTCCGGAAACAGCCGTCGTCGAGCGCGGGGAGCTGCGCGTCGAGCTGCCGGTGACCGGGAGCATCGACGCGGTCAACGTGATCGACGTGGGGACGCAGGTTTCGGGGCGCATCGAGTCGCTGCACGCGGACTTCAACCAGCGGGTGCGCGCCGGGCAGTTGCTGGCGAGGATCGAGGATGACGACTACCGGTCCGCTCACGTGCAGGCGCAGGCGGACGTGACGGCCGCGCAAGCGGGCGTGGAGGCGGCGCGGGCACAGGTGGAATTCAGCCGCGGCGAGGAGGCGCGGGCGCGGGCGGGGGTCGAGCGGGCCAAGGCCCTGTTCGGGAACGCGCGCCTGGACTTGGAACGGCACCAGAAACTTCTCGAAGACAACATCGTCACGCAAGCGGTGATGGACCGCGTGCAGGCGGCGTACACCGGCGCCCGGTCGGATGCGGCCTCGGCCGAGGCGCTGGTGGAGCAGGCGGCGGCGCGGGTGAAAGGCGCGGCGGCGGCGGTCGAACAGGCGCGCGCGCTGCTCGAGCAGCGGCGGGCGCGGGCGTCGCTGGCCAAGCGGAATCTCGACTATTGCCGCATCACCTCGCCGGTCAACGGCGTGATCGTTTCGCGGAATGTCGACGTAGGACAAACGGTGGCCTCGAGACTCTCGGCCCCGAGCCTGTTTCATATCGCCGAAGATCTTTCTCACATGTACGTGTACGCGAAGCTCGACTCCTCCGACGTGGGCAAAGTGAAGGCGGGCGTGCCGGCCACTTTTACGGTGAACGCGTTTCCCGGCGAGACCTACGAGGGAAAGCTGGTGCAGGTGCGGATCAACGCCAACGCGCCGCTGCCCACGGCGCGGGCGACCGGCCTGGCGGGCCAGTTTCAGCGGACGCTGTCGGCGGGGGTGACGGTGGCTTCCACGTCGGGCAGCGAGCTGGCGGCGCCGGGCGCGGCTGCTTCGGCCGGCTCGTCGCGAACGGCGGCGCCGCAGATGGGCATCCGCAATACCGTAGCGGTCTACGACGCGCTGATCGAGTTTCGCAACCCGGAGGAGAAGCTGCTGCCCGGAATGACCGCCTACGTGACGATCGCGCTCGGATCGGTCGCCGACGGGCTGAAGGTGCCCAGCGCGGCGCTGCGTTTCTCGCCGGACCTGCCGGCGGAGGAAAAGCAGCGGCGGCTGGAGGCCGGCGGCGTGGCGCGCGAGGCGCCCGTCGTTTGGGTGGTGGACGAGCGGGCGCAGCTCCGGCCGGTGGCGGTGAAGCCGATCCTGACCGACTACGTCTTCACGGCGGTGGAGTCGAAAGATCTCCAGCCGGGGATGCGCGTGGCGACGCGAATGCCGTAGGCGAAGAACAACCTTTGAAACCGCAGATGAACGCAGATTAACGCCGATACACCCGGTTCTGGCTCGATCGGGTTGCGGTTACGCTCGCTGGCGGCTATGATGAAAGCCGAGAGGGGCCCGCAATATGAAGAACCTATTGGCAATTTCCATTCTGTGCGCGGGCGCTGCCTGCCTTTCCGCGCAAGAGACGCGGAGCATGATTTTCGGGCGGGTGCTCGACCCGCAGTCGAGCGCCGTGCCGGGGGCCACGGTGGTCGTAACCAACGTCGAAACCAACCGGGCGGCGCGCGTGCCGGCCAACGAAACCGGCTACTACGAGGCCAGTCTCCTGATGCCCGGCAGCTACCAGGTCACCGTGGAGGCGGCGGGGTTCAAGAAGCTGGCGCGCACGGGGATCGTGCTGCCGGTCGCGACGCGGCTCGAGATCAACATGCAGCTCGAGCTCGGCACGGTCGCGGAGACAATTTCGGTTACGGCGGAAGCGCCGCTGCTCGACACCAGCACGGTGAGCGCCGGGCGCATCGTCGACAACCGCAACGTGATGGACCTGCCGGTGCTCGGCAACAACCCCACTTTGCTGGTCAAGCTCACGCCGGGGATCTCGACCAACGGGGTCAATAATTACCTGGGGCTGCACTCGATCGCCGGCGGGTCAGGCTACTACACAGCGGGCAACGTCGGCGGCAACGAGTGGTCGATCGACGGCGTGCCCAACAACGGCGCCAGCCGTCAGGCCGCCTACCTGCCGTACTCCGACGCCATCCAGGAATTCAAGGTCGAGACCGCGAACTTCGACGTCGCGGTGGGGCACACCTCCGGCGTCAGCATCGCCATGATCACCAAGTCGGGGACCAACTCGCTGCATGGGACGGCGACCGAGCAGCACTGGCAGCAGCGCTGGAACGGGACGTCGTTCTTCGTAAAAAAGCGCTACTTCGAGCGGATCAACGAGGCGCTGGAACGGGGCGACCGGGCGGAAGCAGACCGGTTGCGCGCGCAGGACATGCAGACTTCCGGACGCTCCAACAACTGGGCGACGACCATCGGCGGGCCGGTGGTCATTCCCAAGATCTACAACGGGAAGGACAAGCTGTTTTTCTTTTTCAGCTACAACGGCTTCAAAGACCTCAAGAGCGAGGAGGCCGGCGACATCAACCGCACCATCCCGACGCTGTCGGACCGCCAGGGCGATTTCGGCTACCTGCTGCGGGTGGACCCGGTGCGGTACGTCATCCACGACCCGCTGAGCGTGCGGCCCGATCCGTCGCGCGCGACGCACTTCATTCGCACGCCGTTCGACGACAACAAGGTCCCGCAGGCGCGGATCACCAATCCCGCCTACAACGCTTATGTCAATCTGCTGCCTATCCCCAACAACAACCCGTCCGACGCCACGCGCCAGCCGAGCAACAATTACCTGGCCGTGGCCACGCCGTTCAACTGGGACTACAAGGCATTCCACAACCGCATGGACTACCAGCACTCCGACCGCCACCGGTTTTTCGGGCGCTGGAGCTGGAACGACTTCCTGGAGGACCGCGGCGACTGGACCTACGAGTCGGCGCGCGGGCTGCACACCAACGGGCTGAATCGTCACAACCTCGGCGCCACTATGGATTGGGTCTACACCCTCACGCCGGTGACGGTGCTCGACGTGGCGGTGTCGGCCAACGAGTTTCGCACCGGCGACAAGATCACCGTGCCGCTCCAGTTCAAGCCGAGCGACGTGGGGCTGCCGAAGTATCTCGATCAGAAGGCCGGCGACCGGCACATTCTGCCGTTTCTGGACTTTAATACCTACCAGGACATCGGCCGCGGCGGGGTGCCGACTTTCACGCGGTACCGGCTGCTGACGTCGAAGGCCGACCTGTCGCACATCCGCGGCAAACACACCTTGCGCGGCGGCGTCGACATCCGGCAGCACTTCCGCACCGGCGGCGGGGGCGGGAACACCTCCGGCAACTTCAGCTTCGGCAACAACTACACGCGCCGCAACGACGACGGGTTTACGCCGGCCGGCGATTTCGGCCATCTCTGGGCAGCCTTTATGATGGGCTTCCCCACCGGCATGAGCGTCGCCAGCAACGACAGCTCGGCCACGCACTCGCCCTACTACGCCTTCCACGGCCAGGACAACTGGCGGTTGACGCCGAAACTGACGCTGAGCGTCGGCCTGCGAGTGGAGTACGAGATGGGACCGACCGAGCGGTTCAACCGGGCGATCGGCAATTTCGAGTTCGACCCGAAGCTCCCGATCTCCGACGCGGCCGAGGCTGCCTACGCGCGCGGCGCTGTGGCGGAGCTGGCGGCCTCGCAGTTCCGCGTCCGGGGCGGCTCGACGTTTGCGGGCGTCGGGGGCCGGAGCCGGCGGATTTTCCAGAACGAGCTGCTGTGGCTGCCGCGGGCGGCGGTGGCCTACAACCTGAGCCCCAAGACGGTGATCCGCGGCGGCTATGGGTTGTTTTACGACACACTGAACGTGCTGAACCAGGGCATCAGCCAGAGCGGCTACAGCCGGAGCACGGGGACCCCCATCACGCCGGACTTCGGGATGACGTGGCTGGTGGCCGATCCGCGCAACGGCATCCCGCCCATGGCCGACCCCTTCCCGATCCGCGCCGACGGCACACGCTTCGACACGCCCCCTCGCGAGGGGCTGGGCCTGATGCACGTGGTCGGCGGCGGGTTCGATTTCAACGACTTCAACAGCCGGCACGCGCGGCAGCAGCGCTGGCACATCGGCGTGCAGCGGCAGCTCACGCCCAACATGCTCGTCGAGGTGTCCTACGCCGGCTCCGCCTCCGACCGGGTCTACATCGACGACCGGCCGTTGAACCCGCTCCCGGAGCAGTTCTTCGCCGACGGCCTGGTCCGCAACGACGCCAACGCCGGCAACATGGACGCCAACATCGCGAGCCCCTTCCGTATTACCAACTTTTCCGACATACAGCGCTCCAACCCGTTTCTCTACGGCTTCATGGCCAACTCTGGGTTCTACAACGCGAGCGCGACGATCCGCAAGAACCGGCTGCTGCGGCCGTATCCGCACATGGCCGCCGACTTGCGGCAGGATCTCTCGCCGATCGGCGAAGTGCGAAC